>Ga0233425_10007499_pt1 | contig 15281 bp, 13 predicted proteins | sample Watercolumn_Towu_2_FD_181712 | JGI IMG/M metagenome (GOLD analysis project Ga0233425, IMG submission 181712) | Freshwater microbial communities from Lake Towuti, South Sulawesi, Indonesia - Watercolumn_Towuti2014_140_MG | ecosystem: Environmental > Aquatic > Freshwater > Lake | place...
CGACAGCACCGGTCGGTGGGACGGGCGCTGCTCAATCGCGCGGCTGAGCTGCGACACCGCCAGCACCGGGATGTTCAGGTCGCGAGCGAGCGCCTTCAGGGCCCTTGAGATCTCGCTCATCTCCTGGACACGGTTCGGGTCGCCCCGGCGGTTGCTCCCGTACACGAGCTGCATATAGTCGATCAGCAGCAGGTCCAGGCCATGCTCCATCTGGAGACGTCGGGCCTTCGCCCGCATCTCCGACGGAGTCTGCACCGGGGTGTCGTCGACGTAGATCGGCAGGTCGGAGAGCACGCCGATCGAGTCAATGATCCGGGCGTCTTCGTGCTGGTCCGTGAGCCGCCGCCGCAGTCGGTTTGTGTCGACGCGCGCCTCGGCCGACAGCAGACGCATCGCGATCTGCTCGCGACCCATCTCGAGGCTGAAGATGCCGACCGTGGCGCCCGCGCCCGCAGCGTTGCGACACACGTTCAGGGCGAGCGTGCTCTTGCCGATGCTCGGCCGCGCCGCCAGCACGATCATGTCTGAGCGGTGCATGCCGCCGAGCAGGGCATCGAGGTCCTTGAAGCCGGTGGGTATCGGGGCCCGCGTCAGATCGCCGACCTCGGGCAGCGAGGTCGTCTCCTCGAGGTACGTGTCGAGCGCCTGCCTCAGCGGCGTGAAGTCTCTGCCCGCGTGGCCGGCTCGGACGCGAAACAGAAGGTCCTCGGCCTGGCTGATCGCGGCGTCGACGTCGGGGTTGTCGGTGTATCCAATGGCCGCGATCTCGCCTGCGGTCCCGATCAGGCGCCGCATGATCGCCGTCCGTTGCACGATCCTTGCGTAATGCTCGAGGTGGACGGACGTGGGCGTAGTCGACACGAGGTAGCTCAGGTACGCGCTACCGCCAATGTCCGCGAGGCGCCCCTTGCTCTCGAGCTCATGGGCCAGCGTGACCTGGTTGATCGCCTCGTTCCGGTCGAAGAGGGCTTTGCAGCCCTCATAGCACCAGCGATTGCGCTCTCGATAGAAGTGGTCGGGGTCCAGGAAACCGAGGACACGAGTTATCGAGTTGCCGTCGATTAGCAACGAGCCGACCACGGCATCCTCGGCCTGGATGTCGTGCGGCGGAAGCCTCTCTGCTAGCAAGGCCGCGCCGCCCGGGACTTCTCGGTCCTAGGTTGCCGGGACGGTCTCTCCCGCGGGCGCTTCTGGTTGGACGACGAGATCGAGATCAAGCTCGATGCCCTCGTGAAGCCGGATGTGCACCTTGCTCGTGCCGACCTCCCTCACCGGGGCAGGCAGACGCACGCCCCGCCGGTCGATCGGCCGGCCCGCGACTTCGGACAGCCGCGCGGCAACGGCGGTATTGGTCACCGACCCGTACAACCTGCCGGTCGGCCCGGCGCGCATCGTGACGACCACCGGCTTGTCGCGCAGCGAGTCCGCCACCGTGCCCCAGTCGGCCGCCTCGCGCGTCCGTCGCTCCTGTGCCGCCGTTCGGAGCGACTCGACGCGCGCCATGGCGTCGGACGTCGCGGCAATCGCAAGCTTGCGCGGCACGAGATAGTTGCGGCCGTAGCCGTCCTTGACCTCTCTGACGTCGCCCGCGTGCGCGATCGGCGGCACGTCCTGCAGGAATATCACCTTCAATGGAAACCACCTCGACTGTTCGGATGCGGTCGCCCGATGACCGGGACCATATAGCGTACCTTGCGTTCGGCAATCTCCGCATCCTTCGCAGCGGCTGGCAGAACAATTGTTCTGATTAGACTACGGGACGCCCGGGACCGCAAGCGATCTCTGGCATCGACCGGCGGTGATGCTAGAGCCGGCGCAGCCACTCTTCTCCACGCGGTATGCCCAGACCCGCGAGCCAGTGGATAACTCCCGGCGCCTCCCGGAGGCCAGGTCCTGTCAGGCGATAACTCCTCGGGCACGCAGATCGGCGATCTCGGCGTCGCCCATCGCGAGGAGCCCCTTCAGGACGGAGTCGGTGTGCTCGCCAGGCGTGGGCACGCCGCCGGGACCTGTTGGATGCGAGCGCCCGAACCTGAACGGCAGGCCCGGGACCGGGACGGCACCAAGCTGGTCCGATTCAACCTCCGAACGGTCTGCGGGGGCGAAGGGCCGGCGCTCGAGGAACCATGCCTCCCGTGCTGCCTTGGGAATGTCGTTTACGGGACCGCAGGGCACGCCTGCCGCGTTCAGGGACGATGCCGCCTCCCGCGCATCCCGGTCCGCGAACCACGCAACGAGCGTGGCTTCGATCACCCCGTTATGGACAGTCCGGCCGCGACGGTCGCGAAAACGCTGGTCTCCGGCCCACTCGGGGTGCCCGACGGCGCTGGCGAGGCGGCCGAACACGCGGTCGCCCGAATAGTCGGCGACGTAGACATAGCCGCCCCGCGCCTCGAACATGTTCCCCAGCGAGGTGGCGTTGCCGGCCCTCGCCGGCGGCTCGCCCGTGGCGAGGTATGCGGCGAGGGGAAGCTCGACAGTCGAATACGCCGCGTCGGCTAACGTCACCTCGATCTCCTGTCCCCGGCCGGACACGGCCCGCTCCAGAAGCGCTGCCAGGACGGCGATGGTCGCGTGCAGCGCGGCAAGGCGGTCGACGAGCGGGAATGGAGAGATGGTCGGCAGCCCGGCCGGGTCGCCGTTGAGCGACATGTACCCCGACATCGCCTGACCGATCTGGTCGAACGCCGGCCTTGCCCCCATCGCGCCCGACCTTCCGAAGCCCGAGATGTGCACGACTATCAGTCGCGGGTTGAGGTTCATGAGCCGCTCGAAGCCGAAGCCCATGCCGTCGAGCACGCCCGGCCTGAAGTTCTCGATCAGCACGTCCGAGACTCCTGCCAGTCGTTCGAGCACGCGTTTGCCATCGCGAGCCCGGAGGTCCACCGCGAGGCTTCGCTTGCCGGCGTTGTGGTGCGCCCAGTAGATGCTCCGGTCACCGGCGAACGGGCCGACTGACCGGCTCTCGTCGCCGGAGAGGGGCTCGACTTTGATGACGTCGGCGCCCAGGCGTCCCAGCGTTGCGGCGCAGCGAGGCGCGGCCTGATACCGGCCCAGATCGAGCACGCGGATCCCATCTATAGGCGCCCCGCCGGGTTCAGGCTGGAACATTGCGGTTTCGCTCCTTTATATTGCTGCCTGCTCACGGGAGTTCAGCTGCCATCGCCGGCCCCCCGGCCGGCAGACCCGTCAGGGAGATCCGCGTTGGACTACGAACCGATCAAGAAGACACCGGCCGGGCAGATGAAGGTGAAGCCCAACCTGGTCGACTACCAGGCCGCGGTCGACAAGTTCTCCTGGTGGGACGCCTACCGGGAGCTCGACTGGCTTCCGGGCGGCGGACTCAACAAGGCGTACGAGGCTATCGATCGGCACGTCGCCCACGGCCACGGGAGTCAACTCGCCATGATCTGGGAGGGCAAGGGAGGCGAGGAGGAACGGTACACCTACGCCGACCTGAAGGCCCAGTCGAACAAGTTCGCCAATGTCGTGACCGGGCTGGGGCTGAAGAAGGGCGACCGTGTATTCGTGTTCATGGACCGAATACCGGAGCTCTACTTCGCCTTCTTTGGCGTGCTCAAGGCTGGCGCTGTCGTCGGGCCGCTGTTCTCGGCATTTGGCCCCGACCCTGTGCGGGACCGGCTCGTCGATTCGGGCGCCACAATCCTCCTCACGACGCCGGAACTCAAGCGCCGGATCACCCGTATCCTGCCCGACTGCCCTGACCTGCAGCACATCATCATCGTCAACAAGAACAACCGGGACCCCAAGCCGCTCGATGGCAACGACCTCAGCTACGAGAAGCTGATGGCGTCGGCATCGGCCGAGTTCAAGATCGTCAACACGAGCCAGTACGACTACTCGGTCATGCACTACACCTCGGGCACGACCGGAAAGCCCAAGGGAGCAGTGCACCGGCACCAGGCCGTCGTCCAGCAGTACATGACCGGCAGGTGGGCCCTCGACATGCACCCGGGCGAGGTCTACTGGTGCACCGCGGACCCCGGCTGGGTGACCGGCACTTCGTACGGGATGCTGGCACCGTGGACCAACCGGGTCACACAGTTGATCTATGAGGGGGGCCTGAGCGCGCGCAAGTGGTACCAGTTGATCGAGAAGTACCGGGTGAACATCTGGTACACGGCGCCGACCGCAATACGGATGCTGATGCGGGCGGGCGACGATCCATTCAAGGGGATCGACTTCTCGTCACTTCGCTTCATCGCGAGCGTGGGCGAGCCACTGAACCCGGAAGGCGTCGTGTGGGGGGTCCGTGTCTTTGGACAGGGCATACACGACAACTGGTGGCAGACCGAGACCGGCGCCATCCTGTGCGCCAACTACGCGTCGATGGAAATACGCCCAGGATCGATGGGGAGGCCGATCCCGGGCGTCGAGATGGGGATCCTCGACGACGGCTTCAACGCGGTGAAACCGGGCACTCCAGGGCTTCTTGCCGTACGTCCAGGCTGGCCGTCGCAGTTCCACAACTACTGGCGGAACGCCGAGATGTACAACTCCAAGTTCAAGAAGGGGTGGTACATCACCGGCGACCGGGCAGCGATGGACAAGGATGGCTATTTCTGGTTTCAGGGCCGGGCCGACGACGTCATCAACACGGCGGGTCACCTGGTCGGCCCGTTCGAGGTCGAGAGTGCCCTGATCGAGCACCCTGCCGTCGCCGAGGCCGGTGTGATCGGCAAGCCGGACCCAATAGCGATGGAGGTCGTCAAGGCGTTCGTGGCGCTCAAGCCTGGCTTTGCCGCGACGCCGGAGCTGCGGTCGGAGCTGATGCGGTTCGCACGCCAGAAGCTGTCGGGGGCGGTGGCGCCACGCGAGATCGACTTCGTGCCGTCGCTTCCGAAGACTCGCTCCGGCAAGATCATGCGTCGCCTGCTCAAGGCCCGCGAGCTGGGTCTGCCCGAAGGCGACACGTCGACGCTGGAAGAAGACTGAGCGGAGGCGCGGCCGGGCTGGGCTAGGGCGTACGTCCGAGCATGCTGTCGAGAGTCGCCTCGAGCGTCGTGTCGTCCATCGGGCCCACGAAGCGACGTACGAGCCTCCCGTCCGGATCGATGAAGAACTTCTCGGGGATGCCGGTCACGCCGTAGTCAATGGCAACGCGGCCGTCGTGATCGATTGCGATCGGATACGCCACGTCGTACCGGTCCACGAACCTGATCGCGTCCTGCCCGCGGTCCCAGATACTGATGCCGATGAACTCGACCGGGGCGCCCTGGTACCGGTCGTACACGCTCGCGAGTACTGGGGTCTCGCGAGCGCATGGAGGGCACCACGACGCCCAGAAGTCGACCATGACTACCTTTCCGCGGTAGCTGGCCAGCGAGAGCGTCGACCCGTCGAGTGCAGCCAGCTCGAACGCCGGTGCCGGCTTTGGGTTGATCCTCACCTCACCGAGCTCATCGTTCACGAACCTGCCGCCTGCCTGCCCGCCCGAGCGGATCGTCGCCCAGATCAGCAGCGCCGATAGCAATAGGACCGGTATCCCGATGGCGACGAGCACCAGCGTTCGCCGGCCGCCGGGTGCGGGGTCGGTAACCCGGTCGCCGGTCGTCACGAAGCCGAGGCCGAGATGAGCTGCTCGACCAGTTCCTGCATCTTGTCCGCCGAGAGCGGACCATCCCACTTGCGAAAGACCGTGCCGTCCGGGGTCAGGAACACGGTGCTCGGCATGCCAAGCACTCGATACGCCCCGACCACGCGCGCCTCGGAGGTCGATCCGGTGGGAAACGTAAGGCCGAGGTCGTTCACGAGTGCAAGGCCTTCGGCGTTTGTGCCCAGTCCGGTATAGGGCCCGAGATCAACCCCTATCAGCGTGAAGCGATCGCCGAGGCGGTCGTATACCGCCTGCAGGTCGGGCATCTCGGCGCGGCAGGGAGGGCACAGGCCGGCGAAGAAGTTCAACGCCACCGGCTTTCCCCGGGCGACTACCGTCGATAGCTGGACCTGGCTCCCGCCCAGTGCGTCGGCCCCCCTGTAAGCGTCGATCCTGAAGTCAACCGGGAGGTTTGCGGCGACCGTCGATACCGGCCGTGGGACGAGGGCAGGGCTCGGGATCTGAGGCCCTGCCGTCCCGGTCGCACGCGGGGCATCGGCGCCCGAACATGCGACGGACAACACCGCCAGAGTGGCGGCCACGGAGAGCACGACGGCCAGGGAGCGCATGTCCGACAAGTATCCGCCCCGGCGCCACCCGACTGCTAGCATGAAGCTGTGGACCCCCTTCGGATTCGTAACTTCTGCATCATCGCCCACATCGACCACGGCAAGTCGACCCTGGCCGACCGCCTCTTGCAGCTCACCGGCGCCGTGCCCGCTCGCGAGATGACCGAACAGGTCCTCGATTCGATGGACCTCGAACGAGAACGTGGGATCACCATCAAGGCGCAGGCGGTGAGGCTGCCGTATGCCGCGGCCGATGGCCGCAAGTACGAGTTCAACCTGATCGACACGCCCGGCCACGTCGATTTCTCATACGAGGTCTCGCGCAGCCTGGCCGCATGCGAAGGCGCGCTCCTGGTCGTCGACGCGACGCAAGGGGTCCAGGCCCAGACGCTCGCTAACGTATACATGGCGCTGGACCACGACCTCGTGCTGGTCCCGGTGGTCAACAAGATCGACATGATCGCGGCAGAGCCTGAGCGAGTAGCGGGGGAGTTGACTCAGGCCTTCGGATTCCGCGACGACGAAGTGATCTTCGCCTCGGCGAAGACCGGCCAGGGCGTCGATCAGATCCTCGAGGCAATCGTGGCGAGGATCCCTGCCCCGAAAGGGGACCCCCAGACACCGTTGCGCGCCCTGATATTCGACTCGAAATACGACTCGTACAAAGGAGTCATCGCATACGTGCGGGTCGTAGACGGAAAGGTTGGCACGGGCGATCGAGTCCGGCTAATGAGCGGTGGCGCGGATGCCGAGGTGCTGGAGGCCGGGTACTTCAGCCCGAAGCCGGTCTCGATCGATGGCCTTCAGGCCGGCTCGGTCGGCTACCTGGCCACCGGGCTCAAGTCGGTGCGCGATTGCAAGGTAGGCGACACGATCACGCTCAGCCGCCACGGCGCCACACAACCGCTCCGGCCCTACCGACCGCTCAAGCCCATGGTCTATACGGGCCTGTACCCGGCCAATGGCGACGACTATCCGGCGTTGCGCGACGCTCTCGGCAAGCTGCAACTGAATGACGCCTCCCTCGTCTACGAGCCTGAAACGTCGGTAGCGCTGGGATTCGGCTTCAGGTGCGGTTTCCTGGGCCTTCTCCACATGGACATCGTGCAGGAACGGCTTGAGCGGGAATACGACCTGAACCTGATCACGACCGCGCCCAGCGTCAGCTACAGGGTCGTGCTGACGAACGGCAAGGAAGCGGAGGTCGACAACCCCTCGGAGATGCCGCCTCCCGCCGAGATCGCGAAGATCATGGAACCCTGGGTCGAACTGACGATCGTTACGCCAGGCAAGTTCATCGGCCCGGTGATGGAGCTTGTGACCTCACGCCGTGGCGAGTTCGTCAAGATGGAATACCTGCAGCCAGCTCAGGCCAACGGCGCTTCGGGTGGGGCCGCCGAGGGTGGACGCGTCCTGCTCGACTACCGCCTCCCGTTGTCGGAGATCCTGGTCGACTTTCACGACCAGCTCAAGTCGCGCACCCAGGGCTACGCGTCGATGGATTACCAGCCGGCCGCGGCCAGGGAATCGGAGCTGGTCAGGCTCGACATCCTGGTCAACTCCGAGCCGGTCGATGCCCTCTCGATGATTTGTTACAAAGACGATGCGCAGTGGCAGGGCAGGGAACTGGTATCGAAGCTCAAAGAGCTGATCCCGCGCCACATGTTCGAGGTGCCCGTGCAGGCCGCGATCGGGAGCCGGATCGTCGCACGGGAAACGATACGGGCGATGCGCAAGAACGTTCTCGCGAAGTGCTACGGCGGTGACGTCACGCGGAAGCGGAAGCTGCTCGAGAAGCAGGCCGAGGGCAAGAAGCGCATGAAGAAGGTCGGCTCGGTCGACGTCCCGCAGGAGGCGTTCATGGCCGTCCTGAAGCTGGAGCGCTCGAACCGCTGAGCGTGCGCGTCGGGATGCCGTTCCGGAGTCACGTTCCGCTACCGGTCGGCGACGGTCGTTAGCGTCCTCATGTAGTTGACGACGTGCCAGATGTCGTCGTCCGAGAGCCGGCCGCCCCATGCCGGCATCGTGCGTAGCCCGTCCCTGACGAACCTGAACAGCTCCCGGTCGCCATGCAGGGGCACGTGAACGGTCAGATTCGCGGGAGCCGTCGGCAGCCCCGCCCTCAGGCGGCCGTTGCCGGCCCCGGACTCACCGTGGCAGTCGGCGCAGTTCGCCATATAGGTGGCGCGACCGGATTCGATCGAAGCCTGGTCGGCGGAGAGCGGATTGCCCTGGGACCTGTCTCCGAGACTGATGCCGCTGCCTGCGACGAAGAGGCCGCCTGCGACAACGGCTGCTGCGCCGGTCGCCGACAGCACCCGCCCGCGCGCCGATCCGAAGCCCCCGACCGTGACCGCGGCTCCGGCGAACAGCAGGCCGATCAGGGCGATCTGCAGCCCGAAAAGCGTCTTGGCTGTGTTCGGGTCTGGGGCGAGCGCCGCAGTCTGGACCGCCTGCGCGCCGATCTCGAGCCGCCATGACAGGTTGGCGTCGAATGCATCGGGCCGCTGCACGACAACCTCCAGCTGCCAGGCACCGGTGATCGACACGGTCACGCCGTGCACGACCCACGTGCCGCCGCCATGATCGAGGCCGGCCAGGAGGTCCTCGTCGAGGTCCTGGTCCACATAGCGCATGCGACCGCTGACCATGGTCGCGTTCTCGATCGGCCTGCCTCCGCGGTCCTCGAGCCGGACGACGATGCTGTTGTCGCCGATGATGCCTGGCTGGAGAGAAGCGATGATCCTGGCGCCGTCCGCCCGGTCCGCGAAGTCGATCCCGGCAGCCGTGCTCAACTCACGGGTCCGGACCTGGCGGGCCGGTTCGAGCGCGGTGAGAAAACCCACGGAAAGCAGGACGATGGCGGCGACGGCGGCTTCTGCAACCACGAGCCGCGCCAGCCACGACCGGGCCCGGGCGTCGGTCCGCAACCTGGGCCGCAACCACAGCAGGTTGGTTGCCGCGAGGGCGACCAGCGGGAAGATGGCGAGCACTTTGGCGATCAAGGCGAACCCGTAGGGCGTAAGGGCTGCGTCGAGGGCAGTGACCTGGGCGTACGCCGAGAACAGGCCCGTTACCAGGAGCACGCCCGCGCTCAGGCCGGCGAGTAGCGAGAAGTGCGAGACGAGCTCGTGCAGCAGCCGAGCTCCGGTCTGGCTGGAAGGCCGGCCGGCCAGAGGGGTCGCCACGACCGCGAGCTGGACGAGGCCTCCGACCCATATGGCTGCAGCAACGGTATGGAGGATGTCGCTTGCCGTGGTCAGGCCAGAAACATCGCGCGTGGCGGCGCCGTGGCTCACCAGGGTGAGCGTGGCAACCGCGCCCGTGGCGAGCACGAGAGCAGCGCACCGCAGGAGCGTGGGATACCAGCTCCGGTCGGGGCGCCGTGACTCCCGACGACACGATAGCGCCAGCGGCAAGGCAGCCAGGGCCAGAAGCGCGAGACGCGCCATCCAGATGCGGCCCCACGCGCTGTCCTGAACGAGGCGGAGGATGTCGGCAGTCGCCGCGCTGCCGAGCCCAATCTGATAACTGTTCGAAGCGGCGACTGCCCCCTGTGCGACCGTACCGGCGATCGCGGTCGCGAAGACAAGCCACAGCGCGGCGTCGCTGCGAGCGCGTGTCGACGAGATCAGCACAGCCGATTCGGCTTCCGCGGCGCCTTCCGGAACGTCTTCGCCGCGCCGGGCTGTCCCGGAAGCCACGCGGTCGAAGACGAGGCGAAACAGAAGGCCGCCGGCGAGCCCCAGCATTCCCGCGAACGCCGCCCACCTCGCCCACGGTTCAACCGAGGAGGTTAGGACCGACCCGACCTCAGCGCGCGGCGGAGTCGTGATCGTCGGAAAACCCACCGAGAAGATGAACGAGCCGGCGGACGGATGGCCGTCGACAGCCGACACGGTTCGCCAGGCCACGGTGTACGACCCGTCCGGCAGCGGGCGCAAACGCACTGTGACGACGGTCGGATCGCCGACCGAGACGCGCGCGTCGCCCGCGTCCACGCGGTCTCCGAATATGTCCAGGACGCGTACGTCGGTTAGGCGCTCTGCGACCCTTTCGTTGAATCGAAGGGCGATCTCGGCCGGCGCCGAGGTGACGACGGTATTAGCGGCGGGAGTCGACGCCTCCAGGTTGGCGTGGGCGTACGCAGGGCGGCTGTCCGCACCCGCGACCGTTGCGAGCGCGAGCGCCACCGCCGCGATCGCGACCCCGAACAGGCGGCCAGGGGTCACGCGGCTACCGGGCCTTTCGGCGTCCCCGGCCCTTCTTGCGGCGTCCCCCGAAGATCGACATCGCAAGCAACAGGGCCAGGAGCCCGCCGATCATCCCCAGCAACAAGACTTCGTCCCAGAAGCCGGTGGCCCCTGTCAATCCGTGCAGGAGTGGTGGTTCGGGGAGGATTCCCAACGCTGGGACCGACCCTTTCTTCTCACGGCGAGCGCCATGCCCGCGCCGCCGGTCGCCACCCCGATCGCCCCGACGACGATCCCGACTATCCCAAGCGTGGACGCGGACGATGCCCGGTCCAGAGCTCTCTCAGCGGAAGCCTCCGCCCCACGGGTGGCTGCGCTGACCTCGCGGAGGGAGCCGACCGACTGCGGAAACTGGACATCCGCCTGTGCCTTAACCTCGCTGAACGTGTCCGGACCGGACTCGAACGTCTCGTTGAACTCTTGTCCTTCGATCGTACCGAAGAACCGGAACCGGTACACGCCGGGAGCAGTCGGCACGAAGTCGGCACGGTACACGCCCGGTGTGCCGAGCACCTCGCGTACCGCCATTACCTTCGAGACGCCTGTCGGCACGTGGGTCAGTTCGACCTTGAGGCTGTCCACCAGGCCGGTCACTGGCGTCGTGTCCTCATGGGCGTGCTCATCGCCCTCGACATGCGCAGCGGAGTCACCTTGCGCCTCCATAGCGGCCCTCTTTCTGGCGATTCCGATGTGTGCGCCGTTCTGCATGCCTTCGTAGGCGGGTTCGATCACGAACCCGACCTCCAGCACAAGCTCTCCCACCTCACGGTCCTCATGGGCGCTTGCGAGCGCGGCGGCCACCAACATCGCGGACGCCGCCGCCAGCAGCGAAACGAACGCGAACAGAACGGGTCTCAAAGCAAACATCTCCAGCCTCCTGGTGGGCACTCTTGCAAACGGAAACGCGGGGGACGCCAAAAGCGGCCGCCCGATACCCCCGGGGACGGCTACGCCCTTGGGGGTTGTTCTGGAGGCTCGGAGTAGGGATCAGTGGGTGGCAGGCTACCTGACGGGCCCAACGCCGGACCGGAAGTCGGGGGCTCGCCCGCCGGTAACGACCAGTTCAATGCCAATGCGAGCCCACCTTCGCTTCCGCCTGGTCCTGACGTCCCGTCGCGATCGGGGAGCACGATCACGGCGCCTGAGGAGCCAGGGCCAGCCAGCGGCCACTCCCAATGCGGTAGCGAAAGCGTGCGCGCGTGGTCGTGCGGAAGCGGAACGGCATGGCGATGGTATGGCTGGCGTTCCAGAGCATGGTGATCCAGCGCGGGCGCGAGCTGTGGTACGAACAGGGCGACGAGCGCGATGAGCGCGCATGCTCCCTGGAGATGGCGGCCCAAGAGCCTCATCGGTCGGCCGATGCACCTTCCTCGGCGGACTCGAGCATCCTCAACGCCGCGTCGTAGTCGATCCCATTCCGCTTCGCCTGCAGGATCGCCGCTGCAAGCATTCCAGGTGGAGTACCGGCATCGACGTGGGCGCCTGTGAAGACGCAGGCATGGACTGGCTCCCGCCCGATCCTCGACGCGATGGCGTCGGTCAGCTGGATCTCTTCGCCCGCGCCGCGCCTTCCCTGGGCAAGGAACTCGAACACGCCGGGGCTCAGGACGTACCTGCCGATGATCGCGAGATTGCTCGGGGCCTCAGCAAGCTTCGGCTTCTCGACCAGACGAGTGACCGTCCACACACGACGGTCGAGCTCCGTGCCGGCGATGATCCCGAGTCTCTCGACCGCCTCGTCCGGTACCTGCTTGGCTGCGATCACGTTGCCCCCGTGCTGGCGCCATACATCGATCAATTGGCCAACGGCGGGCCGCCTGGCCCAGATCAGGTCGTCGGGGAGCAGGACCGCGAATGGTTCGTCCCCGATGAAGCCCTGTGCCATCAGCACCGCGTCGCCGAGTCCGCGAGCCTCCGTTTGCACGACGGCGCGCACCCGTGCGATGTGTCCTATGGCCGCCTGGCGCCTCAGGTCGTCGGCCCGGCCCCGTTCCTTCAGCATCCGCTCAAGCCCCGGCTGCGGGCCGAAGTAGCCGGCGATCGACTCGGCACCAGGGTTTACGACGACGAGGACCTCTTCGATTCCGGCGGCAGCCGCCTCCTCGACCGCGAAGTGGATCAGCGGCTTGCCGAGAACGGGCAACAACGGCTTCGGCACCGAGCGGGTCACCGGGAGGAAACGTGTGCCGAGCCCGGCGGCGGGGATGACGGCCTTCCTGATCTGCTTCGTCACGGGGGCGAGTGTAAACGAAGCGGCAATTACAATTGGATGCGGTCGTGCTAGACGGGGAGCTAGCGGTGCCCTGTACCCGCAATCCGCTTCAGCGGGGTTGAACTCCCCCGTCAGGCCCGACGTCCGGGGTCCCTGCCGCGCCCGGGCGGCGCAGAAGAGCCGGGTCCTGCGCGGCGAGGCCTCGTGAACCCCGTCAGGTCCGGAAGGAAGCAGCGGTAAGCGAGATACCTCGAGCGCCGCAGGTCAGCCTGGCTCGAGCCGTTCGAGTTGCGCAGACCCCGGGCGGCCGGTCGAAACGGGGGTGCACGGCCTATTCCACGCAAGGCGCTCGGCCAGCACTTTCTTCGTGACCTGTCGGTCGTCAGACGGATCGTCGATGCAATCGGAATCGAACCGGGCGACGCCCTCGTCGAGGTCGGCCCGGGCCGCGGAGTCCTGTCCAGACGGCTCGCGGACGTGAGCGACTGCCTGGTACTCGTCGAACTCGATCCGGACCTGGCGGAACGCCTCCGTAAGGACTTCGCGGGCGCCGGTCACGTCCGTATCGTCGCTGGCGATGCCAGAGAGTTTGATCCCGAGGCCATCGCCGAGCTCGTCGGGCGCCCGTATCGCATGGCAGGGAACCTGCCGTACTACGCAGCCGCGCCCATCGTGCGGAGGTTCCTCGAACTGCCGCGGCCGCCAGTGGGCATCGTCGTAATGGTGCAGCGCGAAGTTGCGAGGGCGATGGCGGCAAAGCCGGGCGATATGACGATGCTTTCGGTCGGTGTGCAGGTCTACGCAGAACCGCGGATCGTCTGCAACGTGCCGCCTGGCGCCTTCTCGCCGCCACCAAAGGTCCACTCATCGGTCGTCGCCCTCAAGTTGAGGGTCCGGCCAGCGGTGGCGTTCCGGCCGCTGGACGCCTTCTTCGGCTTCGTGCGGGCCGGCTTCGCAGCACCCCGCAAGACGATTGCGAACTCCCTCTCGATCGGCCTCCGCGTCCCCGCATCGACACTTGCGAGCCGACTGGCCGAGGTCGCGATCGACCCCCGACGCCGGCCGTCGACGGTGACGATCGCTGAGTGGGATGAGCTTTGCCGCACATGGCACGCGAGTCGAGGCTGGGCACCGTGACGCAGCCGCGATCGATGATCGTCGAGGCCCACGCCAAGGTGAACCTCACGCTCGAGATACTTGGCAAGCGAGCCGACGGCTACCACAACCTGGTCACCGTCATGCAGACGATTGACCTCTGCGATTCAATCGAGTTGAATCGGTCGGTCGATCTGACGCTCGACTGCGACGCGCCGCACCTTGCAGGTGAGTCGAATCTGGCGCTCAAAGCTGCCAGCGCACTCCGCGACGCCGGTGGCGTCCCGCACGGCGTACACCTGAAGCTGCTCAAGCGCATACCGGTCGCCGCCGGCCTCGGTGGTGGTTCCAGTGATGCCGCGGCAGTGCTGCTGGCATTGAACTCCCTGTGGCATCTCGACTGGCCACTGGCTCGACTGCAGGAGCTGGCAATCGACCTCGGCGCCGACGTCCCCTTCTTGCTCCACGGGGGAGCCGCCCTGGTCCAGGGGCGCGGGGAAGAAGTCGTCCCTCTGCCACCGCCAGCGATCGACTGGTTCGTCGTGCTGGCGCCCGACATCGAGCTTGCGGGCAAGACCGGCCGCCTCTTCAGCATGGTTACGCCCGACCTCTACACACGAGGCGTGCTGTCCCACAAGCTCGCCGGCCGGATCAGAGGTGGCGGCGACACCCCGGCTCAGTTCATGTTCAACGCCTTCGGCCAGCTGGCCTCGAAGGCGTTCCCTGACCTCGACCGCTACCGCACGGCGCTCGAGGCGGTCGGCGCGCGCGAGATCGTGCTCTGCGGGGCCGGGCCGAGCATGTTCGCCCTTGCGCCCTCGAGGGAGATCGGCCTGGCGTGGCAGCTGCTGCTCAAGGGCAGGGGCATGCGGGCGTACCTGGCCAGGCGCTGGACTCCGCCGCCCGGCGGCGCACCGCACGGGTCGGCCCGCTCGCGATGACCCTGCTCGCCGGCATGTTTGCGGGCGTCGTGATGGCGATGGTCTTCCTCCCGCACGCGGCGATCGTGATCGTCTTCAACAGTCGCTTCTCCGGGTGGCCACGCGACGACGGCTCGGGACCGGCCGCGTGGCTTATCGCCGCGTTCGCCGCGGGATCCCTTCTCGCGTGGACGGGCCTCGGGATCGCCGCGGCGGTCCTGTTCACGGTCGCTCAGAGTGCGGCGCCAACCCATGTCCCCGGGATCCCGAGCCTCGCCTATTTCGTCGGGGTGTGCGCTGTGCCGCTCCTGGCCGCGCCATGGGTAGCGCTAATGGCGCCCCGCCTCTGGCGCCACGCGGCGTTCGAGTTCGCGGTCTTCCTCGCGGTGTTCGGAGTGCAGATCCCGATGACCGCCGGGATCGACTGACGGGCCGCCCGGCCTACTTCAGAGCGGCCGCGGCCTTCCTGACCTCGTCATAATTGGGCTCTTTGCCCTGGGCGTCGGTGACCCAGGCGTACCTGACCACGCCATTCTTGTCGAGCACGAACACCGAGCGGGTCGCGACAGTGAAGCCCGGGAGCCCGGCGAAGTTGGGCCACTCGACCCCGTAGCT
>Ga0233425_10007500_pt1 | contig 15277 bp, 11 predicted proteins | sample Watercolumn_Towu_2_FD_181712 | JGI IMG/M metagenome (GOLD analysis project Ga0233425, IMG submission 181712) | Freshwater microbial communities from Lake Towuti, South Sulawesi, Indonesia - Watercolumn_Towuti2014_140_MG | ecosystem: Environmental > Aquatic > Freshwater > Lake | place...
GCCTCGGGATCGAGGCGCTGGCCACCCCGGCCTTCTCCGGCTGGGGTCTGGTGGCGGTGTGCGCCCCCGACGCGCGTGAGCCCGAGGCCTGGGCGCGGTTCCTGGCCCCGCTCACCCGCGTGGTCGTGATCGAGGAGACCTGGGCCCCCGGCGTGCTCAGGCCCTGGCTGGACGACAAGCTGCTGTCCCTGGGACTCCACCCCGCCCGCGCCAGCCTCCCGCCCCGCGGTTTCGGAGCTTCGTTCCGCACGCTGGAGGCCTGCCGGGAGCACTTCGGGTTCACGGTGGCGGGGCTGCTGCGGGCGATCGACGAAAAACCTGCGTCGCAGGCTGACGGCTGACGGCTGACGGCTGACGGCTCAATCCCTGCAGCAGATCACCCCGCCTTTGTCCGAGGACCCCACCGGGTAGCCATCGTAGGAGCAGGAGGCAGAAGGACATCCCTTCTTCGTGACCAGCTCCCCCTCGTGGTAGTGGCTGTCGCTACCGCCGTCGCACTCCCATGGCCCCAGCGGCGGCTCCGCCTCGTTGTACCCACACGTGTTCGGCTGCATCGACGCCAGCACGCGGTTCAGCACGCCACAGTCCTTGTCGGCCGTGAGCTGCGTGCCCAGGTTCCCGCACCCGTACACGTCGTTTCCGTTGCTCGCCCCGTCATCGCAGACGCTGTTGCTGTCGCTGTGCTGGATCACCGCGAAGAACAGGGACTTGTCGGGGCTGCCCGCGGGGACGGCGTCGCCGCAGGAGGTGGCGCGGGCGGCGACCTCGGTCTTGCCCTGGCAGACGTGCCAGCCGGCGGCGCAGAGATCGGCCGCGCTGCAGCCCCAGCCGTCGCGGTTGGAGGAGTCGTCGCCGGAGGCGCGCCCGCAGGTGGGCGCGAGGTCGTCCCGGGTGATTCCGCCGGTCTCCCAGGCGCCCGCGCAGGCCGCGATCGCGGGGTAGGTCCCCAGGTCCTGGAAGCCCTCGCGCGCGCCGTCGGCGCAGCCGACCGCAGGATCGGTGTCGGCGTCCGAGTCGGAGTCGGAGTCGGAGTCGGAGTCGGAGTCGGAGTCCGAGTCGCTGTCGGCGTCGGCCTCCGGTTCGTCGCTGTCCAGGCCGGTGGAGGTGTGGGGGTCGCGGTCCTTGCGGCGGGAGAGGTACCAGTCTGAGCAGCCGAGGGCCAGGAGCGACACCAGCAGGAGGGGCGTGGACGGGCGCATGGCGTGGGCCTCCGGGGGCGGCTAGTCGTAACCGGATGCCCGACCAGGAGGTCCCCGTGAAGCGCGCTGCCGGCTTCCTCTTCCTCGCCCAGGCCCTCGTCTACGGAGGAGGAGCGTTCTACCTCGGCCAGCGCTGGTGGCCGTTGTGGCTGGTGCTGGGGGCGGCAGCCCTCGGTCAGGCCCTGGCCGGGGGCTGGCTGGTGGCCGGGCGAGGGGCGCGCTGGGTGCGCCCGGCGGCGGGGATCTCGCTGGCGGCTGTGGCCCTGGTGATCGGGCTGTACCTGCAGATCGGCCTGCATGCGATCAGCCGGTTCGCCGAGGTGGGGCAGGGGCTGGGCTGGGGGCTGCTCGGCGGCGTGGTGGCGGCGCTGCCCTGGCTGGTGGCGGTGCCGCTCTGGCAGCTCGTCTCGCTCGGACTCGGCCGGCGCGGCGTGGGCGGGGGCGCGGCGCTGCTGCTGGCGGCCCTCGTCCTGCCGCCCCTGGCGCTGTGGGTCGCCCAGGTGCCGACCGCGCGCTACCCGGCTCAGGATGGCGCCGCGGTGGCGACCTGGCTGGAGTCCTCCTGGCGGGGCGCGGAGGCGGCTGCGCTGCCGGTCGGGCCTGGGCCCGCGCTGCTGGTGGTCACGGAGGTCGCCGCCGGTGAGCGGCTGGGGCGGCAGGTGCTGGAGGGCGCCGATCTGACCGCGGCCCTCGAGAGCTGGAGCCCGCCGGCCGCGCCCGCCGGAGGGGCGTTGCTGGTGGAGATCGTGCGCGCCGAGCGCCGCCTCGCCGGACCCTGGCTGGCGGATTCCCGCCTGGCGCTGCTGCCCGTGGGCGCCGCTGGCCTGCGCACCCCCCGCGGGATCGTCGGGGCCGACCAGGCCTGGACCTCCAAGGCCCAGCGCCGCGGCGAGGTGGGCCCCGGTCTGCGGATCCATGGCCTCGATCTCACCCGCGACCTGACCCGCGGCGCCACGCGATCCCTGGACATCGAAGCCTGGATCGCGACGGACGGGCAAGTCAGCCCGCTGCTGTCCGGCTGGGCCGCGCCCCCGGCGCTCTCGGCCGACTCGGTGGCCGAAGCCGCCCTGGCCGGAGCTCGCATGGTGGCCCGCAACCAGGCCGAAGACGGCCGCTACGCCTACCTCGTGAAGGGCCCCTCGGGCGATCTCGGCAAGGGCTACAACTACCCGCGGCACGCGGGCACCACCTGGTTTCTGGCCCGGGCGGCGAGCCGCTTCCACGACCCGGAGCTGGCCCGCGCCGCCCGCCGCGGGATCGACCATCTGGGCACGTTCACCCAGCAGACCGGGGATGGGCGCGGCTTCGTGCTCGATCCGTCGCGCAAGGACGGCAAGGCCTGGGTCGGGACCACCGCGCTCGCGCTGCTGGCCGTGCTGGAGTCGGGCGAGCGCCCCGATCTGGCCCGGCTGTGGGGAGCCCAGGTGGTCTCCTCCGTAGATGCGGAGGGCCTGGTGCGCGGAAACTTCGACATCGCCTCGGGATCCTGGCCCGTGCAGCGCTCGATCACCTATGGCCAGGGCCAGGCGCTGCTCGGGGTGGCGGCGGCGGCCCGCGCCGGGCAGCCTGGTGCGCGCGAGGCGCTGGAGCGGGCGGCCGACGCCTGGGAGCGGGCCTACTGGCCCATGCCCGCCGGGCACCTCTTCGCCCTGGGCGAGCACTGGTCCTGCACGGCGGCGCTCCTGACCGAGGAGGTCCTGGGCCGGCCGGCCGGCTGGGGGGTCTGCGAGGCCTACCTGGGCCGCGGCGATGTCGGAAAAGCCGTGCTCTCGGGGCCCATGTTGCCGGTGGCGGGGGCGCTGGGGGGCGACGGCGAGGCCATCGTGGCCCGCGCCGAGCGCGACCGGCGCCGCGGGGTGGCCAGCCCCTGGCGCGCCGTGGCCGAGCGCTACGGTCGGATCTTCCTGGCCAACGCCTACCGTCCGGCCGACGCCCCGCTGCTCGGCCACGCCGAGCGCCTGCTGGGCGGCTTTCGCGACAACCCGCTGCGGCTCGACGTGCAGGTGGACGCGGTCCAGCACATCGGCTGCGCCCTGCTCGGCCTGGAACGCCTGCTCCGGGGTGAGGCCACTCCCGGCGGTGCGCCGTAGCGCCCGACCGTCCCACCCGGCGCGCTGGCAGGAGAGCCCATGGGCAGCCCCCCACCTCCGGATCCCCACGGCCGCCTCGCCACACGGCTGCTCGCGCTCGGGCTCACCGGCTTCGAGGCCTGGGCCAACGCCCTGCCCCCGGCGCTGCGTGCGCCCGCCCTCGCCCGGCATGCCGGTTGGCAGGCGGAGGCGGGTGGCGTCGAGGCCCACTTCCTCGGGCCCCGTGGGACTCCAGCGTTCGTGCTGTTGACCTGGGTGCTGGAAGGCTGCGGGCTATCCGAGGCCGACCCGCGGGCGGCGTTGGCCGCCGAGGGCATGATCGCCGCCTACCTGGCCGCCCGGATCCAGGACGACCTGGTGGACGAAGGCGCACCGCCGCGCCTGGGCTACCTCCACCACCTGCTCGCGGCGCGGGTCGAGCGGCTCCTGGTGCAGGTGGCGGGAGATGGGGAGTTCCTGGCGCTGCACGAGGCGTTGGTGCGCGACTTCTGCGAGGCGGCCTGGCAGGACGCGGCCTTGCGGGCCAGCCGCGACGAGCCCTGGGAGGAAGAGCACCTGGCCCTCCAGGGCCGCAAGTACCTGCCCATGGTCGGACCGCTCGCGGCGCTGCTGGTGGGCGCCGGCCAGGCCGCCCTCGTCGCCCCGCTCCGAGCCGCCGTGGAGGAGCTGGCGGTGGGGTTGCAGATCACGAACGACCTGCTCGGCGCGGGCCACGATCTCGCCACCGACCAGCGCAGCCCCGTGCTGGCCGCCCTGGGGCTCGTGCCGGGCCAGCACCTCGCCGTGGAGCTGCTCCCGGCCGTGCGCCGCGCGCTCGGGAGCGGCGCTCTCGTGGCGCTGGTGGAGCGCGCCCACCGTGCCCTGGTGCGCGCCGAGGTGTTGTCGGAGCTGCTGCCCGGTGGATCCCTGCTCGCGCACCTGCGCGCCCGGCGGGCCGCCCTGACCGAAGTCCATGAACGCCTGGGCCTGCAAGCAGTGCTCCTGCCGCGCCCGCTCGTCCTCGACCTCGAGCTCACCCAACGGTGCTCGCTGGGCTGTCCGGCCTGCTTCGTACGCCAGCAGCTCGCCGGGGCGCCCCCCGCCGTCCTCGAGACCGAGCTCGCGCTGGCCATCGTGGAGGAGGCGGCCGGCTACGACACCGTGCTGCACCTCACGGGCGGCGAGCCCTTCGAGCACTCAGGGATCTGGGCGGTGCTGGAACGCGCCGCCGAGCGTGGGTTCGCGGGCGCCGTCGTCAACACCAACGGCCTGCGGGTGGGGCCCGCCGAGCTTGTGCGCCTCGCCGCCCTGCGGCTGCCCGTCCGGCTGTTGGTGAGCCTGGACGGTCCCCCGGGGCTGCATGCCCGGACCCGCGGCCACGAGGCGCAGCGCGCGGCGCAGGCGGTCCTGGCCCACCCGGCGGCACCGGGGTTGGAGGTGGTCTGCGCCTCTCTGCTGACCCGGGAGTTGTTGGCCTTCGGGCTGGATGCCTGGCTGGCCTGGCTGGACCGGGAGGTGCGCCTGGGGCTCCCGCTGGTCCTCTGGCCGCTGCATGCCCCGGGGGCGGTCCCCCGCACCCAGGGCTCGCCGCTGGCCGCACCCGACTGGGCCGAGGCCGCCCGGCAGGTGACCGCGGCGCTGGCCGCGGGGCGGACCGTGACCGTCGCGGACGACCCCGTGATCAACCCCCTGCTGCGCGCGCTGGGAGTCCCGGACGAACGCCTGTGGCGCTGCGAGGCGGGCGGGGTGCGCCTGTGCGTGCGCGCCGACGGCGCGGTCACACCCTGTCACCCCCTCCCGCTGATCCTCACCGCGATCCCCCCGGTCGGCGGCTTCGTCGGGCGCGCCCGCCACCACCCCGCCGCGCGGCGCCAGGCGACCGGCGACCTCGACGGATGTCGGACATGCCCCGAAGCCGCCGTCTGCCGGGCCTGTGGCGCCGTCCAGGTCGCCGCCGGGAGAGAACTCGGTTGCAATGACCTGCGATGTCGTGCCATCATCTCGCCCGACGCATCTTCGCCCTGTGTTCCCCCCGTCCCGATGCTCGGAAAGGAGCCGCCATGACCTTCCACAGTCCCAACCCGCGTTGCCAGCAGTTCATCGACGTCGCCACGGCAGACCCCACCAAGGAGAAACAGGCCCTCGAGGCCATCCAGGCCGGCGATGCCGAGCGCATCGTGGCCCTGGCCCGCGAGTGGGGCATCGACCTGAACCTGGAGGAGGCGCAATCCTTCATCGACGCCTACGAGATGGAGTCCGAGGCTTGCCAGGCCTTCGTGCTGATGTCCCAGGCGGACGCGAAGTCGCGCCAGGTCGCCAGGAAGTCGCAGGTCAGCGGCTGGTGGAACGTGCAGCGCGTGGGGGCCGCGTGGGGCATCGAGCTCTCCACGGTCCAGGCCAAGGCGCTGGTGCGCTACATGGCCACTCCTCCCCGCAGCCGCGACGAGCAGATCCAGGCCTTCCTCGCGGCCATCAACGCGGATCCGCGCCGCAGGGCCGAGGCGCTGGCGATCCTGAACCAGGCGAACGCCGAGTTGCTGGCCGCCCAGAGCAAGCGGTGGGGCATCCCGCTCGGGCTCCACGACGCCGAGCGCATCATCCTGCACTGGCAGGAGCTGCGCGAGTCGGTCGATCCCCTCGACAAGCTCGATCCGCAACGGATCATCTCCTAGCGACCCGAGGGACCGGGTTGCGGGTTCCAGGCCCCGTGGACTGGCGACGGATCTGGCCCCTCGCGGTGTTCGCGCTCGCCGGGGGCGGTGAGCTGCTGTTCGTGCTGGCGTGCCTCGCGGCCCTGCTCTCCACCCCCGACATCCCGGTCCGGATCGAACGCGGGGAGGGTGACTGCCCCTGGGTTCTCGCCGAGGGAGGGCAGGGCGGCCCGATCTGCGTCCTGGCCCTCGCCGGGGTGGAGCTGCATCCGGCCAGCCTGGTCCAGGAGGCCGGGTATCTGGCCGACGGTGAGGAGTTCCGGGTCTGGGCCCAAGACCAGGACGCCCTGGTCCGGGCCCTGCGCGGGCACCCCCGCGTCGAGCTGAGCCTGTCCCAGGGAGACACGCGCTTCCTCCGCGAAGTCCCGGTGGTGCCGTGGCACCCGGGCCGCTCCCTGGCCAAGCTGGTGGCCTCCCTCATCACCACGCTCGCCATGGCGGGCATCGGCCTGTTCGTGTTCCGGCGCAAGCCCCGCGATCCGGCGGCACAGGCACTGCTGGTCTTCTGCGGGGCCATGATCCTGGCGATCCTGCCGACGACCGTAGGCGCTGTGCGCCCGGTGGCCATGGCGGGGTGGCAGGCCATCCCGTTGTACCACCTGAACCTTTGCGGCAACGTGCTGGGGGCGGTGGCGGTGATCCGCCTGCTGAGCATCTTTCCGCTGCGCCGCTTCGGGAGGTTCAACTGGCTCTTCGGGTTCGCCTTGCCCGGCTTGGCGGCCGTGGGCGGGATCGCCCTGGAGTTGGTCGGGGTGTTCGGGGCCGTCATCATGGTCACCGCCCCCCTGGCGCTGGGCGTCCTGCTGCTGATCGGCTGGACCTGGTGGCGCGACGGCGACCCGGTGCAGAAGCTCAAAGCCCGCTGGGTCCTGTGGGGCCTGGCGGTGCCGGTGCTGGTCTGGGGCATCACGCGGCTGCCAATGCTGCTCGGGCTCGTGGCGACCGGTGATCCCACCGACATCGTCATCGTGCCCTCGCTGCTGGCCATCCCGCTGGGGATCGCCGCCGCGGTCCTGCGCCATCGCCTGCTGGACATCGAGGTGGTCGTCCGGCGGACCCTCCTCGGGACGGTGGTCACCGTCCTGGCGCTGTTCGTCTACTACCTGGGCCTGTCCCTGTTCGCGCGGGAGCTGGCCGCGCCCGCCAGCGGGCAGCCCTGGTTCTACCCGGTCTTCTTGACCGCCCTGGTCCTCACCTTCGTGCTGGTCCCGGCCCAGAGCGCCCTGGAGCGTGTCCTCGATCGCCTGTTCTTCCGCAACCGCTTCCATTACCGGCGGGTGCTCTCCTCCCTGCCCGATGAGCTCGAGGTGCTCGCCACCGCGGAGCAGGCCGCCCGCAGGGTGCTCGAGCGGGTGGGGACCTCCATGGAGACCCGCCGCACGGTGGTGCTGCTGCGTGACGAGGCGGCGGGGGCGCGTGGCTGGCGCTGGAGCGCCGCGGAGGGGGTGGTGGAGGAACCCGATCCACCCCGGGACGGCGCCTTCTGGGAGGATCTCGCCACCGTCGGGAGCCACCACCTGCACGAGGCGGGGGAGCTGGGTGGTGCCCTGGACGCGTGGATGGGCGCTCAACACTGCGATCTCGCGCTGGCGGTGCGCACGCCGGAGCGGCTGGAGGGCGTGCTGGCCACGTCGGTCCCGGTGGGCACCCAGGCCCTGTCGGCCGAAGACGCGTCCCTCCTGCGCACCGTGGCGGCCAGCCTCGGCATGGCGCTGGGCCGCGCGCGGGCCTACGAGACCATCCGCAGGATGAACGCCGAGCTGGAGCAGCGCGTCGAGGAGCGGACCGCCCAGCTCGAAGGCGCCCGCCTCAAGCTGTACCAGTGGGAGAAGATGGCCTCGCTCGGCCTGCTGGCGGCCGGCGTCTCCCATGAGCTGAACACGCCGCTCGGGGTGGTGCTGTCCACCTCGGACCAGCTCGTGCGCAGCCTCCGGGAGCGGCCCGAGGCGCAGGAGCGCGACAAGCGCCTGGCGGCCCTGTGCCACGAGGCAGCCCAGCGGGCCTCCGATATCGTGCGCAACCTGCGCTCCTTCTCGCGCCCGGAGTCCGCTGGGCTGCAGCCGGTGGACCTCCACGAGCTGGTGGATTCCACCCTGCGGCTGCTCGAGCCCGGGCTGCGTTCCCGCTCCATCGAGGTGACCGTGCAGCGCGGCGCCATCCCGCAGGTGACCGGCTTCCCGGCGCTGCTGGCGCAGGCCATCGCCAACCTCTGCCTCAACGCGGTGGCCGCCGTCGACCACCACGGATGGATCCGGATCACCACGGAGCCGCGCCCCGGCGAGCTGGTGGCGGTCATCGTGGAGGACTCCGGTCCGGGCGTCCCCCCCGAGATCCGGGGGAGGATTTTCGAGCCCTTCTTCACCACCAAGGCGCCGGGCCAGGGCACGGGCCTGGGGCTCTCCCTGGTCTACACCTTCGTCACGCAGCACGGCGGGCGGATCTGGGAGGAGGGCCGACCGGGGGAGGGGGCCCGTTTCGTCATCGAGCTGCCCGTGCGGGGTGCGCCACTCCCGGGGGCGGACCCGCGGGGAGGCTAGGCCAGGACCTTTTGTGTCGCGGTCAGCGCCGCCAGGGCGAGCGCGGTGGAGAGCAGGCGACGCCCGAAGGGTCGCATGCTCCCGTCCGGGGAGGGGACGAGGAAGAGGCCGGCGGCCGGCCAGGTGCCGTCCCAGCTCTGGGCGTGGACCAGCCAGGCGAGCCCCTCCGCGGCGGTCCACGCAGGCAGGGCCCCCGCCGCAGCCAGCGTCGAGAGGGCCAGGGCGGTGGCGACCGGGCTGCCCTCCCAGCCGCCGTCCGCGCCCTGGGCGGCCGCCAGGGCATCCTTCGCGGGAGGCGCGATCCCGGCGCGGATCTGCGCCTGCACCACCAGGGACGTGCATACGGTCCGGGAGGGGTAGTGGACCCCGCTGAACCCGCCGGCGGCGTCGGCCTGGGCCTCCAGGTGGGTCCAGGCCGCCTCCAGGCGCGCGGGTGTCACCAGGGCGGGCCAACCCGCCAGCGCACCCAGGACCCGCGCCGAGACGCCGGGGCAGCGCGGGCCGAACCAGGACTGCGGCGTCTCATCGACCCAGACGCGGACGGAGCCATCGGGCTGGAGGGCGCGCGCGACCACCTCCTGGGCGGCGACCAGCAGCGGGCCGGGGAACTGCTGCGGCCAGCGGCGGGCCACCGCGAGCAGCAGCGCCGCATCGTCGGCGTCGCGGGGCATCTCTGGAAACTCTGCGTAGTAGCGCGTGTCTCCGGCGGCACGGGGGGCCAGGACGGCGGCGATGTCGCCATCCACGGCCAGGCCGGCGTCCGCCAGCGCGCCCAGCACCAGCAGGGGAGAGAACAGGTCCCCCAGGAGCAGGGGTCGGCCGAGCAGCCCGGACCGCTGGACCTCCCAGGCCTGCTGGCAGCGGCCGGACAGGTCGAGGGCCGCCAGGCCGGCGGTGCGCGCCCGCGCGGCGGCCTCCAGCAGCAGATCCGGGCCCGCGGGAGCGCGGTGGATCCGGCCGACGAGGCCGAGGAGGGCGAGCCTCTCGCCCAGCGGACCGCCGGGCCCGGCGAGGCGTTCGGCGAAGGCCGCGATGCGGGCACGGGTGGACGGGCGCGCCAGCAGCGGCCAGCGCAGGCGCTCGTCGAGCAGCAGCAGCCCGCTGTCCCAGGGCTGCCCGAAGCGCCGCAGCAGCGCGCGGTGGAGGCCCGCGGAATCTTCGCCGCCGCGGCCGGGAGCCAGGCATGCGGCGAGCCGTACGGCGAGCCGTACGGCGAGCCGGCCCAGCACCTCGTCGGGCGGGGGATCGCTCGCAGCCGGGGCTTCGCGCAGGGCGCGCAGGAGCGCCAGATCCAGCGCGTCGGTCACGGCGCCGGCCGCGGGTCCCCGGCTCCGATGGACGGCCCTTCGCGCTCGATCAGGCGGCAGAAGCGCTCGACCAGGTCCGGGTCGAACTGGGCCCCCGCGCAGCGGCGCAGCTCGGAGAGGCCCGCCTGTGCCGGGAGCGCGGGGCGATAGGCGCGATCCGAGGCCATGGCGTCGAACGCATCCGCGATGGCGATGATGCGCCCGCCCAGTGGGATCTCGGCCCCGGAGAGCCCCCGGGGGTAGCCCGAGCCGTCGAGGGCCTCGTGATGACTGCCCATCAGGGGGATCACCGCGTCCAGGAACCCGGCCTCGCGCAGGATGCGCTCGCCGATCTGCACGTGCCGACGCACGTCGGCCCGCTCGCGCTCGCTCAGCACGCCTTCCTTGTCGAGGTAGTGGCTGTCGACGCCGATCTTCCCGACATCGTGCAGCTCGGCGGCGAGCACCACGAGCGCACGCTCAGAGGTACCGAGCCCCAGCTCCGCGCAGAGGAGGTCCGCGTAGCGGGTGACGCGGGTGGAGTGCCCGCGGGTGTAGGGGTGGTTGGCCTCCAGCGCCGTGACCAGGGAGCGGATCGTACCCTTGAAGTTGCGGACCACCTCGAGCTCCTTCTCACGGAACTCGACGGCCCGACGAACCAGGGTCAGCAGTTCGTGGTTGTCCCAGGGCTTGCGGAGGTAGTACCAGGCGCGGCCGTGGTTGATGGCGGCCACCACGGCGTCGAAGTCGGCGTAGCCGGTGAGCAGGATGCGGACCGTGGAGGGATGGTGCTCGTACAGCCAGGCGAGCAGGTCCACCCCGGTCTCCCCCGGCATGCGCATGTCCACCACCGCCACGGCGATGTCCTCGCACTGCGCCACCGCGCGGGCCTCGGTGGCGGAGGTGGCGCCGCGGACCTCGTAGCGCTCCATGAACAGCAGCTCGAGGGAGGCGATGACGAGCGGATCGTCGTCGACGACCAGGATGCGATGACGCGGCTCGGGTCCAGGCATCGGGAACCTCGCACGATGCCTGAGCGTCTACCCCGCCGTGTGGGAAAAGTCGCGCCTGAATGGCGGATCTGGCCGCACGATGCACACCGGTGGTCAGGGGGAGTGATGGGGTCCGGCCGCGGGCGCCGCGCCGGGGGCGGAAAGCACTCCCTCATGGAAGATCATTCATCTGTTTCTCAGGGGGCTATCGCGACATGCCCCAGGACGGGCTAGGCTGGGTGTACGACCCCGCGGAACCCCTCCGCGCGGCGCCGGGCGCGAGTCCCGGTGGAGGTGCCCCGATGAGTGAGTCCTGGGGCGTCAGCGCCCCCGAAGTGCGCGCCACTTCCGGAGATCTCCTGGTCGAGCGCGTCGGCAAGCGGTTCGGTGACCTGCAGGTCCTGGACGAGGTCTCCTTCCATGTCCGCGGGGGCGAGTTCGTGACCTTGCTGGGGCCGTCTGGCTGCGGCAAGACCACGCTCCTGCGCATCGTGGCCGGGCTGGAGACCGCGGACTGTGGCCGGGTCCTGCTCTCGGGCCGGGAGCTGTGCGGGCTGCCGGCCAACCGCCGGCCGGTCAACACGGTGTTCCAGAGCTACGCCCTCTTTCCGCACCTGGACGTGTTCGAGAATGTCGCGTTCGGGCTGCGGGCAAGGCGTTTCGCCGAGTCGGAGGTGCGCCGTCGGGTCGAGGTCGCCTTGGAGATGGTGGAGCTGGGGCCCCTGGCCCGGCGTCACCCGCACCAGCTCTCGGGCGGGCAGCGCCAGCGCGTGGCCCTGGCCCGGGCGGTGGTGAACGAGCCCGAGATCCTGCTGCTGGACGAGCCCATGTCGGCGCTCGACGCGAAGCTGCGGGCCGAGGTCCAGATCGAGCTGCGCCGGCTGCAGCGTCGCCTGGGCACCACCTTCATCCTGGTCACCCACGATCAGGGCGAGGCCATGACCGTCTCCGACCGCATCCTGGTGATGCGCGGCGGCAAGGTCGAGCAGGACGGCGCGCCGGCCCAGGTCTACGACCGCCCGGCCACGCGGTTCGTGGCTGAGTTCCTGGGACTGGCCAACCTGCTCGTCGGCCAGCGGGTGAACGGCCACGTCCGCACCGATCTGGGTGACTTCGTGCCCCGCACCCTGCCCACCTGGGAGCGCGGCACCCTCGCCATCCGTCCGGAACGCATCGTGCTTCGGGCCGAGCCGCCGGCCGGCAACGCCGTGCGCGCCACCGTCACCGAGGTGATCTACCGCGGCAACCACCAGGATCTGTTCGTCCAGCCCGGAGGCCTGCGCATCCGCGCCAACCCGGGTGACGACATCCAGGTCGGGCAGGCCGTCTGGCTGGAATTGCCCCGGGAGAGCCTCGAGGCGCTCGTTGACTGAACGGCTGATCGTCGCCTACGGCGTGCTGACCACGCCGGGGCGCAATCGCCTGCGCGGCCTGGCCCTGCTGGGAGTGCCGGCCACCTGGATGCTGGCCTTCCTCCTGCTACCCATGCTCGTGCTGGTGGCCATGGCCTTCGTGCAGCGCTCGGCCGACGGCGAGGTGGTCTGGAGCTTCTCGCTCTTGAACTTCCAGCGCCTGGCGGGCTTCGGCACCTTCGCCTGGACCGGCGACTACCTGCGGATCCTCGGCCGCAGCGCCGTGATGGCCACGATCACCACCGCGCTGTGCGTGGCCGCCGCCTACCCGCTGGCCTTCTTCGTGGCCGCCCGGTCGGCGCGCTCCCGCTACCTGTGGCTGGCCCTGGTGATCATCCCGTTCTGCACCAACCTCATCATCCGCACCTACGCCTGGATGCTGATCCTCTCCAACCAGCTCCCCCCGGCCAGGCTCGCCCAGTTCCTCGGGCTGGTGCCGCCGGACACTGCGCTCTACCCGGGGATCGGCGCGGTCTACCTGGGGATGGTCACCTCGTCGCTGCCCTTCACCATGCTGCCGCTCTACACCAACGTGGAGCGGCTGGACTGGTCCATCGTCGAGGCCGCCTCGGATCTGTACGCCGGCCGGGTGCGCACCTTTTTCCACGGGATCCTCCCCCAGACCCTGCCTGGGCTGATGGCCGCGCTCATCCTGACCTTCATCCCGGCGCTGGGCGCCTTCGTCGTGCCGGACCTGCTCGGTGGGGCCCGGACCTGGCTGGTGGGCAACCTGATCCAGCAGCAATTCGGGGCCAGCCGCGACTGGCCGTTCGGCGCCGCCATCAGCCTGGGGCTCATGGCGCTCTCCCTGGCCGGGCTGTTCTTCATGAAACGGCGCGGCTGGGAGTCGGAGCTGACGTGAGGCGTCTGCCGCGTTGGGTGACCGCGGTGGCGCTCGCCGGCGTCGCCCTGTTGTACCTGCCCATGCTGGCGGTGGCGGCCTTCTCCGTGAACTCCTCGCGCTACGGCCTGGTGTGGAAGGGCTTCACCCTGAGCTGGTACGCCCGCCTCGTCCACAACGAGTACATCCTCGAGGCGGCGAAGAACACCCTGGTCCTGGCGGTGGCCTCCACCGCCATCGCCACGGTGCTCGGCACCTTGCTGGCCCTGGCGGTGCACCGCCATCGCTGGCCGGCCCCGGTGCAGTGGGTGCTCGATCTGATGCTGTTCGTGCCCGTGGTCACCCCCGACATCGTCTTCGCCGCGGTGATGGTGGTGGCCTTCGGCGTCCTGCGCGCGGTCGTCCCGATCTTCACCCCGGGTCTGACCACCATGATCGTGGCGCACGTCACCTTCCAGATCGCGTTCGTCGCGCTGGTGGTGGGCAGCCGCCTGGCCACCATCGGCCGCGCGGTCGAGGAGGCCGCGCGCGATCTCTACGCCTCGGGCTGGTACGCCTGGCGGCGGATCACCCTGCCCCTGCTCATGCCGGGCGTCGTGGCGGGCGCCATGCTGGCGTTCACCCTGTCGCTCGATGACTTCGTCATCTCCTTCTTCACGGCCGGGCCCGACTCCGTGACCCTGCCGATCTACATCTACGCCTCGGTCCGCCGCGGCGTGACCCCCGAGATCCACGCGCTCTCCACCTTGATCTTCATCCTCACCGTCGCCCTGGTGCTCGCCCTGCAATTGCTCGGCCGGCGCCCCCAGGAGTCCTGACATGAACCTGCGCCCCATCGCCTCCGTTCTCACAGTCCTCTTCGCCGCCTGCCAGGGAGGTCCGACCTCGGAGCCCGCCCCCGTCCCCGAGCCGCCCGCCCAGCGCTCCGTCACGGTCTACATGTACTCCGACTACATCGACCCTGAGCTGCTCACCGCGTTCGAGCAGACGACGGGGATCGATCTGCGCCTCGATGTCTACGAGACCACCGAGGACATGATGGCCAAGCTCAAGCAGAGCCCGGGGCAGTACGACGTGGTGGTGGTGTCCGATCACGCCATCCCGCTGCTGGCGCGGACCGGCGCGCTGGCGCCGCTGGACAAGGCCAAGATCCGCAACCTCGGGAACCTCGACGCGCGCTTCCTGAACCCGCCCTACGATCCCGGCAACGCCTGGTCCCTGCCCTACCAGTGGGGGACGATGGGCCTGATGTACCGCAAGGACCGGGTGCCCGCGCTCGAGCCCACCTGGGGCGTGGTGCTCGAGGCCGCCCGGCAGCCCGGTCCGCTGGTGCTGATCGACTCCATGCGCGACATGATGGCCGCCGCCCTGATCTACCAGGGGCGCTCGGTCAACTCCCATGATCCCGCGGAGCTGAAGGCCGCCGGGGACGCGATCCTCGCCGCCAAGACCGACAAGGTGGTCGGCTTCGAGGGCGGGGTCGGTGGGGTCAAGCGCGTGCTCGCCGGCGACGCCACCCTGGCCATCGTCTACAACGGCGATGCCATCCGTGAGCCCGATCCCAACGTGGACTTCGTGATTCCGCGCGAGGGCACGATCATCTGGATGGACGCCATGACGCTGGTGGCCGGCTCCTCCCACCAGGACGAGGCCTACGCCTTCATCGACTACATCCTCGACGCCGAGGTGGGCGCGGCGCTGTCCAACTGGAACCGCTACCCCACGCCGAACGCCGCCAGCCTGCCTTCCATCACCCCCGAGGATCGCGCCAACCCCATCATCTACCCCCCGGACGAGGTGGTCGCGAAGATGGAGTACCTGGCGGACGTGGGCGAGGACACGCGGCTGTACGACGAGATCTGGACCGGGATCAAGGCGCGCTGACCTCCCGCGCCTGCCGCAGCAAGGCCGCGTACTCCGCGTCGCCAGGCGCGGCCGCGGCGGCGCGGGTGAAAGCCTCCATCGCCTCCGTGCGCCTGCCGAGCGACCAGAGCGCGCGCCCCGAGAACGCTTCCGCTTCGGCGTAGTGGTTGGAATCGGGCGGGATTCTTGCCCAGGTGGCCAGCGCCTCGTCGAACGTACCCACGTCGGCCTGGCAGTGGCCCAGCGCCAGGCGGACCTGGTCCGGAGCGGGGTGGCCGAAGCGAAGCGCAGCCTGGTACGCGGGGATGGCCTCGGCGTCCCGGCCCGCCTCGTCCAGGCTCTGCGCCATCAGGAAGTGGGACTGGGG
>Ga0233425_10007501_pt1 | contig 15277 bp, 13 predicted proteins | sample Watercolumn_Towu_2_FD_181712 | JGI IMG/M metagenome (GOLD analysis project Ga0233425, IMG submission 181712) | Freshwater microbial communities from Lake Towuti, South Sulawesi, Indonesia - Watercolumn_Towuti2014_140_MG | ecosystem: Environmental > Aquatic > Freshwater > Lake | place...
GCAAGAGCGACCGGATCCGCATCGCGGCCGGCGCCACGCGGACCGCCGCCAAGGCCGTGGATTTCGCTAAAAAACAGGGGTTCCCGCTTTACGACGCCTATGAAAAGGTGCTCGCCGATCCCTCGATCGACGCGATCGTGCTTGCCACTCCCCACACCCGTCGCGTCGAGTTGATCGCTGCCGCCGCCCAAGCCGGCAAACATGTGTTCACCGAGAAGCCGCTGGCTTTGACGCTGCACGATGCGCGCACCTGCATCCGAGCATGCGCCGAAAACAAGGTCACGCTCGCGGTCGGTTACAACTGGCGTTTCCAGCCCGCTCTGCAGGAGATCAAAGGCATGCTCGACGACGGCCCTCTCGGCAGGCTGCTCCATATCGAGGGCAATTTCTGCGGACCCAGCGTGTACCGCTACGGTGCCGATCATTGGCGCCACGATCGCAAGGAGGGCCCGGCCGGCGGCATGACCGGCCGCGGGGTGCACATCGTCGATGCCATGCTGTATCTCTCCGGCCGGATCGATACGGTATTTGCACAGAGCGACCGGCGCATGCACCAATATGGCATCGACGACACGACCTCGGCGCTGCTGCGTTTCGGCAACGGGGCGACCGGTTATCTGGGAACGGTCATCGCCACCGCCGAGACCTGGCGCTTACAGGTCTTCGGCGCCAAGGGCTGGGCTGAGGTGAGCGATGTCGAGCACCTGACGACGTGGGCGATGCGGGTGTGCTTCATCGACCCGCAGCGTCCGTTCGTGCATCAAAAGCCGCAGTTCCTCACTTTTCCGCAGGTCAGCACGGAGCGCGCCGAACTCGAGAATTTCGCAAACGCGATCATAGAGAGGCGCCCGCTCGCCGTCGCAGGCGGCGATGAAATACACGGGGTGGCGGTGCTGGAAGCGGTCGTTGAATCGGCAGCGAAGGGCGCGGTGGTGAAGATCGAATGAACCTCGACCATCTCGTGCAGAATTGGACCGTGCGCAAACCCATCGCTCGGTCGCGCCACGGCGTCGTCGCCTGCCAGAACCGAATCGCCGCGGCGGCAGGCGCCAAAGTGCTCGCAGGCGGCGGCAACGCCGTTGACGCGGCGGTCGCCGCCGGCTTTGCGCTCGCGGCGGTCGAACCCTGGAACAGCGGCCTCGGCGGCGTCGGTTTCATGGTTATTTATCTCGCCCGGGAAAATCACGTGCAGGTCGTGGATTTCGGCCCGATCTCGCCGCTCGGTCTCGATCCCGCCGATTACCCGCTCACCGGCGGGTTCACCACCGATCTGTTCACATGGCCAAGCGTAAAGGACGACCGCAATGTGCACGGACCGCTGTCGTTCGCGGTTCCCGGCCAGGTCGACGGGCTCGGTCTCGCTCTCGAGCGGTTCGGTACGCGTTCGTTCGCCGAGGTGCTGCAGCCCGCCATCGAGCTCGCCCAGCGGGGCATCGCGGTCGATTGGTTCCTCACCCTCAAGGTTGCGGCCATGGCGCGTGAACTGTCGCGCTATGCGACCACGCGCGATATCTGGCTGCCGAACGGCTTGCCGCCGTCCACCGCGGCCGGCACGCCGCCGGAAAGACTCGTTCTGAAAGGGCTTGCCGATACACTGCGCCGACTGGCCGACGGCGGCAGGCGCGACTTCTACGAGGGCGAAGTTGCGCGCATGCTGCTGGAGGACATGGCCGCAGTGGGCGGTATCATCGGCGCCGACGATCTTCAACGATACCACGCGCGCCTCGTCGCCCCGCTCGAGGTGGATTACCGCGGCGTGCGCGTCGCCCTGGCCGGCGGACTCACCGCGGGACCCACCCTGGCGGATGCGCTCAGGGCACTGGGTGAAGTTACATTTCAAACCGGCGGACCAGACGCCGATGCCTTCATCGCCTACGCGAAGGTGTTGCGCAATGCTTATGCCGAGCGGCTCCAAACGATGGGAGACACCAGCGACGCGCGCGACCCGTCGTCGACTTCGCATTTCAACGTCGCCGACCGCCACGGCAACATGGTCGCCGTCACGCAAACACTGCTGTCGGTATTCGGATCCAAAGCGGTGCTGCCCGAGACCGGAATCCTGATGAACAACGGCATCATGTGGTTCGATCCACGACCGGGGTCGACCAACGGCCTTGCGCCGAACAAACGCCCGCTCACCAATATGTGCCCGGCGATCGTTCGCCGCGGCGATCGGCCGTGGTTCGCGATCGGCGCCTCGGGCGGACGTAAAATCGTACCCGCCGTGCTGCAGATCGCGTCGTTCTTGATCGATCACCACATGACGCTCGAAGACGCGTTTCACCAACCCCGCATCGACGCGAGCGGCGGCGATACGGTGGGGGTCGATCCGCGTCTGCCCGAGACGGTCCGCAACGCATTGGCAGCGGCGTATCCCGTCAGCGTGAACGAACTTCTCGTCTATCCGAGCAATTTCGCCTGCCCCAGCGCGGTGTTGCGCGATACCGCAGGCGATCTCCAGGGGATCACCGATGTGCTCTCGCCCTGGTCGGGCGCAGTCGCGGCCGATTGAGCATTGCGCGCCTTGGTCCCTTACTTTTTTCCTTGCAAATGGTTTTCTTGTGTGTTAGTGATCATAGCAATTATCGGCGGTTTTTGCTGAGTGGGCGTTAGCCCACTTTTTTTTTCTATCAGGAGGATTAGGGTCGCATGCACCCTGAGGAACAACAAATCCGGCAACTGGCCGAACCGGTGCTCGCCTCGGTGGGGATGGAACTGGTGCAGGTGGAATGCCTGAGGATGAAGGCACGGTGGGTTGTGCGGATTTACATGGACAGGCAAGAAGGAGGGGTAACCCTCGATGACTGCGCGCTGATCAGCAACCAGTTGGGGGATTTGCTTGACGTCCATGATGTGCCGCCCGGCCCTTACACCCTGGAGGTTTCGTCTCCAGGACTGGATCGGCCCCTTCAGCGCGACAAGGACTTTCTGAAATATCGGGGGGCTCGCGTCAATCTTCGCCTCAGGGAAAAGATCGACGGCCGGCGGCATTTTTGTGGGGAAATGGTCGATTATCAAGAGGGGGAACGGGGGAAGGTCCTCATCGTGACAGTGGGCGGAAAAACGTACCGGATTCCCCGCGAGGCGGTGTTGAAAGCCAATTTGGTGTATGAATGATAACGGAGGTTTATTGAATGTTTCCCGAACTCAAACGCTTGATCGAACAGATGGGCAAGGACCGCGGAATCGACAGGGAAATTATCGTCAAAGCCCTGGAGGACGCCATGCTGACGGCTGCCCGCAAGAAACTGGGACCCGATGTCGAGCTGGAAGCCCACTACAATGAAGAAGCCGGCGAGATAGAAGTCTTCCAGTTTAAAATGGTGATGGAAAAGGTTTTGGACCCCGATCTCCATATCTCCGTCGCGGAGGCAAGACGCACCCTCGATGAGGAAGCGCAGCCCGGGGACAGTCTCGGCATCAAGATCGACACGAGCACCTTCGGCCGGATCGCCGTTCAGACGGCCAAGCAGATCATTATCCAGCGGGTGAAGGACGCGGAGAGGGACAACATCTACGAGGAATATCACGTTAAAAAAGGGGAGTTGGCCAACGGGTTCGTGCAGAGGTTCGAAGGGGGCAACATCATCGTGAATCTGGGGCGGGCCGAAGGGATCATTCCTGTTTCGGAGCAGATCTTCAAGGAATCCTACAAGCGGGGAGAGAGGATCAGGGCCTTCATCTGCGAGGTCAAGAAGATCACCAAGGGCCCCCAGATCATCCTCTCCCGGACGCATCCCGGGTTCCTCAAGGCGCTCTTCGATGTGGAAGTACCCGAGATTTCCGAGGGGCTGATCGAAATTGTCAACGTGTCGCGCGAAGCGGGGAAAAGGTCGAAAATCTCCGTCAGGACCAGGGACAAGGATATCGATCCCGTCGGCGCCTGCGTCGGTATGCGGGGGTCGCGGGTTCAGAGCGTCGTCCAGGAGCTCCGGGGCGAGAAGATTGACATTGTACCTTATTCAGAGGATCAGGCCAAGTATGTGTGCAGCGCCCTGTCCCCGGCAAAGGTAAACCGGGTTTTGGTCGATGACGAGAACCGGGCGATGGAGGTGATCGTTCCCGACGATCAACTCTCCTTGGCCATCGGGAGAAACGGACAGAACGTCAGGCTGGCGGTGAAGCTGACCGGCTGGAAGATCGATGTCAAGAGCGAGACCACGGCGGCTGAGAAGGTGGAAGACGCCCATAAGGACCTCATGAAGATTCCGGGTATCGGCGAAGCCACGGCGGAGAGATTGTTCAAGGCCGGGCTCAAGAGCGTGGCCATGCTTGCCTCGGCCGATACCGAGCAGTTGGCGGCTATCCCTGGGGTGGGAGAGAAGACCGCCGCAATGTGGCTGGAGGAGGCGGTAAAGATCGTCGACCGGGAGACCGGAGCGGAAAAGGGTGTTCCTGCATAGGATCATGTCCTTTTGATCGGTCGCTGAGACCATCGGGGTATCCTCCTTCAACTATTTATATCAGGGGAGAGTGTCGGGCATGTCGAAAAAGAGAGTCTACGAACTGGCCAAAGAACTTGGGTTGGAAAACAAGGAGCTGATCACTCGCCTGGAAAAAATCGGCATCGCCGTGAAATCCCATTCGAGCACGCTCGAGGAAAGTGATTTGGAGAGGATTCAGGCGGAGCTCCTTTCCCCCGAGCCCCGCGAGATGGTTGAACAGCGAATCAAATCCACGGTGATCAGACGAAGGGCGATCCGCCTGCCGGCGGAGGAACCCAAACCGGAAGCGCCCCTCCCTCCGGCGCCGGAGGAGAAGCCCGTTGCCCGGGCAGCGCCTCGCCCGGAACCGGTCCCCAAGGAACCGCCCCGCGAGCCTGTTCAAAAGGAAGCCCCGGTGAGAACTTCCATCTATCGGGATATCCCTGCCGGCGAAGCGATAGCCAAACCGTTGCCCCACGTGAAGCCCCCCCTCCCGAAGCCTGTTGCGCCTAAAGAACCGGCTTCGGGACCGACGGCAAAGGTCGATGCCGCCAAGCCGGAAGCGACGGCGGCAGAAGCGAAGTCGCCGGAGACAAAACCGGCCCCGGGACTCGCAGCAAAAGGACCTGCCGCCGAGAAGAAGCCTCTCCCCGCCCATCCCCCGGAACATAGGGAAACCAAGCCCTTCAAAGCGGAAATGGGAATAAAACCCCGACCCTCTCCCGAGGCGCCGCGACCCGCACCGACGGCCCCGAGAAAGGATTTCCCCCGTAGACCAGATCTGAAAATCGTCAAGGATCTCTCGGCGCCTCCCCCTTCCCGTGTGGACAAAAGCGGAAGGGCGGAAGCGGAGAAACCGAAGAAGAAGGGGGTAAAACCCCCCGTCGAGGTCCTGATGGGGGAGGTCACGGCGCCGCGCAAAAAGGCCCTGATCAAGAAGGCGGTCGACCGCAAGGACAAGCGGATCGATCTCGAACGAGGCGAAGAGCGGCCCTTAAGATGGCGTGAAGAGAAGAAGGCCGCGCCGGTCAAGATGAAAAAGACGGAGATCACCACACCCAAGGCGATCAAACGTCGGATCTGGGTCGCCGAGGCGATCACCGTCGGGGAACTGGCAAAAAGGATGGGCGTCAAGGCGTCCGAGGCGATCAACAAGCTTATCGCCATGGGTCTGATGGTGACCATTAACCAGGCCATCGATTTCGACACCGCCACACTCATCGCCGCCGATTTCGGCTACCAGGTCGAAGCGGCCCAGAACGAAGGCGATGAAATCCTCGTCAAAACCGAAGCCCCTTCGGAAAACCTCAAACCGCGGGCGCCGGTTGTGACGATCATGGGTCATGTCGACCACGGCAAGACGTCGCTTCTGGACACGATCCGTCAGACCCATGTGATCGACGGCGAGGCGGGCGGAATCACCCAGGCCATCGGCGCTTACCATGTGCAAATCAAAGGCAGGGAGATCGTCTTTCTCGATACGCCGGGTCATGAGGCATTTACGGCCATGAGGGCTCGAGGGGCAAAAGTGACGGACATCGTTGTCCTGGTGGTGGCCGCCGATGACGGCGTCATGGGTCAGACGGTGGAGGCGATCAACCACGCCCGTGTGGCTGGCGTTCCCATCATCGTGGCCATCAACAAGATCGACAAGCCCGGCGCCGATTCGGGAAAGATCCGTCAGACCTTGACGGAATACAATCTCCTGTCGGAGGAGTGGGGCGGTGAAACCATTTTCTGCGAGGTCTCGGCGAAGAAGAACCTCGGGATCGAGGAACTGCTGGAGATGATCCTCCTGCAGGCCGACGTCATGGAGCTGAAGGCCGATCCCGCCCGTCCGGCCCGAGGGGTGATCATCGAAGCGAAACTCGACCGCGGCAGGGGACCGGTGGCGACCGTCCTGATCCAGGAGGGCACCCTCCGCGAAGGGGACGCCTTTGTCTCCAAGACCGAATTCGGCCGCGTCAGGGCGATGATCAACGATCAGGGCCGCAGGATCTCTGCCGCCGGCCCCTCCATGCCGGTGGAGGTGATCGGCTTTTCCCGCGTCCCCCAGGTAAGCGCAGAATTCGTCTGCGTCGGGGACGAAAGGAAGGCCCGGAGCATCGGCGAATACTGGATCAGGAAAGAACGCGAGCGGGAGCTCAATGTCACATCGAAGATTACCCTCGAGCAGCTCTATCAGAAGATAAAAGAGGGGGTCAAGGAACTCAACGTCATCCTCAAGGCCGACGTGCAGGGATCCGTCGAGGCCCTGATCGATGCCCTGAACAAACTCTCCACCGATGACATCAGGCTCAAGATTATCCATAGTTCCACCGGCGCCATCACCGAAACCGATGTGATGCTTGCTTCGGCGTCCAACGCCGTCATCATCGGATTCAATGTCCGGCCGGACGCCCGTGTGGTGGAAGTGGCCGAGCTGGAAGGAGTGGACATCAAGCTTTACGACATCATTTATAATGTCATCGCTGATGTGAGGGCCGCCATGGAGGGCCTCCTGGAGCCGATCTACAAGGAGGTGGTCCAGGGCCGCGCCGAAGTCCGGGAGATTTTCCGCGTCCCCAAGGTGGGGGTGATCGCGGGAAGTTACGTGGCGGACGGCAAGATCTCAAGGACATCGGGACTCAGGCTGCTTCGGGACGGCGTTGTCGTCTATGAAGGCGCGATCGCGTCGCTCAAACGCTTCAAGGACGATGCGCGGGAAGTGCCCGGCGGATTTGAGTGCGGTATCGGCATCGAAAATTTCAACGATATCCATGTAGGCGACGTGATTGAGGCGTATGTGAAGGAGAAGATCGAGAGAAAACTGTGACGCCATCGTTAAAAGGTCATATGCTGCGTTGCGCCTCCGCCCTCGTCACTGCGACGTACGAAAAAGTACGACTCGTTCCTCGGGCGTCGCGCGCCTTGCCTCTGAGCCTTTTTACGAAGACGTCTGAAAAAATCGTATCGAGTGCAAGGGAGTCTTTCTATAGGAAGATGCAGTTATGGTCGTGGGAACAGGTGTCATCGAGCTCAGGATTCCCGGGTGCGGGTCCCTGAAGGAAAAACGCAGCGTGCTGAGCCGGATCATTCGGAGAACGCAGAACGCGTTCAACGTCTCCATCGCCGAGGTGGGCGAAAATGACCACTGGAGACAGGCCAGAATCGGTTTTTGTACCGTGGGAAACGATAGACCCTATATCAACGCCAAACTGGATCATATTTTGAGATTCATCGATCAACTCGAAGTCGCACAAGTCGTCAAGAGCCGGATAGAGATCGTGAGCTTCGCCGATCCGATCGATTCCGGGGACATAGAAGAAGGGAAATATGAGTAGTTTTAAAAGGGCGGATCGTGTCGCGGATCTCATCAAGGCGGAGATCGCCGATCTGCTGCTCAAAGCGGTCAAGGATCCGCGGATCGGTTCGATAACGGTCACCGGCGTGAAGGTCACCGACGATCTGCGGACGGCACGGATCTATTTCGTTGAAATGGGAAAAGATACATGCAGCAAGGCGGTTTTGACGGGTCTCGGGAAGGCGGCGGGTTTTCTCAGAAGAGAACTCAGCCGCAGGTTGCAGCTCCGCCACGCCCCCGAGCTCCTTTTTACCTATGACCCCTCTTTTGCTTATGGAAATCGCATCGACAGCTTGCTCATGGAAATCAACCGGGAAAAGGAAAACAATGCTCAAACAGATTAGTGAATTGATCGACCGGCGCCGGTCCTTTCTGATCACGGCCCACGAGAGGCTCGACGGCGACGCCCTCGGTTCGGAGCTGGCCCTCTACCATCTGCTCAAACAAATGGGCAAGAATGCCACCATCTACAACCAGGACGAAACACCCGAAAATTACAGATTTTTCCCGGAGAGCGACCAGATCACCAACGAACTCCCGCCCATCGAATCCTTCGATACCGCCTTCATCCTCGACTGCAGCGAACTGAAGCGGGTGGGAAAAGAGGCGGCAAGGATCGCTGCCATCCCCTGTCTGATCAACGTCGATCACCACTTCTCCAACGGGGGTTTTTGCGAAACCCGCCTGATCGATCCGCGGGCAAGCTCGACCGGGGAGCTGATCTGCAGGCTCCTGGCGCATATGGGGATCACGCCGACGCGGGAGATGGCGACCTGCCTTTACACCGCCATCCTGACCGATACGGGAGGATTCCGCTACGGAAACACGGGTCGCGACACCCTCATTGCGGCCGCGGACATGGTGGCCTGCGGCGCCGATCCCCAGTGGATCTCGGAAAATGTGTACGAGGCGTACGCGCCGGCCAGGATCCGCCTTTTGGCTGCCGTTCTGCCCACACTGACGATCGACGCAGGAGGCCGGGTCGGATCGCTCACCGTCACACAGAAGGATCTCGCCGCGGCCGGGGCGCTGCCCGAGCACATGGAGGACTTTGTCGATCTGCCCCGGACCATCCGGGGGGTCGATATCTCTATCCTCTTTTCCGAACTGTCGGACGGGAGTTTCAAACTGAGCCTGCGTTCCAAGAAAAATGTGGATGTGGAGCGCGTTGCCCGCCTGTTCGGAGGGGGAGGGCATATCAATGCCGCCGGCTGCCGGATCGAAGGGGATATCGATGCGATCCGCCGGCGGCTACTCGAGGCGATCAGGACATCCTGGGAATGATGAACGGGGTCATTGTCGTCGACAAGCCGGCGGGACGGACGTCCCGTGCGGTCGTGGAGGAGGTCAAACGGGCTTTGGGGATCAAAAAGGCGGGGCACACCGGAACGCTGGATCCCCTGGCATCCGGCGTCCTTCCCGTCTGCATCAACGAGGCGACGAAGCTCGTGCAGTTTCTGGCGCTCGATACCAAGGATTACCGGGCGACCCTCCGCTTAGGGGTCAGGACCGACACCCTCGATACGGAGGGAAAGGTCATCACCCGGGAGGAGCCTGGCGTGACCCGGGAGCAGGTGGAGGAGACCCTGCACGGCCTGGCGGGAAAGCGCGAACAGTCTCCCCCCCTGTATTCGGCGGTGAAGTTCCGGGGGAGGCCGCTCTACCACTGGACACGGCAGGGAATCGCGGTTGAGAGGGCACCGCGGGAGGTGGAGATTTTCGCCATACGGCTCGACGCGTTCCGGCCTCCCGATGTGGATTTTACGGTGTCCTGCTCCAAGGGGACCTACATCCGCTCCCTCTGTGCCGAAGCGGGGGAGCGACTCGGTTGCGGGGGGTGTATGTCCGCGCTGCGCCGGACGCGCAGCGGCCTTTTTCACGAGGACACGGCCCTGGCGCTCGAGAACCTCACGGAGGAGGAGAAGCGGGGGCGCCTCGCGGCGCACCTGATACCGCTGGCGGAAGTCCTGCCGGGGCTTGCCGCCATCGATGTGGATCCGCCGCTGGCGGAGCGTTTGCACAACGGGTATCAGCCCGATGGCGCAGCGCTGATGCGTTATCATATCCCTTTCCTTGCCGCGGGAGATGTGGTAAAATTTACGCTTGAAGGAAGGCGCCTGGTGGCTCTCGCCCGGATGCCCTGCGCATCGGACGAACTGGTTTCATCCGAAGGGCCGAAGCAGGCCGTCAGAATCATACGGGTATTTAACGATTGATATGATGTAAGGAAGGAGAAAGACCGTGTTGGATGTAGAAAAGCGAAAAGGAATCATCGAAGGGTATCGTTTGCACGAAGCGGACACGGGATCCCCGGAGGTCCAGATTGCCTTGCTTAGCGCCAGGATTGAGTATCTGACGGAACACTTCAAAAGCCACAAGAAGGATCATCATTCCCGGCGCGGGCTTCTGAAGCTGGTCAGCCAGCGGCGCAGGCTCCTGGATTATGTGAAGAAGAAAGACGTGGAACGCTACAGAAGCGTGATTGGGCGTCTCGGTCTCAGGAAGTAATCTGAGTGAAGGGTGCGGAGTGTCGATGCGGAGTAGGAAGTAAGGAGTAAGAAGCAGGCTTTTTCATGTCTGCTCCCTACTGCCTACTGCCTACTCCCTGCATGTCCCGCACCGTCAATTTAAAAAAATTGCGAGGAAAATTATGAGCAAACTGTTCAGTACGGATTTTGCCGGGAGAGCGATCGCTCTCAAGACGGATTATGTGGCGGGGCAGGCAGACGGCGCGGTCCTGGCGACCTATGGGGATACGGTGGTCCTGGTGACCGCCGTTTCATTAAAAACGGTCCGGGAGGGGGTCGATTTTCTGCCCCTCACCGTTGACTATCAGGAAATGACCTTTGCCGCGGGAAAAATACCGGGCGGCTTCTTCAAACGGGAGGGCCGTCTCAACGAAAAAGAGATCCTGACCTCACGGATCATCGACCGCTCCGTGCGCCCCCTGTTTCCGAAGAACTATTTTCACGAAACCCAACTCATGGCGTCGGTCCTTTCCGTGGACAACGAAAACGACTCCGATGTGACGGCGATGCTGGCCGCGTCGGCGGCGCTCGAGATATCGGACATCCCTTTCAAGGGACCGATTGCCGGGGTCCGCGTCGGTCGCGTGGACGGCGCCTTTGTCTGCAACCCTTCGCAGGAACTGCAGGAGAAAAGCGATCTCAACCTCTTTCTCGTGGGGCGGAAGATAGTCCCCGGCACGGAGGGGAGGGCCTACGATGTCAACCTCGTCATGATGGAAGGCGGCGCGAACGAGGTCGGCGAGGAGACGATTGTCGAGGCAATCGGCTTCGGTCTCGAGGCGATGCGGCCCGTGATCGATCTCCAAGACAGGATGCGCCAGGAAACGGGCAAGGCCAAGCGCAGCGTGGAAATCCCGGTCGTTGACGAGGCGCTCGCCGCAAACGTGTCGGAAGCGGCGCTGCCGGGCCTTACAGAAGGTTACGGCATGGCACGCAAGATGGAGCGGTATGCGCATCTCGATCAGGTGAGGAAAAACACGGTGAAGACGCTTACGGCCGAAAATCCTTCCCTCAAGCCCAAGGTGCTCGAAATCATCGAGTCGTTGGAGAGACGGATCCTGCGGGAGATGATCCTGCGCGATAACCGGAGAATCGACGGCCGTTCCAACACGGAAATCCGTCCGATCACCTCCGAAATCGGGCTTCTGCCACGAGCGCACGGATCGGCCCTTTTCAACCGGGGCGAGACACAGGCCCTGGCCACCGTGACTCTGGGGACCTCGCACGACGAGCAGCGGATGGATTATATCGCCGGCGAGGAAAGGCGGTCTTTCCTTCTCCACTACAATTTTCCGCCCTTCTCGGTCGGCGAGGCCAAACCCCTCCGGAGCCCGGGAAGGCGGGAGATCGGTCACGGCGGTCTGTCGAGGCGGGCGCTCCTTCCCGTTCTGCCTCCCAAAGAGGCATTTCCCTACACCATCCGGGTCGTCTCCGACATTCTGTCGTCCAACGGCTCCTCTTCGATGGCCACCGTCTGCGGCGGATGCCTCGCCCTGATGGACGCCGGGGTGCCGATCCGCGAGACCGTCGCCGGGATAGCGATGGGACTTCTGAAGGAAGGCGACCGGGTGGTCATCCTCTCCGATATCCTCGGCGATGAAGACCACGCCGGCGACATGGATTTCAAGGTCTGCGGGACCGAAAAGGGCGTGACCTCATTGCAGATGGACATCAAGATCGACAACCTCACCGGAGACGTCCTCAAAAAGGCCCTCAACCAGGCCCGCGAGGGGCGGCTCTTCATCATCGGCAAGCTGCGCGAGACCATCACCGCGCCGCGTCCGGACATCTCCATCTACGCCCCGCGGATCACCACCGTCAAGGTGAGGCCCGATAAGGTGCGCGACGTGATCGGTTCCGGCGGCAAGAACATCCGCCAGATCATCGCGGAGACGGGCGTCGAGATCAACGTGGAGGATGACGGCACGGTGACCATCGCCTCGAGCGACGCGGACGCCGCCGCCCGGGCCGTGGCCATGGTGAAGTGGCTGACCGAGGAGGCCGAGGTCGGAAAGATCTACAAGGGAACGGTCAAGAAGATCGTTGATTTCGGCGCCTTTGTCGAGATCCTTCCGGGTACGGAAGGGCTCCTGCACATCTCGCAGCTCGCCAGGGAGCGGGTGAATAAGGTCACCGATATCCTCAAGGAGGGGGACGAGGTGATGGTCAAGGTGCTCGAGATGGACAAGCAGGGAAAGATCCGCCTGAGCCGGAAAGAAGCGCTGGGAGCCAATGGTCAGTAAGTCCCTCCTGGACAACGGCATCCGTATCATCACCGAGGAGATCGACCATGTCCGGTCGGTCTCCATCGGCGCTTGGGTGGAAGGCGGTTCCCGCCACGAAAGCGGCTCGACCAATGGGGCGTCCCATTTCATCGAGCATATGCTGTTCAAAGGAACCGAACGGCGGTCCGCCTTCGATATTGCCTCCGCCATCGATTCCGTCGGCGGCGTGATGAACGCCGCGACGGGCAAGGAACAGACCTCTTTTTACATCAAGATCCCGGATTACCACCTGGAGCTGGCGGTAGATCTGCTGGCCGATATCTTCACCGGATCCCGTTTCGACGAGGCGGAGATTGGCCGGGAGCGATCGGTCATCCTCCAGGAGATCCGGATGGTCGAAGACACCCCCGACGATTTGATCCATGATTTCTTCGAGGGGATGTTCTGGAAAGACCATCCCCTCGGACTCTCCGTGCTCGGGACAAAGGAGAGGGTCGCGATCTTCGGCCGCGACGATCTGCTCGCTTTCTTTCGGTCCTGTTACCAGGGAAATCGTGTCGTGATCGCCGCGGCGGGGCATCTTGAGCACAAGGCTTTCGTGGAAATGATTCGCCGGTCCTTCGGATCGGTCGCCGTTTCATCCGCCGCCGGACCGGAGAAAGCCCCCGAACCCAGACCGGGAAGGTACGTCCTCAGGAAGGACCTCGAACAGGTCCACCTCATTATCGGCGTCCCGGCCCCCTCGGCGGTAAGCCCCGAGCGGCACGCGGGATTTCTTCTGAACGCCGTCCTCGGGGGGAGCATGAGTTCCTGGCTGTTCCAGGAGATCCGGGAAAAGCGGGGTCTCGCCTACGCGATCTATTCCTATCTCACCGCTTACATGGATACCGGGCTGTTTGGTGTCTATGTCGGGACGGGCAGCGAAAAGGTCCGCGAGGTGCTTGGGCTTGTGCGGCAAGGTATGAAGCGGTTCGCGGCCGAGCCCCTCTCGGAGGGCGAACTGCGGTCGGCCAAAGAGCTTCTCAAAGGAAATTATCTCCTCGGCATGGAAAGCACCGACAACCGGATGACGAGTCTTGCCCGGAACGAGATCTGTTTCGGAAGGCAGGTGACACCGGAGGAGGTGATCGCACGGATAGACGCGGTGGATCGCGAAGCGATCCGCTCCCTGGCGGAGCGGATCTTCCGCTCCGATCCCCTGACGGTCGCGGCGATTGGGCCGGTCGCTGAAGACGACCTCGTGCTTGAATAGGCTGTTGAAAAACGCCCATCTGCTGCGTTTCCCTCATCCTTCGCCGTTCAACGTACCAAACAGTACGCCTCACGGCTCAGGATTTCGGGGGCCTTGCATCTGGACATTTTTGAACAGCCTATACAATGATCCTTTTATGAAAAATGGTGCAAAATAGGGGCTCTGTCCCCTCATTGGAGTAATGACGTGATAGAAGAGATCAATGTATCGATTCAAAGGCTTCCTGGCACGGAGGACCTGCCGCTTCCCTCTTACATGACCGCTCAGGCGGCGGGGATGGATCTGATGGCTGCGGTCGAGGAGGTGACGACGCTCCTCCCCGGTGAGCGTAAGCTCATACCCACGGGTATCGCGGTGGCCATCCCCGAAGGATATGAAGCCGAGATCCGCCCCCGGAGCGGCCTGGCCCTGCGACACGGTGTCACTTTGGTCAACACCCCCGGCACGATCGACGCGGACTACCGGGGAGAGATACGCGTCATCCTCATCCATCACGGACAGGCGCCCTTCGTCATACATAGGGGAGACCGCATCGCTCAGATGGTGGTGCACCGTGTATGCCGGGTCCGCTGGGCTCCCAGCGGCGAGCTGCCTCCCACGGAGCGGGGCGACGGCGGGTTCGGCCATACCAATCCTTGAAAAATTTCATCTTGCACAATCCGATTTTTCCGGTATACTTCTCTTATATTCGGCCTTTTACGGCGTCATCAGGAATTGCAGGAGCAGCTCAATGAAGATAGGACGGTATCTCATCATCTTCGTATTACTCATGGGCTGCCTGATCACCTTTGGAAACAGGGGGCTCATCGATAACTATCTGATGAAGCAAAAGCTGCTGGCGCTCAAAAAATCCACCCATGAAATTACCCTTGAGAACATCGCCCTGAAGAAGAATATCCTGCTGCTTCGGGATAACATGTCGTATATCGAGATGACAGCGAGAAGCGAACTCGGCATGGTTAAAAAAGGGGAGCTGGTTTACCGACGGGCGCAATAGGGACCGCGCTGCTGCCGTCGGCGGCGTCCGCGGTCCATCCTAAGAACAATGGTGACCCCATGTTCGACATCAGGGGCTTGTTTACAAGAGAAAAACGGCTTGCCGCCCTGGACATCGGTTCGAGCCATATCAAGCTTGCGGAGATACAGGATACCGCCAAAGGGTATATCCTCAGCCGTTTTTCCCAGATGCCTTTGGCCAGGGGGGTGATCATCGACGGCACCGTCATCGAGCCGAAAGTCCTGACCGCAACCATCAAGGAACTATTCAAACAATCCGGCTGCAAGCAAAAGAGGATCGTCACCTCGCTTTCCGGACACGCCGTGATCGTGAAAAAGGTTGCTTTCGACAGGATGGATGAAAGCGAACTGCAGGATCTCATTCGGGATGAGGCGGCGAAGTATCTGCCCTTCGACGACCTGACCGCGGTGAACTACGACTGCCAGATCCTCGGTGACAATGCCTACAACCCCAACCAGATGGATGTCCTCATTGTGGTCGCCAAGAA
>Ga0233425_10007502_pt1 | contig 15273 bp, 16 predicted proteins | sample Watercolumn_Towu_2_FD_181712 | JGI IMG/M metagenome (GOLD analysis project Ga0233425, IMG submission 181712) | Freshwater microbial communities from Lake Towuti, South Sulawesi, Indonesia - Watercolumn_Towuti2014_140_MG | ecosystem: Environmental > Aquatic > Freshwater > Lake | place...
AAATTATAGCCCTTCTTAACAAACTATGCCAAATCATTGCGATTGCACCTTTGGAGGCTTTATGATAAATTAAAATACAATTGTCAGATATTTTAATGAGGAAGGAATTAATAGTATGGGACGTAGCTCTTTTGGTCCGGGAAGGCGTTCTCGTCGTGAGGCCATACCGACTCAACCCAGCAATAAAAGCATACGGGAAATCGTCGAAGGAATTCGGGCCGGCCTCCCTTCTAAAGAAAGTTATCGGGACCGATCGCTGGCCCTCCATGGATTAATCTGTGCCCGATGCGGACGTGAATTCACTGCGGCCCAACGTCAACTCTTGACCGTTCATCACAAAGATGGAAATCACCTGAATAACCCTCCGGACGGCAGTAACTGGGAAAACCTCTGCAGCTATTGTCATGAAGACATCCATAGCCGGGAACTTTTGGGAGATTATCTTGGTAAGCGATGATTTCCCTGGATCATGTTTCAAAATTTTACGGCCGACAAGATCTGTTAAAAGATGTCTCTCTTTCCATTCATCCCGGTGAGCGGATCGCTCTAGTTGGAGTGAATGGGGCCGGGAAAACCACTCTCTTAAAAACCCTCTTAGGATCTATTGATCCGGATAAAGGGCAGGTTCATCGTAAAAAAGCCCTTAGAATAGGAGATCTTCCCCAAGAAGTCGTAGCGTTTAAAGGAAAAACCGTACTGCAACAGGTTTTAGAAGTCGATTCAAACGTCCAATCGGTTATCGCTGAATTCAAAAAAATTACTCACCTTTTAGAAAAAACAAATGACCCTGTCCGGAGTCAACAGTTAGCCGCTCACCAAAGCCATCTCCTGATGGAGATGGAACGTCTTGGGGCCTATAATCTGGAATCACGGGCTAAACAGGTTTTGGCCGGTTTGGGTTTTAAAGAAAACGAAGTTCAGTGCCCGGTGGAAACCCTCAGCGGGGGATGGATGATGCGGGTGGCCCTGGCCCGGATCCTTTTCAGTCAACCGGACCTTATGCTTCTGGATGAACCGACCAATCACCTGGATCTGGATTCCCTCCTTTGGCTGGAAAATTTTCTCCAGAATACCTCCTCTGCCTTGCTGTTGATTTCCCATGATCGGACTTTTTTAGATCGGGTAGTACAAAAGACCTTTGAGCTGGAAAAGGGCATACTCAGCACCTTTCCCGGAAATTACAGCCAGTACTTAGGGGAAAAGCAAAAACGGATTCAGTTACAAGAGGCCGCTTTTGCCAATCAGCAGGAAAAAATAAATCAAATGGAAGATTTCATCGCCCGGAACCGGTCCCGAAAAGATCGGGCCAGGCAGGTTCAGTCCCGAATTAAGACCCTGGAACAGATGGAACGAATTGAATCCCCTTCGGCCGAGAAAAGGATCGCCTTTCAATTCCCGGAACCCGAACGAGCAGGAAAGATTGTTTTAGAGTTGACCGGTGTTTCTAAATCCTTTGGTTCCAACTCTCTTTATCAAAATCTCGATTTGATGATTAATCGTGAGGATCGGATTGCCATCTTGGGACCGAATGGGGCGGGGAAAAGCACCCTATTAAAGATTATGGCCGGGATCGTTCCCCTTGATTCAGGCCAATGCCGATTGGGGCATAACGTCCGCATCTCTTATTTCGCCCAGCATCAATTAGAGCAGTTGGATGGTTCTCATACGGTCTGGCAGGAGGCCGCCGCTGTTGCCGGAGACCGGACTTATGGGACCCTCCGGGGACTGCTGGCCGCTTTTCTCTTTGGAGAGGGAGATATTGAAAAGAAGGTTTCCGTCCTTTCCGGGGGAGAGAAGAGTCGATTGGTGCTTCTTAAGATGCTTTTGTCTGGGGCCAACTTTTTGCTCTTCGATGAACCGACCAATCACCTGGATATCCCTTCCAGAGAAGTATTGGAGGAGGCATTACAGTCCTTCACCGGGACCTTATGCTTGATTACCCATGACCGTCATTTGATCAATGCCTTGGTTAATAAAGTGCTATATATCCGGGATGGGAAAAGCGAACTTTTCCCGGGAAATTATCAGGACTTTGAAGAGATTTGGAAGAGCCGTTTGTCGCCAACCGCCGGATCACTGGCAGGGGTCCCAAAGGAATCTGTCGAGATCGGCTCAACGAAATCTTCGGCTCGGAAGAACCAGGAAGAAAAACGCCTGGAGGCGGAGCGACGAAATGCCCTGTTCCGCCTTCAGGCCCCGCTTAAAAAACGATTAAAAGAATTGGAAGAAACACTGGCCAGGTCCTTTGAGGAAAAAGAGAAAATCGAAGGGCGCTTAGCTGATCCCAAATCGTTTCAGGACGGAGCGGATATTGAAAAATGCATCCAAGGATACCAGCATATACAGATAAAAGTTGATGAGTTAATGCAGGAATGGGAATTGGTGATGGAAAAATTGGAAGAAACAGGGAAAGAGTTAAACGAAAATGAAACCAAATGATTATTTGATGGAAGATGAGGAAGAAGCCTTTCGCTTGGATCAAAAAACCGACCCCTTAGTGGTGGAAAGGCAAGCCCTTTGGGCAGGAATCCAACCGGGGATGCGGGTGGCTGATTTGGGCTGTGGATCTGGGAAAACGACCTCAGTATTATCCAAACTGGTCCAGCCGGGAGGTGAGGCTTTGGGTATGGATTTCTCCCCCAGTCGATATGAATTCGCCATTTCCCGTTACGGGGCTCCGGGAGTCCAATTTATTTGCCGGGATGTACGAGATCCTTTAGATGATTTGGGTTTATTTGATTTCGTATGGGTCCGCTTCCTTTTGGAATATTATTTAGTTGATACCCTCGATATGGTAAAAAATATGATCTCCCTTCTCAAGCCCGGCGGGATTCTCTGTCTCATTGATCTGGACCACAACTGCCTGAACCATTACGGCTTATCGAAAAATTTGGAAAAAACCCTTCAGGATTTAGCAACCCTGGTCCAGGCCAAAGGCAATTTCGACCCTTGGGCCGGAAGAAAATTATATTCTTTTCTCTATGATCTAAGGTTTGAGCAGATTTCCGTTGATGTGGAGGCCCACCATCTGATCTATGGAGATCTCCAAGCAACCGACTGCCTTAACTGGTTAAAAAAAGTGCAAGTGGCCCCTCAAAAAATAGGTTATGATTTTCAATATTATGCTGGATCCTCGGAAGAGTTCTTAAGGGATTGTAATGTTTATCTTAAGGATCCCAGGCGATTTATTTATACGCCGATCATCTCTTGCCGGGGAGTCAAGCCTACCGATTAATATTAGAAGAAGGAGGCCGATATGTCGGATACCTGCCCAGGTGATAAATTCAGGGAGGGGATTGTCACGCCCTCAGCCTGTGAGACAATAAAAGAAGAAGTCATCAGGAAGAAAATCCTGGATCTTTTGTTAACAGAGAAAGAATATCTTTTGGAAGACATTGAGGAAGAAGTTCCTTTCGAACTGTCCACACCTCAGGAAGTATTTCACTTGAAGGTGTCCTTTATAATCCGCATAAAAGGGAAGAGACTTATCCTGGTAAAATGTGGGCCCGGGTCCGTCCTGGCCAGGGAACGGGCTGCTTTGGCTTTGGCTCGCCTTTTTGAGGAGATTCAGATTCCACTGACGGTCGTGACCAATGGAGAAGACGCTACGCTCCTCAATACATTGACCGGTGAAACCTTGGAATGTGGTTTGGCGTCTATCCCGGCGAAAACGGATCTGCTGATCCGGTCGGCTGAATTCCAATTCCTGCCTTTAGCCGAAAAGAGGATTAAGCTGGAAAAACAAATCCTTTCGGCCTTTGAGGCCTTGGGACTTCATGGGGAGTGCCACTAGATTATTACTTGTGACATTTGAGAATTTATCTCTAACTTTATAACCAGCCTCGGGGGGTCTTATTTTGAAGTTGTCCACCATTACTGCGGAGCTTCTTTGCCGGGCCAATATTCAGCTTTGCTTCAAAAGCAGGCCTACACCCAAGCCGGAAACTGACTCAGGTGAATGCCCTGCTCTGAATCAACTTAGCAATTGAGCCGGATATTCTTCGCCAGAAAACCTGCTCAGCCCCACTCCTTCGGAGCGGTTCCCGGATTCCCCTTGGGTAACCTTTGGACAACATCAAAATAAGACCCCCTGAGGCCTAAATTTCAAATATGGATGGCTAGGCTTGCTTCCCGATGTAGCCGGATCGGTTTTGAATCAGGTTGTCGATTTCCGATCGGTGGGCGATCATGAAATCCAGGATCTTCTTCGAGTTGAAAATAAGGGCGGTAGAATCCTGGGCCTTGAGGTCTTCCGATTTAAAGAGCATCTGGTTGTTATAAAGGAAGGAAACGATGGTATCTTCGGCATCCAAGTCCACCTGAAAGCGGTTTTTTAGAAAATCCATCCAATAGCCAAATTCCTGTGTATGATCCAATTGTTCAGCTGGGATACCCGTTTCCAGACTCAACTGTTGATAGGTCCCCGGTTGTTGCCTGGATCCCTTCATATAATCTAAAACGTGGGCGATTTGATGAACCAGGGTGGAATCCTGGATTTTAGGGGTGATGGCCACATAAACGTGCCCAGGATCCAATTCTTTAGTTTTATTGACATTGACCATGATCCCGGCGCTTCCGGAAAGTGTCTTCATGGGGATGTCCTGCCCGGAAAAGCCTAAATTTCGATAAGACTCCAAATCAATAAATTTTATGGTCAAGGATTCATCCAGATAGCCCTCTTTGGTTAAGACATTGAGCATCTCCTGGGACCGTCCATACCTAACCTGGGGAAGGCGGCAGATCTGTTCTCCGGCCTCATGATGTAATGGCTCGTTTTTCCTTAGAAAAAGCTCACCTTCCCGACCGAGGTGGCATTTCTTAAATTTCTTTCCACTCCCGCAGGGGCATGGATCATTTCGTCCGGTCTGACCAGCCTTATACATGATAACCTCTTATTCCTCAATAATATCGCACTTTAAGGCGTCATGGGACCATACCGGGACCGGACCCTCTTCACCATTGGCCGGGTTATAACGATGCCGGTAAGAGGCATTGGCCTTCATGGTTTTCATCGTCCAATCCCAGCCTCGGACAAAGTAGGGGCATTCATCATTAAAGCAGATATATTGAAATTCCGTTCCCCAAGTTGAAGCCATAGGGGTTTTCCATTTTTTCATTTTTTGCCCGCAATAGGGGCAGGTGGTCTTTTTTTCATCCATGAAACAGTAACCCTTCAAAAAATTATTCCCGGGATTCGGGTTGGTTTTAAGATAAAAGGATTTCCTGCCTTTGTCAAGGGTAGAGCACCGGGATGACTTCTTCTTCCCTAAATTTAAACCTTTAGGCTTGACAAACTAACTGTTGGTAATTAGATTTATGCTGAAAATTTGGAAACAATAACAAAGAGAAATCGATGACAATCGTCTTGAATAAGCGAGGGCGTTCGGTATTGAATGCCATTATTAAAGATTATATAGAAACGGCCGGACCGGTCGGCTCCCGGGCTGTATCCAAAAAAAGTGATATACATTTGAGCTCGGCCACTATTCGAAATATTATGGCCGATCTGGAAGAGATCGGTTTGATTAGTCAACCCCATATTTCCGCTGGGAGGGTGCCCACGGAGACGGGGTTGCGTTTTTATGTTAATTCTATATTGGAATTGCGCCCCTTGGCTGAATCGGAAAAAAGACGAATTCAAAACTATTTACTAGAAAGTAACCAGGAGGTGGATGATCTTTTAAAAACCACCTCCAGGATGCTGGCCGTCGTTACCGACCAGGCGGCTATCGTTTCAAGGCCAAAGTCATCAGTCACTATTTTTAAACATATTGAATTTATTAGACTTCGTAACAATCTGATTTTAACGGTTCTGGTCACTCAAGCCGGAATTGTCCAAAACAAGATTTTGGAAATCGAAGACAACCTCACCCAACGGGAACTGGACCGACTGACCCATTACCTGAATGAACTGCTTAGTGATTTGACGCTGGATCAGCTCAAACAGAAGGTCCTGGAGGAAATGAAAAAAGATAAAGAAGATTTTGATGCCCTTTTATCAAAGGCCTTAACGATTTCCAACCAGGCTTTTCAAGACGAAAACGAAGGTGAATTTTATATCGAAGGCCGAACCAATCTGATGCAGTATCCTGAGTTCAGCCAGATTGAAACCCTGCGGACCCTTTTTAAGGCTTTTGAAGAGAAAACGATCTTGATTCGTTTATTGGAAAAAAGTATCAATGCAACAGGGATACAGATCTTTATCGGTTCAGAAACCGAGATCAACGAGATGGGAGGATGTAGTGTAATTACAGCAACATACACGAAAGGTGACTACCCCATCGGAACCCTAGGTGTCATCGGGCCGACCCGGATGAATTACGACCGGGTGATTCCTATTGTCGACTATACGGCCAAAGTGGTCAGTAAAATATTAGAATCAAAAATCTGATCAAGCTACGCTTCGGGCGGTTCAATTAGGAAAGACTATAGAGACTAAAGAAAGGAAATCCATTTGATCAAGATTAAAGTAAAAGGAGAACCACACGAACCCCAACCTTCCACCGCGGTCGAGGAGATGCCGGATGCAGCCGTTCCGGAAACGGAACAGGAAATGAAGCTGCAGGAAAAAGAAAAAGAGGCCAAAGATAATTATGATCGCTATCTGCGTCTATCGGCGGAATTGGAAAATTTTAAAAAACGGGCCGAAAAGGAAAAGAGCGAAACGTATAAGTTCGCCAATGAAAATTTAGTGAAAGATCTCTTGCCGGTCCTGGATAATTTGGAGCGGGCCTTGGAGCACGGTCGGGAAGCCAAAACCCACCAAGCTCTTTTGGAGGGGGTGGAGATGACCCACAAAGGTTTTTGGGGGGTTCTCGAAAAATACGGCTTAACCGTAATCGATGCATTAGGTGAAGAATTTGATCCTAATCAACATGAGGCGGTTATGGTTCAAGAGGATGCCCACCGGCCACCCAATATGGTCATTAATCAGATTCAAAAGGGATATCGGTTGAACAACCGTCTGATACGTCCGGCTATGGTTATCGTTTCCAAAAAGCCGGAAATAAACTCGGAAGAAGATCCTGAGACCCAGTCGTAGATTGAACTGGCAGATTTCGGGACGACGCATATATAATTTAAGGAGGAAAAGATGAGTAAAATTATTGGAATCGACTTGGGCACCACCAATTCGTGTGTGGCTATTATGGAAGGGGGCGATCCGAAGGTAATCGCCAATGTCGAGGGAAGTCGCACGACACCTTCGGTTGTCTCCATAACAGAAAATAATGAACGGTTAGTCGGGCAGGTGGCCAAAAGACAGGCCATCACCAACCCAACGCATACCGTCTATGCAGTCAAGCGTTTAATCGGGAGGAAATATGATTCCCGAGAAGTCCAGGATGATATCAACATTCTGCCGTATAAGATCGTTAAGGCCTCCAACAATGATGCCCATATCGAGATCCGGGGCAAAGATTATAGTCCGGCGGAGATTTCTTCGATGATTCTAACTAAGATGAAGCAAACAGCCGAAGAATATTTGGGTGAAAAGGTATCGGACGCCGTCATTACCGTCCCGGCTTATTTTAACGACAGTCAGCGGCAGGCGACCAAAGATGCCGGACGTATCGCCGGGTTAAATGTCCTACGGATCATTAACGAACCGACAGCCGCCGCTTTGGCTTATGGGTTGGATAAAAAGAGGGATGAAAAGATCGCCGTTTTCGATTTGGGCGGCGGAACGTTCGATATATCCATCCTGGAGATTGGGGAAGGGGTCTTTGAAGTTAAATCCACTAACGGGGACACCCATCTGGGAGGAGAGGATTTCGATTTGCGGGTCATCGATTATCTGGCCGCGGAATTCCGCAAGGACCAGGGCATTGACTTGAGAAATGACAAGATGGCCCTGCAGCGGTTGAAAGAAGCAGCAGAGAAAGCCAAGATGGAATTATCGACGGCCATGGAAACTGACATCAATCTCCCCTTTATTACCGCCGATGCCAGCGGCCCCAAGCATCTAAACCTGAAATTGTCCAGGGCCAAATTGGAAATGTTGGTCGAAGACCTGATCGAAAAAGTCGTTCCTCCCTGCCGGACGGCTTTGAAAGATGCCGGTTTGTCTCCTGACCAGATCAATGAAGTCATCCTGGTGGGCGGGATGACTCGGATGCCAAAAGTACAGCAAAAGGTCAAAGAGCTTTTTGGCAAAGAGCCTCATAAAGGGGTCAATCCAGATGAAGTCGTAGCCATTGGAGCGGCGATTCAGGCTGGGGTTTTAAAGGGGGATGTAAAAGATGTTTTATTGTTGGACGTTACCCCGTTGTCTCTGGGGATCGAGACCCTGGGCGGTGTGCATACCAAATTGATCGAGAAAAATACCACCATTCCCACGCGGAAAAGCCAGATCTTTTCCACAGCCGCCGACAATCAACCGGCGGTATCCATTCATGTCCTCCAGGGCGAGCGGGAAATGGCGGCCGACAATAAAACACTGGGCCGTTTTGAATTGACCGGGATTCCGCCGGCTCCAAGGGGATTACCGCAGATCGAGGTAACTTTTGATATCGATGCCAATGGGATCGTCCATGTCTCGGCCAAAGATCTGGGTACCGGCAAAGAACAGTCCATCAAAATAACCGCCTCCAGCGGTTTAACCGAAGAAGAGATTAAAAAGCTGGTCAAAGATGCCGAAATGCATGCCGAAGAAGACAAAAAGAAGAAAGAATTGGCCGAGGCTCGCAACCATGCCGATACCTTGATTTATTCCACAGAAAAAACCGTCAAGGAATTGGGGGACAAAGTGGAAGCCTCCTTAAAGACGGAGATTGATTCGGCCATTGAACGGTTGAAAAAAGCCATGGAAACGAGCGATGCCGGAGAGATCAAGCGGCTGTCGGATGAATTGACCCAGACCTCCCACAAGCTGGCTGAAAAGATGTATTCCCAGGCCAGTCAGCAAGGTCCGGGGGCCGGACCGGAAGCCGGGGCTCAGGCCGGAGCCGGACATACATCGGGCAAGAAAGCCGATGATGATGTGGTTGATGCCGACTTTGAAGAAGTAAAGTAACCCTTTTGGGTTTATTAATCCCTTATCCCTTATTCCCCCTTTGACTGGGGAATAAGGGATTTTTATTTATGGTTTTTTATTTGGGGGGCAGGCTCAAGGCAAAGGTCCGGGCTTTTTCCAGCCAGGCCCTCAATTCCTCTCCTTTGAATCCTGGCGTTCCAACCATCACCCAGCCGGCCATAGGCCTCCCAGTGATATCAAAAGGACGGACATAGGATTTTCGAAGGGCGGCTTCAGCCCCTTTCAGACCGAGACGGAGAATTAAAAAATCCTTATAAATCCCTGAAAACATATTGCCATTCAAAAGATGGCAGACTCCGCCGAACATCTTTTTCCGGTTACAATTGGGCCAATCCCTAATGATTTCATTAAGACGGTTTTCTAGTTCCACATTATAAGCCATGTTTGCCTTCTAATTATTTGTTACGAAAAAAGGCCAAAGACATCTTTATTTCAGGACGATCGCTTTTTCCGGACAGAGTTCCTGACAGCAGAAACAGGTAATACAGGTGTCGGCATCGACTTGAGGGAAATTGGCCTCATTGAAGGACAAGGCGATTACCGGGCAATGTTCAAGACAAGTTCCGCAAGAGGTGCACGATCCCGGATCAACCTGCGGCCGCAGGCGGGTCCGCTTTTCCATGATATCCTGAATAGCCGCATTGCTTAAAATCGCTTCCCCAGTCAAAGGAGGAAGTTTGAAGTTAGGGATCGTATTCAATTCCCCGATAATTTCAATGCCCTTCAAATCATAATCTCCCAAGCCCTTTTCCTTTGCTTTTTGGAGGAATCGCAGGCGATCCGGCTCCAGGCCCGCCATAGCGGCCATTACGGCATCCAAGGCTACGGCATTATCGGAAGCCAGAATCAAACCGATATCCCTTAGATCCGGAGAGGCCGGGCCGTTCCCTTCCATCCCCACTACCGCATCCATGATAAAAAGATCCGGTACGCGCAGGCGAAACACTTCAACAATTAAATCATGGAAACGCTCCGGACTCCCGGCGGCCTTATGGAGTTTGGCTTTTTGGGCGCCGGGCAAAAAGCCGTAGCTGTTTTTGATGGCCCCGGTTAGAATGGTCAGGCCGTGAGTCTTAAATTTCGGCAGGCTGATGATGATATCAGCCTCCAGGACCGCCCGTGAAAGGCTCACTCTGGCCATGAATTCGGGATTGAAGATTACTGATTGCGATTCGTTTCCAATGTTTTGATAATGGCCCCTGGCCGCTTCCATCAGACCGGTTTTTTGGAAGCTGGTTTCGTTTTCTCCATAGCTGAAAATCCCAGGATTATCGCCGACGATGATGGCGGCAGGACTGTGGGATTCGACCTGTTTTACTGCGGCCGCTAAGACAGCCGGATGGGTGGTAATACCTTCTTGTGCTTCCGAACCCCTTAGAACATTCGGCTTGATCAAGATTTTTTTCCCGTTGAGTTTTAAAGGAAAGAGCTGAAAAGCCTTTTCGACTGCCTGCCCGACATGGGTATAATCGGCCGGATGGATCATTACCCTGGCCAAGGTCAAGATTGCTCCTGCCTTTGCAAATATCGGCTGTATAGCCAAAGTTTTCCCATAGCCCTGGCGGCCCGTTCGGGGGTGGGGAATAAGACTGTTTTCCGCTGGGCGGAAGCATAACTCTTCGTAAAAGTACTTAGACCGCTGACCATGACTATGGGCTTCTGATGAACGGCCATCAGCTCCATAATCAGTTGAATGTCCCGGTGTTCATCAGGGGCCTTGCCGATTTCGATGCCCCCTAGAAGGTTCATTTCCCTTAAACGTTCGACCATCTGCGAGGTCCTTTTCCCGAATTCCACACCTAGGGCGATGATTCCATCCACGGTTTCCTCTTTAATCACCTCTTCCAGACAGATAGGGAAGGCATCCGTATTTAAAGTTGCAGCCATATCCAAAGGATTTCCCCGACTCCAATAGACAGGAAGGACTTTATCCAGCTTCTGAATCAGGCGCTCAGACAAGGGGGCGAGTTCCAATCCCCATTCCCGACAGGCATCAGCGGCAATCACTCCCCAACCTCCCCCTCGGGTTAGAATAGCGATCTTGTTTCCTTTCGGAAGGGGATAATGCAGAAAGGCCGCAGTGTAATCCAACAAATTGTCTGAGGTTTCAGCTTCAATGACCCCGGCCTGTTGAAAGGCTGCCTGATAGAGGCGGTATTGACCGGCCAGGGCCCCTGAATGAGACAGGGCCGCTTTGGTCCCGGCCTCGCTTTTCCCGCTTTTAAACAGGATTAAAGGCTTTGTTCGGGTCGCCTTCCGGGCCATATCGAGAAACCTGCGTCCATTTTCCAAGCCTTCGATATAGGCCAAAAGGATTTTTGTTTCCGGATCTTCTGAGAAGTATTCCAGATAATCTTCACATTGCAGATCTCCTTCGTTGCCACTGGAAACAAATTTGGAAAAACCTACTCCCCGCTCTTTTCCCCAAGCTAACATCTGAACCCCCACATTACCGCTCTGAGAGACATAAGAGACCTTGCCGGTTAACGGTTGGAGAGGCGGCATTAAGGCATGCAATTTTGATTCGGCGCTGAAAATCCCCATGGTGTTGGGTCCGATAAAATGAAGCCCTCTGTTTCGGGCGATTCGGTTGATGGTCGTTTCTAAACCCCGGCCTTCTGGGCCGGTTTCGGAAAATCCGGAGCTGATGACGACAATCGAACGGATTCCCTTAACCGCACAATCCTCTAACGCCTGAGGAACCAGAGGAGCCGGGATGGTGATCACGGCTAAGTTTACTGAATTCGGTATCGCTTTCAGGGAAGGATAAACTTGGAGCCCTAATAAGGTCCCTCCTTTCGGATTGACCGGACATATCAAACCCTGATAGCCGCCGGCTACCATATTGGTCAAGACTCGAAAGCCCCACTTGTGGGGATTGGCGGAGGCCCCGATCAAGGCAATTCCCCTGGGCTTAAAAAAGGCCTCAAAATAAGATGATGTTGGGTTGTCGGTCATGCTTGTCCGTCTCGGCGCATTTTCTAAAAAACTTGACCGGATCTTTGGAGTTTGTTAATGGATTAAAGATGGTATTCAAATAACGTAGAATAGTATAAAGAATTTATATTCCCGTCAATGAGAAATTGACAGTCTTAATAAGGACTACGATGGCGGAGTTTGCCTGTACGGCACCTCCCTCTTGCAAGGAGCTTCTAAAAAAAATCTATTCTTTAATAAACTGAAAAAAGGACGGTAAGTAAGGAGTCGCCTATGGACCCATCTGTAAAAGGAAAACGATTAGCCGATTTCACCTACCTGGTCGATAGATCCAAGATTAAAGAAATGGCCGAGGCTCTGAATGATCCGAATCTCATCTATCGGGATACCGCCTCAGCCCAAGAGGCCGGCTATAAGGATATCATCGCCCCTCCAACTTTTGGGACTTCCATCAATCTCTGTGGAGGTCCTGGCTTTCAAGAACTGTGCGAGGGTTTAGGGGCTGATCCCCTTCGGGTTCTCCACGCCGAGCAGGAATATGAGTACCTTCAACTCATTCATCCCGGAGACCTTCTCCATTTAACGATCGATGTAGCGGATATTTACAGCAAAGAAGGACGATCAGGGGTTATGCAGTTTGCCCTTCTAGAAACAACCATATCGAATCAAAAAGGAGAAAAGGTCCTTGTCGGCCGGTCAACTATTTTGGAAACTCCTTTATCTTAGAGGCCCTAGGAGTGTTACCACAAACCACAATGGGAATGACTCCCTTTTAATTTTCGAGAGATCACATGCCCCCAATCATTAGTTTTGAAGATATAAAAGTAGGTGACCGAATACCGCCTTTAACTAAAGATCCAATCAATAACGTCCAATTGGTGCGTTACGCCGGGGCATCGGGTGATTTTAATCCCCTTCATTTTGATCCTTCAATCGGTGAGGCCGCCGGATTCGGCGGGGTCATCGCCCATGGTATGTTAATTATGGGATTTGTGGGCGAAGCGATAACCAACTGGATCCCCAATCATCATTTAAAAAAATTTAGGGCCCGATTTACCGGCATCACTCGGCCCGGGGATATCATAACGATCACCGGAAAAGTGATCGAAAAAAAAGAAACCGACCGGACCATCCTGTGCTCCGTGGCGGCTAAAGACCAAAATGGAGAATTGAAAATAAAAGGCGCCTTTGAAGCTCAATTGCCCTCAAGAAACCAAGGGATATAAATTCATTTAATCCTCTTCTTTCTGTTTAACCGGAGCCAACTATGAATATCTTAACAGAAAAGAATGGTTTGGTGACCACCATAATTCTCAACCGGCCGGAGATCAGGAATGCCGTGGATGGCCCTACAGCGGAGGACTTGGTTCAGGCCTTTTTAGCTTTCGAGGACGATGAAGAGGCCCGAGTGGCCGTTCTTTCCGGGGCCGGAGGGTGCTTTTGTGCCGGTGCGGATTTGAAAGCCCTCAACCAGGGGAGACCGAACCGATTATCGGAAGCTGGAAACGGGCCGATGGGGCCGTCCCGAATGGTCTTGAGTAAACCCGTTATTGCCGCAGTAGCCGGCTATGCCGTAGCAGGCGGGTTGGAATTGGCCTTGTGGTGCGATTTGAGGGTAGTGGAAAGAGATGCCGTCTTTGGAGTCTTTTGCCGACGCTGGGGAGTTCCTCTGATTGATGGAGGGACTATTCGGCTGCCCCGCATGATCGGTCTTTCCCAGGCCCTGGATATGATCCTGACCGGCAGACCGGTTTATGCCGAGGAAGCCTTACGTATGGGGCTTGCCAATCGATTGGTTGATCCGGGGACTTCCCGGGAGGAAGCGGAAAGGATGGCGCAACAGATCGCTCAGTTTCCTCAGAAGTGTCTTTTAAGTGATCGTAAATCTGTCTATGAGCAGGCCGATCTTTCTTTCGCCGAGGCTTTAACAAATGAGTTTCGTTTAGGGATGGAAACGATCACCAGCGGGGAAACGTTGGCCGGGGCCGACCGTTTCGCCCATGGGGCCGGCCGGCATGGGAAGTTTGAAGAATAATTTATTACATAATAAAAAAGCCGCCGTCTGAGGCATAACCTTCTTGCGTCGGCTGATTATCTGTTTAAACTTTATTTTTTGGAATCCGAGAATTTCCCCCATTCTCTCCACTGCAAACCGGTTTTCTTTTCCCAATCGGACTCAAATTTATCGGTGAAAAAATGGTGCAGTTTTTCAAATAGTCTTTTCCAGCCGGTTTCGAATTCATAGGTCAATACATCTTCCAGGAAGGGAACAATTTCGCCCAGTTTTTCTTTGGGGATATAGGCCCTGGCCCCCATTTCATGAGAACGTTTCAGGGTATCGGAGCTTAAGGCCTGGGCGGTCAGCATGGCGACTTTGAGTCCTTTCTTGATGGCGATCTCCAGAACGTCAAACCCACGGACCCCCATAATGTCCAGGATAACCACATCATAATGAGTGGATTCCAGCATTTTGACGGCATCTTCGTAGGTCGTCGCTTGGTCGAAGGTACTGTTCGGACAGGCCTCCATGATCTCTTCAGAAAGGCTCGCCAAAACATCAGGCTCATCATCCACCGCTAAAATTTTTTTTCCGTCTAACACAGATCCCGCCATGACACTTACCTCATTTTCTCTTTCTCATTATGAAAGGAAGGGGGGAAAGCCCCTCTTCCAAGAAGTCCTTTCCCCTATCCTCTCATGTCTAATAATGATCAATCGTTATTTCTGATGGGTCTTGATAAAATCCAAACAGAACTTAAGGGCCTGATCACCGGGCAGCCCCTTTTTCTTCATCTCCTCTACATAATTATCCAGGAGCGGACGGACGGCCTTGGCCCATCGGGCATCTTCTTCTTTGGACAGGGGCAGAATCTTGACCCCCTTGCTTTTAATAAATTCGATTCCGTCTTTGTCTGTCGAATCCCAGAGGGCACCTACTTTATCTTTGTATTCATCGTTGACCTGGGTGAAAATCTTTTGGATATCAGCCGGCAGGGCATTCCATTTGTTCTTATTCATAACTACGAAAAATCCAACCGAGTAGCTGGACCCGTAGTTCTCCAAGGAGTATTTGGTCAGCTCTCCCCAGCGGAAATCTTTCAGGGCCATAAAAGGAGCCAGGGCCCCTTCGGCTACGCCGGTCCGCAGGGCGTCATAGGTTTCCGGCATGGTCGTGCCCACCGGGGCGGCCCCCAGGGCCTGGACAATTTTAGCCGCCAAGCCGGTGGACCTCAATTTCAGGCCTTTGAGGTCTTCTAATTTAGCAACCGGCTTTTTGGTCAGATGGATCAAGCCGGGGCCAT
>Ga0233425_10007503_pt1 | contig 15273 bp, 13 predicted proteins | sample Watercolumn_Towu_2_FD_181712 | JGI IMG/M metagenome (GOLD analysis project Ga0233425, IMG submission 181712) | Freshwater microbial communities from Lake Towuti, South Sulawesi, Indonesia - Watercolumn_Towuti2014_140_MG | ecosystem: Environmental > Aquatic > Freshwater > Lake | place...
TGGGTTTCGGGTCTTCGTCTTCGAGGACGCCGGACACAAAGTACACGAGCGAGCGCGTGTACAATCCCGGCACCAACACATCTTTCGATTCGTAATCGTCGTGCATCGTGAACATTCGGAAATTTTCGAAACGTTCCGGTTTGGAAACGATTTCCGCGTTGAACAAATCGAGCGTGCAACCGGGCGCGAGAAAAATAATGTTTCGCATTTTCAAACCGGGATGTTGTTGCGCCGCGGCTAACATTCGACAAATCGCGATGGAACCTGCGCTGTGTCCGGCGACATCCATTTGCAACGCCGGACGTTTTTGTTTCAGCATCGCGAGTTTCTCCAAAAAATATGTGCCGACGTGACTGTCTTCGGTGATCGGATTTGCGTTCGGCGACCACATTGCTTGTGCCGCGTCTTTCATTCCCGTCCACACCCACGCGCCCAAATTCGCCAAGCACAATTCGCGCAACAATTCTTCGATTACGGTCGGATACAAACCGTGATCGGTTTTATGCGCGCGCCGTTTGAGCGTGCGAATAATTACCGGCGTCAACACCTTGACGACGGCGGCGACGATTTCGACGCCGCCCTTCGCGCCGGTCGCATTGATGGTTTTGATTTTTGGATCGAGCAATGCGATGGTTGGCGCTTGGCGCGTGACTAAACGATCCAGGTCGGGATCGGCGAGCAACTCTTGTTCCAATTCGACTTCGACCAGGTCGCGTTCCGCGTCAACCGTTGCCGCGCTCAACACACCGGCGCCGCCTTTCGCGCGACCGTTACTCGCTTCGGGATGATCGAAATCGGCAAACGGTTCCGGCTTGTGCAACTCGGCTTCGATTTCGGCAAACGTCATCGCTTGCCCCGCGCCTTTGCCGGCGAGATCAATGCCCCAGCGTTTGGAAATTTGTTGCAAAATATACTTGAGCAATTTTTGCGCCAGCTCGGTTTGGGTGATCGTTGAAATGTTGCGCGTGATGGTTTCCATCAACCCGGTTTCCCACACGAACGAAATCGGATGCGCGCCGGCTTGCAAACAAATCGGCGCGATTGCGGCGGCAGTTTGCATCCCGGCATCTTCGGATACGAGACCGCCGTGAAAATAAATCAACACTTTGTTGATCGCGTTCTGTTCGAGATAATCGAAGAGCGCGTCAATGTGCGCGGGCGTAGTTTGTTTTTTCAAACTCTTGCGGAACGTTCCTTTCGGACCGACATTGATGTAATAACGCGGATCGAGTTCAGCCATTGAACACCTCCCATTCGTTTGAATCTGAATCGCGCGCGCCCATCGCGCGCGCAAAAAAAAGACGACAAGCCAATCGCGGCTGTCGTCTCGATGTCCAGCCGCATCTCACAAAGAAACCCGGCTTGCTGATCTGCAACGAATTATAACGTGCATCGCGAAATTGTTCAAGGTAGGTGTGATTGAGCGAATAAATTCGCGGCAACCTGTCGCGAAAGCGACCTGCGTCGCTTGAAGCCGACGACGGTCGGCTTTGCCTTGAGTTGCCGCGAATTTATTTGCCCGGTTTTATCGCGGCACCTCTTCGCCGAACGCGGGCGCGAGCATTTGATCCACCGGCGCGTACTGATCGGTGAGGATGACGCGACGCACGTCTGCGAACATCGCGCGCAAATCGTCCTCGTTCACGATCAAACGCGCGAGCAACGCGTCACCGTCGCCGCCGTCCGCGCGCGCGAGCGTGCTCAAATCCACCGGCACTTTGGACGCGAAAATCGTAAAGTAACTGCGCGGCTGTCTGCGCCAATCGCGATTGCCCATTCCCAAATAGACGTACGGAAAAGTTTGGCGCATCGTGTTGTAATACGCGTTCGCAAATTCGCCTTGCGGACCGTCAATCAAATTCGCGATGTACATTCCATCGTCTTCGAGCCACGCGAACACGCGGTCGTTAAATTCTTTCGTCGTCAAATGGTACGGCACGGAATAATGATTGATCGCGTCGCCGCAAATCAAATCGTACCGCGTCGTCGGCGCGCGCACGAAAAATAATCGCGCATCTTCGTTGTACGTAACGATTTTGGTATCGCGGCGAAGCGCGAGATGTTCGAACGTAAATTCGGTCAAGCCGGGATCAATCTCGACGACGTGCGTCGCGATGTTGGGATAGACCGTTTCCAGATAACGCGGAAACGCGTACCCGCCGCCGCCGATCACCATCACGCGATTGAGGCGTTTGAGATATTGATCGCGATAGTCCACGACCTCGGCGAAAACTTTTTCTTGCGGATACTCGAGCAGTTTCGGATTCGCCGGGGAAATGTAACTGTGAACGAGATGATCGAGCACGACCGCGAGCACTTGATCGCCGTTGCGTTCTTCGGAGTACAACTTGATGCAAAAATAATTCGTCTCGCGCGCGCACGGACCGCGCAACCAGCCCTGCTCCGAAATGTACGTCCACGCGCCGACGATCAGCGCGAGCGCGACCACCGCGGCGTACCAGCGTGCGCCCAGCACAAAGAACACGCCCATCATCAGCAACGCGAGCGCGACGGCGAGCACGACGGTGAACGAGCCGAACCACGAGATCAGAAAAAAACCGGTTGCGAACGTGCCGAGAATACTGCCGAACGTGCCGGCGGCATAAATTTTTCCGACGGTGCTACCGGTTTTTGTGAGATCGCTCACCGCGAGTTTGGCGACGATGGGCGAAATCATTCCCAGGATCGTGCAGGGTAGAAAAAATAATCCGAAGGTGAGGAGGACGAGTTTCGTTACAATCGGCAGGTCGCGCGGAATCATTTGGTTGATCGGCTCCACCGCGAGAATCGTAAAACACGCGACTGCGGAGAGCAAATAGATCGCGCCGAGAAATCGAAGCGATGCCCACCGGTCCGCGAGCAAGCCGCCCAAATAATTGCCGAGCATAATCCCGGCAAGCACGATGCCGATGATGCTCGTCCAGGTATAGAGTGATGTGCCGACGAGCGGCGCGATAATCCGGCTCGCGACAAGTTCGAGCACCATAATGCACGCGGACGAAATAAACACAATCGCGTTCGGTTGCCACAGCATCGAACGCGCGATGGATACGGACGGGTTAGCGGTCATTAAAAAATTCTCCTCGAATGATTTTGGCGCGTCCCGATTATAACTATCGCGAGTTTGTTGGCAAGTGGCAATGTGCCAAATGGCGCGCTTGACAAACGCGCGGCATCGGCATAGAATAGCCGTCGGATACCCCCTCCGGTGGGGGGTGGGGTAGGGAAACGAGGCAACCGAATGGCTGAAATCAAAAAAGAGGATTTGAAAAACCGCGCGCTCTCGGTGCAGGGGCATATGGGCGCGGTCGCGCGAATGATTGACGAAGACGCATACTGCATTGACATCATCAAGCAAACCCAAGCCGTCCAAAAGGCAATCGAACGACTGAACGCGTTGTTGCTCGAACGGCATCTCGGCGGCTGTGTAACGACCGCGCTACGCGGCGACAAGCCGAAAGAACGCGAGCGCGTGCTCAAAGAATTGCTCGATGTATTCGAGACGACGGCGAAATTGTGAACAGTGAACAGTGAACAGTAAACAGTGCACTGGTGACTGTTGACTGTTCACTGACGACTGACGACTGATAACGGAGCAAGAATGGCTACACAACAAGTAACACTTCCGATTTCTGGAATGACCTGCGCGGCGTGCGTGATGCACGTCGAGAATGGATTGAAAGATGTGAGCGGCGTCGCCAAGGTGACGGTGAATCTCGCGAACGAACGCGCGACCGTCGAGTTCGACGCGGAAAAAACAAACGTCGAAAAAATGGTCGCCGCCGTGCGCGACGTCGGTTACGATGTCGTCGTGGACAAGATCGTTTTGCCGATTGGCGGAATGACGTGCGCGAGTTGCGTTTATCATGTGGATCACGGTTTGCGCGCGGTGCCGGGTGTGTTGAATGTCAATGTCAATCTCGCGACCGAACGCGCGACCGTCGAAATGATTCCTGGCGCGGTAACGCTCGCCGATTTGAAACACGCGGTCGAAGATGTGGGCTATGAAGTGTTGGATGTTGGCGACGGGCAAGCCGGTTCGACCGAGCTCGTGGATCGCGAAGCGCAAGTGCGCGAACAAGAACGTCAACGCGAGTGGCGCGATCTGATGATCGGAATTATTTTCACCGCGCCGCTGTTCGCGCTTTCGATGACACGCGATATTGTGCACAGTTTCAAAATTCATGATTTCTTGCCCTGGTTGTTCGATTGGGGCGGATTCAATTGGCTCTTGCTCGCGCTGACAACGCCGGTGCAATTGTATGTCGGACGATCATATCATCGCGGCGCATGGAAATCCGCGCGCGCGCGCGCGCCGAATATGGATTTGCTCATCTCGCTCGGCACGAACGCCGCGTACTGGTTCAGTGTGATCGTATTGTTCGCGCCCTTGCTCGGATTCAAAATTGATTCGCATCTGTACTTTGAAAGCGCGGCGGTCATCATTACGTTGATCAAAGTCGGCAAATATCTCGAAGCGCGCGCGAAAGGGCAAACCTCCGAAGCGATCAAGAACTTGATGAAACTGCAAGCGAAAACCGCGCGCGTCGAACGCGACGGCGCGGAGATCGAAATTCCGGTGAGCGATGTGCGCGTCGGCGATATCGTGAGCGTGCGCCCCGGCGAAAAAATTCCAGTGGACGGCATCATTCTCTCCGGCACTTCGTCGGTGGATGAATCTATGATCACCGGCGAAAGTTTGCCGGTCGAAAAATCAATCGGCGATTCCGTGATCGGCGCGACGATCAACAAGGTCGGCGCGTTCAAATTCGCGGCGCGCAAGGTTGGGCGCGAAACCGCGCTCGCGCAGATCATCAAGTTGGTCGAGGACGCGCAAGGATCAAAAGCGCCGATTCAACGGCTCGCGGATCAAATCTCGGCGGTGTTTGTGCCGGCGGTTGTCGCGCTTGCGCTCGCGACGTTCGCGGCGTGGATGATTTTCGGACCGCAACCCGCATTCAATATGGCGTTCGTCAATTTTGTCGCGGTGTTGATTATCGCGTGCCCGTGCGCGCTCGGTCTCGCGACGCCGACCGCGATTATGGTCGGCACTGGCAAAGGCGCGGAGAACGGCGTGCTCATTCGCAGTGGCGGAGCGCTCGAAACCGCGCACAAGGTGACCGCGATCATTCTCGACAAAACCGGGACGTTGACGCAGGGACAACCGGCGGTTACTGACGTTTTGGAAATTGGAAATTGGAAATTGGATGTTGGAATGTCCGGCGTTCAACGTCCAACTTCTAACCTCCAACTTCTACAACTTGTCGCGTCGGCGGAAAAAAATTCCGAGCATCCGCTCGGTCAAGCGATCGTGAAACACGCGCAAGATGCCGGGCTAAGGTTGAGCGAGCCGGAAGAATTTGGCGCGGTCGCGGGGCACGGGATTCGCGCGCGCGTGGACGGCCACGAGTTGTTGATCGGCAACGCGAAATTGATGAGCGATTTCAACATCGCGCTTGATGAATTGACCGAACTCGCGACGACGCTTGCGGACGCGGGCAAGACCGCGATGTTCGCGGCGATGGATCAGCGCGCCGCCGGATTGATCGCGGTCGCGGACACACTCAAGCCCAATTCGCGCGCGGCGGTTGAAGCGTTGAAAAACCTGGGATTGAAAGTGTATATGCTCACCGGCGACAACCCGCGCACCGCGGCGGCAATCGCGCACCAGGTCGGCATCGAAAATTATTTTGCCGAAGTACTGCCGCATCAAAAAGCGGACAAGGTGAAAGAATTGCAAGCGCAAGGCGAAATCGTCGCGATGGTCGGCGACGGCATCAACGACGCGCCCGCGCTCGCGCAAGCCAATACCGGGATCGCGATCGGCACTGGCACCGATGTCGCGATGCAAGCCGCGGAAATCACATTAATCTCCGGCGACCTGCGCGGCGTCGTTACCGCGATCGCGTTGTCGAAGCAAACGATTCGCACGATCAAGGGCAATTTGTTCTGGGCGTTCTTTTACAATGTGCTGGGAATCCCGGTCGCCGCCGGTGTGTTGTATCCGTTCTTTGCATTGTTGTTGAATCCGATCATCGCCGCGGGCGCGATGGCATTCTCGTCCGTGTTCGTCGTGACCAACTCACTGCGCCTGCGCGGTTTTCGCGCGCCGGTGATTTGATTGTGTGGCGCGGGCGAGCCGCCCGTGCCACAAATCGGAGATGAAATGAAAAACGTGATGCGATGGTTCGATGCAATAGATGTTCGGCTCACAACGTGGATGGCGCAGTACGGCATTACACTTTTGCGAATTTCGCTCGGCGTGATCTTTTTCTGGTTCGGCGTCCTAAAGTTTTTTCCGGGGCTCAGCCCCGCGCAAGACCTGGCAACGCGCACGATCAGCGTGATGACATTCGGATTGATGCCGCCGAGCATTTCGATTCTACTGCTCGCGACCTGGGAATGTATGATTGGTCTGGGATTGATGTTCGGCATTTTCAAACGCGCGACCTTGTTGTTGCTGTGGGCGCAAATGCTTGGCACGCTGACGCCGATTCTGTTTTTTTCCAATGAAGTTTTCACCGCGATTCCGTATGCGCCAACGCTCGAAGGACAATACATCATTAAAAACCTGGTGCTGATCAGCGCGGGACTTGTGATCGGCGCGACGGTGCGCGGCGGGCAAGTGATTGCGGACCCGCAAGCCGCGCGGCTAGCACAGCAAACTCGATAGCGAAGGAGAAACAATGTCCGCTTATGTTGTCGTCGAAGTTCAAGTCACCGATCCGGTGCGGTACGAAGATTACAAAAAAATGGTGCCGCCGACGATTGCCCAGTACGGTGGAAAATTCCTCGTGCGCGGCGGCGCGGTCGAAACGCTCGAAGGCGGTTGGGCGCCGAAACGAATCGTCGTGTTGGAATTTCCGAGCGTGGCGCGCGCGAAAGAATGGTACGAGTCGGTCGAGTATCGTCCCGCGCGTGATTTGCGCCAACAAACATCGCGCGGCAAAATGATCCTGGTCGAGGGCGTTGGCTAGTGGCGCGCGTCCAGGTGTGTCAGCATTGCGGCGCGGCGCGCACGTTCGTCGCGGCGATCCGCGAAATGCAGGACAAGTACGGCGCGCGCGTCAACGTCGAATTTGTCGCGTGTCTTGACGAGTGTCACAATTTGCCGGTGATTAAAGTGGATGGACAATTGGTGTACGACGCGACGCCGCAATTGATTCGCACCGCGATCGAGCGCGCGGTCGCGCAAGAATCGCCGCAATGAGTGGAGTGCTCGCGACGGTGTACGATCCGTTGGTCGCGCCGTTCGATCCGCTCGGTGTTCGCAAGTGGCGCGCGTGGGTCGTGCGCGAGGCGCGCGGGCGCGTGCTCGAAATCGGCATCGGCACCGGTTTGAATTTGAAACATTATCGCGCGGCGGAATCCATCGCCGCGATTGATCCCGATGGCGCATCGCTCCAACGCGCGCACGCGAAACGCGATCAACACATCGTTTCTTTGCACCAAGCGCGCGCGGAAGCATTACCGTTCGCAGACGAATCGTTCGATGCGGTCGTCGGCACGCTGACGTTTTGTTCGATTGGCGATCCGGCGCGCGCGTTGAGCGAAGCGCGGCGCGTGTTGAAACCGGGCGGAACATTTCGCCTGGTCGAGCATGTGCGCGTCGAAAATCGTGTGATCGCCGGCTTGCAAGATTGGGCGACGCCGTGGTGGAAAGCGATTGCCGGGAATTGTCACTTGAATCGCGACACGCGTGCCGAAATCGCGCGCGCGGGTTTTCAAATTCGCGCGGTGCGAAAACATCTCGGCGGATTGTTTATCGGAATTGATGCTGTAAAATAGAAATTGGATGTTGGAAATTGGACGTTGGAATATCGAATCATCCAACATCTAACTTCCAACATCTACCATCCAAATTCAATAGGAGGAAAAAATGCAACACAAAGATCCCGTGTGCGGGATGACGGTCGAGGAAGCGACCGCCAAGTGGAAATGGGACTACAAAGGCACGACGTACTATTTCTGCGGCAAGGGCTGTATGATCGCGTTCCAAAAGGATCCGGAAAAGTTTCTCAAAAACGGACCGATGATCCACATGGAAAGTCACTAGTCTCGCCACATGCCATCGCGCGCGATAAAAATATCGCGCGCGATTTTTGTTGATGCGAATTTGATTGACGCTCGCACGACCGTATGCTAAAATGATTTTAGGAAAAATTGCCGGAGGAAAAATGAAAAAATTATTTTGGCTTGCCAGCGCGTTTTTGATTCTTGGTGTGTTCGGTGCGGTGTGGCTCGCGCCGCGCGTCGCCGCGCAAACGCCGATCAACACCGCGCCGCAAACCGCGCGCTATCTCGATAATCAGTGGCATTACATTCCGGCAAACACGACGCTCTATTTTCTTTTCGATTACGCGGGCGACCGCTCGATTTTTGAATTGGTGTTGGCGGACGGCAACACGAAAAAATTGCAATTCAATTTGTATACGCCCGGGCAAGCGAGCGGGTATGAGGATAGCAGTAAACCTTTCGGGCGCGGCTCCGCGCCGATGGTGAATTGCGAAAGCGGACGATGCCCGAGTAATCACATTCTTTGGAAAGGCGCAGTGCCGGGCGGGGGAACGTACTTGGTCGAGGTCGTCAACCCAAACCCGGTCGGGACGCCATACTTTTTAGGAATCGTTGGGAGCGGCATCACGTTGCGCGTGCCGCAACCACCGCCACCGATTCAATTGCAACCGTACATTGCGCCAACCATCACCGCGACGCCAACGTTCACAACGACCGCGACCGCGACGCCGACATTGAGCGCGCTCAGCGCAACCGCGACGCCAACGCTGACTGTAACGCCGACTGCAACGATCACGCCAACAGTCGCGGCAAGTATGCCGATCACCGACGCGACATTTGTACTGGGCATTCCGCCGCAAATCATTCCGGAATTTTCAGAACGCCTTGCTTCGTTTTTTTATCCGGGCGAACGCGCGAAAATCGAAATCACAATTCCTGGTGGTGCGGACGCGCGTTTAATGTTTCTGATTTTTTTCCAGGACGCGCCGAATGCTGAAATCAAACTGATTGGTGAATCGCGCGACGCGATGTGGAGCGGCGAGTTCAATTTGCCGGGAATGTGTTACGTGCAAGTGATCAACAACAATCCGCTCGCGCAACCGTTTCAGGTGGTTGTAACCGGCACGAAGATCAAATGATGCTCAAGAAAAAAACAGGTTTCTGCAAGAAACCTGTTTTTTCTAATTCACCACCACCACTTTGCCAAACTGTTTACGATCTTGCAAATACTTTTGCGCCTCCGCGGTTTGCGCGAGTGGAAATGCGCGATCAATCACCGGGCGAAAAATACGCGGCGCGTGCGCGATGAGTTGCCAAACCGCGCGCATCTCCGCGCTCGAAAACGCGAACGAACCCAGGATCGAAATTTGTTTGAAGAACACGCTCCAAATATCTGTGTTGCCCCAGCGCCCGGTGGTCGAACCACACGTAACGAGTCGCCCGGTCGGATGTAATGTCGCGATACTTTTTTCCCAGGTCGTCGTGCCAACGTGTTCGAACACAACATCTACGCCGCGATTCTGCGTGATTCGCATTGCCTCGTGATGAAAATTTTTCTCGATATAGTTGATTACAAAACCTGCGCCGAGTTCTTTGGCTTTCTCCAATTTCTGATCGGTGCTTGCCGTCGCGATCACGCGCGCGCCAAAATGTTTCGCGACCTGAATCCCCGCGACGCCGACGTTGCTACCGGCGGCGTGAATCAACACCCACTCGCCCGCTTTGATCGCGGCGCGCGTTACGAGCATATGCCACGCGGTCCCAAACGCGGTCGGCGACGCGGCGGCTTCTGTAAACGACAGCGCGTTCGGAATCGGCAACAGGATTGACGCGGGAACGCAAATGTATTCCGCGAAACCGCCGGGAATGTTCACGCCGATCACCTTGCGTCGCGCACACAAGTTATCATTGCCGCTTGAGCAAAACTCGCACGCGCCGCAAGTGACCGCGGAGCCGACCAATACGCGATCACCGACGCGCCAATCGCGCACCTCCGCGCCGAGTTCCGCAATCTCGCCCGCCGGTTCGAGTCCGCCGATGTGCGGCAGTGGCGCGTGAACGCCGTGCGATCCCTCGCGCGTGAAAATGTCGAGATGATTCAATCCGCACGCGCGCACGCGCACCAACGCATCGCGCGCGCCGACTTGCGGAGTCGGCACATCTGCGTACCTTAAATTTTCGAGACCGCCGCGTTTGTGAAAAATGATTGCTTTCATTTTGCTCCAAAAAGACCTGGAAGGGTTTCGCAAAGCAAACCTTCCAGGTCTGGTCTCACGATCTCAACTGCGGAAAAATAATCACCTCGCGGATTGATTCCTGGTTCGTGAGCAACATTGTCATGCGATCAATCCCGATGCCGAGCCCACCGGTCGGCGGCATGCCGTGCATCATCGCTTGAATGAAATCCCAATCGAGTTCGTGCGCCTCTTTATCGCCCGCCGCGCGTTGCGCGCCTTGCTCGATGAATCGCGTGTACTGATCGTACGGATCATTCAATTCGGTGAACGCGTTGCCAAGTTCCATCGCGCCGCCGAACGCTTCAAACCGTTCGACGATTTTCGGATTCTCCGGTTTCTTTTTCGCGAACGGCGAAATTTCTTCGGGATAATCCATCACGAACGCGGGTTGAATCAACGTCGGCTCCGCGAATGTGCTGAACAATTCATCCACCATTTTACCCCAGGTCGGATGGCGTTGCACTTTGAGATTCAATTCTTCGATGCGCGCGTTGAGCGATTCGAGATCGGGACACGCGTAAATGTCCACGCCGCTCGTCTCCGCGATAATGTCGCGCATCGTAACGCGTCGCCACGGCGGCGTGAGATCAACCTGGTGTTCGCCGCGCGTAACCGCGAGCGAGCCGTTCGCCGCGAGCGCGCACGCGGCGTACACTTCTTCGACGAGCGTCATCATCGTCGTGTAATCGCCGTACGCCTGGTAACATTCCATCATCGTAAATTCGGGATTGTGCGTGTGATCGATCCCTTCGTTCCGAAAATCTTTGCTGATTTCGTACACGCGCTCAAACCCGCCGACCAACAAGCGTTTCAAATACAACTCGTCCGCGATGCGTAAATACAAATCGCGGTCGAGCGCGTTGTGATGCGTGATGAACGGTTGCGCCGCCGCGCCGCCGTACAACGCTTGCAACGCGGGCGTTTCGACTTCGAGAAAATCGTGCGCGTCGAGATACGCGCGCATCGCGGTTACGATTTTCGAGCGCGCGACAAAAATCTTTTTCACATCCTCGTTCGAAAGCATATCGAGATAGCGTTGGCGATACCGTTGCTCGACATCTTTGAGCCCGTGAAATTTTTCCGGCAGAGGCGACAAGGTTTTCGCGAGCAATTCAAAGCGCGCAACCTGGATCGTGATCTCGCCGGTTTTCGTTTGAATCACATCGCCGGTCACGCCGATGAAATCGCCCAGATCGAAATCTTTGACAAGCATCGCGTACTGCTCCGCGCCGACCTGGTCTTTGCGAAACATCAATTGAATTTCGCCCACGCCGTCTTGCAAATGCGCGAACGTAAGCTTGCCCATATCGCGCAACGCGATCAAGCGTCCCGCGACCTGCGCGCCGGTGATCGTTTCGCCGCGCCTGAACGCGTCAATCGCGTCGCGTGTTGTGTGCGTGCGCGTCGTGCGCAGCGGATACGGATTGATCCCGCGTTCGCGCAGGCGCAACATTTTGTTGTACCGTTGTTGCTCGTACTCGTTGAGCCGCGCGATAAATTCGTCCATCATCGAGGTCTCCATCATAAACGTAGGGGCGAAGCATGCTTCGCCCCTACCATTATCGAATCTCTGTGATTTTCAAATAGCGTACACCATCGGGGATCGGCACCTTGACTTCTTCGCCGACGCGTTTACCCAGCAACGCGCGTCCGACCGGCGATTCGTTTGAAATGCGCCCGCGCGTTGGATCCGCTTCCGCCGATCCAACGATTTGAAAAACTTCGTCGTCGTCTTCACTGCGATCCATCACGGTGACGTACGATCCAATGCCGACGGAATCGCTCGCGCGCGTCGCGTCGATCATCACCGCGTTCTTGAGCATTTGCTCAATCGTCATAATCCGTCCTTCGACGAATGCCTGTTCGTTCTTGGCTTCGTCGTAGGCGGAGTTCTCCATAATGTCGCCTTCTTCTTTCGCGGAATGAATGCGTTCCGCGACTTGGGCGCGGCGCACCGTTCGCAAATTTTCGAGTTCGGCTTCGAGTTTCGCGCGACCTTCGGGCGTGAGAAAAATCGGTTTGTCTGCCATAGCGCGTTCACCTCTTGAATAAAAAATCAGTCGGACATCGCCAGCCAATTCTGCGGGGACGACGTCCAACTGCGGCTATTATATCCAATTTCGATATTTACGCAACCGCGTTATAATGGGAAATGGTAATTGGCAGATGGTGATTGCGAAGGAGCATAGGAATGATTACGATTCTGGGATTGGGATATGGCGCGCCGGGCGCGTTGACGATGGAGGCGCGCGAGGTGTTGGACAACGCGCGCGAAATTTTTTTACGCACGCGCGATCATCCGGCGATTGCCGCGTTGCCGAAACATCTGCGCGTCCATTCGTTCGATGCGCGCGACGCGGACGCGATTGTGAACGCGCTCATCGCGCGCGGCGATGCGATTTACGCGGTGCCAGGTCATCCGCTTTTCGGTGAGCCGAGCGTGCGCGAAATTTTGACGCGCGCGCGCGATCAAAACATTTCGACGCGCGTGATCGCGGGGACGAGTTTTGTGGACGCGACGTGCGCCGCGCTCGCGCTCGATCCGCTCGCGCGCGGAATGGTGATCGCGGACGCGACCGACTTGGCGCGCCAACATTTTCCGCATCTCGATCCTGATCAGCCCGCGTTGATCGGACAACTTTCCAATCGCGATATCGCGCGTGATTTGCTCCGCGTCTTGCGCGTGCTCTACCCGCGCGATCACATTGTTACGCGCGTGGACGCGGCTGGGACGCGCGATCAAAAAATCGAAACGCTCGCGCTCGCGGAATTGGACCGCACGGATGATTTTGGATCGCTGACGACGCTCTACATTCCGCCGCTCGCGCGACCGAGCGGGATCAACGCGCTCGCGGAAATCATCGCACATTTGCGCGCGCCGAACGGTTGCCCCTGGGATCGCGAGCAAACGCATCAATCGCTCCGCAAAGATTTTCTCGAAGAGTGTTACGAGGTTTTGGAAACGCTCGACGAAAACGACATACCGCATTTGCGCGAAGAACTGGGCGATCTGATGTTGCACATTATTTTTCAAACGCAAATCGCGTCCGAGTCGTCCGAGTTTTTGTTGAGCGATGTGATCGCGGAGGTTTCGGAAAAATTGGTGCGCCGGCATCCGCACGTTTTCGGCGCTGTGCAAGTGAACGGCAAAGCCGATGTGATCGCGAACTGGGACAAGATCAAGCAAGCCGAGAATGGCGGCAAAAAGAAAAGTAAAATGCCACGCGGCTTGCCTGCGTTGTTGCGCGCGCAAAAAGTTGCAAAAAAAATGACAACGAATTCTGGGAATACAACGAATCTAAAAAATGTCGCCGCGCGCGTTGAAAAATTATCGCGCGCGAAAAATCGCGGACGCGCGCTCGGCGAAATTTTATTCGCGCTTGCGGCTCATGCCCAAGCGAAACACATTGACGCGGAGAGCGCGTTGCGGAAGTACGCGCAAGACCTGACAGGTTTTTAGAAACCTGTCAGGTCTTGTTGCGCGCGCAAAATCCAACTATAATGACCGCACCGATGGACGAGAAAAAATTAACGCCGATGCTCGCGCAGTACCGGCAAATCAAAGCGCGTTTCCCCGACGCGCTCGTGTTGTTCCGGCTTGGCGATTTTTACGAAACGTTCGACACCGACGCGAAAATCGCCGCGCGCGAACTCGAACTCGTGCTGACCGCGCGATCGTTCGCGAAGGGCGTGCGCTTGCCGATGGCGGGCGTGCCGCATCATCACGTTCAATCATACATTGCGAAATTAATTGATCGCGGTTACAAGATCGCGCTCGTCGAGCAACTCGAAGATCCGAAAAAAGTAAAACGCCTCGTCAAGCGCGATGTTGTGCGCGTCATCACACCAGGGACGGTCGTTGAAGACGCGTTGTTGCGCGCCAAGAGTGAGAATTATTTAGCGGCGATTGTGCGCGATGTAAGGGCAAAGCATCCTTCGACTGCGCTTCGCTCCGCTCAGGATGCTTCGCCCCTACCACCGGCATTTGGTCTCGCGTTTCTCGATCTCTCGACCGGCGAATTTGCGACGACGCAGATCGAGGGCGATGACGCGGAACAAAAATTGTTGGACGAGTTGCAACGCGTTCAACCGAGCGAGTACGTCGTGCCGCAATCGCTCGCGAACGATGACGCGTTCATCGCGCGCATCAAAACGATTCGCGCCGCGCGCATTTCGCCGATTGAGGATCGCGCGTGCGATGAAGCGAACGCACGGCGCGTTCTGATCGAACAATTTCGCGCGACGACACTCGCCGCGTTCGGTTGCGAAAATCTGCCGCGCGCGATTTGCGCGGCGGGCGCGGTGTTGCAGTATCTACAAAATAACCAACCAACGTCGGGCGGGATGACCCCGCCTCTATCACATTTGAATACTCTGTGGACATTTTCACTCGCGAATTTTATGATGCTCGACGCGGCGACGCGACGCAATTTGGAATTGACCGCGGCGTTGCAGTCCGATGTAGGGGCGGGGTCATCCCGCCCCAACAACCCGCGCAGTTTGTTCGGCGTGCTCGATCACACCGTTACCGCGATGGGCGCGCGTTTGATGAAACGCTGGATCAATCAACCGCTTCTCGATCGCGCACAGATTCACGCGCGGCTCGATGCGGTTGAAGAATTTTTTCGCGATTCATTTCTGCGCGGCGACATTCGCAAATTGTTGGATGGGTTGTACGATGTCGAACGCTTGGTCGGTCGCATCGGATTCGGCAACGCGAACGCGCGTGATCTGATCGCACTGAAACGCGCGTTGAATCGCTTGCCGCAGATCAAATCGCGATTGCGCGACCGGGGCGAGATGACCGCGCCCCTACTCAGCACGCTCGAACAACAACTCGACGCGTGCGCGGATGTCGCCGCGTGGATTGATCGCGCGCTCGTGGACGATCCACCGATTTTTATTCGCGAGGGCGGACTCGTCAAACCCGGTTACGACGCGACGCTCGACGAATTGCGTGTGGGCGCGACGCGCGGCAAGGATTGGCTCACGCAACTCGAAGAAAAGGAACGCAAGAAAA
>Ga0233425_10007504_pt1 | contig 15273 bp, 14 predicted proteins | sample Watercolumn_Towu_2_FD_181712 | JGI IMG/M metagenome (GOLD analysis project Ga0233425, IMG submission 181712) | Freshwater microbial communities from Lake Towuti, South Sulawesi, Indonesia - Watercolumn_Towuti2014_140_MG | ecosystem: Environmental > Aquatic > Freshwater > Lake | place...
GGGTGGCGGCAGCTGGTCCAAATTCGGGTCCGATGGCGCCTGGGTACCGATCATGGCCGGGCGGGGCATACCGGTGGCGCCCCTGAAGCCGGCCAACTGCGGCTTCGACGTGGGCTGGAGCGACCATTTCCGCGGCAGCCATGCCGGGGAGCCGGTGAAATCGGTGGCCCTGGAGTGGGCTGGGGAGCGGCGCCGGGGGGAGTTCGTCATCACCGAGACCGGGGTGGAGGGCAGCCTGATCTACGGTTTTTCCGCCGTCCTGCGTGACGCCATCGAGCGATCCGGCGCGGCGGAAATCCGCCTCGACCTCATGCCGGATTGGGCACTGGCGCGCCTGGTCAAGGAAATCGCCCACCCACGCGGTGCCCGTTCCCTGTCCAGCCACCTGCAAAGCCGTGTGGGGTTGAAGGGCGTGAAGACCGCCCTGCTGCGGGAAGTCCTGGATGCCGAGGCCTTCGCCGATCCCGGCTGCCTTGCCGCCGCCATCAAGTCCCTGTCCCTGCGCCTGGTGGCGCCGCGCCCCCTGGAGGAAGCCATCAGCAGCGCTGGCGGTGTGGAATTCGCGGCCCTGGACGAGCGCCTCATGGTCCGCGCCCTGCCCGGCGTGTTCTGCGCCGGCGAGATGCTGGACTGGGAAGCGCCCACCGGCGGCTATCTGCTCACGGCCTGTTTCGCCGCCGGTCGGGTTGCGGGAAAAGGCGCCCTGGACTGGCTGGTGGGGAGGCTCTGATGCGCATCTGGGTGGATGCCGACGCCACGCCGGTGGTCATCAAGGACATTCTGTTCAGGGCGGCGGAACGCAAGGAGATATTGACCATCCTGGTGGCCAACAAACTGTTGAAGGTGCCGCCCTCGCCCTGGATCAAGGCCCTCCAGGTGCCCCATGGCTTCGACGTGGCGGATGCCGAGATTGCCCGGCGGGTGGAAGCGGGGGACCTGGTCATCACGGCGGACATTCCCCTCGCGGCCCAAGTTATCGAAAAGGGCGGCCATGCCCTGAATCCGCGTGGCGAGTTCTACAGCCCGGAGAACATCCGGGAAGCCCTGAACCTGCGGGATTTCATGACCGGCCTGCGCGACGCGGGCCTGGCCTCCTCCGGGCCGCCGGCTTTCTCTCAGGCTGACCGCCAGGCTTTCGCCAACCGACTCGACCGCTTCCTGGCGAAGGCGGCCAGCTGACGGGAGATCCCTAGACCGCAGCGGGCGGCGACCGCAGCAACTCCAGCTCGGCAGCCTCCAGCCATTGCCAGCTTCCCATCGGCAGTGTCGCAGGCAGGGTGTAGCCGCCCACCGCGATCCGGTGCAGGCCTTCGACCCGGTTGCCGGCGGCGGCCACCATGCGTTTCACCTGGTGGTACTTGCCTTCGCTGATGGTCAGTTCCAGTTCCCGCTCCCCCCGTTGGATGCAGCGGCGTGCCGCCAGGGGTGCCGTCTCGTCGCGCAGCAGTACACCTTCCAGCAAGGCGCGCAACATGCCGTCGTCGACCGCGTGCTTGCAGGTGACCCGGTAGGTCTTGCCCACCTGGCGTCTGGGCGAGGTGTGGTGGTGGATGAAGTCGCCGTCGTCGGACAGCAACAGGAGGCCGGTGGTGTCCTGGTCCAGGCGGCCGACGCACTGCACGCCCCGGACCACCAGGGGGGCCGGCAGCAGTCCGAAGACGCTGGGATGGTCCCGTGCCTGGCGGGAGCATTCGTAACCGGCCGGCTTGTTCATCACCAGGTAGGCCTTTTCCCGCCAGGGCCAGTCCTGTCCGTCCACGCTCAGCACCAGGCCGGTTTCGGCGAAATCCCGATCCGGATCGGAGCAGGGATCGCCGTTGACGCCCACCCGCTGGGCGCGCACCAGTTCCCGGCAGGCCTTGCGGCTGCCGAAGCCCTGTGATTGCAACAAGCGGCAGAGCTGCATGGGACGCGAATTAGAGCGCCTGGCCAGACCTGCGGCATTCGCATTTGAAGTTGATGCCTTCGCCCGGTCGGGCGCTGCAGCTGTAGGCCTGGACGCCGGCATTGCCGCACACCTCGCGGCATTGGCCTTCCTTGTTGGCGCAAGCGTTGGCGTATTCCGGTGCCGGCGACTCGCTGGAGTTGAAGGAGATGCAGCCAACGAGCAAGAAGGGCAGAGACAGGGGAAGCAAGAATTTCATGATGGGCTCCTGGATGAAGATGGGTTCAAGTTTGCCTGTAAGCATACGTAAATAAAGGAGCACGAATGCACCAGGCACGGAAATCCCCGGGCATTCTGATAAATAACCCTGATACCGCCTGGCACTAGCCGGGGCGATAATTTGCAACTTTGTGACCGAGCGATCCTGGAGAGAACAACATGGCCCTGACCAAGCCCGCGCCCGCCGCCAAACCTGCCACGCCCACCCGCCGTCGCCGGCCCGCCACGCCGAAAGCCGGGGCGCAGGCCCAGGCCGCTGTGCCGGCTCCGGAAAACATCGTGGCCGACGAGGTGGTCGTGGTGCATACGTCCGAAGGCGATATGAAGGTCCCCCAGATGCCGGCGGGCCATGACGCCAATCCCGCGGCCGTCGCCGAGATCGAGGCGGTGAGCCATGAACCTGTGGCCATGGCGGTGGCCCACGCCCCGCACGGTACCAGCGAGGAAAGCGACTACGCCGGCCTGCCCGCCAGCTATCCCTACCGTACCCGCCTGCGTCGCGGTGACTACGAGGCGCAGAAGGAAAAGATCCAGATCGAGCTGCTCAAGGTGCAGAACTGGGTGAAGGACACCGGCCAGAAGATCATCATCCTGTTCGAGGGCCGAGACGCCGCCGGCAAGGGCGGCACCATCAAGCGCTACACGGAGCACCTGAATCCACGCGGTGCCCGGGTGGTGGCCCTGGACAAGCCTTCCGACCGGGAGCGCGGCCAGTGGTATTTCCAGCGCTACATCCAGCACCTGCCCACGGCGGGCGAAATGGTGCTGTTCGACCGCTCCTGGTACAACCGCGCCGGTGTCGAGCGCGTCATGGGCTTCTGCACCCCCCACGAATACCTGGAATTCATGCGCCAGACCCCCCAGTTCGAGCGCATGCTGGTCAACAGCGGCGTGCGGCTCTACAAGTACTGGTTCTCTGTGAGCCGGGAAGAGCAGTTGCGCCGCTTCATCTCCCGGCGCGACGATCCCCTCAAGCACTGGAAGCTGTCGCCCATCGACATCAAGTCCCTGGACATGTGGGACCAGTACACGGACGCCAAGAACGCCATGTTCTTCCATACCGACACCGCCGACGCGCCCTGGGTGGTGATCAAGTCGGATGACAAGAAGCGGGCGCGTCTGAACTGCATGCGCCATTTCCTGCACAGCCTGACCTATCCCAACAAGGACGAGCACGTGGCCCACACCCCGGATTCCCTGCTGGTCGGGTCCGCCCAGCAGGTCCTGGAAGGCGAGGAAAACCTGCTGCCCAGCTTTACTTGAACGGCTGACTTGCCGCGCCCGGTCGCTTGCCGGAAGGGCGCGACGCAGCGAAATGGTTCCCTAGCGTATTTCCCAGGTGCCCGGCCCTGTTTGGCAGGCGTTCCGGCGTGAGGTCTTGCCACCCACGTTCAGTTCGAAACTGCGGCAGGGCAGGCCGTTCTCGCTGTAACCCTTGAGGGGTTTCAGGCGGTACGCGGTGCCGGCGTCATCGCTCCAGGACACGCGCTGGCCGTCCTTGGCCAGTTCCAGGGCGTGGCCGAGGCAGGCGGCATCGGCCCGGTCCATCTCCCTCCCGGCCTTGGCGCCCAGGATGGCCCCCAGGGCGGTGCCGACGATGATGGCCACCTTGTTGCCATCCCCCTTGCCTACCTGGCTGCCGATGGCACCGCCGACGACCCCTCCGAGCACGGCGCCCACGGCTTCCCGGTGGCACTTGCCAGCCACGATGCCGTAGTCCTGATCCCATTTCTGGCCCGTATAGCCCAGGTAGTAGGGATCGTGCTGCTTGCGCCAGCCGTGGGCCGGCGCATGGGACGGCGGGGTGGCCCACGCAGGAATCAGGATCAGTGACAGTGCCGCAGCCAGTCCGACGCGGAAAGTGGGGGGAGTGTGACGGGTCATGGTGATACTCCTATCGAGTCCTTCATAGGACGAAGCCGAGGATGCCCAGGATCATGCCCACCATGCCGGCGGTGACGATGCGGCTGTCGGGTTCGTGCAGGTGCTGGAGCACCTCCAGTTGCATGCGCTCGATTCCAATCTCGGGCGCGGCGGCGGGCGTGACCTCCAGCTGGTAGCGCCCCCCCTGGACTGCCTGGAAGAACAGCAGATGTTCCTTGAACGCGGGGTGGGTATCGGTCACGTGCTTGACGCCCAGGGTGAAGGCCAGGGGCTTGGCAGCCTCGCCATCGCGGCTGAGGGTTGCGGCGTAGCGGTCCTTGGGCGCTTTGTTTTCGTCCATGTTGGGCGACAAGCGGCCCTGGACATGCAGGATCAGGCCCGCCGGTGCCATGTCCGGGGTCAGTTCGAAGGCGGGAGAGCGCCAAGGCGCGGCAGCCTCCGGACCGGCGCGCTCCAGGGTCAGCATGGCCACGCGCGAGCCTGTATAGAACTTAGCATAGATCCAGTAGGCCGGGCCGGTCAGGATGCCGGCGACGAACAGGATTGTGGTCAGGATTTTCATGTCGGGGGACTCGGGTGGGAGGCGCTGCCGGAGCCGCCGGCCAGGAGGTGTGAGAGGAAAGCCCGCAGTTTGGCCGGTTTCAGCGGTTTGTGCAGCACCTGCAAGCCGCTGGCGTCGATGGCCTGGATGGTGTCGGGAGCGGTGTCGCCGGTAAGCAGGGCGGCGGCGATGTCCGTGCCGAAGGCCTCGCGCAGCATGCGGATGGCTTCGATTCCCGTACGGCCGTCGCGCAGGCGGTAATCGCACAGGATGATGTCCGGCGCCCTACCCAGCGCCTCCAGTTCGCCGCGCACCACCTCGGCATCCACGCCTGCCGCGAGGTCCACGCCCCAATGGTCGAACACCGCCACCATGGCGCTCAGGATCGCTTCGTCATCGTCGATGAATGCCACCAGGGCATGCTCCAGCGGCAGGGCGAAGCCAGGCGAGACAGGGACGGCGGCGGCCATCTGCTGCGCGATGGGCGAACACCGGGCAACGCTGAAGCGGAAGCAGGAACCACGACCTGGATGTGAGCGCACACTTACCAGTCCATCGAGAAGTTGAGCCAAGCGGGAGACGATGGCCAGGCCAAGGCCGAGGCCCTTGTCGCGGTGCCGTTCCGGGTTGTCCAGCTGGAAATACTCCTCGAAGATGCGGGCCTGGAATTCCTTGGGTATGCCCTTGCCGGTGTCCCAGACCTCCAGGCGGATGCGCTCTCCCCCTTCCTGGCGGGCGCCGATGAGCACGCGGCCATGTTCGGTGTAGCGCAGGGCATTGGACGCCAGGTTGGCGAGGATGCGCTCCATGAGCATCGGGTCGGTGTAGGCCCAGAGGCCGCAGGACCTCACCTTCAGGCGCAGTCCCCGTTCCCGCGCCAGAGGGGCGAACTGGCGTTCCACGCTTTTCAGCAGCTTGTCGACGGGGAAACACACCGGATGCGGATCGACCACGCCGGCATCCAGCTTGGAGAGATCGAGCAGCGCGTTGAGCAGGCCTTCCATGGCCGATGCGGAAGCTTCGATATGTTCAGCCAGGCGCCGCGACTCGTCGTCCCGGACCCGCTCGCGCAGAGCCGTGACCAGAAGGGACAGGGCGTGCAGGGGTTGCCGCAGGTCATGGCTGGCCGCGGCCAGGAAGCGTGATTTCGCCATCACCGCCGCCTCCGCCGCGAGCTTTTGGCCGCGCAGCTCGGCGGTGGCATCGCGTACCCGCTGTTCCAGGTCGCGCTGATTTTCCTCCAGGGCTTCGGCCATGCGATTCACGCCCCCTTCGAGCAGGCCGATTTCCCCGGGGGAGGCCTGTGGAATGCGCTCACTCAGGTGGCCATCGGCCAGCCGTGCGACCGTCCGGGTGATCGCGTGCAGCGGCCGGCTGACGCCGCCGGCCAGCCGCCAGGCGAGGATCAGGGCCAGGAGGATGCTGAGGGCGGCCATGCCACCCGCGGCCCAGGCGACCTGGAAGCGAAACAGATCCACGCGTTTCCGGTCCAACGCGACCAGCACCGCGGTTTGCTCGGTGCCATGGTCCGGCTTGTCGAGATAGGGGTCCGTCTCGCTTGAGGGGCGAGGCAGTATGGGGTGGGTGAAGTAATGCATGTCCCCCAGGCGCCAGCGCGGACGCGCTGTCCAGCCGGGCGCGGGCAATGCCGAGCTGTCGCCGCTGAGCAGCAGCCAGCCGCGGCCATCGGTGATGGCGATGGCCGGGATGTCGTGGGTGGTGCGCTCGTAATCCAGCAGCCGCTTGACGTTGGCCATGTTGCCGGAGAACAGGTCGAAGGCCACGGCCTCCCCCAGGTGGCGGGCGGATTCGCTTCCCTGCCGTTCCAGGTCCTGTTCCGCCTCGCTCACCACCCGATGGGCGAAATAGGTGGCGAACAAGCCCACTGCCACCAGCAGGGGCAGCAGGGCGACCACAAGTATGCGCAGGCGCAGGCTGAATGCGGGGCGAAGGCGGCTCACGCGACGGCGGCTGTCAATCGTTGGCGTCCAGCCCCATCTTCTGGGCGACCAGCACGGCCTCGGTACGGTTGGCGACCTTGAGGATGCGGAAGATGGCCGCCATGTGCAGCTTGATGGTGCCTTCCGTGACGGCGAGGCATTCGCCGATCTGGCGGTTGGAGAGACCCAGTGCCAGGTGACGCAAGACCTGGATCTGGCGGTCGGACAGCGCCGGATGGCGCTTGCTTGCCGTGTGCGGCGACGGGGCCTCCTCGCCGTCGAGTAGGCTGGGCGGTGTATATACGCCGCCGGCCAGGACGTGGCGCAGGGCGTTGAGGATGGTTTCGCTGGGCGAGGACTTGCAGATGTAGCCCAGGGCGCCGGCGGCCAGGGGCTTCTGCATGTCCTCGATCTGCTCGGAGGCGGACAGCACCACCAAGGGGGTCTCGGGGAACATGGCGCGAAAGCGGATGATGCCGTCGATGCCGGACATGCCCGGCATGTACAGGTCCATCAATACGAGGTCCACTTCGCCGGCCTGGCGCATGGATTCGAAGGCGGAGGGAAAGTCCGCTGCCTCGATGATCTCGACGTCGGGATCCAGTTTCTCCAGGACCGGCTTGACCCCCTCCCGGAAAAGGGGGTGGTCGTCGGACAGCAGGATCTTCATGGCAACCTCCCTTATCGCGGCTTCCCGTCCGCGGCGTGGCTTATTCTTCCAGGCCCAGCCTTTGCCAGATGGTGCTGGTCAGCCCGGCCTGGTTCAGTGCGTAGAAATGCAGCCCGGGCGCACCGCCGTCCAGCAGCTTCTCGCACATGCCGGTGATGAAATCCAGGCCGAAGGCCTTGATGGAGGCGGTGTCGTCCATATAGCTCTCCATCTTGCGCGTCAGCCAGCGCGGGATCTCGGCGCCGCAGGCTGCGGAGAAGCGCGACAGTTGGCTGAAGTTGGAGATGGGCATGACGCCCGGCACGATGGGCAGGGTCACGCCCAGTTCGGCGCAGTCGTCGACGAAGTTGAAATAGGCGTCCGGGTTGAAGAAGTACTGGGTGATGGCGGAATCGGCACCGGCCTCCACCTTGCGCTTGAAATTGGCCAGGTCGTCCCGGTAGTTGCGCGACTGGGGGTGGGTTTCCGGGTAGGCCGCCACCTCGATCTCGAACCAGTCGCCGGTCTCCTGGCGGATGAAGGCCACCAGCTCGTTGGCGTAACGGAATTCGCCGGGCTCGGCCATGCCCGAGGGCAGGTCGCCGCGCAGGGCGACGATGTGGCGGATGCCGTGGGCGCGGTAGGTTTCCAGGATATCCCTCAGACTGTCCCGGGTGGAGCCGACGCAGGACAGGTGCGGCGCGGCGGCCAGCCCTTCAGCCTGGATTTCCAGCACGGTCTCCAGGGTGCGGTCCCGGGTGGAACCGCCGGCGCCGAAAGTCACCGAGAAGAACTTGGGCTTCAACTGGGCCAGTTGCCGGCGGGTCTCCCGCAGCTTGGCCATGCCCTCCGGGGTCTTGGGCGGGAAGAACTCGATGCTGAAGGTGCGGGCGGACATGTTGGCTGGTGAACGGTGGGATCGGATGCGATTCTAGCCCAGGGCCACGCCCAGGGCGCCGCCGATGAACCAGGTGGCGGTGCCTGCGGCGGCGCCGATGGCCAGCATGCGCAGGCCGCCGAGGACGGCCCGCTTGCCGGTGAACAGGCTGATGGCCGCGCCGACCCCGAACAGGCTGATGCCGCTGGCCGCCAGTACGCCGGCGAAAGCGGTCTTGCCTGAGAGCAGCAGGTAGGGCAACAGGGGAATCAGGGCGCCGAAGGCAAAGGCCAGGAAGGAAGCGAGGGCCGCGCCCCAGGGCGAACCCAGCTCGTCCGGGTTGAGACCCAGTTCCTCCCGCGCCAGGGTATCCAGCGCCCGATCCGGGTCCTGGATGAGGGATTGCGCCATGCGCCTGGCCTCGTCGCCATTCACGCCCTTGGCTTGGTAGATCAAGGCCAGTTCCGCCGCCTCCTCCTGGGGATACTGGTCCAGTTCCTCGCGCTCCAGGGTGATCTGGTATTCGTGGAATTCCCGCTGTGAGCGCACCGAGACATATTCCCCGGCGGCCATGGAAAAAGCCCCCGCCAGCAGGCCGGCGACGCCGGAGAGCAGGATCACGTCCGCCGCCGCCCCGGCCCCGGCCACGCCCAGGATCAGGCTGGCGTTGGAAACCAGGCCGTCGTTGACGCCGAACACCGCCGCCCGCAGGTTGCCGGCGCCGCCCGTCCTGTGCCGCTCGGCGCGCATCTGCTCCAGGCTGGTGGGGGTGGCGTGGGGCGGCGTGGCGGCGTGGTAGAGGCTCATGCCCCGCACCTTCATGGCCGCCAGCACGCCCCGTAGGGGGTACACGCCCAGGCGCGGGATTAGCCAGCCCACCAGCCGGGTGCGCATGTCCGGGCGGAAACCGTCGGGCGCGGCGACGCCCGACTTCGCCATCTCCGCCTCCCACAGGGCGGCCTGCTTGTCGGCGGCCTGGGCCAGTTCCAGGAACAGCACCTGGCGCGGCGAGCCGGATTCCGCATCGGAAACGATGCGATACAACCAGGCGGAACGTTTCTCCTCGGTCCAGCTTTCCAGGGCGTGCATGGGGATAGGGGTCCACGATGGACGGTTGTTGAACGCAAAGCTTGATAAACGGATTCCCCCCTTCCTTAAAGGGGGGCCAGGGGGGATTTAGCCACATTCACATTGTTGATGTCTTGGAAATCCCCCTCGATCCCCCTTTGAAAAAGCGGGAAGAAAACAACCATCCAGGCCATTGCGTTTCAAACGTGGTTCTCAAGTCAATTGTCCCCCGGCTCATGTCCCTATGCCGCGCCGGTATTGCACCGCTTCGGCCACGTGGGCCGCGCCCACATCCGCGTCCCCGGTCAGGTCGGCCACCGTGCGCGCTACACGCAGGATGCGGTGGTAGGCGCGGGCCGAGAGGTTGAGGCGGGTGATGGCCTGCTTGAGCAGGGCTTGGCCGGCCTCGTTAAGAACACAATGGCGGTCGATCTCCTTGCCCGCCAACTGGGCGTTGGGCTTGCCCTGGCGCGCCAGCTGGCGATCCCGGGCGGCAGCCACCCGCAGCCGGACGGACTCGGAGGGCTCTCCGCCCGTTGCGGCGGTCAGGTCCGCCTCGGGCAGGGCCGGCACCTCGATGTGCAGGTCGATGCGGTCCAGCAGGGGTCCGGAAATACGGCCCCGGTAACGGGCCACCTGCTCCGGCGTGCAGCGGCACTTGCCGGAAGGGTGGCCCAGGAAACCGCAGGGACATGGACGCGTTGCCTTTTTGCCATGGGCACGTGTCACCTTCAAGGCATTGAAACCATTCGTGATTGCACCAGAGCCAAGGACCATCGGCGACCACCTGAGACGGGTTCGACAGGAACGGAAGTTATCGCAGAGAGCCGCTGCATACATCCTCGGCGTGGACCCAACCAGTGTCCTCAACTGGGAAAAAGGAAAGACTGAGCCTCCGGTGAAGCTCTGGCCGTCGATCCTCCGTTTCCTCGGTTATGACCCGTACCCTCAGCCCGTCACCCTCCGGGAGCGGATGCTCGCAAAGCGGAGGGCTATGGGCTGGACGATCAGGGAGGCGGCAGATCATCTCGGGGTGGACGAAAGCACCTGGGGGGAGTGGGAGCGGACCGGGAAGGTCCAATGGGAGCGGTACCGTAGGCTTCTTGGGAGCTTTCTTGGAGAATAAAGGCCATGTATCTACAAGAGCGACGCGGAGATATCCGATGATCCCGATATGCGCTTATCGGACCCGCAATGGCGCTCTCTTCTCTGATACGACTGTAGATCGCCTCCTCCGCGATCCCACCGCCAAGGGCCTCCGCCGCGCTAACTACACGGAGACGGCAAACAGCAAGAAGGCTTGGAAGCTAAAGCCGGAAAGTGAGTGGGTCTTCCATGAGGTGGAGCCCATCGTTTCCGAGGAACTCTGGGACGCATGCGTCGCCATCCTAGACGCGCAGCGGGAGAAAGGAAAACGTCCGGCGAAGAAGACGGTACATCTCTTCTCCGGCCTTACCTTCTGTGCCTGCGGGCAGAAGATGTATGTGCCCTCGAACTCCCCGAAGTACGTCTGTGCAAAGTGCAGAAACAAGATGCCGGTTGATGACCTCGAAGCCGTCTTCCATGAGCAACTCCAAGGCTTCTTCTTTTCCCCAGATGAGATCGCCCGGTACCTCGAAGAGAGTGATCAGGCTATCAAGGCAAAGGCTGATCTCCTCGAAGCACTCGAAAAGAAACGAAACAAGCTCGGAAAGGAGATCGACCGACTTTATGAGTTGTACCAGTCTGGCGATATCGACAAGGCAGGATTCGGGAGAAAGTATGGCCCTCTTGCCGAACGGGAGCGTCAGCTCGCAGATGAGTTTCCCGCTCTCCAAGCTGAGCTTGATGTCATGCGGATTTCTGTTCTCTCACGGGAAGAGATCATTAGTGAGGCGCGCGATCTCTATTCACGTTGGCCGGAGCTTCCGCAGGAAGAGAAGCGTCGCATCGTCGAGGCCATCACTGAGCGGATCATCATCTCTGATGGTGAGGTGGAGATTGCGCTTTTCTACGCTCCTCCTGTTACACCCTCTGGGCCAGGAACCGGTGGAAATCCCCCCGGTTCCCCCTCACCCCTAAATCGTGGTGGTTTGGCAACGAAACCTCAGGGGTTCATGGCCGCCACCAGCTGGAAGCGGGCCGGGAAATCCGCCTGGCGCGCCGCCCGGGAGATGGTGATGTGGCCCGCCTCCAGGGGTTCGCGCAGCACTTCCAGGGCCTTGCGGTCGAATTCCGGCAGTTCATCCAGAAAGAGGACCCCGTGGCTGGCCTGGCTCACCTCGCCGGGCCGGGGCGGATTGCCGCCCCCCACCAGGGCCACGCCGGAGGCGGAATGGTGGGGCGCCCGGTAGGGGCGGACCCGCCAAGCCTCGGGCCGGAACTGGCCGGACAGGGACAGCACGGCGGCCGATTCCAGGGCCTCGGCCTGGGCCATGGGCGGCAGGATGCCGGGCAGGCGGGCCGCCAGCATGGATTTGCCGGTGCCTGGGGGGCCGCTCATGAGCAGGGAATGGCCCCCGGCGGCGGCCACCTCCAAGGCCCGCCGCGCCGCCTGCTGCCCCTTCACGTCGGCCAGGTCGAGGTAGGTCGGCAGTGCCGACGTTTCACGTGGAACCGCCCGGGGCAGGCGCTCCCGGCCCAGCAGATGGGCACAGACGGCGAGCAGGCTGTCGGCGCCGTAGACTTCGGCATCCTCCACCAGCGCCGCCTCCTCGGCGCTGGCCCGCGGCAGGACGAAGGCCCGGCCGCTGCGGACGGCGTTCAGCATCATCGCCAGGGCGCCGCGGATCGGCCGCAACTGCCCGGTCAGCGCCAGCTCCCCGGCAAATTCGTAATCCCTGAGCCTGTCCGCCGGCAGCTGGCCCGACGCGGCCAGCAAGCCCAGGGCGATGGGCAGGTCGAAGCGGCCGGACTCCTTGGGCAGGTCGGCCGGCGCCAGGTTGACGGTGATGCGCCGCTGGGGAAACTCGAAGCCGGATTGCAGCAGGGCCGCCCGCACCCGGTCCCGGGCCTCCTTCACCTCGGTATCCGGCAGGCCCACCAAGGTGAAGGAGGGCAGGCCGTTGGCCAGGTGGGCTTCCACCACCACCTCCGGCGCATCCATGCCGGAGAGGGCACGGCTGCTGACGACGGCCAGGGTCATGACTCGCTCCCTATTCTTGTAAGTGGCCGAATCTTGGTGGGTGCTCGCCCGTGAAGCAAGCGCCCGGGCTTAGCGCTTGCGCCGCAGTCCCCGCCTGCCCACCCAGTCCCGGGCGAACTGCTGGGCCACCCGGCCCGAGCGGCCGCCGCGCTGGATGGCCCATTGCAGGGCTTCGGTACGCATCGCGTCGTCGGCATTCCCGCCCAATGCGGCCACCCATCCCGCGACGATGGCCAGGTAGTCGTCCTGGTTGAAGGGGTAGAAGGTGAGCACCAAGCCGAAGCGGTCCGACAGGCTGATCTTCTCCTCGATGCTCTCGCCGGGCCGCACCTCGCCGCCCAGGTGTTGGGCGGCCTCGTTCTCGGCGAAGAACTCGGGCATGAGGTGGCGCCGGTTGGAGGTGGCGCAGAGCATCACGTTGTCCGGCAGGCCCGCCACGGAGCCGTCCAGGGCCGCCTTCAGGGGCTTGTAGGCGGCGTCGCCGGGCTCGAAGGAAAGGTCGTCGCTGAACAGGATGAACTTGCCCGGCTGGCCCGCGAGCCGGTCGGTGATGTCCGGCAGGTCCATGAGGTCGTCCCGGTCCACCTCCACCAGGCGCAGGCCCTTCTTCGCGTAGCGGGGCAGCAGGGCCTTGACGAGGGAGGACTTGCCGCAGCCCCGGCTGCCGGCGAGCAGCACGTTGTTGGCCGGCAGGCCCTGGAGGAACTGGCGCACGTTGCGGTCCAGCAGGGCCTTCTGTGCGTCGATGCCGGTCAGGGCGTCCCACGGCGGGCAATTCAGGGTGGCGACCGGCGCCAGCATGCCCCGGCCCATGGGCTTGCGCCAGCGGCAGGCCAGGGTGGCGCGCCAGTCCACGCGCTGGGGCGCGGGCGGCAGCCAGGCATCCAGGCGGATCAGCAGGTCGTTGGCCCGGGCGATGAGCAGGGCGAGCTCGGGGCTGACCTGGTAGGCGGGCGTGGCCTCGTCCTCCTCAAGGAATTCGTCGGCCATGTTCAGGTCCGGTATTCCGCGTTGATCTTCACGTAGTCGTAGGAGAAATCGCAGGTCCACACGGTGGCGACGGTGTCACCCCGGGCCAGGTCCACACGCACATTGATCTCTGGCGCGGCCATGACGCGGGCGCCTTCGGCTTCCTGGTAGGCGGCGGCGCGGCCACCCTTCTCGGCCACCAGCACGTTGCCCAGCCACAGGCGGATGCGCTCAACGTCCAGGTCGTCGAGGCCGGCGTAGCCGACGGCGGCGAGGATGCGGCCCAGGTTGGGGTCGGAGGCGAAGAAGGCGGTCTTCACCAGGGGCGAACGGGCGATGGCATAGGCCACCTGCTTGCATTCGGCCTCGTCCCTGCCGCCCTCGACGCGCACTTCCATGAACTTGGTGGCGCCCTCGCCGTCGCGCACGATGGCCTGGGCGAGCTGGATCATGACTTCGGTGACGGCGGCTTGCAGGCTGGCGAAGCGGGGGTCGCCGTCGTCCATGATCACCGGCGCCGGGGTGCTGCCGGTGGCGATGAGGATGCAGGCGTCGTTGGTGGAGGTGTCGCCGTCCACCGTGATGCAGTTGAAGGACTTGTTCACGGCGTGGCGCAGCATGGCTTCCAGGGCCTCGCAGGACACCGGCGCGTCGGTGGCCATGAAGGAAAGCATGGTGGCCATGTTGGGGTGGATCATGCCGGAGCCCTTGGCGATGCCGGTGACGGCGAACTCCACGCCGTCCAGGGCGACCTTGCGGCTGGCGGCCTTGGCGACGATGTCGGTGGTCATGATGGCTTCGGCGGCGGTGGCCCAGTTGGCGGGCCGCAGATCGGCGCAGGCGGCGGGCAGGGCGTCGACCAGCTTGTCCACCGGCAGGGGTTCGAGGATGACGCCGGTGGAGAAGGGCAGCACCTGTTCCGGCAGGAAGCCCAGTTCGGCGGCCAGGGCCTCGCAGGTTTTCCGCGCCCGTCCCAGGCCGTCGGCACCGGTGCCGGCATTGGCGTTACCGGTGTTCACCACCAGGGCGCGGATGCCCTTGTCGTTGTGCAGGTGTTCCTTGCACACGGTCACCGGGGCGGCGCAGAAGCGGTTCTGGGTGAACACGCCCACCACCTCGGAATCGGGAGCGATGCGCAGGACCAGCACGTCCTTGCGGCCGGGCTTCTTGATGCCGGCGCTGGCGATGCCCAGTTCGACGCCGGGGACGGGCAACAGGGATGCGGGATCGGGGGCGGAGAGGTTGACGGGCATGAGCGTTCTCGCGGCGGTTGGTCAGGGCATTCTATCGGAGGCGGCTGCCTCGGTCGGCAGGGTGAAGCAGAAGCGTGCGGGACGGGCATGGTCCAGCCAGAGCCGGCCACCGTGTGCCTCGACGAGGGTGCGGCTGATGGCCAGGCCGAGGCCCATGCCTTCCGGCTTGTTGGTGGTGAAGGAATCGAACAGGCGCGCTTCCATCTCCGGCGGCACGCCCTGGCCGCTGTCGGCGACGCACAGGCGGACGCGGTCCGCCCCCTCCGGCTCGGCGGTGACCTCGATGTCCCGCCACAGGCTGGTGGGGTGCTCCGCCAGGGATTCCACGGCGTTGGCCAGCAGGTTGTGCAGCACCGTGCCCATCTGCACCCGGTCGGCATGCAGGTGTGGCAGGTGCTCCGCGAAGCGGGTGGTGATGGCGATGCCCTGGCGTTCGGCACGGCGGCGCACGTGTTCCAGGCTTTCCTCCACCAGTTCCTGGGCAGTAAAGCTTTCCGGGCGCAAGCCGCCGCCCCGGAAGAAGTCGCGCAGCCGGCGCATCACCTGGCCGGCCCGGTTGGCCTCCCGGTCGATCTTGTCCAGGGTGTCGCCAAGCAGGGCACCGTGGCGGGCCGGGTCTTCAAGCATGGCGCGGCCGGCACGGGCGTAGTTGGCCACCGCCACCAGGGGCTGGTTCAACTCGTGCGCGATGGCCTGGGCCATCTCGCCGGCAGCCGCCAGGCGCATGGCCTGGTTGAGCTCGGCCTCGCGCTGGTGCAGGCGTTCCTCGGCGGCGCGCCGGGTGCTCACCGTCATGCCCAGGAA
>Ga0233425_10007505_pt1 | contig 15272 bp, 8 predicted proteins | sample Watercolumn_Towu_2_FD_181712 | JGI IMG/M metagenome (GOLD analysis project Ga0233425, IMG submission 181712) | Freshwater microbial communities from Lake Towuti, South Sulawesi, Indonesia - Watercolumn_Towuti2014_140_MG | ecosystem: Environmental > Aquatic > Freshwater > Lake | place: Indonesia...
CGCCCTCCTTGCGGCCTTTCAAAAGGACGGCTATCGGAATCTGCTGGGGGTTGACCCGTCTCTTTCGTGCGCCAAAACAGCCCAAAGGTTGTATGGGATCCGCGTGGAGAACAAGCCGCTTTCCGAGATACCAAATTTCGAGTCCCTGTTTGACCTGGTAATCATCAACAGCGTCCTCGAGCATATCCGTGATCTTGACGATTCGCTTGCCGCCCTGCGGAATCTTCTCAAGCCGGGCGGATTACTCTGGATCGAGGTGCCGGACGTGTCGCGATTTGCAGAATTTGCATCTGTGGCATTTCAACAGTTCAGCATGGAACACATCAATTTTTTCTCATCTATTTCGTTGACAAATTTACTGCGCAAAAACGGGTTTGAAGTTGAGGCGGTCTGGCACAACACCCGCCGGCTTGAAGAAATCCGGGACCCGGCGCTTTCCACGCTTTTTCGCAGGAGCGAAGATGTTACAGTAAACCGCGATTACGATCATGAGACTAAACGCTCATTGCTTGAATATCTTGAAAGCTCGTATCAGGCGGACAGCGGCGTGCTGCGGGTGATTAATGAGATTGTCGAGAGCGGGCGCGGCATCATCGTGTGGGGAGTTGGTACTCATACCCAGAGATTGCTTGCCACCAGCCGGCTGGGACACGCAAACATTAAAGCTTTCATCGATTCGAATCCGAACTATCAGGGAAAGCATATCAGCGGAAAGCCGGTCCTTTCGCCTGACGCCCTGTCAGGACTGGGCGAACCCGTTTTGATTTCTTCGCGTTTGTATCAAAACGAAATCGCGGATGAGATCCGCGGGAAGCGTAAACTTCAAAACGACATCATCCTTTTGTATTAGGCGCGGGAGAGTTTAGCCATGACACTAGTCAGCATTGTGACACCCTGCTTTAACGAAGAGGACAACCTTGAAGAACTTCACGAGCGGATTCGGCTCGTCATGTCCGGCCTGAAAAAATATAAATACGAACACCTTGTCATTGACAATGCCTCCACAGACCGCAGCGCAGAAGTGTTGCGGGGACTTGCAAAAAAGGACAAACACCTGAGGGTCATCATCAATACGCGGAACTTCGGCCACATCCGTTCCCCTTATCACGCCATTCTTCAGGCCCGCGGCGATATTGTCATCGCGCTGGCTTCCGATTTGCAAGACCCGCCTGAGCGTATCCCTGAGTTCGTGGCCAGGTGGGAGGATGGGTACAAGGTTGTAATTGGCGTTAAAAACAGGAGCGAGGAACCGGGTTTGTTCTACTTTCTGCGCACAATCTACTACCGCGGGCTTAGGGCGCTTTCGGACGTCCCGCTGATCGAGAACTTCACCGGCTTTGGGCTGTATGACCGTGCTGTGCTGGATGTGATTCGCGGCATCAACGACCCGTATCCCTACTTCCGCGGCCTGATCGCAGACCTCGGCTTTAACCGCGCTGAGATTGTGTTCACCCAGCCGCGCCGCAAACGCGGAATCAGCAAAAATAATTTTTATACCCTGTACGACCTTGCCATGCTTGGCATCACGAATCACACCAAAATTCCGCTGCGCCTTGCTGCAATGTTCGGTTTCTTTTCCGCGGCAATCAGTTTTTTGATCGGTTTTGCGTACCTGATCTATAAATTGATCTTCTGGTTCGAGTTCTCGCTTGGCTCGGCGCCGCTGGTGATCGGGTTGTTCTTCCTCGGTTCCGTGCAATTGATGTTCCTCGGAATTGTCGGCGAATATATTGGCGCAATCTACACTCAGGTGATGCACCGCCCGCTGGTGATCGAAAAGGAACGGATCAACTTTTGAAGACGAAAGGTTTATTTGCCTTTCTGCCTGAGACGCAGGCGAATCGCTCCAGCCGCGTGATGCTGTTCGCGGCAGTTCTGCTGGCGGCGGCGTTCCTCTACCTTGCTTTTCGAGACCTGGACTGGCATGTCTTTTTTGCCGCGATCAAAGGCGCGCAATACGCCTGCCTGCCGCTCGTGCTGATTTGGAGCAGCGCGAGTTTTTTTACCCGCGCCTTTCGTCTGCGCGTTTTATTGGCGAGCGATCGGCACATATCCATGCCGGGCGTTTTCTGGGCGAACATGGCGGGGTATTTGGGAAACAGTATTTTGCCCGCGCGCGCGGGCGAACTGGCGCGCGCCGCATACCTTGCGCGGCGCAGTCAGGTCAGCATGTCTTTTGCTTTGGCGGCCGGCCTTGTGGAGCGGCTGGTGGATTTGGCCGCCCTGGTCGTCCTCGGCGCAATTGCCCTGTCCTCAATTGGGATCATTCCCCCGCTTTTTCAACAGGCGCTGAACGTCATTGCCATTATTGGAGCCGCCGGCCTGCTTCTGATTTTCATCCTGCCGCGCCTTGAAAAAAACATCAACCGCTTGATACTGGTTTTTCCATTGCTGAAGGAAGGGCATAGATCAAAACTAAATATCATCCTTGGGCAATTCTTGAGCGGGCTAAGGTCGCTTCACGGTTTTTCCCGCGCCGCGCAATTTACTGCTCTGACCGGCCTGATCTGGCTGATGGATGCCGCGGGAACGGTTCTGCTCTCGCACATCCTCAAGATTCCGCTTTCGCTCCAGCAGGCTTTCGTTCTTCTTGCCGCGCTCGGCCTTTCCAGCGCCATACCATCCACGCCGGGCGGTGTCGGCATCGTTCAATTTGTGGCAGTCAGCGTGCTTGCTCCCTTTGGAATTTCGCAGGAAGACGCGCTTGCCTTTATTATCATCAGCCAGATGCTGAGTTATTTGATAATTCTTTTCTGGGGGATGTTGAGTCTGTGGCAGTTTAATAAGCGCGCGCAGCCATGAACTTCACTTTTCAGGATATCTTTGGGGCGGTTCTCGCGTTTTGTCTTTTTCCGCTTGTCATTCTTTTTCCCGGATACTTCTTTGGCTGGGCATTGGATTTATTTGACTTTAAACTTCGCGCCTCTGACGTGAGGATTGGAATTGGGATTCTGCTCTCCTTTGCCGTCAGCCCCATCGTTCTTTATCTGACCTGGTACCTGCTCCCGTTTAATTTTGTTCTTCTCACCCTGGGCGGATTCGCGCTCGCGTTCGCGGCGATTAATATCAGGCAAAAATTTATTTTGACATCAGGCATGAAAATCTTCTTCTGGTTTGGCGCAGCGTGGTCTGTACTCGCGATTCTCTCGTTGATCAATATCCAGTGGACAGATCGCCTTTTACTAAGCGTCACATCCTTCGACCAGACTTCGCGCGTCTCAATCATTGACGCTGTCACGCGCACAGGCGTGCCGCCAATCAACCCCGGCTATTATCCCGGCCGCCCTGTTCATCTCACATTTTTATACTACTTCTGGTACGTCCTTTGCAGTGCAGTGGACATAATCGGCGGGAGATTTGTAGACGCCCGCGCCGCGTTGAATGCCAGTTCCGCCTGGGCCGGGATCGGGCTGATGGCCGCCGTTGCGCTATATCTTCGGCAGAGAAATGCCGCTGGCGGCGAATCAGCCCGCAGGCTGGCAAGACGCGGAATCCTTCTCCTCGCCGTCAGCGGATTGGATGTCATCCCCATCATCATCCTGATGCTTCGAACCGGGCGGGTGGTTGGCTCGGTTGATGTTTGGAATACATGGATACCTTCGTGGATTGCATCCAACCTCTGGGCGCCTCATCATGTTGCGGCACTGGCCGCCGGGCTGGCAGCGACGATGCTGGCGCAGTTTGCGCGCGGGAAACCGACCCGCAGGCAATTTTTAGCTTTGACCATTGCCGGATTCGCATTTGCATCCGCGCTGGGGCTTTCGGTTTATGTCACTCTTGTCTTTATCCTTTTCTGGTGCGCTTGGATTTCGATTTTGTTTTTTCAAAGGACAGAGCGCAGACGAATATGGCCGATGGCGTTTGCCGGAATTATGGCTGTGATTCTTTCCATTCCTTTTCTGTCGGGGCTTTTTCAAGGCGGCGGAGTGGGGCAGTTCCCGGTTGCGTTTGAGGTGCGCGCGCTTTTGCAGCTTGAATCTTTTGTAAAAGACTGGTCACCGCCTGCCCGCTCACTGGCGATGCTGGCCGTCCTGCCGATGAATTACATGCTGGAACTTGGGCTTTTTTTCGTCGCCGGAGTCTATTGGCTGAAGGCGGGAGATGGAAGGATGATTCGCGCCAACTCATTTTTTCTGGCGGAGGTGATTTTACTTGCGGTTGTCTTGCTGATCGGTTCCACTGTGCGCTCGACCGTGATTACCAGCAATGACCTCGGCTGGCGCGCATGGCTGCCGGGGCAGTTCGTTCTGCTGGTTTGGGGCGTGGATGTGATCGGGGAGTTTTACCTTCCTGCCTGTGGGCTGCCTCGTGAGAATTGGAAAACCAGAAAACTTATGACTGTATTCATTGTGCTTGGTTTAATCACTTCGGCAGTGGACGTCATTCTGCTCAGGGCGGCTTGGCCGATCATGACAGGCGAAGAAGAGACCCGCAAATATTATTCTGCGCGGCTGGCGTATGATTATTTGCGTGATACCATCCCGCCCAATGCAATCACCCAGAACAACCCCTTGAATTATGTAGACCGCCCCAGCGGACTCTTTGGCGCGAATCAAATGGCCATATCCGACCGCACGGCCTACGGGATACCCGCTGAAGATTTCAAGCGGCTGGCGGCTGATGTTGGCCGCATTTTTACCGACGAGCATGTTTCAGGCTGGGAATCCGTGGACGCAGCCTGCCGTAATTTCTTTATAGACATTTTAATTCTGGAAGATACAGACCCGGCCTGGGGTAATATTCCCGCGCTTGAAGTACAGCGTCCGCCGCTTTACAAGAATGACCATTATGCAATTTTCTCCTGCGGAAATTACATGAAGTAGAAAGGCGGAATTCCTTCAATGAATTTTACCTGGCAGGATGTGATCGGCACGAGCGCGGGAGTCGCCTTGTTTCCGCTTGTGCTCCTTTTCCCCGGCTACGTCTGCGGCTGGGTTTTTGACCTGTTTGAATTTAAACAACGCCTGCTGCCTGCGCGCCTTGCCATTTCGGTTTTACTTTCCGTTGCCATCAACCCCATTTTTTTCTACCTGATTTCCAGCCTGTTATCCCTGTATGCTGTGTTGATAGTGATGGTCTTGACTGCCATTTCCTTCTCAGCCTTGTGGATGTATGAGCGCCCTTCTCAGGCAGGAATTATGCAATGGCGCTCCTTTTTCTGGATCATGCTTGGATGGGCTCTATTTGCCATATTCTCGCTGGTGGATTTACAGCGGGGGAGTCAGGAACTTTATTTTAGCGTGGCCTCCCTTGACCACACCACGCGAATTTCGATTATTGATGCGATGACCCGCAGCGGCGTCCCGCCGGTCAACCCAAGTTATTATCCCGGCCATCCTGTAAAACTAACCTTCCTGTATTTCTTTTGGTACATCCTCGGCAGCGTCATTGACCTTGCCGGCGGAAGTATGGTTGACGCGCGCTCTGCTTTATTCGCCAGTGTCGTCTGGAGCGGAATTGCTCTCATGGCGCTGATCGTTTTTTATCTTCGCCAGCGAAATGGGGGCGGAAGTCTTTCGCGCCTCGCCATGCTTGGCTTTATATCCCTGTCCATCTCCGGGCTGGACGTGATTCCGGCTATTGCGCTCATGCGGTTTGGCAATGGCGCTCTCGGCGACCTTGAACACTGGAACGAACAGATCACCGCCTGGGCCGGCTCTCTGCTCTGGGTGCCGCATCACGTTGCCGGGCTGGTCGCCGGGTGCGTGGGCATGATGCTCGTTCACTCCGCGCGCGGAATGAAACGAGGCAGACAATATACTGACCTTATTTTTGCCGGCATAGCCTTTGCCTCGGCGCTTGGGCTTTCAGTGTGGGTGACGCTGGTCTTTGTTCTCTTTTGGGGCGCATGGCTGCTGTTCCTGTATTTTCAAAAAGAACAGCGCGGTCTTATTCTCCCAATGTTAATGACGGGAGCGGTTGCCGTTCTCCTGGCTGGTTCATTTTTATCCGGGTTGGTTTCCAGTGAAAATAATATCAGCGGCGCGTTTCCCGTTTCATTTGATGTTCGCTCATTCCGCCTTGCGGATGTTTTTTTGGAAGACTCGTCCTTTCTTTGGCGCTCATTCATCCGCCTTGCCCTCCTGCCGTTTAACTATTTTATGGAGCTTGGCTTTTTCTTCCTTGCGGCATTAATCTGGTTGAGACACAACAAAGGAAACCTGCGGGACAACCCATATTATTTTGCGGAAGTTCTTTTGCTTGGCGCGTCCTTTACTCTGGGCACGTTCATGCGTTCAAACTTAATTGAAAATAACGATCTCGGCTGGCGCGTTTGGCTGCCCGGTCAATTCGTTTTGTTGATCTGGGGGGTGGATGCAATGGATGGCATCCTGAAATCCCGCTGGGTGGTTTCACCGCGTACAAAATACAACCTGGTTTTGCTGGCAATGCTTGGCCTTTCCACGTCCCTGCTTGATGCGACCCTGCTGCGCTTTGCATACTCCTTGTCGTTTGGGGCGGAAGCAGGCCGCCAAATCTACTCTGCGCGGCAGGCTTACGCCTTGATAAACGCAACACTGCCTGAAGACGTGGTCGTTCAATATAACCCATCGAGCACGCTCAACCGCCCCAGCGGCTTGTATGGAATGCGCCAGTCTGCCATCTCCGACCGCACAGCATACGGCATTCCCGCCGATCTATATTCTGAAAAAGCCGCGGCAGTCAGTGAAATTTTCAAGATGGAAAACGTTCAAAACTGGGACCTGCTCGATGCTCTTTGCGGCAGCCATTATATTAACGTGATTGTGATCGTGGACAGCGACCCATTGTGGAATTCGCTCGGCCGGCTTGAAGAACTTCGTCCCGCCCTTTATAAAGATGAATACACCTCGGTTTTTACCTGTGGATTTGAAACCTCGCCGCCTCTGACTCACTGAAAACTGATTCAGGCCATTTGACGTTTTCTCCCTTTAGCCGGCCGCCCAAAAATGACAAAAAACAAAAAAACGCTGACCCGCAATGAATGGAGCGCTCTGCTGTTTGGAGCGTCTCTTCTCTTTGGTGTAATCCTGCGTTTCCTGCCCGGGATTCAGGCCGGCTTTCCTCTCAATGACGGCGGCATGTTCCTGAGCATGATCCGCGACCTGAGTTTCAGTCATTACCGCCTGCCTGCCGTGACTTCCTACAACAATTTGGGAATCCCATATGCGTACCCGCCTTTTGGGTTTTATCTTGCGCGCCTGCTTTCCGACTTGTTCAACTTTTCAGAAATAAAGCTTCTTCGCTGGCTGCCACCGGTGGTCAATTCATTGTCCATTTGGGTCTTTTATCAACTTGCGGCTGCTCTGCTTAATTCGCGCAGGCGCGGCGCTTTGGCGGCGGCGTTCTACGCGCTCACTCCCGCCTCGTTTGGCTGGTTCATCATGGGCGGCGGTTTGACTCGCAGTTTGGGTTCGCTTTTTTTACTGTCATCTGTTTTGTGGGTGTATCGCTTGTTGAGCGGAGGCAAAAGGGAACTGGCTTTTTCAGTTTTGTTCTGCACGTTGACGGTTCTCAGCCACCCCGAAGCGGGAATACACACTGCCCTGGCTTGCGTTTTGTTGTGGCTGTTTTTCGGGCTGACGCGTGCATCGCTTTTGAATGCTGTACTCGTTGGCGCGGGCACGATTTTACTTTCTTCCCCCTGGTGGTTGACCGTGATTTCGTATCACGGTTTTTCTCCATTGCTCTCTGCCATGCAGACCGGAACTCATGGAGCGCCCTTGTTGACAGCCTTGTATGGCGCAATTTTTGCCAGCGAAGGTTTTGTCCCCTTACTTGTTATTCTGCGTGCGGCTGGAATAACCTGGTCTGTTTGGAGGAAGAATTATTTCCTTATCCTTTGGGCTTTTTTGCCATACCTTGTGGAGCCGCGCAGCGCGCCCAGCGCCGCATTTTACCCAATGTGCATGTTGACCGCCCTTGCCCTCTCAGATGCGCTTCCTGCAATTTGGGATCATTTGCGCCAGAAAAAATTCAACGCGGAATTTCAGCAGCGCCGCTGGTTTAACCCTGTTTTGATTTTGACTATTGCGTACCTGTTTGTTGAATCGGGAATATACGGATTTAAACTGGTAAACAACAGCCTGTCCATTGCCGGCCGCCAGGCGCTGGAATGGGCGCAGAAAAATACTCCGGCGCAGAGTCGCTTTCTGGCAGTGACGGGCGTTCGAAGCCCGGAGATCGACCCCTTCATTGAATGGTTTCCTGCGCTGGCGGAACGCCGCAATCAATCCACCTTGCAGGGATATGAATGGCTGCTGGGCGCGGATTTTTACGAGCGATATGCTGATCTGGCCGAGCTTCAAGGGTGTGATTCCGCTGAATGTATCCGCCTCTGGGCGGAGCGGACCGGCCTGGGTTACGAATATGTCGTTGTTCAACGATCAGGCGCGGACGAGGCGTTGACCGCGTCTCTTGATCGTGCGGGAAATTATCAGTTGGTGTATTTCTCAGAAGAGACGGCGATCTATCAGGCGTTGAAATAAAAAAATAGCGCGGGACTTACCCCGCACTTGAGCGGCTTACTTCGTAAAATTTTTCTGCCACTCGAACAACTTGTTTAACGCCTCGATCGGGGAGAGCGAGTTGACGTCCAGTTTTTTTAACTCATCCAGCAGCGGGCTGGTTTCAGGGAAGAGCGCCGCCTGCTGAGCCGCCTGCGGATTGATTTTCACTGCGCGGCCGGATGTCTTTTCAAGTTCAACCATGATCTCATTTGCGCGGCCAATGACAGGCGCAGGCAGGCCGGCCATCTGCGCCACGTGGATTCCGTACGAGCGGTCTGCGCCGCCGGCGATGATCTTGTGCAGGAACACAACCTTGTTATCCGCCTCGCTCACAGCCACGTTGTAATTGCGGATGCCGGGCAGCAGGTCGGCAAGTTGAGTCAATTCATGATAATGAGTTGCGAACAAAGTCTTTGAGCGCAAATGCGGATGATTGTGTATGTATTCGATGATGCCCCACGCAATCGAAAGTCCGTCGTATGTTGAAGTGCCGCGCCCGATCTCATCCAGGATCAAAAGACTGCGCGCGGTGGCGTGATGCAAAATATTCGCGGCCTCAACCATCTCCACCATGAAGGTGGACTGCCCCGCGTGAATTTCATCCTGCGCGCCGATGCGCGTGAAAATCCTGTCCACCAATCCAATCTTGGCGGAAGCGGCCGGCACGAACGACCCCATTTGTGCCATCAGCACGATCAACGCCGTCTGCCGCAGGTAGGTGGATTTACCGCTCATGTTCGGCCCGGTGATGACGCGCACCACTTCGCCTTTTTCGAAGATGACGTCATTGGGGATGTACCTGTCGTTTGACAGTAGCTGTTCGACAACCGGGTGACGCCCATCGTGGATTTCCAACCCGCTTCCCTCATGGACCTCGGGCCTGCTGTAGCCTTCGAGAGCAGCCACCTCGCCCAAAGCAGACAGCACGTCCAGTTCCGCCAGCGCGCGAGCGGTGGATAAAATTTTGTGCGCGGCTTTTGCCAGTTCGGAGCATAACTCGCGGAACAGGCGGGTCTCAATCTCCTTGATGCGTTCCTCGGCGTTCAAGACCAGCGTTTCGTATTCCTTCATCTCCGGCGTGATGAATCGCTCGGCATTGACCAGCGTCTGCTTGCGGATGTAATTCTCCGGCGCGCGGTCGGCCGCTCCGCGTGAGATTTCAATGTAATAGCCGAAGACCTTGTTGTAGCCGACTTTGAGCGTCTTGATGCCGGTCTTTTCGCGCTCCACGCCTTCAAGGTTGGCGATCCATTCGCGCGCGTGTTTGGAGGCCTCGATCACTCCGTCCAACTCGGCGGAATAACCCGCGCGGATCACGCCGCTGTTTTGCAGAGTCGCAGGCGGGTCGTCGTCAATGGCGTTTTGCAGCAAATTCAATTCTTCTTCACAAACTGTCCACTGGCCAACTGGTAATCGATCGCTGATCACGGCCTTTATTTTGGGCAAATATCCCAGAGTGCTGCGCATGGCCACCATGTCGCGCGGTTGGGCGCTGCCTGCCAGTACGCGGTTGACCAGCCTTTCGAGGTCGGAAATTGGTTTTAATGCCTCGCGTAATTCCGCGCGCATCATGCCATTGTCAAAAAAAGCCTGCACGCCATCCTGCCGCTTGTTGATTTTTTCCACATGCAGCAGCGGCTGGCTGACCCATTGATGCATGAGCCGCTTGCCCATTGGTGTAATGGAATAATCCAGCGTGCCGAGCAGTGAGCCTTTCCTTAAGCCCCGCGTTGGGTTGGCGGGGTCACCGCGCAGGGTTTCATCGAGTTCGAGGTTGCGGCGTGTGGATGCGTCGAGGGTCATGAATTCGTTCAGGCTGTAAACGCGCAATGACGTCAGTAAATTTAACGCGTCAAGTTGAGTCTCTTTGAGATATTGCACGATCGCGCCGGCAGAACGGACTGACAGGCTGTGTTCTTTCAGCCCAAAGCCTGTCAATGTGGTTGATTTGAATTGTGCCAGCAGAATTTCGCTGCATTTGCCCGGCTCGAATTTCCAGGCGGGCAGGGTGGTCAGGTGGCCGCTGATTCCGTCCGGCAAAATTTGATTGTCAGGATGAATAATTTCAGCGGGATGTAAACGGGTCAATTCGGCGCGCAGGGCTTCAAGCGGAAGTTCGGTGACGGCGAATTCTCCGGTGGTGACATCTGTATGGGAAACAGAAGCAGTCTCCCCGTCCAGCACGACTGCGGCGAGGTAATTGTTCGCGTCGCCGGGCAGTAATCCCGCTTCAGTCACTGTGCCCGGCGTCACCACTCTCACTACTTTGCGCGGAAAAATCCCTTTGGCGGGCTGGTCGCCGACTTGTTCGCAGATGGCAACGTGATGACCTTTTTCGATCAGCCGCGCCAGATAATTCTCAACAGCATGGTAGGGAATGCCGGCCAGCGGAGCGCGCACGCCGTTGCCGATGGGACGAGAAGTTAAAACAATGTCGAGTTCGCGCGCGGTGATCTCGGCGTCTTCGTCGAAGGTTTCGTAAAAGTCGCCGAGCCGAAAAAATACGATTGTGTCGGGATAATCTTTTTTGATATCGAGATATTGCTGGCGAATGGGGGTGACGTCATCATTGGGCATGGCTTGATTTTACTATGAGCGATGGTCTTGGGCTATAATTCGCGGGCATCTTTTTTTTTCAGGAGTAGATCATGTATAAACTTGTTTTGGTTCGTCATGGGCAAAGTACCTGGAATCTTGAAAACCGCTTCACAGGCTGGACTGATGTTGACCTGACTGATCTTGGCCGTGCCGAGGCCGCCGAGGCCGGCAAACTTTTGCTTGATGCCGGGTTTGATTTTGACATCGCCTACACTTCCGTGTTGAAGCGCGCCATCAAAACACTGGGCATTATTCAGGGCGTCATGAGCCTGGATTGGCTGCCGGTCATCCGCGCCTGGCAATTGAACGAACGCCATTACGGCGCTTTGCAGGGTTTGAATAAATCCGAAACTGCCGAGAAATTTGGCGAGGCGCAGGTGAAGATTTGGAGGCGCTCTTATGATGTTCCGCCGCCGCCTTTGGAATTAACCGATGAACGTCACCCGCAGTTTGACAGACGTTACGCATCGTTGACTCCCGAGCAGCTGCCAGCCACCGAGTCGCTTAAGATTACCCTTGAGCGGGTTCTGCCTTACTGGCACTCCACGCTCGCGCCTGAGATCAAACCCAAGCGCGTACTCGTTGTCGCGCATGGAAATTCCATCCGCGCGTTGGTGAAGTATCTCGACAATATTTCCGAGGCCGACATTACCGAATTGAATATCCCGACCGGCCTGCCGCTTGTGTACGAACTCGACAATGATTTAAAACCCATTAAGAGTTATTATCTTGGCGACGCTGAAGAAGCCGCGAAGAAGGCCGCGGCGGTGGCGAATCAGGGCAAAGCAAAGTAAAAGACGTTCACCGAAGAGGACACAAAGCGCACAAAGGTTTTCCTTCGTGAACTTTGTGTCCTTTGTGTTTAAGAGAGTAGAATCGACTTATGAATCCCGATTTTCTTCGTGAATTAAGAAAACGCTTCAGCGGCGACCTGCGGCTTGATTCTGCTTCGAAAATTTTATATTCCACCGACGCATCCATGTATCAGATCGAGCCGTTGGGCGTGGCTATTCCCAAAACGCAGGATGACTTGCAAGCGGCGGTGGAGATTGCCGCAAAATACAAAATTCCCATCCTGCCGCGCGGATCAGGCTCGTCCCTTGGCGGGCAGGCAATTGGCGAAGCCCTGATTTTGGATTGCTCGCGCTATTTGGATTCCATCATCGAGATCGACCCTGACTCCCATTCCGCTGTCGTGGAGCCGGGCGTGGTTCTCGCGGACCTGAACCGCGCCGCCGCAAAATTGGGCTTGATGTTCGGGCCCGACCCTGCTTCTGCAGAACGCGCCACCATGGGCGGCGTGATCGGCAACAACGCCACAGGCGCGCATTCCATTTTGTACGGCATGACGGCCGACCATTTGATCTCAGCCGATGTCATCCTTGGTGATGGTTCGCTTGAAACCTGGGATAAATCTGGTGTTTCAAAATTATCCGGGGTTGCAGAAAATATTCGTTTGCATTACGCAGATAAAATAAAAGAAAAGTTTCCGCGTTCATGGCGCAACTCGGCGGGTTATCGATTGAATTATTTACTGCCGTGGAGTCCGTCTGTCCCTTCGCAATGGGACGCGAATGATTACGGCCTGTCGTCCACGGCCTATCGTCAAAGTTCAAAAATTAATTTAGCCGGCCTGCTTGCCGGCAGTGAAGGGACTCTGGCTGTCATGCGCCGCGCGCGGGTCAACCTTGTTCCCAGGCCGGGGCATACAATTCTGGGCGTTCTTTCGTACACAAGCATTGCGGACGCCTGTGATGATGTGCCGCGCCTGCTGGAATTCAAACCGAGCGCAATCGAATTGATTCCGCAGTTGATCATCCGCCTTGCGCGCGGAGTCCCTGCGTATGCGCGGCAGATGGATTGGATGACGGGCGACCCTGCCGCGGCGCTGGTCATTGAATTTAGCGGGGATCAACCGTCGGCGTTGAAAGAGGCGATTCGTCAGGTTGGCGATCTGATTGCGATTGCCGAGTCCCCCGAAGAGCAGGCGCGCGTGTGGAATATCCGCAAAATGGGATTGGGGATTTTGGATTCGCATCCGTCGCCGGCGCGGCCTGCGGCATTTATTGAAGATTGCGCCGTGCCTGTAGAGCGGCTCGGATACTTCGTCCGCGAAGTTGAGCGGATTATGAAAGAGCACAACACCGAAGGTGGAATTTATGCCCATGCTTCGGCTGGATGTTTGCATATCCGCCCGATTCTCAACCTGCAAACCAGGGAGGGCGTGCGCGCACTGCGAAGTATTGGCGGGCAGGTTTTGCATTTGACATTAAGCCTCGGCGGCTCGATGAGCAGTGAGCACGGTGACGGGATTGTGGCCGGCGAGTGGATCGAAAAAACATACGGCGTGGAAGTGACCGAGGCCATGCGCTCCGTCAAACGCGCAGTTGACCCGCATAATATTTTGAACCCGAAGAAGATGTTTGATGCCCCGCCAATGAATTCGCATTTGCGGTACGGTGAAAACTACCGCGTGAACGTTTGGAATTCGGCACTGCGCTTTGACCACGAGCGCGGACTTGCCGGCGCAATTGAGCAGTGTAATGGACAGGGCGTGTGCCGAAAAACAACCGGCGTGATGTGCCCGTCTTTTCAGGCAACACGGGATGAAAAGAATTCTACACGCGGGCGCTCAAATTTATTGAGGGCGTTGATTACAAGACCGCAGACCGTGGACGGTGGACAACAGACGGTCAACGGTCTATCGTCTGCGGTCTTTGATTCGCTTGATCTATGTTTGGCTTGCAAGGGCTGTACTTCGGAATGTCCGAGCGGGGTGGATATGCCGAAGTTAAAGTACGAATTCATGAATGCATATTACAAGACTCACCGCCGGCGTTTGCGCGACTATTTGTTCGGGTATTTTCACGTGGTGTCAAAGTGGCTGACCCCGGTTGCTCCGCTGGCGAATGCTTTTATGCGTATGGATTGGTCGCGGAAATTAATTGCAGGTGCGATGGGAATTACGGATAAGCGGCCGTTCCCTCTATTTTCCAAAAGTAGGTCACGCTTTAAGCGTGACTTGCGTACAGGAAAGCGTGTCATCTTTTTGTCGGATGTGTTCTCGCGTTATCTCGACCCGCAGGTGGAGCAGGCGGCATTTGATATTTTGCACGCCGCCGGGTTTGATGTGCATGTTTTGCCCGTCATTGGCGCAGGCGTGTCTTTGCTGTCAAAGGGATTCGTTGATGCGGCGCGCCGGCACGCGGAAAAAGTCCTCGCGCAGATTAAACTCATTGATGGCGGCGCAGGCCTTAGCGTGGTCGGATGCGAACCGCCGGAAGTGTATTGTCTCAAGCATGAATATTTCGCGCTTTTGCCGGGCCGCCGCGCAGAGATTGAATCCATCGCCAAAAATGTCTGGTTGTTGGATGAATTCCTCTTGCGGAGCGGCGCAATCAACCGCCTGCGCGCAGGCGTGAAGGAGAAGCTGGAAGGCTTGGAAGCCATTGAACGAAAATTAACTTTTCATCCACATTGCCATCAGCGCGCCGAAGGGCTGGCTGACGACGGCTTGCCGGCCGGCACATCTGCCACGGTGGCGATGCTGCGCGAATTTGGTTTCGCAGTGAATGTGCTCGATACAGGCTGCTGCGGCATGGCAGGCACGTTCGGCTATGACGCCGAACATTATGAACTCTCGATGCAGGTGGGCGGTTTGAAATTATTTCCAGCGTTGCGCCAGGCGTTTATCGAAAATCAAAATTCGGAAATCCTTTCCAGCGGCGCAGCCTGCCGCCTGCAAATTAAACAAGGCGCGGGAACGAAAGCAAGGCATCCGCTGGAAGTGATTGCAAATCTCATCAAATAAAGGAGCGGCAATGAAAAGATTGATTCTTGTTTTGGCGGTTTTACTCGCGGCGTGCTCGCAGAGTCAGCCGGATGTCGAAGTGGAAACGGCGGAGGAATCCGCTCAACCGACAGAGGCTTCGGTTCAGGTTTCGACTCCTCAAGCGGAAGTTCCCCAACCCGCCGCCGCGCTCCCGCCCGGACCTGTGACTCTGATTGCGCTGGGCGACAGTTTGACCCAGGGTGACGGAGACGACTCCGGCCGCGGCTATCCCGGGCGTTTGCTTGAAATGGTCAACGCTGTCAGGCCGGATTCCATGCTGATTAATTTGGGGCAATCCGGCTGGAGTTCGGATGCGTTGATCAATGGCGATCAGGGAATTGAGAGCCAGCTTA
>Ga0233425_10007506_pt1 | contig 15272 bp, 13 predicted proteins | sample Watercolumn_Towu_2_FD_181712 | JGI IMG/M metagenome (GOLD analysis project Ga0233425, IMG submission 181712) | Freshwater microbial communities from Lake Towuti, South Sulawesi, Indonesia - Watercolumn_Towuti2014_140_MG | ecosystem: Environmental > Aquatic > Freshwater > Lake | place...
CAACCACAAAGACGCCCTCAAGCGGGCCCGCCAGGCCGACGAGCGCCGCCTCGTCAATCGCGCATGCCGCACCCGCCTCCGCACCCAGATCAAGAAGCTGCGCGCCGCCATCGAAGAAGGCGACGTAGAGACCGCCAAGGCGCTGCTGCCCGAGACCGTCGGCGTCATCCAGCACGTCGCCACCAAGGGCGTGATCCACAAGCGCAACGCCGCGCGGCGGGTCAGCCGCCTGGCCAAGGCCATCAACGGCATGGCGAAGGAGTAGCCACGAGGGTCAGCCGTCAAGCGCCCGCCGAGGCTCCTCGGCAGCCGCTGGGGCTATTGGCGCGTGGTAACGGCGCAGAGCGCCGCGAGCCATCAGCCGTCAGCAAAACCATCCTTGTAGCTGCTGATACCTGATACCTGATACCTGATACCTCGCCACTACACCTGGTCCGCCACCCCAGCCAGCCTGAGCACCAGCGCCTCGAGCACGCGCCGTTCGTCGGCGCGGCTGGTGCGGGTGGTGTGCATGGAGTTTGCCATCAGGTCGAGGAGCCGGTCGGCGCGCACCGGGTGCCGTTGCAGGCTCTGGCGGACCGCCGCCAGTTTGGCCGTGGGCATCTTGACCCCCTCGTCGTAGGGGTTCACGCCACGGCGCATACAGTCCTGGATCAGGATGATCTGCCGCACCTGCCAGGTGATCACCGGCACGAGCTTGGCGGTGGCGCTTTCCTCGGCCAACAGGCGATCGAGGATGACCAGGGCCCGGCCCGCATCACCCCGCACGATGGCGTCCGTGAGGTCGAAGACGGCGGTCTCGGCCAGCAGCGAACAGACCTCCTCGATGTGGGCGGCCTCGATGGAGCCCTGCCCACCGACGAACGCCACCAGCTTGTCCACCTCGCCCGCGAGCTGGCCGAGATCGGGGCCGACGAGGGCCACCAGCAGCTCGGCTTCGCGGGGGCCAAGCGCGCAGCCGCCCTCGTCGGCCCGCTGCTGGACGAAGCTGCGCGGGTTCTGATCGGCGTTGTCGTACTTGACCGCCTGGCCCGCCCGGGCGACCGCGTTGCGCAGGCGCTGGCCGAGGTCCACACCCCCGCTGGCCGGTGGCAGCCTCTCGCCCACCAGGACCAGGACCGTGGTCGGACACGGGTTCTGGACGTAGGCCATGAGGGCTTCGAGATCCGCGGGCTTCGCGTTCTCAAGCTCCCGCACCACCACGAGCCGGCGCGGGCCCATCATGGGAGGCGTGCGCGCCTGGGCCAGCAGTGAGGCCACCGAGCCATCGCCCCCGGCGTTGCCCTCGGCGCGGTTGAAGGCCGCGGGTCCGCCCGCGAGGGCGTGCTCCGCGATGCGGGCCAGGGCACCGCGCACCAACAGGGCCTCGTCTCCCCAGACCAGGTAGACCTTCAGCAGGCCCTGCTCGAGGTCCAGGCTCGTGCGGGCGCCCGGCCGCTGTGCGCTCATGGGGCGGAGACCTCGCCCCGGGGGGCGTAGAGGAACCAATCGACGGCCTCGTCGGCCAGGACCCGTGCGAGGCCGGCGAAGGCGGTGGCGCGGGCCGCCGGCAGGCCGTCGGCGCCCTCACCCGCGGCGGGTACGAGGGCGTCCCGCTGCAGCACGAGCACCGCCGGCGCGGGCCCCGACACCTCGAAGCGCACCTCGAGGGTGGCGGTCCAGGCCTCGATGCCGCCCGCGCGCGCCGCCCCAGGGGCCAGCTCGGCCCTGAGTACGCGTGCCTGCAGCGTGCGCTCGCCTCCGGCTCCACGGCGCCGGATGGCGTCCGCCAGCGCCCCCTCCAAGGCACCCGGCAGGGCTGGTTCCGCCACCGGCGCCTCCACGGCGCCCAGCGCGAGGCCGCCGAGCGAAGGCGGGTTCCCCACGTGGTAGCCACACCCGGCGAGCACCAGCGGGAGCGCGGCGGCGACGCACCGGGGGCGCCCCTGGCGACACCTCGGCATCGTCGAGGTCCTGGGATCGGGGCCGCTGCCCATGGCGCTCGCTCCTCGTTCGCATCGAACCGGGTTGACATTCCGCCGCGAGGCCACCAGGATCGGTGCACCATCCACCGGAGGAACCATGGTCCTGTGCTCCTGTATCATCCTGGCGGCCCTGATCCCCACCTCCGCGGCGGCGCCGCCCACGGTCGGGTCCGGCCAGCACGTCCTGCCCACGGCGCTGGAGCAGCAACTGACACACGCCGAGCGCCAGGATCCCCCGGCAGACCCTGCCGCGCCCGGCACCGCTGGCCCACAGCGCAACCGCGACTACCTGATGGAGATCAACTTCCGCGGCCGCTACTACCAGCTCCCCGACGGCATCATCGACATCTGGTACTTCGACGAGGGGGATGTCGGCCTCACCCTGGACCGCCCCAAGGCGCGCGCGTGGGGCACGGGGCTGGAGTGGTGGGCCAAGTGGGAGAGCGGTGGCAGCTTCACCGTCTTCTTCGACTACATGGGGAGCCTCATCGAGGAGGGCTACTGGGACGACGTCGAAGAGCCGGCCAACCACACCGACGGCGAGTACCTCGTGCCCGATCGCCTCGGCATCGTCGATTTCGGCATCGGTGGCGGCTACGAGGCCAAGATGACCCCCTGGCTGGGCTTCATGTTCTGGGGCGGCGGTGGTCCGCTGTTCATGACCGGCGAGTGGGAGCACTGGGTGCACGGCTCCAACGCCACCGGCGATCCGCTCTGCACCCAGGGCGACACGAGCATGCTGCCGAACGGTCCGGAGGCGGCGGCCGCCTACGAGCGCTACGAGGCCGGCTGCGGCAGCGACGGTCCCAAGCGCATCCCGAAGGTGCTCGCGGTGGTGGACCTCGTGGCCGCGCTGCGCTTCAACTTCAACGACCGCGCCAACCTGCGCATCGAGGGCGGCCTGCACGACATGCCCTTCGTGGGTCTCTCCACCGGCGTCGTCTTCTAGGCCTGGCGACGCCCCGTGATCGTCGCGCTGCTCGCGGTCTCGTCCGTCTTGTGCGCGGGGCTGCCGATGTTGGCGGCGCTCGCCGCGCTGTGGTGGCTCGACCGTTACGAGCGGGAGCCGGTCTGGCTCCTGCTGCTGGTGTTCGCCTGGGGAGCGGTGGGCGCCGTATCGCTGGCCATGTTCGGTTCGTTCGTGGTCATGATGCCCGTGAGCATGCTGTTTGGCGCCACCATCGCGAACCACACCGGCACCGTGCTGATCGCGCCACTCGTGGAGGAACCGACCAAGGCCCTCATCCTCCCCCTGGTGGCCCGCTCCCGGCACTTCGACGGCGCCGTGGACGGCTTCGTCTACGGCGGCGCGACCGGCCTGGGCTTCGCCATGACGGAGAACTTCCTCTATTTCGTGGAGTCGGCGGTCGAAGGGGACGTGGCCGCATGGATCGGCACCGTCGCCATCCGCACCTTCTTCGCCGCCATGATGCACGCCACGGCCAGCAGCTTGGTGGGGGCCTGCGTGGGCTGGGGTCTCTACCGTGGGCGCCCGGCCACCGCGCTGGGGGGTCTGCTCGGGCTGCTGCTGGCCATGACGGTCCATGGCATCTGGAACGGGCTTTTGACCGCCGAACAGGTTCTCGGCGCCAACGGGGTGCTCTTCGGCACCGGCCTGCTGGTGCTGCCAGCCGAGATCCTGGTCGCTTTCCTGGTTTTTCAGGCCTGCCTCTGGGAGGAGGGCCGCACCATCCGCCGGGAGCTGCAGGAGGAAGTGGCCCTGGGAACCCTGCCGGCCCAGCACGTCCCCATCCTCGCCTCCACCTGGCGTCGCCAGCGCCGCGGCTGGTTGCGCGTGGGCGTCCATCGCAGCAGCTACGTCCGCGATGCCACCACCCTCGCCTTCCGACGCCTCCAGGCCCGAAGCCTGCATGGCCCCCGGTACGAGGCCTGCATGGCTCAGATCCTGCAGATCAGGGCCCAGTTGAGACAGGCGAACGCTTGAAGGGCGGAGTGCAGCCTACCGCACGTTCGAGACCGCCTCTCCGGGCCGGTAGATGACCGTGATCGACCGCGCTAGCGACAGGCCCACGTCGTCGTGGGCCAAGAAGACGAAGGTGTTGGGGCCCTCGCGCAACGCCTGCTCGACCGTGAAGGGCACCGAGGTCACACCGGGAGCGCCGCCACGAAAGAAGACCTTCTTCTCGCCGGAGACCTGCCGGGCACAGGCGTCGTCGGCCACCGCGGGGACCTCACCGCCCCGACCGCTGCACCGGGCCAGCGGATCCTCCTGCCAGGTGTGGTAGACGATGACATCCCCCACCCCGTGATCGTCCGTCACCTGCCCCGAGAGGACCGCGAGTGAGTCGGTGACGAGGCCCTCCGGGCGACGGGAGATCCGCAGCTCGGGAGGTTGCCGCAGGGCTTCCAGGTCGGCGGGGGTCGTGGCCCCCTTGGCGGCCGGCTCGTAGGCGTCAGCGCGCACCGGCAGCGCCAGCTTCTCCAGCATGGCGGGGTAGTCGTAGAACCCCGCCCGGAGCACGGCGCCGTAGTCGTAGAAGTCGCCGTCGCCCACCGCCAGCTCCAGGAAGGCGGGCTCGGCAGGGATGGCCCGCACCGCAAGTGTGAAGTGCCCGGTCCCGGTGGCTCCTGCGGCCAGCGCACCCAGCTCCACGGTGCCGACCTTGAGATCGAAGGTAGGCCCCGCGGTGTTGCGCAACCGCGCGAAGGCGTTGATGGCGTCCACCGAGGAGAGGTTGGTCACCTCGATGCCGATGTTCACGGTCTCTCCCACCTCGGCCCAGCCGTCCCCATTGCCCTGGCTGCCATCGCTGCCGTCATCGACCAGGTGCAGCCGGTAGGCGAAACGCGGCACGTCGCTGCCGGCGACCGGAGCCTGGTGGGTGGAGCGACCGAGCGAATGACCCTGGCCATCTCGCAGCTCGAAGACCACCTCGTCCGTCTCGGTGGGGAAACCCGGATCGAGCTTGACGTGCTGGACCCACGAACGGGTCTGGCCAGGGTCGATGCGGCCGAAGAAGGACTCATACCCGTCCAGCCGTTCATTCGCGGAGGAGCTGATCACCATGACCTGGTGCAGCGGTTCCGTACCCCGGTTGGTGGCCGAGATGGTGATGTCCTCCTCCTGCCCCGCCACCAGGCGGCCATCGGGCCCGAGATCGAGGGACAGCGACACCGCCGGGTCCGCTGGCAGTGGACCTGCGCTCCAGTCCACTCCCAGGGCCTTGAAGGCCTCGCGGATGGTGGCCTCTTCGGCCTCGCGCCGTCGCGCGACCACCGTGCCGGCGGCCGCCACCACGTCCGCGCGCCGGGCGCCGTCGGCGTTGAGCAGGACCTCGCGGGCGAACTGGACCTCCCAGTCCCGCGCCAGGTCCTTGTGCTCCTGCGTGCGGGCCTCCTGATCGGCGGTGATGTCGCGCAGGTACGCGAGGCTATAGGCCGGGCTCTCGATCTGCAGGCCGTGGGCGGCGAGATGGCGGTCGAGGTCGGCTTCCCGGGTGACCCGCTCGCGCCAGTAGATGTAGACCAACCGCTCGTCGGGCTCGCCGGTCTCGGGATCGAGTTTGCCGCCCGGGTGGACCACATGGGGAATCAGCGCGACATCCGGTGGGATGCCGATGGACTGGATGGAGTGATCGCCCGGCGTGTAGTACTCGGCCACTGTGAGCTTGAGCTGGGATGCATCGCTGTTGTCGTAGAGGTGCTGGACCGAGCCCTTGCCGAAGGTGCGCTCCCCGAAGACCGCCGCGCGGTCGAGGTTGCGCAGCGCTCCGGCGACGATCTCGGAGGCGCTGGCCGAGTGCGCCGAAGTGAGGACCACCACGGGGTAGGCCGGCTCGGTCTTGGCGGTGGAGGCACGATCGATCTCGCGATGGCCGTCGGCGCCCACGGTGTACACCACCACGCCCGTGTCGAGGAAGCGATCGGAGACCTCCACGGCCTGGTTCAGGAACCCGCCGGGGTTGTCGCGCAGATCGAGCACCAGGCCGACCGGCGGCCCCCCCAGATCGCGCTGGAAGCTGGCGAGCACGGCGTCGAGATCGCGCGAGGTGTTGACGTGGAAGGCCTTGATGCGCACGTAACCCACGCCCCCCTCCAGCACCTGACCCTCCACCGGGTTGATGCGGATGAGGTCGCGCACGATGGTGAAGGGGCGTGGTTCGCTCCACAGGTCGCGCATCACCATGATGGTCACGGGCTTGCCCACCGGGCCCCGCAGCCGCGAGACCGCCTCCTCCTGCCCCATGTTGATGGTGGACTCGTCCTCGATGCGGACGATGTGGTCGCCCGCCTTGAGGCCCACGCGGTACGCCGGGGTGTCCTCCAGCGGGTACTCGACGGTCAGGCGGCCATCGCGGACGGTGATGGTGATGCCCAGTCCACCGAACTCCCCCTGGTTTTCACTGTTCATGTCCTGGGCGTCGTCGGGTGGCATCAGCACGGAGTGCGGATCGAGGGTGGAGAGCATGCCGTTGCAGAGGGCGTATTCGACCTCGCTCAGGTTCATCTCCGTCGGGTCGAGCCGCTCCTGCAGCACGGTGGCGACCTGAGCGACGGCATCGCGCAGCGAGTCGAGATCCTCGATGGGGGCGATCACGAGGGTGGTGGTGTAGCTGCCCACCGACATGTGCAGCAGGCGGCCGCCGGGCTCGCGGGAGAAGAGCACGGAGTCGACCTCACGCGCCACGGCGTCCAGGGCGGCCTCGAACATGGCCTCTGGATCCACGCGGGAGGGATCCACGTAGCGCTCACCCACGTAGTACCGCGCGCGGTCGAAGAGGTTCAAATCGGCGATGCGGTAGCCGGGAGCGGTGGTGGTCCCCTGGAGCAAGGCGCCAGCCCGGACGGCCGCACCCTCGAAACCACCCAGGCAGACCGCGGCGTGGTAGCCCACGAGGCTCACGCAGGTGGCCCCCGAGAGCATCATGACGTGCTTGAACAGCGTGCTCACCATGGCTCCTTCAGCGCCGGGAGGCTCGGCCGGGGTCGGTCGGCCTCGACGTGGCGACAACGTACGACCGCCCGCCGCCCGGCGCAACGCGCGCCGGTGGGGGCCTACCGCGGCACCACCGCCGCGCCCGGCTGCCCAACCCCACGTCGGCCGGGTCGATTCCACGTTGCCCCCGGACAGGCGGGGCAGTAGATCGCCGAGCGTCGCCCGGGACCCAGGCCCTGAGGAGACCGCCGGAGCTCCCATGCCCATCAAGCTCACCTGCCCGCACTGTGGCACCGTGCATCGCTTCGGCACGCCCTACCCGGTGGCCGGTGCCGAGGTGCACTGCGGCTGCGGGCGCGTCCTGGTGCTCTCCTACCCCGCCGATCTCCTGAGCCGCATCCTGGCCGAGGGCGCCACCCTCGCCGAGCCCGAACCGAGCGGGGACGAGCCAGGGCGGTTCTACCGCCCCGAGCCCACCCTGCCCGCGTCGGAGGTCCAGGCCCGGGGTGGTGGTCTGCCCCCACGAACCCGCGGCCCGGGCTCCGGCGCACCGGAGGGACACCGATGATCCTTTCCCTTCCCCCTCGCTCTCCGTGCTGGCCGGCGCTCCTGCCAGCCCTGCTGCTCGCCGCCTGTGACGGTGACTCCAGCACCAGCACCACGCCTTGCGACCTCACCCTCGAGCTCATCGCGCCATCCGCGGCCAGGCCGGGCTACACGGCGGCCGTGGCGGGCCGACCCTTCACCTCCGCCTACGACACCGCAGTCTACGTGGGCAGCGCCCGGGCGACCGTGCTGTCCGTCGCGCGGGAGGGCTGCGAGTCGTGGGACGAATGCCTCGCCGAACATGAGTGCAGCGGTTGCGACGACTGTGACGCCTGCGACCCGCTCCACGATGCTTGCAACGAGTCCATAGCCTTCACCGTCCCCGACCTGGAACCGGGGACGGTGTCGGTCCAGATCTTCAATCGCTACGGCGAGAGCAACGCGCTCCCCTTCGATTTGCTCGCTCCCCTGGGCGATACCGGCGCGCAGGACACCGGCGTCCAGGACACTGGTGCCCAGGACACTGGTGCCCAGGACACTGGTGCCCAGGACACTGGTCCCACCGACAGCGGAGACACAGACACCGCGATCGATCCTGAGCCCGACAGCGCCGATCCTGACGTGGACTCCGGCGAGACCGGGAGCACCGACACGGCACATCCCGACGGCGATCCTCCGGCCAGGTAGGGTGAATGGCCCGAGGGCCTCCCGAGACAACCTGTGATCCTGGGGGCGAAGGTGCTCCGCGATCACGCATGCAGAAAGGCACCGCTCATCGCGGTGCCTCCCGTGTTCCCGGCAGTGGCCAGATTTCGTTTCCGGACAGGCGGTCAACGAGCTGGCTGTGACGGACGAAGCGATCTGAGCTAGGCCGAGATCAGCTCCTTGAGGGTCTTGCCGGCGCGGAAGGAGGGGAACTTCCGCTGCGGGATGTTGATCTTGGCCTGGGTGGAGGGGTTGGTCCCCTTGCGGGAAGCGCGGGTCTTGGTGATGAAGGTGCCGAAGCCGGGGATGGAGACCTTGCCGCCGCCGAGCAGCTCGGCTCCGATGATGCCGTTGCCGGCGTCGAACAGGGCGTTGAGGACTTCCATCGACTTGACCTGGGTGAGGCCGGTCTGCTGGGCGAGCTTGACAGCGAGTTCCTTCTTGTTCATGACGATAGCTCCCGAGGTTGGTTCGAAGCGACGACGGAGCCTCCGTGCTCCGTCCTGCTCTGCATAGCGCAGTCCGGCGGCGCGAGCCAAGCCCTCGAAGGCACTTTTTTCCCGTCGTAGAGCGGGTTTCCCGCGATCTCATGATAGTTGTACCCAGCGTCCCTTCGATTGCACCTTGCGATTTTCCCGTGTTTTCAATGACATGACCGGAGAACCGGCATCTTCGTAGGTCTTGTAGTATTTTAGGAAAAACGATGCTAAGCGCGTTATAGCGCCATTCTTCGGGGGGTATTTTTTTTCGATGGGGAGGCGACTTGGTCCAGCCCTGCGGCGCGCCGAGGCCTACGCCGGGTCTCGGAGCCCAGACGCCGAGCGGGCGCGGCGGCCAGATGGCCAGCATCGGGGCCTCGCCGGCCAGTGTCGCGGGACCGCCGGCGCCCCGAGCACGAGAACGTGTCTCGGAGCTTGCAGGGCCCTCCCCTTTCGGAGTATCACTTCAAGTCCAGCGGCACAGGTCCGCCACCTCTTCCCAGCGCCGGTCGACCCGGTCCCCTCCCCGATCTTCCCCGAGGCTGCGATGCGCCCCACCACCCCCCTTGCACTCCTGCTCCTGGGCGCCACCTCGCTGCAGGCTGCCCCGGCCATGGCCGGTGGCCTCGGCCTGCTCGGCACCTCGGGCTTTCACCAGGCGCGCGTCTACTACTACGACGAGCTGGATCGGCAGTACCTCAATCGTCAGGTACGCCCTAACAACGGCTTCGGACTCGAGGTCGTCCTCGGCGACAAGGACGACAAGCTCCTCGGAGTGGCCCGCAGTTTCTTCGTCGTGGACTCCTCCGCGGTGGCGCCTCCGGATCCGCAGTGCGAGAACCCCGTCTACGCGGTGCCCGACGGTCCGCTCTACGTCGGGACGGCCACCGTCGGCTTGCACTGGGGGGTCCTGGGCGATCCCACGGGCTTCCAGGCCCACATCGCCTCGAACGTCGGCGCAGCGGTGATCACCGTGGACAGCGCCACTGGTGAGGGCGCGAACCTGGAGTACCTGCTCGCCGAGGCCGGAGTCGGCGCGCATTATCAGTTCGCGCGGAACATGCAGGTCTACGCGGATGTGGACTTCGCCCTGCGCTACCGCAAGAACTTCTCGCCCGGCGGCAACGCCTACCTCGGCGTGCGCTACCTCTTCGACTAGCGCACCCTGGCGCTGGTCACTTCCCATCGGCACCGGCGATGCGCCTCGGCCCCCTGTTTCTGCTGATCGGGCTGTTTCTGCTGGTCGGGTGCGGGTTCCACGAGTCGCCTCCGAGCTGGGAGGACCAGCTCGTCCCGGACAGCCCCTGCTACCGGGTGAACCTGCTGGACGGCCTCTCCGAGGACGACACCTCCGAGCTGCACGACCTGTTCGACTGCATTGACCAGGGTGCCTTCACTCCCCTGGCCCCGCTCATGGACGCGCTCGACGAGCCGGACCGCGCGGGGACGCCCGCCGGTGTGGACCTGGCACGGTTGATCAACCATCTTCCGGCCACCGGGCTCGACCTTGCGGCAATCCTCGACGCGGCCATCCAGCTCCTGCAGGACGATCGCGCCCCGCTGCTGGCCGCCGCCGAGCTGGCGGTCGAGCTGCTGTACGCCCGTCCCTACGAGCAGGTCGCCTGGGGCGGTCCCTCCGCCGAGCAGAGCGCCCTGGACCAGGGGGTGCTGGTGCCGGCCCTGCCCCTGCTGGGCGATCTCGCCGGCCTGGCCCTGGACCGCGACGACGATCTCGCGGGGCTGTGGGCACAGATCCTGCGGGGCGCGACCACGGCGGATGCAGTGGCCACCTTCCTGGCCGCCGCCGGTGCCGCGGACGGTCCGCTGGCCACGGCCTCGGCGGAGCTGCTGCCCGACCTCGGCGCGGCGATCCTGGCCTGCGAGGACACCAGCAACGATCACACCGCGGCCGACGGCCACGGTTCGCTCGAGGTCCTCGCTGACGCCCTGCTGGAGGAGGGCTCCTCCGGCGGTACGCCGCTGGAGGCGGTGCTGGCCCCGGCCGCGATCATGCTCGGTGACGAGGCCGCGGTGAGTGGCCTGCAGGCGGCGCTGGCCCAGGCCGCCCACGGGGGCCACCTGGCACCCCTGCCCGCCCAGTTCGCCATCCTGGCCACCGAAGATGTGGATGGGGGCAGCCTCGATCCCGGTGAGGACTCGGCCCTGGTGTCGCTGGTCAGGCTCCTGCACCTGGGACATCGCGAGGTGAGCTGCTCCACGCTCGGCGTGGAATGGCTGCACGAAGACGACCTCTCGGTCTGGCTGCTGGAGCTGATGGCGGATCAGGAACCGACCAACGTCGATTTCCTGCTCCACGTCGGTGGTTGGACCCTCTCCTTCGGCGATCTGGTCGAGGCCCTGGCCAGCCAGTGCACCGTGGACTCCACCCAGTTCGCCGCCGATGCCCCGGCGCTCACGCGCTTGGTGGACCCCGAGGTGGGCGATCTGCTGGTGGTCTTGCTGGAGCTGCTCGACGGGCTTGGGCCCGAGGGCGGCCAGAGCCGTGTCCCGGAGCTCGTCGCGCTCATCGACGCGGTGCACGTCCTGGGCCTCTCGGCGCCGGTGGAGGAGCTGCTCAAGGACCTCACCGGCACCCGCCTCATGGCGCTCGCAATGGACCTGGTCCCCGCCCTGGTGGACCCCTGGAGCTCGCAGACCTGGTGCGCGGACGGGGGCACCTCGTGCCCTTCGGAGACCTGGAGCGGCTACGACGAGGCGGACTTCTCGGGTGGGCGTCACCCGGTGGACCTGGAGGACCTGCTCGGGCTGGTCCCGCTGCTGGTGGCGGAAGACGGTGAGGGGCGAGTGCCCCTGGCACGGCTCCTGCCGTCGGCGCGACTCGCCGTCCGGCGCGAGGCCACCTGGACCTGCCTCGACCGGCTGGCCGTGCTGCTGACCACACCCGGGGCCGAGAGCGCCGGGTTGCTGGCCCGCCTGCCCGACTGGCAGGCGGTGGATCCCGACTGGCGCCTGCTCTCCACCGCGGCAGACCTGTTAGAGGATGAGGCTGTCACCACCCCGGTCCTGCGCATCGCCGAGATCGAGGCCGTGCGGACGGAGCTGGCGACCACCTCACCCGCCGAGGCAGGTCCCCTGCCCTTCCTGGCCGAGCTCGTCACCGACGGAACGCTGGCCGAGGTCCTCACCACCGTCAAGCTGATCCTGGATCTTCTGCTGGAGGCCCGTCTGTGAGCGCACCCATCGACTGCCAATTCCGTTCCCTCCCCCTCCCCGCACGCGGTGTCGAGCATCGTTACGGTGAGCGCGTCTTCCTCCACTCGTTCCCCTACCCCATCAGCCTGCTCACCCGGCTCTCCTCGCCGGCCACGGTCCAGCCGCTGTTCAACAGCATCCTGCGCGACCTGTACGGCTTCCTGCTGGGTCAGGTGACCGGCCTCGAGCTGCCCCGCGTGGTGGTGGAGCAGCCCACCCGCATGGCCGCGATCAACCCCGAAGCCGTCCTGCGGACCGAGGTGATCGATCCCACGCAGCGGGTGATCGTGGTGGACGTGGCCCGCGCGGGCATCCTGCCCTCGGCGCTCTTCTTCGATGGCCTGTGCGCCCTGCTGGACCCCGCGTCCGTGCGTCAGGACCACATCTTCATGAATCGCCGCACCAACGAGAAGGGTGAGGTGATCGGCGTCGACATGAGCGGCTCCAAGATCGGCGGCCCGGTCGACGGCCAGATCGTCATCATCCCGGACCCAATGGGCGCCACGGGCTCCTCCATGCTGCGCGCCATGCAGCTCTACCGGGAGAAGAACGTCGGAAAGCCGCTGCACTTCGTGGCGGTGAACCTGATCGTCACCCCGAAGTACGTGCGTCGGCTCGTGGCTGAGGCCCCCGACGTCACCATCCATGCGCTGCGCCTCGACCGCGGTCTCTCCCCCCAGGCGGTCCTCGATCTCCTCCCCGGCGCCTCCGACCAGGAGAACGGCCTGAACGCCGAGGACTACATCGTCCCCGGTGCCGGTGGTGTGGGCGAGCTGATCAACAACGCCCTCAAGTAGCCAGGGAGGTCCGCCATGAAGGCCATCCACACCTCGGGTGCGCCGGAAGCCATCGCCCCGTACAGCCAGGCCATCGAGCACGGCGGCCTGCTCTACACCTGCGGTCAGATCGCGCTCGATCCCGCCAACGGCAAGCTGGTGGCGGGCGGAATCGAAGCGCAGGCCCACCAGGTGCTCACCAACCTGCGGGCGGTCGTCGAGGCGGGGGGCAGCCGCATGGAGCGGGTGCTGAAGACCACGGTCTACCTGGTTGACATGGCGGATTACCCCAAGGTAAACGCCATCTATCTCCAGTACTTCCCGCAAGGTCCCCGCCCGGCCCGCGCGGCCGTGGCGGTGAAGGAGCTGCCGCTGGGGGCGCTGGTCGAGATCGACTGCATCGCAGCAGTGGGGTAACACCAGGCCCAGCCGCGGACGTTTTGGGCGGACCTACTTCGGCCCCGGGGCCTCGGTGGCTGTCGACCGATGCTGGTGGGGCCTTTGCCTTCTCCGTTTCCCCCTGCCCTTGGGCTGGGATTCCTCCCGGGCCTGCGAGACCACCTCCAGCAGCGCTTCGCCGTAGCGCTCCGCCTGCCACAGGCGCAGATCAGGCAGGGCCTCGAGCTGGTCGCGGGTCTGGGGCATGGCCCGGGCGACCTCCCGGATGACGTTGTTGGAGGCGATCAGCGACGCCGCCAGACCATCGCGCTCGGCCTGGCGTTGGCGCCAGGACTTGAGCAACTCCACAGCCCGGGCGGGGGCGGCTCCACCACCGAGCCGGGGGTTGCGGGCGGGGGCCTCGCGCCGCGGGAGGGGGGAGGCATCTTCCAGGCCGTGCGCCACCGCGCGCACCAGGGCCGCGCCATGCTGGCGCATGAGGGCCGAGCTCTTGCGCACCAGCCGACCCAGGTCCTCGACGCTGGCCGGCTGATGGCGCGCGATGGCGGCGAGGACCGGATCCGGGATGACCTTGAATACCGGGCGATCCATCTGCCGCGCTTGTTCCTCGCGATAGGCATACAGGGCCCGGAGCACGCGCCGCCCCCCCTCGTCGAGGTCCGTCGCGCCCTTGATGCGCAGATAATCAGCCGGATCCGGGGTGCGGCCATGCCACTCACGCAGCTCGAGCTGCTGGCATTCCTGGTGCACCGCGTGCTCCCAACCTGCGCGCCGCAGCCGGTACAGCATCACCTCCCGCAGGGCCAACAGCCAGTGGGTGTCACCGCGGGCGTAGTGCAGGTGGGCCGGCAGCAGCGGGCGCTGGGCCCAGTCGTGGCGCTGCAACGCCTTGTCGATGGTGACATCGAAGTTGGCCAAGAGCAGATCAGCCAGGCCAAAGCGTTGTACGCCGAGGAACTGCGCGGCGATCATCGTGTCGAACAAGCCGCGGATCTGGACCCCATAGTCGCGCTTGAGGCTGACGACATCGTAGTCGGCGCCATGCAGCACCTTGACTCGATCGGGTTCTTCCAGCAGCGCGAGGAAGGAGGAGATGTCTGGGATGGCCAGCGGATCGATGACGAAGTCGGCACCCGGGATGGATACTTGTAGCAGGCAGATCCGCTCGCGGTAGTGGTGGAAGGAGTCGGCCTCGAGGTCCACGGCGAGGACGGCCTGCGGGCGCATGGCCTCCACGGCCTCGCCCAGCGCGGCGGGGTCCTGGACAAGGATCAGGGGGACATCCCCGAACATCATGGACTCCAGCACAGAGGGACGGAAGGGCAGGTGGCGGTGGCCCGAGCGGGGCGGCCAGGGGAGGCTGATAACTCCCTGGGCGGCTCGGGGCCGCGTTGGGGCTGTTCCGCTCCCGTCCGGAACGCTATCATCCCGACGTGCGCCGCTGCCTGCCCATCCTGCCGCTGCTGATCGCGCCGGTGCTGCTCCTGCGGGATGGCCTGGAGCGGGGCCGCTTCCTGGGTCAGTCCTTCGGGGAGGGCTGGGGGCACCTGTTCACCGTCGGCCAGACGGCGCGTTGGCTGGGGGGCGAGGCCCTCCCGGGAAAGGCCGACCTGCTGGCATTCCCCGGGGGGATGCCCTTCTGGCCGGTGGACCCACTGGTGACCGGGCTGGGGGCTGTGGTGGCACGCGCGGTGGGCGGAGGCGCCCCGGGCATCGCGACCGGCCTGATGGTCGCGGTGCTGACGTTGTTGATACTGGCGGGGATCGGCGGCTGGACGCTGGCGCGCGCGGCAGGTGCCGGACCCTGGGCTGCCACCGCGGCGGGCTTGGGGGTGCAATTACACCCGTACCTGCTGCGCAGCGGTCAGGATGGGGTGATCGAGGTCCTGGCCCTCGGCCTGCTGGCCTCGTTGGGGGCTGCGGCGGTGCACGCGCAACGCCACCCCGGGCGGCGTGCCTGGGCGCTGCTGGCCCTGGCCGGGGCGGCGACCGCCGCGGCGAGCCCCTACTTCGCGGTCTACGCGGCGCTGACCTGGGCGGTCCTGCTGCCGTGGCTGCGGTGGCGGGGGGGGGCGATGACCTGGATCCGGATCGGGCTGGTCCTCGCGCTGGTCTTCGGCCTGGTGGCAGCCCCGCTGCTGATGGCTGAACGCGGGCCGGGAGGGCGCCTCGATCCTGGCTTCTCCGCGGGTGGCTTCCAGCTCGCCCCGCAGGCATCCGTGCTCGTCGCCGAGGATGGCAGCCTGAGCCCGGCGCCCCGCCGGCTGGTGGAGCCCCCCTCCCCCCGCGCGGA
>Ga0233425_10007507_pt1 | contig 15268 bp, 16 predicted proteins | sample Watercolumn_Towu_2_FD_181712 | JGI IMG/M metagenome (GOLD analysis project Ga0233425, IMG submission 181712) | Freshwater microbial communities from Lake Towuti, South Sulawesi, Indonesia - Watercolumn_Towuti2014_140_MG | ecosystem: Environmental > Aquatic > Freshwater > Lake | place...
CCACCTACACCACTCCCGCTCTCCGATTACTCCACATACCCCAGCGCCTTCAGCGCCTCCATGTCCTCGGCATCCCCCGCGCCCGCGGCCATGTGCTCGGCCATCGAGTCGCGCGGGACGATCAGGGTCCCGGCCTCGAAGGAGAGCCGGGCGCCGTCGAAGGTCTGTTCGCCTGCGTCCAGGCCGAGCGCCCGGCTGAGGCCGCCGCTCTCGATGCTCAGGGCCTGCGGCGCGGGGTCCGCGAAGAGCACGTAGATCGTCCCGGTCGGCTTGGCGCCGGGCTCGACGCGGACGCGCAGGCGGTCCTCGGAGAGCGCCACCTTCGCCACCTGCTCGCGGGTCGTGCGGGGGACCTCGCCCCACTCGACGTTGGCGCGGCGCGTGCGGTCGGCCTCGGGGTCGAGCAAGCCGGCTTCGGCGACGGGGACGGGAAAGACCAGCTCGAAGGGCTTGCCCGCCTTGCCCTTCAGGTGGACGCGCAGGCCCGGTCCAACCGGCCAGCCGGTGGCCTGGGCGAGTCGCGCGCGCCAGGCCGGCAGGTCAAGGGCGCGCTCGACGGCGAGGTCGCGCTGCTCTCCGGGGTCGGCGGAGAGGTCGTAGAGCTCTTCGAGCCCCTCGAGTTGCTCGCCAGGCTGGCCGCGCTGCTGCCCAGGCCGGGCAAGAACAGCATCTCTTATCACGGCGTCCTGGGCGCCCGATCCGCGCTGCGCGCCGAAGTCATCCCCTCCCCGCCGCAGACCGCGTCGCTGGGCGCGCTGGGCAAGGGCTGCGGAGCTGGCCCACGTTTCCACATCGTCCCGCCGGGCACCCGCCGCCACCGGCCTTGGCACCTCCCCTGGGCCGACCTCCTCTGGAGAACGTTCTCCCTCCCCGCCAACTGCATCCAGCCCCCTGGATTCGTCACGGGAGGTCCGGGTCACCCACCCCTTCCACCCCTTGTCAGGGCGGGCCTTCCCACGCGCCGGCGAGCGCCGGAGCCATCACGGTGACTTCGTCTGGCTGACGGCGGCCGACGGCAGCACTTTCACGCTTCCAAAGCGCTGGACGAGCGAGGCGACGCCGGATCCGTTCGAGCGGTTCGCCGAGGGGAGGGCCCACTTCCGCATGGACGACCTGGTGGAGCTGGTCGCGCTGTTGGCCGGGCTCGGACAGGGAAGACGCGACGAACTGGAGGCGGACGATGTGTAAGGACTATTTTGCCGTTGATGTAAAGCGCATTTTGCCAGTATAGCGCGCTTCGTGTTCTCACACAGCTCGGTCAATCAGCGGAATAAGTATAAAGAAGATTCCTTTTGCTGAACAACATGCGTCCTGCTCTTGCACATCCAGGCGAGGTGAGCATAATAGTCTTATCATTTCGCTCCCAACCCTTCCTCTCACCCTCCCCTCACGAAGCCACCATGTCCCCACCTCCCCACGACGACCCCAAGCACCAGGCGCTGGCCCGGCGCGGCGTCTTGCACCCCCACCCCGAGCTCGTCTCCGACGGGCTGTTCGAGGAGGGCTCCTTCTTCGACCGGCGTGACCTGATGCAGGTCAAGTACGAGATGCTCCGCAGCGTCCGCGTCGATGGCCGCAGCGTCCGCGAGGCCGCCTCCGCCGCGGGGCTCTCGCGCCCCACCTTCTACAGCTCGAAGGCGGCGTTCGAGCGCGAGGGGCTCCTCGGGCTCCTGCCAGAGAAGAAGGGGCCCAAGCGCGCGCACAAGCTCACCGACGAGATCCTCGAGCTCGTGGAGGCGTGGCGACGCGCGGAGCCTGACCTCGACGCTTCCTCGATCGCCGCGCGCCTCCAGGAGCGCCTCTTCCTCACGGTCCACGCCCGCAGCGTCGATCGGGCGTTGGCCAGGCGCCGGCGAAAAAGGGGGGCCTCGTGAGCCCCGCCGCCAGGGCACAAATAACCTCCGAGCCGCTGTCCGCGCGCTATGAGCGGCTGCGCGAGAGGGTGCTGGCCAGCTCCGAGGGGAGCGGGATTCCCGGGCTGGCCAGCGTACGCCGGCAGGGTCTGTGGGCCTGGGTCGAGCTCACGCGCGCTTCGGACACCCCGATGCCCCGGCCTCCCACGCCGCCCGTACACCCGCCTCCACACACGGCTCCCGTCGCCCACCAGGCCGAGCTGGTCGATGTCTGGGTCGATCTGGTCCTCAAACGAGCCATCCCCAAGGAGGCACCATGAACGCCCCCTCGAAGGTCACCGCGAGTCACCTCGCCCGCAACGCCTACCTCTACGTGCGCCAGTCCTCGTTGCGCCAGGTCGCCGAGAACCAGGAGAGCACCCGGCGCCAGTACGCCCTGCGCCAGCGCGCCGTCGCGCAGGGCTGGCGGGAGGAGCAGATCCAGGTCATCGACTGCGACCTGGGCCTGTCCGGAGCCTTTGCGGAAGGCCGCGACGGCTTCCAGCGTCTGGTCGCCGAGGTGGGGCTGGGCCACGCCGGCATCGTGCTGGGCCTGGAGGTCTCGAGGTTGGCCCGAAACTGCGCCGACTGGCACCGCCTGCTGGAGATCTGCGCGCTGTCCAGGACGCTGATCCTGGATGAAGACGGCCTGTACGATCCCGCGCAGTACAACGACCGCCTGCTGCTCGGATTGAAAGGCACCATGAGCGAGGCCGAACTGCACCTGCTGCGTGCCCGCCTGCAAGGCGGCCTGCTCGCCAAAGCGCGGCGAGGAGATCTCTGCGTCGGCCTGCCCATCGGCCTGGTCTACGACGCCGTCGGACGGGTCGTGCTGCACCCGGACGCTCAGGTCCGCGAGACCATCGCGCTGTTCTTCGAGACCTTCCGCCGCACCGGGGCGGCCTGCGCGACGATCAAGGCCTTCGGTGATCGGGGGCTGCTCTTCCCGGCTCACGCCCACAGAGGCCACCAGAGCCTCGAGCTGCTCTGGCGCCCCCTGACCCTCGAGCGCGCCGTGCAGGCACTGCACAACCCCCGCTACGCCGGAGCCTTCGCCTACGGCCGCTGGCGGACGCGAGGGTCCATCGGGGGACGGGCGAACAAGATCGCGCTACCCCAGGACGAATGGGAGGTCCTGCTGCTCGACCGACATCCCGGCTACATCGACTGGGCCGAGTACGAGCGCAACCAGAAGCGCCTGGCCGACAACACCAAGCGCGGGCTGCGCGCCAGCACGCGGACGCCCCGGGAGGGCCCGGCGCTGCTGCAGGGCCTGGCCCTGTGCGGAAAGTGCGGCGCGCGCATGAGCGTCCGCTACCAGCTCCGCCAGGGGCGCCTGCTCCCGAGGTACTTCTGCTGCCGACAATCCATGCGCCACAAGCAGGCGACCTGCCAGAGCATCATCGGTGAAGGGATCGACGAGGCCATCGGCCAGCTCGTCGTAGACGCGATGACGCCCATGGCGCTGCAGCTCACCCTGGCCGTGCAGGACGAGCTGCGCGCACGCATCGACGAGGCGGACCGCCTGCGCTGGATGCACGTGCAGCGCGCCGAGCACGAGGTCGAGCTGGCGCGCCAGCGCTACATGCAGGTCGATCCGAACAACCGCCTCGTCGCCGCCTCCCTGGAGGCCGACTGGAACCTCGCCCTGCACGCCCTCCAGGAGGCTCGCGAGGAGGCCGAGCGCCAGCGCGCCGCCGACGCCGCGCGCTACGACCAGGCCACGCGAGACCGCATCACGGCCCTCGCCACCGACTTCCCCGCCGTGTGGAACGATCCGGGCACGCCCTGGCGCGAGCGCAAGAGGATGCTCGCCCTGCTCATCGAGGACGTTACGCTGCTGCGCGGCGACCGGATCACAGCCCAGGTCCGCTTCCGAGGCAGCGCGACGACCACGTTGACCTTCCCCCTGCCAATCAAGTTCAACGACGAGCGTAGAACCCCGGCGGCCGTCGTCGCCGAGGCCGACGCCCTGCTCAGTGCGCACACCGACGGCGAGGTGGCTGCCATCCTCGCCCAGCGCGGCCATATCACCGGGGCGGGTGAGACCTTCGACGGCGCCGCGGTGGCCTGGCTGCGCAACCGATACGGGCTCCGCTCCTACAAGGAGCGCCTGCTCGATGCGGGCGGCCTGACCTGCGAGCAGCTCGCCCCCATGCTCGGCTGCTCGGGGAGCAACCTCCGACGCCTGGCCAGGAGCGGGCTGGTCGCGGCCACACGCTGCAACGACAAGGGCGAGCGCGTCTTCGCTCCGCTGGACGCGCAGCCGGGGCCCATTCGACAGCTCGCCACCGACCATGCGAGACTTGGAAGGACCGGCGACGTGCACGCAAACCCTGCGCGAGGTGCAGTATGAAGCGCGCTCCTTCGAGAAGGACGCGCTCGCCTGCCCGCGCTGCCAGCGCCCCTTGCACCTGCGCACCGTCGTCCTGCCGCCTGCCACCCTCGATGTCCTCGCCAGCCTGGACGCCGCGGTCGCGCGCGCTCCACCCGCTGGCCAGGACGTGCTGCCCACGCCTGCCGCCGGGACCGCCGCGTAGGTCGTCCCCCGATCCCCCGACCCAGAACCCTCCCGCCGCTCCCTGGCGGGCTGGCCCCGGTGCGGGCCACGCCCGGCGTCGGTATCCCGGGCCCGCCCGTCCCGAGAGCTGCCTTTCATGGGGCCGTGCCAATGCGCTCGAATCCATCGCGACGCCCCGCCGCTGGGCCTCTTGCGACCTCCAGACGGCCGCGGTACGCCGTAGACATGACCTTTGTCCTGCCTATCCCCAGACTCACCCTGTGAGAAGGACGGTTTGAGCTGCGCCAGCGGGTCAGGCCACGGGTGGCCGTCGCGCAGCTCCAGGTCCCCCTTTGCGCGGATGTCGGGATCGCGGATCTCATGGAGGCCCGCGCATACCCGGCGTGGTCCGCTACCATGTGCTTGCGCAGGTTGAAGACTTCAATCCCGCAGCCACCCGGCGCGAGGTGGAACTGCGAATGTTGTCCCACCATCGGAGGTGGGGGAAGGGAGGGGGTCTGTCGGGCCGCGGACTGGCGGAAGCCGCACCGCCAAGGTGGTGGCGGCAAAGGACCCGGCAGCGTCTCCTTTGATCGGCCTACACACCGCTCACCAGCGTGGGGTCCAACTCCCCGCAGGCCCGCCGAAGGCTCCCATGTCGTTGCGCGAGCCGTCTACGTCGTTGTAGGTCACTGAGGCATAGCCCGCGTCGATCGCGGGGCTGCCAGCTTGCAGGGTCAGGACGTCGTTGGTCGCGTCATTGTCGTCGTACCATGCAGCAAACAGCGGGTCATCGCCCAGATTGCCGTTGCCCCCGACGGGGTTGGACGCCCCGCCGCAGAAAGACCCGGAATTCGCCGCGAAGAGGGAGTAGCGCACCTGCATACCACCGCCCGTGAGTACGCAACTGCTCCCATTGGCGTAGAAGATGCTATTGAGCACGTCCACAGACCCGTTCTCGCGGACGAGGGCCGAGCCGGTCAGGTCGATGAAGACGTTGTTGACGATGCTGGCGCTGGGGCCGTTCACGGAGATGGCTTCGCCGCTGTTCGAGAAGATGCTGTTGGAGATGGTCACGTCACCGGCGTAGTCGGAGCCGCAGCCAGCTTCGATGGCGCCGGTTTGCTGGGTGAAGGTCGCGTGGGTGATTTCCAGGCTCTGACCGTGGGGCAAAAAGGAGACCGCCGAGCCGTACAACGCCGTATTCGCGGCGAAGGTGCTGTCGGTGATGGAGGCGTCGGCCTGGTAGAGCGACAAGGCCCCACCGTTGCCATTGGAGGCAGTGGCGTTGCCCATGAAGGTGCACCCGCTCACTACGATGTCCGTCCCCCCACGCATCATGGCCACGCCTCCCGAGAGCGCGCGGTTGGCCGCGAACGAGGAGTCGATCAGCTCGAGGTGGCCATCGGCTGCGTACACGACACCGCCGGAGCCGCTCACCGTGTTGGAGTTGGCCACCACCTCCCGCAGCGTGAGGGAACCGCCGTCGAGGAAGGCCACGCCGCCCGAGCCGTAGGAGTGGTCCGGTGGGGTTGTGCCGTACCCACCGCGCAGTGTGAATCCCTCCAGCACCAGTTCTTCGCCTGTGTCGAGCACCAGGATCGAGCCGATCCCGCCCGCGTCGAGGGCTGTGGACGAGGCGCCGGACGAGGACCGGATGGTCAGCTCCCGGTCACCGAGGTCGAGGTGTTCCTCGTAGCTCCCCGGTCGGACGAGGATGTCCCAGCCGTCCGAGGCGCGATCGATGCAACCCTGGATGGTGGTGCTATCCCCCGACCCATCGGTCGCCACCACGCAGTCGGCCGTGATGGTCCCCGTGTCGTCGGTATCGGCATCGCTGTCGGCGTCGGCGTCGCTGTCTGCGTCGGCATCGCCGTCGGCGTCGGTGTCGGTGTCGGTGTCGGTGTCCGCGTCGGTATCGGTGTCACCCTCACCCTCGCAGTCGGGAGATCCGGCGCAGCCGTCGTCGTCGCAGTCGAACAGCCCGTCGGCGTCGTTGTCGGCCCCATCACTGCAGTCTCCGGGCTCGGTGCCCTCGATGCGCTCGGCGGGGCAGCCTCCCAGGACGGCCAGGACCAGGAAGAAGGGAGTGCGCATGGGTCTCTCCAGAAGTCGAACTTGATGATAGTGAGGATATTCTTCGGTGCCAAGCCTCGGGTTACCCGAGCGGTCCCGACTCCGCGCTCCATGTCCTCCCAGGGGCGGGCGCCAGGGCTGCGCGGCGGCACCCGTCGCGCATTCCGTACCAATGCTGTCCCGTCTCGTTGAAATTGCCCGATTCCGTCCGAGCGAAATTTCCCGGTAGAAGTCGAGGGACGGGGGTTCTGATCGTATCCCGACCCCGGAGCCGAGTGGTCCCGGAGCAGCCAGCGCCGTCGGAAGATGGTCTGCCTCCAAAGCCCCTTCAAGCCGAGGAAGGGCAACGCTGCGGGCTGCCAGTCGTGCCGGTGTCAGGCGGGCCCGGGGCGTGGTCCCTCCCAGAGCCATACACCTCCCCGCCGCGTGTACCGGCATAGAAAGCCGTCGCCCAGCGAGGCCAGCAACGAGGTCGTGCACGGCTTCCGGAGCAAGCCGCCCTGCTACCCGGTCCCGGCCTCCGCGTCGCGGGCAGAGGCGCCGTCCCAGGGCCGGCTACCGGGAGCCGGCCCTGGGACGAGGGATCGCTTCCCCGGACGACGGCCTCGTGAGCTGGGAGTCTTCGGTGGGATCCGACAGCCACCAGGTGAGGCCCGCAGTGGGTGGGGACGCCCTCGGTGCATGACGAAAAGCGTGGTACGACGCATATATTCGCTTGATATCTAATGCACGCTGCCCCAGGCTGAACCAGCTCGGGTTCTTCCTGGCCGGTCGCTCCAGGAGGCGGATCGTCCGGGCCCGTCGCGCCTCGGCTGTTGGTCCCCTGCTCCAGGCACTCCGACCCGGTCCCCTTCCACCGACCTTCCCGCCGGAGAACCCTGTCCTGAAAGGTGCCTTGTACCTGACCGAGAACGAGCAAGGGAGGAACCCTCTCCCACGAGTCCGGCCGCAAGTGGGATAACGCACCTGCCAGCGGCTCCGGCGTAGCTCGCGGCTCCGCAGCCATCAGGTGCCGGCAACTGGACCATCTGAGGCGTAATGAGCCCCGCTGAAAAACGCCATCCATGCTGTGGCACTTGACCTCTCGCCGCCAGTAGTACTGGTGTATGTCCCAGGACCCCTCCGACGAGGATCTCATGATCCGCCTCCAGCAAGGAGATCGACGGGCCTACCAGGCGCTCTACGCGCGCTGGGGGGCGCGGACGATGGACTTCCTGCTGCGCCGGACGGGGTCAAGGGCCTGCGCCGAGGACGCGCTGCAGGATACCTGGCTCCGGGTGTTCCGCTACGCACGAAGCTACGAGCCCGGGCGCCCTTTTGCGCCGTGGCTGTTCGGCATCGCCGCCCGTGCGGGCCACGACGCGCGCGAGCCCGAGGCCGGGGCTTTCTCCCTCACCGGGAGCTACGAGGCCGATCCCACGCTCCGCGACCGTGTGCTGCGGGCGCTTCACAGGCTCGACCCCGAAGACCGACGGTTGCTGCTGTTGAACGTGGAGGGGTTCGATGCGACTGAGGTGGGACGGATGCTGGGCATGCGCCCGGGGACGGTGCGCCAGCGCCTGACCCGCATCCGCCGTCACCTGCAGGGGGTGCTGGGAGAACCCGATGCCTGAGCTCGACATCATGATCCGCGACCTTAAGGGTGCGCCGCCGCCGCGGGAGGCACCGCGCCTGCCGGGCTCGGCGCCTCGCCTCGTCCTGGCTTTCGCCGCCCTGGCGTTGGTGGGCGTCGGCGTGTACGCCATGACCGAGCGGGGCTCGTACTCGGGGACGCGCGGCGGCACAGGGACGCCGGGGGTGGACCTGCGCATGGTGGTGGCGCGCGACGGGCGCACCCAGCGGGTGACCCGGGGGGGGCTCTGCCATGTGGGCGAGTCGGTCTACTTCCGCGTGGCCTCGCACCCCGCCGGCGGGGTCGTGCTGTGGGTCGAGGGGCCGGCTGGCAAGGAGTCCATCGCGCGAAGTCCCGCTTCTCCAGAACCCTCGGACCTGGAGACACCGACCGGGATGGTAAGCTACGAGTTCGATCGGCCTGGCGCCCACACCTTCGTTCTGGCGCCCGCCGGTGAGGAGGACTGCGGAGGGACGACCTGTTCGAAGCTGACCCTGGAGGTGGAATGACGGCAGCCCTGGCCCTGTGGATGGGCGCAGCCCTCGCGGGTACCCGCGGGGTCCGCACCGACGCACCCCGCCCCCCGGATCTGGAGCAGGCCTACGCACCGCGCAGGGTGGCCCTGGTGATCGGCATCGACCGCTACACCGACCCTGCGCTGGGCGACCTGCGCTACTCCGCGAAGGACGCCCAGGACCTCGCCACCGCCCTGTCCGACCCGGCCGAGGGCTCCTTTGATCTCGTCTCCCAGGTGGGCGGCACCGTCACGAGGGAGAGCTTCTGGTCCGCCTTCGAGGCCGCCACCGGACACCTGCAACGCGACGACACGTTCGTGCTGTTCATCGCCGGCCACGGCACCCTGGACCTATCGGGCGACGGATCCGTCCTGTACGTCATGCCCTCGGACTCCTGGCTGGAGAAGCCAGGCGAGACCGGCATCCCCGTGCTCGCGCTGGAGGCAGCGTTTTCCCAGTTGCCCGCGCGCCGCCGCGTGCTCGTGCTCGACACCTGCTACTCGGGCTCGGGTCGCTCCGCCCTGACCCCGGCCATGAGGGCGCGCCTGGACGGCCTGCGCGGGCCCCTGCCCGCTCCGCTGGCCCTGGACGTAAGCGAGCAGGAGGTGCGGCTCTTCTCGGCCCACCACAACCAGCCGGCCATCGAGGACGAGCACCTGGCAAACGGGGTCTACACCCACTTCCTGGTGGAGGCCCTCGGCGGTGCAGGCGACGCTGATGGCGACGGGCTGGTGGACGTGCTCGAAGCTCACGACTGGGCCCGCGACCACACGCTGGAGTACACCGGCGGTGTCCAGGTGCCATGGGTCCAGGCCACCACCGTCGGCCGCGAGTCCATCTTCCTCGCGGGCGACCCCGGGCGGCGCCGTGCCGCCGAGCAGGCGATCGTGGCTGGGCTGGAGGCCTTGCCCACCGGCACCGTCCTGCGCATCGACGGGCACGAGCGTGGTGCGGGCCCCGTGTTGCCCGGTTGGCGCGACCTGGTGGTGGAGCCCCCCGGCCAAGCGCCGGTGCGCGCCCGGGTGTACTTGGAGGCCGGCGAGAACCTGGACGTGGGCCGATTGGTGGCCGAGCGCCGCGGCCGGATCCAGGTCGGCCCCTGCGCGGGCTGGTCTGCCGCCAACGCCTGGGTTCCTGCGTGGGGCCTCGGCCTGCGCGCCTGGTGGCTGCCCCGTGACGCCTCTGGCTTCCGCCCCGCGGTGGGCCTGCGCGCGGGCCTCGGGCTGGGCGAGGTCGCCGACCTCGGCCGCTTCCCATCAGGCCGCGTGCTCGCCGATCTCGGCTGGTGGGCCGGCCGGCGCTTCCAGGCCGGTCCGGGGCTCGCAGCCGGCCTCACCTGGCGCCGCCCCGAGGGCCAGTGGCAGGCCGCGCCTCTGGCCGCCCCCACCATCCACCTGCAGTGGCGCGACGAGAACACCTTCGTGGCCCTGGAACCCGCCCTCGACCTCTTCCCAGCCGAGGGCGTCGTCGCCGCCGTCCCGGAAGTCCAGTTCACTGTCGGGCTCGCGCTCTGAGCCCAGGGAGGTCCCATGATCCTGCCCATCCTCATCCTGATGGCCTGCCCGCCCTTCTCGAACGGCAAGGATGACACCGGGCATGACTGCGGCCCGGGTACCCACTGGGACGGCGAGTACTGCGTCCCAGGCGAGGACACCGACTCGGACGCCGACGCGGATACGGACACCGACACCGACGCCGATGGGGACACAGATGCTGACGCCGACAGCGACACCGACACCGACCCAGTCGATGCAGACGGCGACGGCTACTCGATCGACGAAGGGGACTGCGACGATGGCGATGCCAGCGTGAACCCCGGCGCCGAGGAGGTCTGCGGCAACGGCGTGGACGACAACTGCGACGGCTCTGCGAACGACTGCGGGTGGTCCGGGGAGTCCCTCTTGCCCGATGTCGGCCTGCGCCTGGGCGGACACCGCGCCAGTGACATGACGGGCTGCGTCACCGCCGTGGGCGGTGACACGGACGGAGACGGTCACGCCGAGATCCTCGTCGGAGCGCCCTACCGCGACGATGGCGCGACCGCGACGGGCGCGGTCTACCTCGTAGACAGCCCCATCGCTGCCGACATGAGCCTCGAAGACGGCGATGCTGTGCTACGCGGGTCGTCCGCGGACGACATCGCAGGGACGGATCTGGCCTTCCTGGGGGACACGAACGGAGATGGCTTCGACGACTTCGCCGTGGGTGCGCGAGGAGCGCAGGAGACGAGCGGCTACGGCCGCTTCGATGGCACGGTCTGGGTGGTCCACGGCCCCGTGTCCGGCAGCCTCTGGCTCGCGGACCTGGGGGAGGCATGGACTCCAGCCACCGAGTGGGAGGGTATCGGCCACACGCTCGCCGCGGTGGGCGACGTCACCGGTGACGGATCTCCCGACCTGTTGGTCGGCGCTCCCAACGACAGTTCCTACACCTTCATGGCTGGGGCAGCTTGGATCCTCGATGGCCCGGCGCCTGGCGGGGGCAGCTTCAGCGATGCAGAGGTGCAGATCTACGGTACCAATCAGTCCCACCACTTCGGCGCGGCGGTCTCGGGGCTGGGCGATGTGGACGGCGACGGCCTCAACGACTTCGTAATTTCGGACCCATCCTGGTTTCGGGGTGGCACATACGCTGGCCGACTGTCCGTGTTCCTCGGCCCCGTCTCCGGATCGCTCGTCGACAGCGCGGCCGATGTCTCGGTATACGGCACTTCCAACACCCTTTATCTCGCCTCCGAAGGCTATGAACTCGGGGGCCCGGGTGACCTCGACGGCGATGGCCACGACGACCTCGTGGCGGTCCACCCGTCCGAGACCGACGGCGGCAACGGGTATGCCGGAGCGGCCTACATCGTCAGCGGAAACGCCCTCCACGGAGAAGTGGAGCTTTTCCTGGCGACAGGCAAACTGGTCGGTTCCTCAGCCGAAGACATGCTCGGAGTGTGGGGAGCGTCCGGGGTGGGGGACGTGGATCGGGACGGACGCGACGACCTGCTCGTCGGGGCGAAGTACGCCGACACGCACGGCGAGAACAGCGGTACCGCCTACCTCGTCGCGGGTCCGATCACAGGGACGAACTACGCGGCGGATGTCGCGGTGGCCTCTTTCTCCGGCGATGGGACACAGCAGGCGGCGGGTGTAGGGCTCTCCGGTGGCGTGGATCTCACCGGCGACGGCGTGATCGACCTGCTCGTGGGCGCGTCAGGCGCCGATGGCGATGAGGCCGACGCTGGGGCGGTGTTCCTGGTTCCAGGGACGGGATTCTGACCCTGTCCCCCGTCGGAAGGGTCTGTCTCGGCTTGCAGGAGCCGGTCGCGAAGGCCGTAGCGTCGATGGTCTCGGATGTGGCCGCGCCGATCCCCGGCCGATCCGGTCGGAGTACGTCGGCTCGCGCGGTTGAGTACGTCACGACCCCGGGTCGGGGTACGCCGCGGGAGGGGCAGGTGTACGCTGGTGGCGATGGCAGCTCCGCTGCGTATTCCACGGGAAGCTGGACACCGATCCCATGGGAAGCTGGACACCGATTCCATGGGAAGCTGGACACCGATTCCACGGGAAGCTGGACACCCTGCGGGGTGGCCTGACCACCGTGGAGTGACGAGGCGAGCCGACGCTGGGTAGCCGGCGAAGGTACGGCGACCTCCCCCCAGGGCAAGGAGGTCATCGTGCCAGCCAAGAGGCTGTCCATGCGCAAAATCAGAGAAATGCTACGCCTGTGCTGGGGCGATGGTCTGTCCAACCGCGTCGTGGGGACCAGAGTCGGCTGTTCGCCGACCACGGTTTCGGGTTGCGCTAAGCGGGCGGCCCTCCGTGCCAACCTGGGTGAGACACCGCCCCCCGCGAGGAATACTGTCGAGGGCGTAGAGGATGTCGCCCATGTCCGAACCCCAGAAGCCCGAGCTGACGGCCGTGTCCGACCCCGAGGTGCTCGATCGGCCACGGCGCCGCAGCTTCACGGCCGCCTACAAGCTGTCCATCCTGCGCGAGCTGGACGCCTGCACCGAGCCCGGGCAGGCCGGGGCGGTGCTACGGCTGAGGGACACTGGCTTGTCGGGCCCGCCCGTGAACAGCGCGGCCTCCGGGTCTTCGCTCGCGAAGGCATCCAGGTAGTCGCGCAGCACGCCCCGCAGATCGTTCGGGATCCTGACCGTGCGCTTCCGGCCCCCCTTGCCCCGGCGGATCAGGATCTCCCGCTCGCCCCGGCCGACGCGCACGTCGGAGCGCCGCAGCGCGCAGGCCTCGCCGACACGGATCCCGGTGGCGAGCAGGACCAGGCCCAGCACGCCGTCACGATGGTCGCGCCAGAGGCCGCGCTGCTTGGCGTGGGCCACCTGGCCCTCGAAGTGGGTGCGGAGCCGATCGCGCCCCTCGGGGCGCAGGACGCGGGCGGTGTCGAGCGTGGCGGTGGATGCGTGGTCGGTCATGGTGAGCCTCCCTGGGCAGCATGGTCGGGGCAGGAGGTGGGCTTGGAGGGGGGGAGACGCGGTGGCCTGCAGGGCCCCGCTCGGGCTCGCTGCGCTCGCCCTCGGGGGCGGCGGCTGCGGAGGGTGGGCGCCGTGTGGTGGGTCGTAGTGCCCATGGCGCGCCTGTCGTTGGGCGGGGCTTCGGGCTTGTCGACGCTGGTCCCGGGCTCCACCTGGCAACATCATGGTGGACATCTGTCCGCCATGAGGTAACAATGCCCCCATGTGGTCGCCTCAAGCCATCAGAGCCCTTCGCGCCCGCCTCGGGATGGACACAGCCGCGTTCGCCAAGCTGACAGGGGTGGACGCTCGCACCGTCCGCCGGTGGGAGGCTGGGCAGGCGCGCCCCACCGGATCGGCGGAGGCTGTGATGAGCGGCATCGAGGAGAGTCTCAACAAGGACCCGAACTTCGCGGGGACCTTAGTGGCACTTCTTGTCGGCGCCGCCGCAGTGGGCGGCCTCGCCTACGTTCTCGTGAAGCTGATCGACCACCTGCGGGACCAGGACCGCTAACGGCTCGCGCCACTTCCTGGTGACCTTGGAGACGAAATGCTCGACGACCTGATCGCCCTGGACAAGTACCTGAACTGGAAGGTGTTCGGCGGCCACTGGAACCAGACGATCTCGCGGAATGCGGGCTCCAAGATCGGCCGCGCTCTCGGTACGACCACCGATGTCGGGACCAGCCTCTTCCACTGGGTACTCTTGCTCGGCCTTGGCACCCTCGCAGTCGGTGGAATCGCCGCCTTCGCCCTGAAGTCGGACGCCAAGGACCGGTAGCGCGCGTCTACGTGCCTCCCGCATCGGCCATCTCCTTCACCACCATCTCCAGCCCCGCCACGCCCGGTTACCTCACCGCGTGAGCCGCGGTAACCCGTAGTGCCTCGGTAACCATAGCTTCGCCCCCACGGGCGCGGCTCGTACTATAGTACAGTATGGTAACTATTCGGTCATCGGGTTACCTTCCTGCACGTCAGACGATCCACATGGAGTACCTTCAGATCGCCCTATGGGGCACGGAATACGGCAACGAACGAGGATCTAGATGGCGCTCCAGATGGTATTCCATTCCTCCCAGAGCCGCGGGGGAGCTTCACCTTGTTCTCGCCCGCCGAGAACCTCGACAGCCTGCCCGAGGGAGCTTCGATCTCCAGGGCCATGTTCTCGCGCTGTGCTCGAGGGACCGAGAGGTAGATCTCGTCGCGGAGAGTCGCGAGCCGCGGGGCAACGCGCCCACCACTGTTGCCATGCCCTCTCGGATCGGTAGAGGCTCACCTCCTCGCCGATGGTCTGGCGCGCATCGCCCTCCAGATCACGGGCGAGCCGAAAGGCGCCAGAGAGGGACAGGGCGATATGGGCGTGGTAAGAGCTAAAATCTCTGAGGAGGAGGGGCCAGCCTTTCGGGGGCGCCAAGACGCACTGCTGGGGGGCTCTATGACGCCCCCCACGGCTCGGCGGGCAACTGCGAGGCCTGATCCTCTGCCGGCGCCGTGGCCCCCAGGCCCGCTATCGCCGGGCAGGCGGGGCTGGGCAGGATCTGCTCGGTCCCCTTCACCCACCATCCACCGGCAGCCAGCGCCTCACCTGCAGATCCTCCCCGTTCTCGCCAAGTTGCACCCTCAGCCGCAGCCCCCGTAGCTGCCCCGCTGCCGCGACCGATCCGTGGGGTGCGGGCGCCAGGCCTGCCGACAGGAACAGGTAGCGCCAGACCGGCTTATCCGCGTCCACGCCCTGAGTGATGGCGGCACCGTCGTGCGGGCCGCCGAGAACCCGCACGTGCAGCACTACCCGCGGCCGATCCTCCATCCCTACGACCCGTTCGACCACCACCAAGACAGCCGTCACGCCCCGGACCGCGCGCTTCGTCCCGCCCGCAGCAGGGGCGAACGGCCTGAACTGGTAGGACGCTCAAGAGAGCCGTCGCGAGGGTCCTGCCGGCCGGCCGCCGCACCCATTTCTGGCCCATTCGCCCGCGGATATTTGCGGTAGAATCGTGGCATTCGTGCGGAGGTGCGTTTCCGCTGGTGCGGCTGATACGTCAGTTACAAGGGCCTTTTCAGCGTTCCAGGAGGCGTGGGTGTTGACACCGGCCCAAGTACCTCGGTGGCTGCCGGTTGGCGCTGGTGGGGCCTTGAGAACGACCACGTCATCCCCGCCGAGTGCATGGTGCGGATCCGGTAGCTGACCAGACGCAGGCTGGAAGCTGGGCT
>Ga0233425_10007508_pt1 | contig 15264 bp, 10 predicted proteins | sample Watercolumn_Towu_2_FD_181712 | JGI IMG/M metagenome (GOLD analysis project Ga0233425, IMG submission 181712) | Freshwater microbial communities from Lake Towuti, South Sulawesi, Indonesia - Watercolumn_Towuti2014_140_MG | ecosystem: Environmental > Aquatic > Freshwater > Lake | place...
CAGCCACGCCCGCGACGACGTCGGGCTGTCGAAATCCCGTTTCACCGGCCAGCTCGAGGTCGCCCGCAAGTTCGGACGGGTCGGCATCTTCTCCAGCCTGGGCTTCAACGGCACCTTCCGCGGCAGCTATGACGGGGTGTACGACTGGAACAGCGACGAATTCGGCGACGACGCCGGCGGCGCCATCAACATGGAGAGCGTCGGTGGCCCAGCAAGCGGACTGCCGGTACGCATGGAAACCCCCTGGGGCCAGTCGCTCCTCTCCGCCGGCAGTCCCCTATTGCCTGCCGGTGGTGGTTTCGGTTTCGATACAACGGCCAATCCTAACGAGGGACTGGTGCTCTTGGGGTCGCATCTCCACGGCGGCGAGGGCGGGGTGCAACTGGGCGTGCCGGTACGGCCTTGTGACGAAGATTCTCGCGGCTGCATCGACGGCTACATGGACGACGACAAGTGGGACCTGGCCTCGCCGGAGTTCAACGACCGCGCCGACTTCATCCGCGAGGCCTATCTCACCGGCACCATCGACCTGCCGAACGGCGACATCCTCGACCTGTCGCTGGGCCGCCGGCAGATGGTCTGGGGGCGCACCGACCTGTTCCGCGTGCTCGACGTCATCAACCCGGTCGATTACTCGCGCCACAACATCTACGACGAACTGGAGGACATCCGCATCCCGATGGGGATGCTGACGGCCGAGTACCGCGCCGGCCCCACCGGGGGATTCGAGGACCTCAACTTCCAGGTCCTGTGGAAGTGGGAACAGTTCCGGCCGCACAAGCTCGGCCAGGGCGGCTCGCCATATGCCATCCTGGACGCGGGCAGTTTCTTCCGCGCCATGAAGAACTGCTGGGACAACGGCTGCTCGGTCAGCAACTTCGCCTTCGGCGAACTGTCGACCGACTTCCCTGCCCATACCATCGGCATCCGTCAGGCCGAGATGCCCGGCTGGGAGGTGGACCAGACGGACGCCGGCATGCGTCTGGAAGGCGTCTTCAAGGGCGTGGGCTTCTCGCTGAACGCCCTGACCTATCTCTCGCAACTGCCGTCCCTGCATGCCGGCGTGGACGGCCCGCCCGCGCGCAATCCCTTCCTGGCCACCGGGTTCCCTTCCGCGGCACTGGGCATTCCCGGACTGCTCAGCGAAACAGGTGGCGATGAACTGACTCGGGACTATCTGATTGCCTTCGATATCGCCTTCCCGCGCATCTACCTGCTGGGTGGCTCCGCCGATTTCTACGTGGAAAAGCTGAAGTCGGCCTTCCGCGCCGAGTTCGCCTGGACCACGGGCGAGGAGTTCGCCAACAGCCTCAAACCGACCCTGTACTCGGAATCGGACGTGGCGCGCTGGGTCATCGGCTGGGACCGACCGACCTTCATCCCCTTTCTCAACAAGAACCGCGCCTTCCTGCTGTCGGCGCAAGTCTTCGGTCAACACCTCATCGACCATCAACTCGAGAGCGGGCCGCTCGGCAAGGTCGGCATGCCGGACTGGGAGAACAACTACATCGCCACCTTCCTGATCAAGGGCTGGTACAAAAACGACCGCGTCAGCCCGCAGGTCATCACCGCCTACGACTTCAATGCCGAGGCCGGCACGGTGGCGCCGGCGATCGACTGGCTGATCACCAACAACTGGCAGGTGACGCTGGGCGCCAACATCAAGATGGGCGAAGGCACGGGCCGCTTCGACGACAATCGATCCGCCAACCCCTTCCCGCCCTTCACTACTTCCTGCTCAGCGCCACCAACTCTGGCATGCTTGACAACCACATCCGCCTCTCTGGGCATGGGCGGGCATGAACCGCTGGGCCGCTTCCGTTCCGGCCCCATCGGCATGGCCCAGGAAGAAGACGAGGTGCAGCTGACCGTGCGTTACCGGTTCTGACAGCGCTGCGCCAGCCAACAACACGATTGCGGAGGATTCGAACACAATGAACCAGAAAGCGTTGCACAAGGCCGTTGCCCTCGCCCTCATGACCGCCGCCGGGGCCGCCCAGGCCGTGGATGAGGCGGTGATCGAGGCGAGCTTCTACCCCTACAAGAACGGCGTGCCCTCGTTCAACGGCTACAGCCCAGGGATGACCATCAATCAGGGCAATGCCGATCAGTTCAAGGACATCCTCGACGAGGCCCTGTACAAGTTCGCGAAGGACGGGTGGGTGGAAATCACCACCGCGCCGACCACCGACTTCCCCCTGTCCGACGACTACGTCAAGGCCACGCGCGAGCACTCGGCCAACGTGGCACTGAACGCGAACGGCACGCTGAACGGCTACGTCGCCGGCCGTGCCTTCCCGGCCGAGCCGGACAAGGCCGACCCGCAGGCCGGCCAGAAGCTGGTGTGGAACTACCAGTACGGCTTCAACTCGGGTGACTCCGAGACCATCTATCCGTTCTGGTGGACCTTCCGCGACGTCAACTCCGGCAAGGTCGAGCGGGTGCTCAAGTTCGAGTGGCACTTCATGAACTACAGCCACCGGGTCACCTTCGATCCGAAACCGGCCTTCGGCGACAACCCGGAGAAGATCTTCCGCGGCATCTACAGCATCGTGAAGGAGCCGCAGGACCTGGTGAACACCCAGCTCCTGATCCACCGCTATGAGGACGATACGCAGCGCGATGACGGCTGGCTGTATCTGGGCTTCCAGCGCCGGGTGCGGCGGCTGGCCACCGGTCAGATCACCGATGCCTTCCTCGGCACCGACCTCATGATCGAGGACTTCGAGGGCTACAACGGCCGCGTTTCCGACTATGACTGGGAGTACGGCGGCACCCGCAACCTGCTGCTGCCCTTCTACTATCACAACGAGCAGCAGCTCGCCGCCGTCCCCGAAGGCGACCCCGACGGCTACAAGTTCGTCGACGTGCACGGCAAGGGCAACTGCTTCCCGAAGGTGACCTACCAGCTGCGCAAGTCCTACACCCTGATCGGCAAGCCGAAGGACCCGGGCCACCCGATCAGCAAGCGCATCATCAACCTCGACTCGCAGACCATGACCATGGCCTCGCTGGTCACCTTCGACCGCAAGGGCGACATGTGGAAGTGGTTCCCGATCGGCAAGGCGCATTCCGACCACCACCACCCCGCCAACAAGGGCAAGGGCGTGGCGCTGGACGATTACGCGGTGCTGATCGACATGCAGGCCAATCACTGCACGACTCTGCAGTTCAAGAGCATCATCACCGACGACGTCAACCAGCCGGCCCAGTTCTCGGTGCAGAATCTGCGTTCGAGCGGCCGGTAATCCTCTCGCTGTCCCGTGGCCCTGCCCCTTACCGGGCGGGGCCACTTCCCCTCCCAGGAGTGCGTCCGTGAAGCAAAAACCGGTTTTTGACTGGCAGGACCCCTTGCTGTTCCGGGAGATGCTGACCGACGAGGAACGCATGGTGCAGGAAACGGCGCACCAGTACGCCCAGGAACGGCTGCTGCCCCGCGTGACCGAGGCCTTCCGCAACGAGCACACGGACCCCGAAATCTTCCGGGAAATGGGTGACCTCGGCCTGCTCGGCGCCACCATCGACGGCCATGGCTGCGTCAACATGGGCTATGTGAGCTACGGCCTCATCGCCCGCGAAGTCGAGCGCGTCGATTCGGGCTACCGCTCGATGATGAGCGTGCAGTCGAGCCTGGTGATGTATCCCATCCATGCCTACGGCACCGAGGTCCAGAAGGAGCGCTACCTGCCGCGGCTGGCGAAGGGCGAGTTGATCGGCTGTTTCGGCCTGACCGAGCCCAACCACGGCTCCGATCCGGGCGGCATGGCGTCGCGCGCCCGCCGCGCCGAGGGTGGGTACGTGCTGAATGGCAGCAAGATCTGGATCACCAACTCGCCGATCGCCGACGTCTTCATCGTCTGGGCCAAGGACGACGCGGGCGTCATACGCGGCTTCATCCTCGACAAGGGCATGCCCGGCCTGAGCGCACCCAAGATCGAGGGCAAGTTCTCGTTGCGGGCATCGATCACCGGCGAAATCGTGATGGCCGATGTCTTCGTGCCGGATGATCACCTGCTGCCCGGCGCCGCCGGCCTGTCCGGCCCCTTCGGCTGCCTCAATCGCGCCCGCTACGGCATCGCCTGGGGCACGCTCGGCGCCGCCGAGTTCTGCTGGCACGCGGCCCTGCGCTACGTGCTCGACCGCAAGCAGTTCGGCCGCCCGCTCGCCGCCAACCAGCTGATCCAGAAGAAGCTCGCCGACATGCAGACCGAGATCACCCTGGGATTGCAGTCCTGCCTGCGGCTGGGGCGACTGTTCGACGAAGGCAGGGCGGCCCCGGAGGCGATCTCCATGCTCAAGCGGAACAACTGCGGCAAGGCGCTGGACATCGCCCGCATAGCGCGCGACATGCACGGCGGCAACGGCATCGTCGATGAGTTCCACGTCATCCGCCATGTGCTCAATCTCGAATCCGTCAATACCTACGAAGGCACCCACGACATCCACGCCCTGATCCTGGGGCGCGCGCAGACCGGCATCCAGGCATTCACCGGCTGAGGTGGCGGATCGCCGATGGCCGGTGCCCTGAACCACATCCGGGTCCTGGACCTGAGCCGGATACTGGCCGGCCCCTGGGCCGGGCAGATGCTCGCCGATCTCGGCGCCGAGGTGATCAAGATCGAGAAGCCCGGAACGGGTGACGACACCCGCTCCTGGGGGCCGCCCTATCTGCGCGACGGGAGTGGCGCCGACACGTCGGAATCCGCGTACTACCTCGGCGCCAATCGCGGCAAGAAATCGGTCGCCGTCGATATTTCCGACCCGGCCGGACAGGAGATCGTCCGCCGGCTGGCGGCACAGGCCGACGTGGTGATCGAGAACTTCAAAGTCGGCGGGCTGCGCAAGTACGGCCTCGACTACGAGTCGCTGAAGACCATCAACCCGCGTCTCGTCTACTGTTCGATCACCGGCTTCGGCCAGACCGGGCCGTACGCGGACCGGCCGGGCTACGATTTCGCCATCCAGGCCATGGGCGGCCTGATGAGTGTCACCGGCCAGCCCGACGGCGCGCCCGGCGGCGGACCGCAGAAGGTCGGCGTCGCGATAGCCGACGTCATGTCCGGCCTCTACGCGACGATCGCGATCCTGGCGGCCATCGAAAGCCGCCACACGACCGGGCGCGGCCAGCACATCGACCTCGCCCTGCTCGACGTGCAGGTGGCGACGCTGGCCAATCAGGCGATGAATTACCTCACCTCCGGGATTGTGCCGCGGCGACTCGGCAACGCCCATCCGAACATCGTGCCCTACCAGAGCCTCGCCACCGCCGATGGCCACATCGTGCTCGCGGTCGGCAACGACGGCCAGTTCGGACGGCTCTGCACTCTCATCGGCCGCCCCGAGTGGGCAACGGATGCCCGCTTCGCGACCAACCGCGAGCGTGTCCGCAACCGGGCGGTCCTGATCCCGATGCTGGAGGACGTGTTGCGTCAGAGGCCGGGCGCCGAGTGGTTGGCGCTGTTCGACGCCGAGGACATCCCCTGCGGGCCGATCAATTCCATAGCACAGGTGTTCCAAGACGCCCAGGTCCGGCATCGCGGTCTGCGTGTCGACCTCCCGCATCCGCTGGCCGGCACGGTGCCCACCGTCGCCAATCCGATCCGCCTCTCGGCGACACCGATCGAACATGCCGTCCCGCCGCCCCTTCTGGGCGAACACACGGAGGCGGTGTTGCGCGACCGTCTGGGCATGGACGGGCGGCGCATCGCGGAACTGAGGCGCGAGGGCGTCATCCAGTGAACGCCGGTGCGAACCATGCAGCGCGATAGCATGCAATACGATGTGGTGATCGCCGGCGGCGGCCCGGCCGGCCTCGCGGCCGCGATTCGCCTGCGGCAACTGGCCACCGCGGCCGGCAGGGAACTTACGGTCTGTGTCCTCGAAAAAGGTTCGGAAGTGGGCGCTCACATCCTGTCCGGCGCCCTGCTCGACCCGCGCGCCCTCGACGAACTGCTCCCGGAGTGGCGGACGTCCGGCGCCCCGGTGCAAGCACCCGTGAGTGCGGAAGAGACGTGGCTCCTCACCGCCGCCGACAAGGCCATCCGCATTCCGCACGCCTTCGTGCCGCGGCCGATGCGCAATCGCGGCAACTACGCGATCAGTCTCGGCAACCTCTGCCGCTGGCTGGCAGCACAGGCCGAGGCACTCGGCGCCGAGATCTTCGCCGGTTTTCCCGCCGCCGAGGTCTTGTTCGACGAGCAAGGTGCCATCGCCGGCGTCATCACCGGGGATCAGGGCCGCGGCGCCGACGGCAATCCCAAGTCAACCTTTCAACCGGGCATGGAACTGTGTGCCCACTACACCATCTTCGCTGAAGGCAGTCGCGGGCATCTCGGCAAGCGCCTGATCAAGCGCTACGGCCTCGATGCGGGTATCGACCCGCAGCACTACGCAATCGGCCTCAAGGAGCTCTGGGATATCGACCCAGCGCGACACCGGCCCGGTCTGGTGATCCACGGCAGCGGTTGGCCATTGCGCGAGAGTGGCGCGAGCGGCGGATTCTTCCTCTATCACCTGGAGAACAGCCAGGTCAGTGTCGGGCTGGTTGTCGACCTCAACTACGCCAATCCCTATCTCAGCCCCTACGAGGAATTCCAGCGCTGCAAGCGGCATCCCGTCATCCGCCGGCACATCGAGGGCGGCCGTTGTGTCGCCTATGGCGCGAGGGCGATCAGCAAGGGTGGCCTCAACTCGCTGCCGCGCATGGTCATGCCGGGCGGCATCCTGGTCGGCTGCGACGCCGGCACCCTCAACAACGCCAAGATCAAGGGCACCCATACGGCGATGAAATCGGGGATGCTGGCCGCCGAGTCGATCTTCGCGGCCCTGTCGAGCGGGGATCCGGGCGGTGGACGGCTGGATGACTACACCAGGCGATTCCGGGAATCGTGGCTCAACGAGGAACTCCATGCCAGCCGCAATTTCGGAGCGGCCCTGCACCGCTTCGGGCTCTACGGGGGCGCGTTGTTCAACCTGGTCGATCAGAACCTTTGTGGCGGCCGCCTGCCGGTAACGATCCGGGATCGCATCCCCGATCACGCCACCCTTCTGCACAAGGATCGATGCCGGCGTATCGATTACCCGCGGCCCGACAAGGTCGTCGCCTTCGACCGGCTGTCGTCGCTTTACCTATCCAACACCGGTCACGAGGAGGATCAGCCTTGCCATCTCGCCCTGCGGGATCGGGACATCCCTCTGGCAACCAACCTGCGGTTGTACGAAGCCCCCGAGCAGCGTTATTGCCCGGCCGGGGTCTACGAGATCGTCGGCGCGGACACCGCCACGCCGCGCCTCCAGATCAACGCCCAGAACTGCCTGCACTGCAAGACCTGCGACATCAAGGACCCGTCGCAGAACATCGACTGGCTGCCGCCGGAAGGCGGCGGCGGGCCCAACTTCCCGAACATGTGATCGGATTGCACCACCCTCATGCATCGCGGACTACAGTCTGTGGCGAACCGAGCCATATATAAATACTTGCATATCCGGATCGGCACTCGTATATTCCATTCAGGATGATCCCGTTACCCAAGCCGCTGAGGTTCCTGGGCAGCAGTCAGGATGATTTGCGTGAGTTTCCGAAGGCGGTGCGCCAGGCGCTGGGCGTGGAGTTGATGCGGGTCCAGTTCGGCGAAACCCCGATGGACTGCAAACCGATGAAGGAAGTCGGCGCCGGAGTGTATGAAATACGGGTGCATCTGGGAGGTGCCTGGCGGGTAATCTACGTCGCCAGATTCGCGGAGGCGATATACGTCCTGCACGCTTTTCGGAAGAAAACCCGGCGGACTCGCAAGGCTGACGTCGATCTCGCAGCCAGGCGTTACAAGACCATTGGAGCCTGAATCATGAATAAAACTGATCCTCGCTGGAACGACCCCCGCGTCACGCCGGGCAGCGGCAACGTGTTTATCGATCTCGGTTTCGACAAGGCCGAGGCACAGGTTCTGGCACTGCGCGCGGAATTGATGATCCGCATCGGACGGCATCTGCAAACTACGGGTTGGACGCAGGCGGAAGCGGCGAAACGCCTGGGCATCACACAACCCCGCGTGTCGAAGCTGCTCAAGGGTGCATGGCGGGATTTCAGTCTGGATATGCTGCTGACGCTGGCCGCGCGCGCAGGACTGCATCCGGAATTGCGACTGGCAGCCTGAGGATGCAGGTTGTATCTCGGACCTTTGATCAGGTCAGCGCCAGCCAGGCGATGACGGTCAGGATGATGATGGCGGCGATCAGCCACCGGTAGTTCGTCCGCGCCCTGCCTCCGGCCGTTGCCGGCGGTGCCTGCAGCGTGGTATCCGCCCCGCCGCCCTCCGCCTCGAGTTGCGCGCGCATCTTGGCCACGAACTCGTCGCCGATGGCGTCGGCCACCTTCTTCATCATTCCCGAGCCGAACTTGCCGAGGCGGCCCATGATGTTGATGTCGGACGCGTAGGTCACCTCGGTCTCGTTGTCGGTGAGGCGCCTGAGCTTGAGCGTGCTGGTGGCCTTGATACGGCTCGCCTTGCTGCCCTCCTCGCCGCTGGTGACGTAGGCGGCATATTCCGGCGGCCGTTCCTCGGTCGCCTCGATGTCCACCCTGAAGGTTGCCTTGATCGGCCCGACGCTGGTCGTAATGACCGCCTTGTACTTGTTGGCCGCGGTCTTCTCGGCACCCTCGCAGCCCGGGATGCAGGGCGCCACCTTTTCCGGCGCGGTGATGAAATCCCAGACCTGCTGTTGCGGCCTGGCGACGGTGAAGGTCTTCTCGATTTTCATCGCAGGCGCTCGGTCAGGCCACGAAGCGATCGGGCTGCCTGCGCACCGGTGACTTGGGCACCGGCCGGCCGCGACGCAGCCTGCCTACGGAATAACCCTGGACCTGCGCGGCGCGCGTGACGACGATGAACTTCATGTACCAGCCGGCACCGATGGCCAGCAACGCCGCGAGCACGGACAACCCGCCGGCCAGCGCCGGCACCAGCAGTGCCAGCAGCGTCAGACCCAGCGGCACCACATTGCCGGCCATGAAGACCGGGCCGTGGGCGCGGGCCAGCGCGGCGAGGGTCGCCCCGGGCGCCTTGCTCGCCGCGAGGTTCTGCCGGTAGACGACCCAGGCGCAGCCGCGCAGGACCAGCAGGGCAACGAACAGGAAAGGCACCCATCCCGGCGCCGCGCTGCTTGCGGCCGCCAGGACGATCAGCAAACCCGCCCCCTCGGTGAGGCCGGTGCCGATGATCAGCGGCAGTATGGCGGGATCGCGCCAGGCCGGAATGCCGCGCGAGGCGTGCAGGATGCGCGCCTGACAGTAGACGAAGCCCAGGCCCAGAACGCCCGCCGCGGCGGTCAGCACGGCGGCGTCCATGGCCAGGGCCAGCAGGGCGATCGGGAAGAGGACCATCGCCGTGATCGCCTCGCGCGTCATCCACGAGGTCTGCGGATGGAAATAGACGTGGATGAAACGCCAAGGCCGCCCGATCTCGAGCCAGACGAGGAACAGACCCAGGCCAATCAAGGCCAGGCCGGTCAGTCCGGTGAGCAGTGGCGGCCTACCCGGATAGCTGGCGGCGGCGAGGACCAGCATCAAGCCGCCACCGGTGCCGCCAAGGATGAAATTACCGGCCGCCCGCCAGTCCCAACTCGTCTGCAGGATGCTGCCGATCCGGATCATGACTCACCCCCTTCTTCCACCCCGGCCGCCACCGGCAGCCGGCCGTTCCACAGATAGTAGAATCCCGGCTCGGTACCCAGCTCGGCGTGCATCTGGAACCAGGCGTTCTCGGCGAGCAGCGTCGAGACGTTGCTGTTCTCGTCCTCGATATCGCCGAAGCTGAGCGCGTTGGCGATGCACGAGTTGACACAGGCCGGCGTCGCGTCCGCATCGACGCCCGGCTTCAAACCGCGGGCCAGGCCGGCGTCGATGCGGTCGGCGCAGAAGGTGCATTTCTGCGCCACGCCCAGGCGTCGCTCGTCGTGACGCTGCGCCTCGTTGACGGTCAGCGCGCCGCCGAAGAACGACGTCGGCTGGGTCACCTTGTAGCGCGCCTGATAGGGGCAGGCGACGAAGCAGTAGGCGCAGCCGATGCAGAGGTCGTAGTCGATGGTCACGATGCCGTCGGCGCGCTGGCCGGTCGCGGTGCTCGGGCAGACGTGCATGCACGGCGGATCCGCGCAGTGCTGGCAGCCGACCGGGACGAACAGCCGCCGCACGTCGGGATATTCGCCGATTTCGACGTCGAGGACCTTGCGCCACTGCACCGTCGGCGGCGTGCCGTTGGCGTGCTTGCAGGCGGCGGTGCAGGTCTGGCAGCCGACGCAGCGGTTGAGGTCGGCGACCATCACGTAGCGGGTCATGTGAATCTCTCCACGGGCTTGACGCGCACCTTGGTGGCGTCGAGCGACGCGCCGCCGGCGTCGAGGAAATCGATGTGCATGGGCACCAGATCGTTGAGGCTCGGCATCTTGAAGTCCTTGGCGACCGGCGTCTTCCAGTGGCCGAACTGGCCGATCATGACGATCACGTCGGGCCGTATCCCCTGCCGCAGGCGAGCCCGGCCCCAGGCCACGCCGACCGGCGATTGCACCTCGACCCAGGCGTCCTCGGTAATGCCGAGTTCCGCCGCCTTGCTGGCGTTGATCAGCAGGCCGTCGTGCCCGGCGACGTTGTTGGCCAGCTCCTTGATGAACGGCAGGCCGACATTGCCGCCCCACGCATACTGCATGCTGCGCGCGGTCAGCAGCCAGAACGGGAAATCCCTGGCCTTGACCTTGTAGTTCCGTTCCAGGATGTCGTCCCACAGCTTGTTGAGGTCCTTCCACACCGGCAGGGCCTCATACTCCTCGAGTTGTTTCTCCCACCAGTCGACGCCGGATTCGTGCAGGCGGCGGGCGAGCTGGCGGCCGACGCGGAATACCCGTTCCTGGTAGGGCAACTCGAAACGCAGGCCCAGATCGACCAGCTTCGGATACAGATACCAGTTCAGGGACGAGAATGGACGGGTCATGAAGCCGTTGGCCTTGAACCATTCAAGGTCGTGGACCTCGCGGCCGGCGGACAGGTCGGCGCTGGCGGCCTTGCACACCGCGTCCCAGATCGCCTCCGGGTCATGCACCTGGTCCAGGGCCAGCGCGTAGTCGTAAGTCTCGGTCTTCAACGGGACACCGCAGGCACCGACGTTGATCAGGGTGTTGTACTCGGCGAGCATGCCGATGCGGCGCGCGAGTTCGTTGCAGATCCACGAGAAGTCGCGGGCCTCGCCGCGCGGCTCGACGACCTTCTGCCGTAGCACCCAGCCCTCCGATTCCCATTGCTGCTCGAAGTAATGGGTGCCGCCGCAGCGGATGAGCTGCGTGCCTTCGAGATCGATGGCCTCGGGCAGCAGGATGTCGGCGTAGTGATTGGTCTCGTCCAGCGTGTAGGCAAAACCGACCACGAAGGGGAACCTGGCAATCGTTTCGCCGAGCCTGGCGGTCTCCGAGAAGGAGATCGACGGGTTGCACTTATAGACGAACCAGACGTCCGGCGGATTGGTCTTGCCCCAGTTGCCGGCGGCGCGGTCCTGCAGCCGCATCCAGGTCAGGGTCGTTGAACCGAGGAAGGGCGCATAGAAGCCGTTGCCAATCAACGGGGTCAGCGATCGATAGGCGTGGCGCATGATCCGCTGGCCGACCCAGGCCTCCTTGTCGGTCGGGTTGAACGGCGCCTGCATGAAACCGTCCTCACCCGCGATCACGCTCGACATGCGATCCCAGTCCGGACCGACGACCAAGCTGGTCGAACCGAGCAGACCGCCCGGCACCTCCAGCGCCCCGACCAGGATCTGCATCATGGTCCGCGCCCAGACGCACTCGTAACTGCCCCAGCCGTTGTTGATCGACTTGCCGAGCATCACCGCCACCGGCCGGAACGGCAGCCGCCGGCCCTTGATCTCAATCGTCTCGCCGATGCGCGCATGGCGGAGGAACTCGTTGGCGATGCGGCGTATGGTCTCCGCCTTGACGTCGGAAATTGCGGCCGCCCATTCCGGGGTGTGGGCCTCGAGGTGGCGGCGCGTCCGCTCCAGCGCAGTCATCGCCTCGACATCGGCGTGTTCCCAGCGCTCGCCGTCGGCGCCGTGTTCGACCGCCCGCGCCACCGCGAAACTGCCGAGCAGTGCCGGATCGGCAGCGGCCGCGTCGAACGTCACCGCCCGGGCCGTCTTCAGGTCCCAGATCAGGGGCTTGCCGCTGTCGGCGTCGCGCAGGAAATAGCCGTTCGGAGCGATCAGGTAGGGCGAGGCGGTGCGCTGCTTCAGAAAATCGACGTCGAGATCGGCTAGTGGATGCTCATGCAGCAGCACGTGCAGCATGGCGTAGAGCACGGCGCCGTCGGTCTTGGTCCTGATCGGTATCCACTCCGTCGCCTTGGCGCCGGTCACCGACAGGTGCGGTTCGAACTGGATGCGCTTCCAGCCGCGCGCCCGCGCGTTCGCCTGCCGATATACGGCGGTGACGCCGCCGGAGGCGTCGATGTTGTTGCCGAAGGAGATCACGTACTCGCAGCGCGGTGTGTCCGGAAGGACCGTGAAACCCCGCTGCCACAGCTCGCCGAAGACATGCTCGGAGTGATAGCACTTGACGGTGCCGCCGGCACCGAGGCTGAAGTCGAGCGGTCCCCACGCGCCCAGGAACGCACCCAGCGTGCCGGCGTAGAACATCGGCGTGCCGGCGCCGCCGGTGGTGAAGGCAAAGCGCGGGTCGCCGTTCTCGTCCACCAGACCCTGGTCGCGGATCGCCTTCATGCGCGCGGCCACGGTGTCCAGGGCCTCGTCCCAGGAGATCGGTACCCAGCCCGGGTCCTCGTCGCGGCCCTTCTTCGGGTTGGTGCGCTTCATCGGCCGCAGCAGCCGGTGCGGGTTGTAGAGTTTCTGCACCAGTCCGTAGGGCTTGACGCAGACCTTGCCCTCGGCGGGGTGTTGGCCCCTGGCGTGGAAGTTGGGCTCGACCTTGGTGGCGATGCCATCGACCACCTCGACGTTCAGCAGGTCCGGTCCGTTGACGCACTGATAGCAATAGGTGGGGACCTTCTTGACGTTCGGTGGTGCATTCGCGCTCATCCGACTACCTCCCGCGGGTCGGCCGCCCGCATCAGATACCGCCCAGTGCCTTCAGTATTTTTTCCGGCGTGATCGGCAGATCCCGGATGCGGACGCCGATGGCGTTGTAGATGGCGTTGGCGATCGCCGGCGCCGGCACGATCAGACACATCTCCGACAGGCTCTTGGCGCCAAAGGGACCGGTCGGTTCGTCGGACTCGATGAAGATGCTCTCGATCGAGCGCGGCATCTCGACCGCGGTCGGGATCTTGTAATCGAGGAAATCGCCGGCCAGGCAGGCCCCGGTCTCCGGATCGAAGACGAGATTCTCGGTCAGGGCATAGCCCATACCCTGCTGGAAGCCGCCTTCCACCTGCCCTTCCGCGGCATTGGGATTGATGACCCGGCCGATGTCGTGGGCGTAGACCACCCGCAGCACCTTCACCTCGCCGGTCTCGGTGTCCACCTCGACCTCGACGAATTCGGCAGCGACCGGCGACGGATTCGACGCCGGCGCCTGGGTGGCGAAACCCATGATCGTGCCTTTCTCCTCGAGCGTCGTCGGACAGGGGCCGTCGGGCCCAACCTCGATATAGGGCGCCTCGGCGCGGGCGATGATCGCCTGCATCGGCACGGCCGCGGCAGGATTGCCTTTCGGCATGATCCGGCCGTCATCGATGATCATGTCATCGGCCTTCCAACCCATGACGATGGCGGCGACCCGGAACAGGCGATTGCGCGCCGCAATCGCGGCCGCCCGCGCTGCCGCGCCCGCCGAATAGGTCACCCGGCTCGCATGCGTCGGTGCGTCGAAGGGCGCCGTATTGGTGTCGGCATAGACCAGGCGCACGGACGCCGCCGGCAGACCGAGTTCCTCGGCGACGATCTGCGTCAGGGTCGCCGTCTGTCCAGAACCGATGTCGACGCAGGCGGTGATGACATCGGCGGTGGCATCGCGGTTGAGTTTGACCACCGCCCCGGAATGCTCGTAGATGTCCGGGAAACCGACGCAGCCGCTCACCCACAGCGGATGGCAGGCGAAACCGATGCCGCGCTTGCGGACCCCGGTCCCGGAGCCGGCGGCCTTGCGACCGGCGTAGCCGATGCGTTCGGCGCCCCGGCGCAGGCATTCATCCAGCCGGTAACTTTCGAGCTTGTGTCCCGGCAGCACCGGATGCGGGTCGCCCTCCCGACGGGTGTTGCGGAGCCGGAACTCGATGGGGTCGAGGCCCAGGGTCTCGCAGATCTCGTCGTTCTGCGACTCGATCGGGAAGCAGGCCTGCGGCGCGCCGTAACCGCGATAACCGCCGCCGATCATGTTGTTCGTGTAGACGGCGAAACCCTCCCAGGTCTGGTTCGGGCAAACCCAAGGGAAGTAGGCCCCGTAGAGGCCATGCACCATGATCACCTCCGATCCGTGGGTCGCATGGGCGCCGCAGTCGAGTATGCTCTTGATGTAACGCGCGGTGTAGGTACCGTCCTTCTTCACGCCGGTCTTGAGATACACCTTCACCGGGTGTCGCGCCGTGGTGATGAAATCCTCGCCGCGGGTCTGCTCAATGCGCACCGGACGGCCGGTCTTGAGGGAGAGCAGCGCTGCAATCGGCTCGATGAATCCCAGATCCAGCTTGCCGCCGAAACCGCCCCCGATATAGGCCGGCCGGATGGCATTGACCCGGCTCTCCGGGATGCCCAGGGCGAAGGCCAGCTTCTCGCGCAGGCCGAAGGCGTGCTGCATCGAGGAATGGACCGTCAGCCGCCCCTGCCGGTCGCTGTCGACGACACAGACCCGCGGCTCCATGTAGCAGGTGTGCACGCGCTGCGTCTGATAGACCCCTTCGAAGACGTGATCGGCCGCCGCGAATCCGGCCTCGATGTCGCCCATGCTGAACACGGGGTGCTTGGCGATGTTGCGCGGCGCGTGGTCGTGCAGCTGCGGCGCGCCGTTCTGCATGGCCGCCTCCGGATCGAAGACCGCCGGCAGTTCCTCGTACTCGACGTCGATCAGCTCCAGCGCGGCCTCGGCAATGTCGGCGCTGATCGCGGCCACCGCCGCCACCGGCTGGCCGACCCAGCGCACCGTGCGGCTCATCACCACGAAGTCCTGGACCATCGTCGGCGATTGCACGGGCGTGAAATAGACCGGCGTGAAGCGGTTGGGCGGGACCTCGTCGGGGACCAGCACGGCGCGGACGCCGGGCAGTTTCGCCGC
>Ga0233425_10007509_pt1 | contig 15263 bp, 13 predicted proteins | sample Watercolumn_Towu_2_FD_181712 | JGI IMG/M metagenome (GOLD analysis project Ga0233425, IMG submission 181712) | Freshwater microbial communities from Lake Towuti, South Sulawesi, Indonesia - Watercolumn_Towuti2014_140_MG | ecosystem: Environmental > Aquatic > Freshwater > Lake | place...
GCATCGTGATGATGGGTACATATGATTTGGTGGCAAAAAGTGCTTATTGCACCACTGTGCCACGTTTGCGGCTCAACCACCTGCTGGAATCGTTATTTTTGGTGGCAAATGATTCCTATTACCCTTTGTTTTCATATTATTTGAGTTTGCCGAGGAGGACTAAAGTGCCGTCGTATGCACCAATGTTAAATATCTCGTTCGTGACCGGATTTATGGCAAAGGCCATGGCTCCAATGATTACCGTGTAGTTATTAGTAGGAGTCTGTGATGTGTTGGTCTGGGGAGTTATGACATCTCGCATCTCCAAAATCCCTCTCGTTCCTTCCATGTTATGCGGCATACTGTTGCATATTGCCTGACCAAGCGAGTCACCGTTTGGAAGCTTTCCCATCTGATCGCTCGAAGCTAATTGTGCGATGCGTTGACCGACATCAACACCATTGATGATGACTTGTCGCGTCTTCAAAGTTAAATTACCACAGAAAGATACATTTTTAAGCGTGTTATCAATCGTCAAATGCGCATCAATCCTTCCTGACTGGTGCGTCGTAGCCACTTCGGTGTACGAAGCTGCCGTGGACCGCCCTGTTGTAGGACTTTCAGCTGATTGTGATGTCTTCACTGTTGCACAATTCGTGGAAGTGGCTGAAGAATCACATCCCGTCTGTGGATTGATATTCGGCAACTTCTCTGGACCTTTGAATGCATTCTGAATAGTAGCAACTGAAGCACCAATCCCGGCCCCAAGAGGTCCGACACCTCCCGCCATCGTAATGCCAGCAAACATCAATAATACAAATGCACCGCCAAACGTCACCAATGATTTTCTCATATGCCACACATTCTAACACAGCACAGTGCGGCAATATTCGTCCACAGTCTTTCATAACTTTCTCTTTTCCTACTGTGCTTTACTGGACATCTGAGCTTTGGTATTTTTGAGCAGTGTTTTTACACTCGGCGTACAGCTCGAAAGATCGTCGTTGAAGTTAAAGAAAGAGTACGTCTTTTTACCGTCCTTTACGAAGGACGTGACAACGTATCCCGTATCTGGTTCGGCTTGAATGGTCGGCTCTTGGTCGCTCGGAAGAGTAACTGTCTTGCAATTATTCCGCGTCTCCTCGCGCGAGAGTTTTTCGAACGATGAGTCCTGCGCATAGTAAGTAATCACTTTCCAAAAATCAATGCGATCTTTTTCTAGATTCGGATTTGTTTTATCGTTCGGAGAAAGCGTAAATTCCTCGACTGTATTTCCACCAAAAACGTAAACGAACCACTGGGCAATTCCATTAGCAGTGACAGTCATGCTAAATGTCTTATGTCCTTGAAAAATACCCCAACTCCATTGGGCGTCCGGCGAATCGAGGAGGCCGCCGACAAGGCCTTGGCGGGGTATAAAATCTTCCGGAGTTAGTGAGGACGTCGTAATGGAAATTCCGATTTGCTCAGTGGCAAGCGTTTTGGGGGCATCTTTTGTCCGACTAAGTACTGTAATTTCGTGGTCAATGCCATACGTTTTATGTGTATACCATCCATCTGGCACGTTGACTCCCTCAATTGGCGACTGAGTCGTTTGTACCCTGATGGTAGTAGTGCTGGTGGTAGTGGCCACACTGGAAGAGATGTTTCCTTGCGGTTCTTGCGACTTCCATTTTGACACAATTATCACAACAAAAGCAATGAGCACAATCGTCACCATGCCGAGAATCACTTTGCGATTTAATTTTTCCATAAGTTTTACATTACCACGTTCTTGATAGTGCGGCGGGAGACGATAAAGACGCTCGAGCACCCCGCACCAAGAGACTGGTGCGGGGCTTCGCTCGTTCCTCGCTTCGCTTCTTCTACTTTCGCTTGCCGACCTTGCGGCGGGAGACGATGAAGACGTTCGAGTACTTCTTGGGGCGGCGCGTCTTCTGACCCTTGCCCGTGGGCTTGCCCCACATGGACTTCGCGCGGCGCAAACCGCGACCCTGGCGGCCCTCGCCGCCGCCGTGCGGGTGATCAACCGGATTCATCGCGGTGCCGCGCACCGTCGGCTTGATGCCCTTCCAGCGCGTGCGACCGGCCTTGCCCCAGGAGACGAGACGGTGCTCGGAGTTCGAGACTTCGCCGACGGTCGCCCAGGCGGTGTCGACGACGCGGCGCACTTCGGTGGACGGCATCTTAAGGTGCACGTAGCCGGCGTCCTGCGCGATGATCTCTGCGTAGTTGCCTGCCGAGCGCGCGATCTTGCCGCCATTGCCGGGCTTGAGCTCGATGTTGTAGACGAACGTGCCGACCGGGATCTTGCCCAAGGGGAGGCGGTTGGCCGGCGCGATCGGCGCGGTCTCGGAGACGATGAACGTATCGTCCACGGCGACCTTCTGCGGGAGAACGACATAGCGCTTCTCGCCGTCGCGGTAGATCGCAAGACCGATGAACGCGCTGCGGAACGGATCGTATTCGATCGATGCGATGCGCGCCGGGATGTTCTTCTTGTCGAGCTTGAAATCCACGAGACGGTAGTTGCGCTTGTGACCGCCACCCTGGTGGCGAACCGTCACGCGACCGGCGCTGTTGCGACCGCCACGGCTCTTCGCACCGACGACGAGCGACTTGGTCGGCTTGTGGCCGGAGAGCACGTCGCGGTAGACGAGGCGGGAAGCGGCGCGAGTGCCTGCGGTGCGGGGCTTGAGTTTCTTGATGCTCATACGCGATTACGGATTAGTGGATGCTGATGGTCTCGCCTTTCTTGAGGTAGACGTACGCCTTCTTGCCGCCGCCCTTCTTCCCTCCGATACCGGTGCGAGCGTTGCGGACGGCTTTCGTCGGAACGGCAACGACGGTCACCTTGCGGGGTGTCACCTTGTAGAGCGCACGCACGGCCATGATGATGTCGCGCTTGGTAGCTTTGGGTGTGACGTCGAAGACAAAGACGCTCTCGAGCGCCGAAGCAGTCGCCTTTTCGGTGATGCGCGGGCTCTTGAGAAGCCCGGTCACTGCCGGAGTGACATGCGCCTGCGACACGACGACCGCCTTCGCCTCACCTGCATCGGTCTTCACACTATCTTTTTTGGTGTTCTTGGAAAAAAGTGCCATACGCGTATCGTTATGCGGTCTTCTTAGCGGTGCGCTTCTGTGCGGCGCGAGTACCCAAGACCGCGATCGCCGCCTCCGGATCCTCGATGATGAGGAACTTGTGCTGGAGGACGTCCACCGGGTTGAGATTACGCACCGCCTCGCTCGTCACCGCAGCGATGTTGGCGAAGCTCTTGGTCGTCGCGTCCGAGGGAGCAGGAACAGCCACGAGCGCGGTATTCTTGCGCGCACCCTTGAGCGCGAGCTTCTCGAAACCCGCGACGGTCGACAGATTGGCGAGCGTTTTCTTGGCGAGCGCAGTCTTCGGCGTCTCAAGGCCGAGCTTGTCCACGAAGATAACCTGTCCGTCGGCGACTTTGCGCGAGAGCGCGATGAAGAGGGCCTTGGCGCGCATCTTTTTTGGGATCGCCTGCGCGTAGTTCTTGTCGTTGCGCGGGCCGTGAGTGACACCGCCACCCTTCCAGATAGGCGAGCGGGACGAACCGTGACGAGAACGGCCGGTACCCTTCTGGCGCCACGGCTTCTTGCCGCCGCCGGAGACTTCGCCACGGGTCTTGGCATGTGCGACCGGCGTGCGAGCGTTGGCCTGCATCGCAGTCACCACCTGGTGGATGAGCGCTTCGTTCCAGGCGACGCCGAAGATGTTCTCGGGGAGCGTGACCGACCCCGCCTTCTTACCATTTGAATTGTAGATTGGTGCTTCCACCCCGTGAGAAAGGGCGCTCGGCTTCTTGTCGGTCTCCATATTCTTTATTTTGTCGTTCGTAGTTGCCATAGGATTGATTTCTTTTCTCATGGGGTTAGCCGCGAATCTCTACGATAGTACCCGGATGACCCGGAATGGCGCCGGAGATAAGGAGCGTGTTGTTCGCCGTATCGACCGCAAGCACCGTGAGGTTCTTGACCGTGACGCGGTCGCTGCCCATGCGGCCGGCCATACGCATACCCTTAACGACACGACCGCCTGCGCGACCGCCGCCGCCGCCGATGGAACCGGGGCTGCGCTCCTTGTTCTTCTGACCGTGACTGCGCGGGCCGCCGGCAAAGCCGTGGCGCTTCACGACGCCCTGAAAGCCCTTGCCCTTCGAGATTGCAGAGACCTCGACGACATCGCCCGGCACGAAGATGGAAATATCGATGGTGGCGCCGCGTTCGAGCGCCTGATCGGTCGAGAACTCGCGAAGCGTGCGGAACGAGCCGAGATCCTTGAGGTGGCCGCGCACCGCCTTCGAGAGGTTGGTCTCTCGGCGTGTGCCGCTGCCTACCTGCACGGCCTGGTAGCCGTCCTTGTCGGCGGTCTTTACCTGCGTCACCGTCAAGGGCGACGCGCTGACGATGGTAGCCGGACGCACCACGCCCTTCTCATCGAAGATCTGCGTCATGCGGCCCTTGGTGCCGAGAAAGAATTTGTCTGCCATGGAATGAAAAACGCCCGCAACGGTGCGGGCGAAACCCACAACCATTGGTCCCGTATCTGGGACGTAGCGTGGCGCGCACTATAGCCGATGATGCGGAAAAATGCAAGCCCGCACACCAACTGCGGCCTCGTGGCTGCCGTGGAGTAAACATGTACAGGAGTAATTTGCGTTCGGTGGACTGACTAGTGTACATCCGTGATACGGGCCACAGGGGCAAGGCCGCAGTTGGTGTGCGGGCAAGTCGCTGCACGTGGCACTACTCCTCCTTGAACGCTGGCACCACATTGACCTTTGCCGTCCGGTCGGTCCACGACGCTCCGGGGTACGGCGTGCAGTGCAAGGTGAAGGTGGTCTGGGCGACGATACCGGAAGACAGGCGGACGGCCTGCGAGGTGCGTGGGGAGCCGGCAGCGGCTACCGTCCAGGTGTCGCCGTTGGTACCGGTCACCGTGCACGTGCTGACGTTGCGGACAGTCCAAGATACGGTGACGCTGTCGTCTTTGTGCACGAGCTTCGGCGCCACACTCCACGTGACGACTTCGGGCTCGGGCGGCGGGTTGCAGGCGCCGTTGGTGCAGCCAAACGCGCACGGCGTGCAGGATTCGACACAGGCCTCGCCGCTCTTGTGGCAGACGTTCCTGCCATCGGCGCTGCAATAGGGAGTCGGAGAGCAAGAGGGACCGGGTTCGGCGTTGCGGCACACTACCGTTGCCACATCGCTCCACGGGGAGCGATTGCCCTGAGAGTCTTCGGCAAGAGCGCGGAACGAATGGGAGCCGGCAGAGTCCCAGGTGTGCGTCACGGTCTGCGACGTTCCTTGGGGGACGTAGCCGAGAGAGGGCACCCACTGCGTGACCGGGCCGACACTCGTCCAGTCGAAGCCGTAGCGGATGCGGGAGGAGGTGTCGCTGTCATGTGCCACAACGGTGTATGTCTGCGGAACACCGACGACGCACTGGCCCGCAGGCAACGTGATGGAGGGCTTGCCGAGGGTGCCGGGGATGCACTGGCCGGTTGCGGGGTCACGCTTCTGGCCGGGGGGACAGGTGGTGTCGTCGTCGCCGACGGTGAGGGTGGCGGTGCAGGTTGCACTCTGCGGCGGGACGGAAACCGTACCGGAGGAGCCGCCCCCCTGCCCCGGTGCATACGACTCAGCTGTCGGCATGATATATGCGGCTATACCCTTGTCCTGCCACCCTTGGGAGATGCGTGCATCACGCTCGGCTGCCGAGGTGGTGTAGAAATGCGCTCGCTCGCCGGTCTTGTCGAGGCGGTAGAACGGCACGGAGCCGGACACCTGCGTGTCGAACACGTATCCTGCGACACCTTCGTACGTATAGCCGGCAGGGAGTCCGTCGCGTTCGGCTGCCGAGGTGGTGTAGAAGTGGGCCTGGTTGGAACCGGGTGAACTGTACGATCGGTACAGCGGGACGGAACCCGGCACCTTCCCCGGGAATATGTACCCCGCGATGCTTTCGTACGTCCAGCCCTGCGCTGCGGCGTTGTCGCGTTCGGCTGCCGAGGTGGTGTAGAGATAGTCCTCGTCACCCCATTGCCAGAATAAAAACCCGCCGGATGATTGGAGGTGGCCTCGGTAGAAGGGGGCTGGGGTGCAGTCAGCCGCGGTAACGGTATGCGGCGAGCCGGCAAGGACAACAATAGCGACTGCGAACAACAGCGCCCCGATCATGCTGCCGGCAAAGTATATTACGTACGCAGGAGTGAAGCGAATATGCATACTATTCAACGCTGATTGATCCTGCGGCGGCGGTGTCTGCATTGCTCATGCTCCACACACCCGCCTGATTGAACGTTATTTCCACATATTCACCAGGCGGGAGAGAGTGCGTGCCGCTCTCGGCGCTCACCGCAAGGACGAGCGGCATGCTCGCGTTGTTGACGAATCGCACCGTATCGCCAATGTCGACAGAGAGGGACGCCGGTTCAAATCCTTGGTCGGTGTATGCCACGAGTACGGCGAATTGTGCGGCGCCGATCGCCGCAACAGTGCGTTCTGGCGTCAACGGAGGTTGAGGCGGCAGGATGTATGCCGCCTGTTGTTGTCCAGACGGATCCTGCGAAAAGAACTCGATTGCGAACGCGACGGCGACAAGCAGAACGATGACCATGACGAGCGTACTGATGCTTCGAAAGGGTCCAGACATGTCGTGACGATACCATACGACAAACGCGTTACGGCCATACGCGGGCGGCTCTTGTGGAAAAGTGACATGCTTGCATTAACAGGACGACTGTCCTGCAGAAGAAGAATGTGCCCGCCGAAGGCGGGCGCATTCTTCTCTTCCGCTCTCTTTAGAAGAGCGGCGGCGGCGTGCCTTTGAGCAGCTGCGGCTCCACATGCTTGTGGTGCATGAAGAGGATTGCCAACACGAGGAGCAAGAGCGCCGCAGCGATACCGAGCACCAGCGGTATGAGCAAGTTGGTGCCATCAAGTCCGAGTGCGTTGTTGATGCGACAGAGCACACCGTTCTCGTTGCCGCAGTTGAGCACGAACGGGACGCCTCCGAGGCGTTCTCCCGCACCTTCCGGCGGTACTGTCGTCGGCCGCCACAGGATGTCCGCAGCGGAAACACCCTGCGCCTGCGCTTCTTGAGTCAATCGTGCGGCGAGCTGATCGAGCTGCGCTTCGGTCAGACCGGCAGCGCGCGGATCGGTCTTGATAGACGCGCGGATGGTCGCCTGTAGGTCAGCGCTCGTACGTTCCTGCGCATAGGCAAACGATGCGACGAGTAAGACGGATAAGACGAGAACAGGTGCTGCGATGCGAGAGAGCGTGTTGGTCGAAGTCATAGCGCCATGGTACTGCGAAGTACCGCGAATGCCGAGTGATCCCCTGTGGACATACGTTACTTTTCCTCGAACACCGGCACCACATTCACCACCTGCGGTGCTTGCGGCGTCCAGGTCGCGCCGTCGTAGGGGGTGCAGACGAGAGTGAAGGTGGTACGGGCGGTGATGGGACGGGAGGTCTTTGATCCTTGGGATACGCCGCCTGTTCCCTCGGTCCAGCTGTCGCTGTTCGTCGACGAGACGGTGCAGGACTCGACGTTCATGACGTTCCAGAAGACGCCTGTGGTGGCCTGTTTCTGCACGAGCTTCGGGGCGACCTTCCAGGTGATGACCTGGGGCTGGGGCGGCGGGTTGCAGGCGCCGTTGGTGCAGCCCCAGCGGCAGAGGTCGGTCGTCACCTCGCACTCTATGTTCGTGCGGCGGACGTTGCCGTTTGCGTCGCACTCGGCGCGCGGCGTGCAGAGGTTCGCTTGGCACTTGTTCTGATACCAGATGGTGCCGGCAGGACAGACGCAAGCGGTGCCGTTCCAGATTTGGCCTGCCGGGCACTCGTTCGGCACGCACTTATTTTGTGTGACATCCCAGTGCTGGCCGGCGGGGCAATCGTTGGGGACGCAGCGGTTCTGGGTGGCGTCCCAGTGCTGATCTACCGGGCAGACAGGAGGTGTGTCGATGATGCACTTGCGTTGCGTCGCATCCCAATGCTGGCCAATCGGACACGACGCCGGTACACAGACGCCGAGTTCGTTGAGGGTCTCACCTGCCGGACAGATAGGGCACGCATCGGTGATACAGCGACCGTTGTCGAGATGGAAGCCCTCGGAGCAGACGGTGCTCGTTTTCCCCGAGGCCGTCCAGGTGAACCGCACCGCGCCCGAGGCACCACTGCCACCGGTATAGCCGCCGAACGATGCCCCGGGGCCGCCGGTACCCACGGTGATGTTGATGTCCGTACCCTCCGGCAGATTCGCCGCCGTGTAGGTGGTCTTAGCATAGCCGCCGGCACCACCGCCACCGACTTCACTGTTACCATCGGTTCCACCGCCACCGCCAGGCGCGGAACCTGCACCGCCGCCATGGGGCGAAGCGCCGCCATATCCTGCGGTACCCGCACCGCCCGTAAGGTTTGTCGCACCGCCGCTAGCTGTGCCACCCGCACCGCCGGAAGCCGGAACGTAGATGATCCACCACGGGCCCTGACGACTGCTCGCCGTGCCGCCTTTACCGCCACCTGCTGTCATTGAGTAGGCAGATGACTGCGTACCTGCCTGCCCGGTCGAGATGTTGTGGAAGTAGGGACCGCCGGAGGCACCCCCGCCGCCGCCCCAGACCTCGATCGTCATCGAGCCGTCGTATTTCGGAACAGTGAAGCTGTAACTGCCGGGAGTAGCGAACGTACGAGAACCTGAGGTACCCGAAACGGTGACGTTCGGATCTATCTTCATATCGCAGACCGGATTCGGTGCCGGTGGGGGCGCCGCCGTATCCTCCCAGGTGATCTTTACCATGCCCGGCGCACCATCGTTGCCGCGGTAACCGCCGAAATCAGCGCCCGTGCCGCCGGTACCCACGACGATGGGCATACTTTCTCCTTTGGTGAGTTGTCCGGGTTGGTAGATGGTGCGTGCATACCCACCACCGCCACCCCCGCCTATCTCGCTGTTTGTCCCGCTACCACCACCGCCCGGTGACTGGTCAGGGCCGCCGCCCCCGCCTGCGGCGGCACCACCCGGGCCCTGGCCGCCTTTCTGCCCGGTCATGTTTATCTGCCCACCGCTGCCGCTTCCCCCTGCGCCGCCGTCGGCAGCGACATAGATAAGCCACCACCAACCTTGGCGGCTGCTCGCCGTGCCGCCTTTGCCGCCGGTTGCCTGGATACCGCCCGTGAGTGTCGGCCCTGCGCATCCTTGCCGCCCGTCAAAGAGACCTCCCGCAGTATTCGGGTTGCACGAACCCTGCGTCATCGTGGCGTCAAACGCCGATGTGCCACCGGTGCCGCCGGTCGAGATGTTGTGGAAGTAGGGACCGCCGGAGGCACCCCCGCCGCCGCCCCAGACCTCGACGGTGAGTTTCCCGGTGTAGCTCGGGACGGTAAAGGAGTGCTGGCCCGGCGTCGAGAATGTCTGTGAGCCGGCGAATGCGGCGGCAGGGACCGATAAGAACAACACGACCGATAAGACCCCGAACACACGAGGGACGATTCTCGTCATACACGTATCGTAGCAGGATGAGACGCACGGAATCGAAGACGGGTGTGTATAAACGCGCGATGCGGCGCCTTCGGCGCCGCATCTCCCCTGCCCATTATGTTTAGATTTAGAGCATCTTCACGTCGATGGAAACACCCGACGGCAAATCAATATTCGTGAGCGCTTCGATGATCTTCGCAGCCGGGTCGACGATGTCGATCATGCGCTTGTGCACGCGCATCTCGAACTGCTCGCGCGAGTCCTTGTCGATGAACGTAGCGCGGTTGACGGTGTACTTCTTGATGTCGATAGGAAGCGGCACCGGGCCGATCACCTTCGCGTTATAGCGGGCGGCGGTGTCGATGATCTGCTTGACAGAGGCATCGAGCACGGCGTGCTCGTACGCGGAAACGCGGATGCGCAGACGGTGCGAGCCGTCGGTCTTCTTTGCCCGAGAGGGGCGCTTCGTTGTCGCATCTGCTGTCATAGAACAACGGGAGTATGCCCTACTCGGCGCAAAAATGCAAGCCCGCACACCAACTGCGGCCTCGTGGCTGCCGTGGAGTAAACATGTACAGGAGTAATTTGCGTTCGGTGGACTGACTAGTGTACATCCGTGATACGGGCCACAGGGGCAAGGCCGCAGTTGGTGTGCGGGCAAGCCGCTGTATGTGGCACTATTCCTCCTTAAACACCGGCACCACATTCACCACCTGCGGTGCTTGCGGCGTCCAGGTCGCGCCGTCGTAGGGGGTGCAGACGAGAGTGAAGGTGGTACGGGCGGTGATGGGACGGGAGGTCTTTGATCCTTGGGATACGCCGCCTGTTCCCTCGGTCCAGCTGTCGCTGTTCGTCGACGAGACGGTGCAGGACTCGACGTTCATGACGTTCCAGAAGACGCCTGTGGTGGCCTGTTTCTGCACGAGCTTCGGGGCGACCTTCCAGGTGATGACCTTCGGTTGTGGCGGCGGGTTGCAGGCGCCGTCCGTGCAGCCCCACTCGCACGTCTCGGAAAGGGAGAGGTTGCACTGGAGATCCTTGCGGTAGACGTTGCCGTCGGCGCCGCACTCGAAGCCGGGGATGCAGAGGCCGGCTTGGCACTGATTCTGGTACCAGATGGTGCCGATGGGGCAGATGCAGGCGCTGCCGTTCCAGGTCTGGCCGGCGGGGCAGGTGTTCGGGACACACTTGTTCTGGGCAACGTCCCAGTGCTGGCCCGACGGGCAGTTGTCGGGGACGCATGCGCGCGTCGTCACATCGAAGTGCTGACCAGCCGGGCATTGCTGGCCGACGCAGACGCCCGTAGTCGCATCGAAATACTGACCGGCGGGACACGAGGAATCGAGAACGCACTTGCCGGATGTCGTGTTGTGGAAGCCCGGCTCGCACACCGCAGCTGCTACGCACACGCCTTTTTCGTTCAGCGTCTGACCTGCAGGACACGCAGGGCACGCGTCGGTCACGCAACGCCCCTTGTCGAGGCGGAATCCTGTAGCGCAGACGGTCGATGTCTGGCCGCTGCTCGTCCAAGAAAAGCGAACCGCGCCAGACGCCCCGCCGCCGCCGGTGCAGCAGCCTGCCGAAGCGCCATAGCCGCCGGCACCGACCGCAACCGCGATCTGGCTGCCTGTCTTGAACGAACCCGCCGGGTATGTGAAGGCGGCATACCCGCCTCCGCCTCCGCCGCCGGCGTCGCCACCTCCACCGCCTCCGCCGCCTGGCCACGAGCCCTGGGAACCGTTTGCCGCTCCTCCTGCGCCGCCATTAGCCCCGGCGCCTCCAGTGCCGCCGGAGCCTGCGCCGCCCGTCAGGTTCGTGGAGCCGCCGGACCCGGAACCGCCTGCGCCGCCTTGGGCAGGGATGTACAAAAGCCACCACCATCCCTGACGAGAACTTGCCGTGCCGCCAGCGCCGCCTGTCGATTGCAAACTGCTGAATGACGATGCACCGCCCGAACCGCCCGTCGATATGTTGTGGAAGTACGCGCCGCCGGAGGCACCCCCACCGGCACCCCAGACTTCGACGGTGAGGGTGCCATCGAATTTCGGCACCGAGAACGACCACGAACCGGGTGTGGCAAATGTTTGCGAGCCGGATGTGCCTGTTGTTTTTGTGATGGGTGTCCCGGTGGTGTTGCAGACAGGCGGCGCTTCGGGGGGAGGCGCTGCCGCGTCGGTCCACGTCACTTTCACTATTCCGTTCGCGCCGCTACCGCCCGTGCAGCAGCCTGCCGAAGCGCCATAGCCGCCAGTGCCGACCGTGACTGCGATCTGACTGTCAGCCGCGAGCGCTTCTGCGGCGTAGGTGTAGGATGCGTACCCGCCGCCACCGCCACCGCCTGCATCTCCGCCGCCACTGCCTCCGCTGGGGCCGCCATTAGCCCCGGCGCCTCCAGTGCCGCCGGAGCCTGCGCCGCCCGTCAGGTTCGTGGAGCCGCCGGACCCGGAACCGCCTGCGCCGCCTTGGGCGGGGATGTACAAAAGCCACCACCACCCCTGGCGAGACGAGGCGACGCCGCCGCCGCCGCCTGTCGCCCGCAAACTGCTGAATGACGACGCGCCACCTCCACCGCCTGCGCTGTAATTGTGGAAGTACGCGCCGCCGGAGGCACCCCCGCCGGCACCCCAGACTTCGACGGTGAGGGTGTCTGAATATTCCGGCACGACGAACGTGTGATTGCCTGGCGATGAGAATGTCTGCGAGCCTGCATGCGCGAGCGCGGGTACTGAAGAGAACAACACGACCGATAAGACCCCGAGCAGCCGAGAGATGAATCGCATAATGCATTCATGGTACCAGCATTCGGTTATTCTGTACGCACCGTGTTGTGCATAAAGCAGGACGGCGCCCCTGCGGGGCGCCGCACTGAATCCTATTTCAAAAACATTAGAGCATCTTCACGTCGATCGAGACACCCGACGGAAGATCTATGTTGGTCAAGGCCTCGATGACCTTCGCTGCCGGATTCACGATGTCAATCATGCGCTTGTGCACGCGCATCTCGAACTGCTCGCGCGAGTCCTTGTCGATGAAGGTGGCGCGGTTGACCGTGTACTTCTTGATGTCGATCGGCAGCGGCACCGGGCCGACGACCTCGGCGTTGTAGCGAGCGGCGGTGTCGATGATCTGTTTGACGGAGGCATCAAGCACGGCGTGCTCGTAGGCGGAAACGCGGATACGCAGGCGATGCGATCCTTCGCTCTTCTTGGCCCGAGACGGGCGCTTGGCTGTCGTTTCTGCTGTCATGGCAAAGAATGGAACACTGGGAGTATGCCCTACCTGGAAGGAAAAAGCAAGTCCGCACTATTGTTCCTGGAACGTCGGAATAATATTCACGATCGCAGTCTGGTCCGTCCAGCTCGCACCTTTGTACGGCGTGCAGTGGAGCGTGTACGTCGTGCGGGCAGCGATGCGGCCGGAGACCTGCGAACCTTGGGTGCTTGCCCAGAAGTCATTGTTGGAACCGGAGACGGCACAGCCGCGCACGTTGAGCACGTTCCAGAAGACGCCGGTGGTGTCGTGCTTCTTCACGAGGGTCGGGCTCACCTTCCAGGTGATGATCTTCGGCTGTGGCGGCGGGTTGCAGGCGCCGTCGGTGCAGCCCCACTCGCACTCTTCAAAGAATGACAGTTCGCACTGGAGATCCTTGCGGTAGACGTTGCCGTCGGCGCCGCACTCGAGGCTGGGGACACACAGGCCGATGCGGCACTGGTTCTGGTACCAGATGGTGCCGGCGGGACAGACGCAGGCGTTGCCGTTCCAGGTCTGGCCGGCGGGGCACTGACTGACGCAGGCGTTGCCGTTCCAGACTTGGCCGGCGGGGCAGGCGACGCCGTCGGCGATGCAGGTGTTGGTGGCGGCATCGAGATGAGTGCCCGCCGCACAGGTGAATGCATTGTCGAGGGTGCACTGATTGAGATCCGCGTCGAAATGGAAGCCGGGGCTGCATACGGTGTCGGGGGCACATTGTGTAGTGCTTGGAGCGACACATTCGGAGCCTTGGAGGGTGTAGCCCTGGGGGCAGGTTGGACTACCAGCGGTCCAAGTAATAGTGACGCTTCCGTTAGAACCCGGGGAACCGCCATACCGACCAGAACTGCCGCCTGTACCGACCTGCACTGTGACTGTGCCGGGAAGCGCGCCGGGTGCGTACGTACTGACACCTTTGCCGCCGGCGCCACCTGCGCCGCCTCCTGTGGGACAACCGGGCGCACCGGTACTGGCACCACCAGGCGCACCGCCTCCGGTAGCGTTCGATACGTTGCCGCCGGATGCCGAACCGGGAGTGCCATTGATTCCGCACGCCACCGCATTTGATCCGCCGGCACCGCCGCGTGCGATTACGCTAATGAAACTTGAATCTCCTCCAACCCCGCCTCGATCAAGGGAATCATTTGAGAGCGCAATACCTCCTCCACCCGACCCATTGACCGTAACGTTCAAAGAACTGTAATTGGCGGGCACCGTGAACGTGTACGTGCCGGGAGTGGCATATGTCTGAGAACCCGGAGCGCCGCTCCCTTGCGTCGCAGGAATCCTGTTTCCCGAGATTGTCCTTAGAGTCTGTCCTACGGGACACACGGCACAGGTAGCGGTGGAGACGCATGTGCCGTTCTTGAGGGTGTATCCGGCTCTGCAGAGTGAGACGGTCTGGCCGGTGGCGGTCCAGGTGAACTTAACAGCACCGGGAGCGCCATCCCCGCCCAAAGCACTGCCCATAGGGGGCAAGCCAAAACCGGGGCTGACTTTATTGGCACCAAGGCCGCCGGCCCCTACTGTTAGCGTGACATTGCCCGAAAGTTGCCCCGTAGCATAGGTCTTGCTGGAGTACCCACCGCCGCCGCCACCGCCCCATGTACAACCTGCTGATGCGCCGCCGCCGCCGGGTGCCCCTCCAGGCGCTCCCGAACTGGCACCGCCTGCCCCGCCATTCGGAGACGAGCCTCCGTGGAAAAATCCGCTGCAACCGGTCCAAGGAAGGGACGACTCGCCGTAGCCGCCAGTAAGGTTCGTCGTACCGCCCGATGCTGTTCCGCCTGCCACGTGGCCGCCGCCATATGCAATGATGATGCCATTGAAACCGGATGTTCCGCCCGGATAACCTTCGATCGGCCAAGCGGTGTAAGCAGGTGCTGAACCGCCGCCACCACCGCCCCAGACTTCGACGGTGAGGGTGCCGTTGTATTGAGGCACCGTGAATGTGCTCGCGCCTACCGTCGAAAATACCTGGGAACCGGACGTGCCGGTGGTCTTGGTGGTCGGATTGGTGGTCGCATTGCACGCGGGAGCAGGCGGGGGCGGCGGCTCGTCGGTGGTGATAGTCTTATTGGACGCTGCACATGTCCACGCCCGACCGCTCCCGTCATAGCTATAGCTGGAAAGCGTCTGCCACAGGACTCCGCGCGTGTACCCAACGGGGCAACCCGGCGTGGAGGGATGGCTGCCGTTGCACATGCGATTGTAGAACGTGCTCGTAGGATTCTGTTCCCAGCCGCAGAGCGTATCCTTCGTCGACGGCACGTCGACGGTCGTCGATATGCAGGTGAAATTCTTGCCTGTGGAGTTGTAGCTGGACAACGTCTCCCACACGACAGCCTGCTTGTATCCGGCTGGACAGTCGGCGGATGGATTGTGGCCCTGGGTATCCATACCCCCAAATACGAACATCTTTTGAATAAAAGTTGCTTTCCCCATCATACACTGCACGTCGTGTAGTGCCCGGTCACTTCCCGCGACGAATAGAAGCCGAGGCACTGGCGCGGTA
>Ga0233425_10007510_pt1 | contig 15261 bp, 18 predicted proteins | sample Watercolumn_Towu_2_FD_181712 | JGI IMG/M metagenome (GOLD analysis project Ga0233425, IMG submission 181712) | Freshwater microbial communities from Lake Towuti, South Sulawesi, Indonesia - Watercolumn_Towuti2014_140_MG | ecosystem: Environmental > Aquatic > Freshwater > Lake | place...
ACCTGCGACCTACTGCTTCGAAGGCAGTTGCTCTATCCGGCTGAGCTACGGAGCCGTCGAATGCGCAGCTTACGCCGCGGACCGTATCACCTCGGCCAACGCGGCGCCAGACGACGCCCCGACAGGATAGTCATATATGGCGACCCCGGCAGGATTCGAACCTGCGACCTACTGCTTAGAAGGCATTCGCGCGACGTAGCGATATAATTTTTTGATTCAGATATTTACAGCAATCTCAGCGAACGCATCGAAGGCGATGAGACATGCTTAGCGACACAAGACGTCGAATCTTTTCCTGAAAGGCTCCGACTTGTTGAAAGCGTCAAAGCGAGGCATCTTCGAATCAGTTCCAATCCCTTGGCTACCCAGTGAATGTCGGGTTTACCTGATTTTTAAGGTTTCCAATGAGCGTCATTTATTCTGACGAGAGGGCATGTATCAATACGGTTACCGCTGTTTTGGACGGCGTGACGTATCCATTAAGTGCAATTGCGTCCATCGAAACGCGCGAGGTCAAGCCGAAAGCGGGCTGCGCAAGATGGGTATGTTATCTTCTTGGCGTTCCGTTGTTCGTAAGTGTCGCTGCTATCGCCGTGCTTGCGCCGCCTTCCCCGCCAGACCCCATTGTGATTAATGGGTATATTGGCCTTGCCATACTTGGGGGCGCGCTCATTATTTTTGGAATCTTACTGGGTTCCGGGCCGTCAACCTATGTGCTCGTATTGAGCACGTCGGCCGGCGAGCGCATCGCACTCTCGGCAATGGATCAGGGCTATGTCGAGCTTTTGCGACGCGCATTAGAGCAAGCGATATCGTCGTCGGGACGGACTGAAGCCGCAACCGTCATGAACTTCGACGACCAGCTAGACGCCTTCTGGCGCGAAGGCTTTCTTTCAGGCGTCAACAACCGCGAAACCTTGCAGGCGAAGTATACGGCGTTCATCAATAGTTTGCAGGCTCAAGCTTCCCATCTGCCTCAGGATGAGCAAGACAAACTTTTTATGCGAGTCGTCATGCGAAACGCGGAGTATATTTCTCTGGGGCAACAAAACGTGGAAGCGCTGAAAATCAGATTGGGTGTGCCGACTTCATCCGCTGTCACGGACCGGTTCGTCCAAATCGCTGCCGAAACAGCTGTCCGTGCAACCGTCTGGGAAAGCGTTGCGGCGCTCTTCCGAGCGTTCCGGTGAATGCCTCTGCCGCGGGAGCCGTTCCGCTGCCTTCCCCGCCCTGATGAGAAAATCGCTGGTTTTCTTTCGGGCTTTGGGTGGCGACCCCGGCAGGATTCGAACCTGCGACCTACTGCTTAGAAGGCAGTTGCTCTATCCGGCTGAGCTACGGGGCCGAAACAGCCTCAATGCGTCCAGAGTCCGATGCGGCTCGTTTTGAAATTATCCGAATAGGATACGCCGCGCCGAGCGGCGAGATTGGGCTTCGGCTCCTCGACGCGATAGGCGAGACCGTTGCGCTCGGCGTAGGCGATCGCCTCCTCTTTGGTCGCGAAATCGAGCCTGACCTGCTGGCGCATGTCGGCGGAGCTCGTCCAACCCATGAGCGGCTCGATGCTGCGCGGAAGCTCCGGCTCGAAATCGAGCCGCCACATGTCGGACCCGGGGCCCGATTGAGTGGCGCTCGGCGCTGGAAGATAGATGCGTGCGGTCATGTGGCCTCGTGTTTGCGCTGCGCGCCAAGGCGCTTTGTAGAGAGGGCGCGGCGGCCTTCGCGCTGGTCGGGGCAGCAGGATTCGAACCTGCGACCTGAAGTACCCAAAACTTCCGCGCTACCAGGCTGCGCCATACCCCGCCGGACAAGCCGCGCCTACGGCGGCCCTGCCCTCGCTCGAAGTTCGCTACCATGCAAGTCCGCTCCTCACAAGGGAACGCGAACTATTGGCCGAACATGCGGTGCCGCACCCGATCTCCGGGCGCAAGCGAAATCCGCCGCGCCGCTCCTGCGTTGAGCTCCAGAACGGCGTAGGCGGACTCAGGCGAAGTTATAATCCGCTCGGACAAAGGTTCCGTATTGGCGGCCACCCCAACGACCCGGCCGTCGCGTCCAATAAAAACCATATCGAGCGGAATATAGGTGTTCTTCATCCACATCGAGACAGGCCGCTCGGCCTTGAAGTCGAACAGCATGCCGTGATCGTCCGGCATCGACTTGCGAAACATCAAGCCGCGGGCGCGCATCTTCGGAGTGTCGGCGATTTCGACTTTGAATTGGTGCTCGCCAGTCGCCGTCGCGATGCGCGCGATTTCGACCGCGGGTTCCGCGCGCGCGACTGTCGCCGCGACGAGCGCCAGCAAAAACAAGAAGATCAATAAGCGGAAGTTTTGCGCCGCTCTCATCCTGAATCGCTTCAAAGAGCCTCGCGCAGCACGAAAGTCAGTGTGACGGATTCTTCGCCTCGAGCGGCCGCACCTCGGTCGCCATCAGGCCCTTCGGGCCGCCGCCGTAACGCACAAGGACGCTATCGCCGGGCTTAAGTTCGGTCATGCCGTAGCGGCGCACCGTCTCCATGTGCAGGAAAATGTCTTCGGTGCCTTCGCCCCGCGTGAGGAACCCGAATCCTTTGACGCGATTGAACCATTTAACGATGGCGATCTCATAGCCGCTTGTCGGCGCAACCTGAACATGGGTGCGCCCGGCGCATGATTGGGAGGGATGGACCGCCGTGGACTCATCCATGGCGATGACCCGAAAGACTTGCATTCCCTTGGCGCGCATTTGCGCTTCGCAGACGATGCGCGCGCCCTCGAAAGCAGTTTGCAGGCCGCTGCGCCGGAGAATGGTGACATGTAGAAGTATGTCAGCGGAGCCGTCGTCAGGCACCACGAAACCGTAGCCCTTGGCCACATCGAACCATTTTATCCGGCCCGCGACTTCGATCAATTCAACAACTGATTCATCCGACTCAGTCGCGCTCGCTGTCAAATCATCCTGAAAAGTCACCTTAGCTCCCACCGACCAACTCCCATGCTGATCCAGAGCATTCGACTGGCGCGCGTTGACGACTTCCAAAAAAACCGAATCGGCAGGCGCCGCTCATGAATCACTATTAGCAAGATATCATTCGCGGCGCGTCATCCAACCTGGAAAATTTATCTACCTCGGAATGTCTGTGGATATGCACGGTTGGCGCATATATGCGAAGCAATTGTCGGCCCATCTGGATCGACACGCGCATACGCCTCAGGCGCGGAGATATTGCAAAAAAAATAGCGGCTCCGTCACAGAAGATATCGTCGCGCCATCAAATACCTTCGACTCTGTGACCCATGCGCCGCATTAACCGCGATTTGACAAACGCGGCCTGTGCGCGCAATCGGATTTGGCGGGCGTCGCGCGCCCTGACGCCTGCCCCGCCATTTCCTCGGTTGGAGCGCCGCCAATGACCAATTCGTCGACCGCGCCAGCGAGCGCGCCCCGGACTGTTCACGCTCCGGACCGTACTCCTACGTGCATTGATCCTCGCTACGACCTCGCCGCTCTGGTCGCGGCTCGCGAGGGTGAACGCTTCTCGCTGCATGCGAAACGCCTCAATGAAATGTGGGTGCGCGTTCTCAAGACGATTGGCTATGACGTAGGCTTCACGCGAGGTCTCGGCCCCTATCTTTGGGATCGCAAGGGCGACCGCTATCTCGATCTCCTTAGCGGCTGGGGCGTTTTCGCGCTCGGACGCAACCATCCGGCGGTGCGCGATGCGCTCGTGAGCGTGCTCGACGCGGAACTCGCCAATCTCGTGCAACTCGACGTCTCAGTCCTCGCTGGCGTTCTCGCCGAGAAGTTGCTGGCCTATGCGCCTTGGCTGGACAAAGCGTTTTTCGCCAATTCCGGCGCCGAGTCGATCGAAGCGGCGATCAAATTCGCGCGCGCGGCAACCGGCCGCGCGGGGATTTTGCATTGCGCGCATTCCTTTCACGGGCTGACCTATGGTTCGCTGTCGATGAACGGCGACGATATTTTCAAGAAAGGTTTTGGACCGCTTTTGCCGAATGCGCAGGAGGTCGCATTCGACGACCTCGACGCTCTCGAACGCGCCTTGGCCCAGCGCGACATCGCCGCCTTCTTCGTCGAGCCGATCCAAGGCAAGGGCGTCAACATTCCTCAAGAGGGGTATCTTCTCGGCGCACAGGCGCTCTGCCGAAAATATGGAACGCTGTTCGTCGCTGACGAAATCCAGACGGGACTGGGCCGCACAGGCCGCTTCTTCGCCATCGATCATTATCCAGGCGTCGAACCCGATATGATCGTCGTCGCCAAGGCGCTTTCAGGCGGTCATGTGCCCGTCGGAGCAGTGCTCACGCGCAAATGGATCTTCGACAAGGTCTTCGATCGCATGGATCGTGCCGTGGTGCATGGCTCGACCTTCAGCAAGAACGATCTCGCCATGGCGGCGGGCATTGCGACGCTGGACGTCCTTGAGAACGAGCGAGTGATCGAGAATGCGGCAAAGACAGGCGACCGTCTTCTCGCGTCATTCCAGAGGATGGCGGGCGGCTATGAGCTTGTCGCCGACGTGCGCGGCAAGGGCCTCATGATCGGCGTCGAATTCGGGCCGCCGAAGTCTCTCAAACTGAAGGCCGCCTGGAATCTGCTGGAGACGGTCAATTCAGGCTTGTTCTGCCAGCTCATCTCGATCCCGCTGTTTCGCGACCACAAAGTGCTGACGCAAGTGGCCGGCCACGGCAATCACACGATCAAGCTGCTCCCGCCGCTAACGATTTCCGATGAGGATTGCGATTGGATCGAGAGTTCTTTCGACGCGGTCATTGCGGACGCGCATAAGGCGCCTTCCGCCGTCTGGTCGCTCGGCAAGACTCTGGCGGAGCACGCGATCAAGGCGCGAATGAGCGGCTGATCTTATTGACGGCGCGCTGCCGATCGACGCGCATCACGCCGCTGGCGAAAGGTGTTTCTCCACCTCGCGAGAGTAGTCTTCGATCAGCGTGCGCGAAAGCGCGCCCGGCGTGAAGCGATAGACGCCGATTTCTGAGACTGGCGTCACTTCGGCGCCCGTGCCGCAGATGAAGCATTCCGAAAACGACGCCATCCCCTCGGGCATAATCCGGCGCTCGATGACTTCAATCCCGCGCCTCCGCGCCAAGTCGATCACGGTGCGCCGCGTGATGCCGTCGAGGAAACAGTCGGCGATCGGCGTATGCAGCGCCCCGTCCCGGACAAAGAAGACGTTCGCGCCGGTGCATTCGGCGACGCGGCCGAGCCAATCGTACATCAGCGCGTCGGCGAAGCCGCGCCGCTCGGCCCGATGCTTCGAAACGGTGCAGATCATATAAAGGCCGGCCGCTTTCGCCATCGAGGGCGCCGTCAGCGGATCGGGCCGTCGATATTCGGCGATGTCGAGCTTAATGCCCTTCATCTTGGTCTCGACATCAAACATGCTCGGCCAATCCCAGACGGCGATTGCGACATTGATGGTCGAATTCTGCGCCGCGACCGCCATCATCTCGCTGCCGCGCCAAGCGACGGGACGCACGTAGCAATTCGACATGCCGTTGGCTTTCACGGTCTCATGCTTTGCCGCGTCGAGCTGTTCCACACTGTAGGGAATCTCGAAATCGAGAATCCGAGCGGACGTCTGGAATCGTTCTGAATGCTCACGCGATTTGAAGATCGCTCCGCCGTAGGCGCGCTCGCCTTCGAACACGCAAGAGGCGTAGTGAAGACCGTGCGACAGAACATGAAGCTTCGCTTCGCGCCACGGAACAAGCGCGCCATTATGCCAGATGAATCCGTCGCGCTGATCGAAGGGCGGAAGCGACATGTCGAACTCCGGGAAGACGCGATCGGATAGGCCAAACAAGGCGCTGCGATGCGCAGTCAGCACTAGCCATCGGTCAGATTTATGTCAATATGATTGACGTAAATAGCTCGCGGGAAACGTGAGGCAATAACGGGCGTGAACGATCTCTCAGCGAGAAAAATAGTCGAGCCGGGCGAGGTCTTCGCTTGGCGCGGAGCCGCTCCAGAAGCGGCGGCGGCGACCACGAGCGACGAGGGCGCTCTCGAACTCGTCGAGCTATTTTTCTTCGCCTATCGCGATTTCGTGGGAGACGCCGACCGGCTGCTCGAAAACTACGGCTTCGGACGGGCGCATCACCGCGTTCTCCATTTCATCAGTCGTCGGCCTGGCCTGACCATCGCCGCCCTGCTGGACATATTGAAAATCACCAAGCAGAGCCTCAACCGCGTGCTGAAGCAGCTTCTCGAGGCAGGCTTCGTCGAGGCGCGCGCGGGCGTCATCGACCGCCGCCAGCGTCTTCTCTACCCGACGCCCCAAGGCGCGAAGCTCGCGCGCGATCTCGCGACGCTGCAATCGGCGCGCTTCCTGAAAGTCATGGACGAACTGCCGCCGGCGGCGCGCGGCGCGGCTTCCGAATTCCTGTTCGCGATGATCGATTCCGACGAGCGCGAGCGCGTTCGGGCGCATCTTGCATGCGCGAAAGCGGCAGGCGCCGCGCCGTGACGGCTTCTCCGCAGCGCGCTGCCGCGCCGAATGCGAGGGCGGCGCATATCCTCGTCGTCGATGACGATCGGCGCATTCGCACCCTGCTCTCGCGCTATCTGATGAACGAAGGCTATCTCGTCAGCGCCGCAGCCGATGCGAAGGAGGCGAGCGCCAGACTACGTGATATCACCTTCGATCTCATCGTGCTGGACGTCATGATGCCGGGCGAAAGCGGCACCGCCTTCGCCACTCGGCTGCGCGAAAGCGCCGAACCGCTGCGTTCCGCGCCTATTCTGATGCTGACGGCGCTCACCGAGACGGCGGACCGCGTCGAAGGGCTTGAGGCCGGCGTGGACGATTATCTCGCGAAGCCCTTCGATCCGCGCGAATTGTCGCTGCGCATCGCGAGCATATTGCGCCGGGCGCGGCGCGCCGAGACAGAGGGGCCAAAGCGCTTTGGCGACTTCGTCTTTGATCCGGCGCGGGGCGAATTGCTGCGCGGCGGCGCGCCGGTTCGGCTGACGACGCGCGAGCGCGATCTGTTGCGTACGCTGGCGGAAAGCGATGGCGCCATCGTTTCGCGCCAGATTTTGGCGCAACGTGCGCCCGAACGAAGCGCAAGCGAGCGCAGCGTCGATGTCGAGATCGCCCGGCTCAGGCGTAAGATCGAGACCGATCCAAATGCGCCGCGCTATCTTCAGACGGTGCGCGGCCAAGGGTACCGCCTGCTCGTCGAGGCGCTGAGCGCCAACAGCTGAAATGATAGGGTCGTCACGATGACCGTCGTCTTACCGGAAGTTCTCGCCGCGCCGCGCAATTTGTGGCGGCGCTTCGCCAACTGGCTGCATGATCGCATGCCAAGGGGGCTTTACGCCCGCGCACTGCTCATCGTGATCCTGCCGGTCGTGCTGCTCCAGTCCGCCGTGGCCTATGTTTTCTTGGAGCGGTATTGGGAGGTCGTGACCTACCGTCTTTCCGCGGGAATGGCCCGGCAGGCGGCGGCGCTTGTCGATATTTACAAGACGCTCCCAGACGATCAGGAACACGCGCAACTGCGCCGCATCGCCGCCGACGATCTTAATATGGAGGTCACGATTCTGCCGAAGCGCGACCTGCCTGCGCCGGCGCCAAAGTCCTCTCTATTCTCCCTGCTCGACAAGGCGCTTTCGAGAGAGCTCTCGCGGCGGCTTAAGGAGCCCTTCTGGATCAACACCGCCCTTCCCCGCAATCTGATCGAAATTCGCGTCGCGCTCGACGACGCCACGCTCAAAATGCTCGCCACACGCACGCACGCATACGCCTCAAACTCCTATATTTTCTTCATGTGGATGGCGATCGCCTCAATCATCATCCTCGCTATCGCGACTTCGTTTTTGCGAAACCAGATCAGGCCGATCCTTCGTCTGGCTCGCGCCGCCGAGGAGTTCGGCAAAGGCCGAAACGTCGAATTCAGCCCGCGCGGCGCGCGCGAAGTGCGTCAGGCCGGCGCAGCCTTTCTCGATATGAAGCGCCGCTTCGAACGCGCAATCGAGCAGCGTACGACGATGCTCAACGGCGTTTCGCACGATCTGCGAACCATCATTACGCGCTTCAAGCTTTCGCTCGCCCTGATGGGCGATTCGAACGAAGCCGTCGAAATGCGCAAGGACGTGGATGAGATGGAGCGTATGCTCGAGGCCTATCTCGCCTTCGCGCGCGGCGATGGCGATGAAACTTCATCGCCTACGGACATCGCGGCCATCCTCAACGAACTGAGAGCGGATAGCGAAAAGCGCGGCGTCGCGGCGGCCGTCAAGATCGCGGGCGATCCGAAAATCATTGTGCGGCCGGCGGCGATCAAGCGGCTTCTCTCCAATCTGGTCAACAATGCGCAGCGCTACGGCAAGCGGATTGAACTTTCGGTGGTTAACGACGGCCGCACGATGACTGTGAATGTCGACGACGACGGACCGGGCATCCCCGTCGAGCGCCGCGAGGACGCTTTTCGGCCATTTTACCGACTCGACGAATCCCGCAATCAGAACGAGGCAAACTCGGGTCTGGGCCTGGCCATAGCCCGCGACATAGCCCGCGTCCATGGCGGCGACATCACGTTGGACAAGAGCCCCCTTGGCGGCTTGCGCGCGACGGTCAGCCTCCCCGTATAAAACCCGTCACGCCCCCGCGTGCCGATTGCCGCTGTCGTCGTCGTAGTCGCGGTGATCGCGCCCGCGCCGCGTCCGCCAGCCGAACAGGCTTTGCGCGAAGGAATAGAAGGGCCGCGTCAGCCTTGCAAAATCTTCCGCCCGATCGACGTAGCGCTCGCCGCGCGTGAGTTCGCGATCGAGCGTCGACAGGGCGTCATGGATGTCGCCGGCGAACCAATCTTCGAGCACGCGGCCCCAAGCCAAGGCCAGTCCCTGCAGCTTGAGCGAGCCAACGGGGCCCTCGCTGTCGATGTCCGCCGCCTCCAACATGAAGCGCATTGAGTTCACGGTTTCGCGGTTGAGCGCCGCGGCGGTGAGCGGGTCGCGCGCCGCCCAGCGCGCGACGCTCGCCAGCGCGTCACGATGGGGTTCGAGCGCGTCGAGCCGGTGACGCAAGACGTCGTAGAGCCGTTCGCGCGCGGGTTCGTGGGAGGCTTCCTTAGGCAGCGCATCGAGAATCTCCCGGTCGATGCGCCGAGAGAAGGCGCCCATGATCGCGCCTTTCGACGGGAAAAGTTCGCGCAGATCGGCAAGCGAGATGCCGGCTTCGTGAGCGATATCGGTGAGCGTCACATCGCTGAATTCCCGCCGCGTCGCGAGCCGGAGCGTCGCATCGATCACTCGGTCGCGGGGGCCGACGCCGCTGTTCATGTCCATCTCCAATTCCTGAGGAATTTCTTAGTGAGTATTCTATTGTCGCGCGGCGGCGGGACAAGGCGCGCGGCTTCTTAACCGGAAAGCTCCCCCGCCCGGCGCTTCGCCGCAGCTACGGCGCGGCGCATCAGGGCGGCGAGACCGTCAGGCGCTTCGAGAACCTCGAGCGCCGCCGCCGTCGTGCCGCCCGGCGAAGTTACGCGCCGACGCAATTCTTCAGGACTCGTTTCTGGCTGCCGGCGCATCAGTTCGCCGGCGCCTTCCACGGTCGCGCGCGCCAACCGCGCCGCAAGCGCGGCGGGCAGGCCGGCTTCAACTCCAGCGGCGGCAAGGCATTCGGCGAAGTAGAAGACATAGGCGGGCCCCGAACCGGAAACCGCCGTCACCGCATCGATCAGCGCCTCATCGTCGACCCATTCCACGGCGCCGACAGCGCGAAGCAGCGCATCGGCGAGCGCGCGCTGAGCGGCGCTTGTCGCCGCGCTTGAGAAGGCGCCGGTGATCCCTCGCCCGATCGCGGCGGGCGTATTGGGCATAGCGCGCACAACGGCTTGCGCCGGCACATGCGCGGCGATGTCTGCAACGCGCTTGCCGGCGAGAATCGACACCACGACGGTCTCGGGCGCAACGAAAGGCTGCGCCGCCGCCGAGCCGGACTGGAGCGCCTGTGGCTTCACGGCGAGAACGACAGCGTCCCGCGGAGCGGCCGCGCCGTTCAGCGCGTAACCATGCGAGTCGCAGATCTCCTGGAGCCGTTGCGACGGCTGCGGCTCGACGATGGAAACGGCTCCGAGCAGATTCTGCGCGGCCCAGCCTTCCAGCAACGCCAAGCCCATGTTTCCGGCGCCGATCAGGGCGACCGACTTTCCGCGCAGCCCGGCCTCGTCAGTCACGCCTCGCCTTTTGTTTCGAAATTGGCGGAAGCGAGCGCCTCCTTGGCGCTCTTTCCAGCCCACAGCACGAACTGGAAGGCTTGATAATGCCGCTCGCACGCCTGAAGCGCATTGTCGAGCAAAGCCGCGCATTGGGTCGCCGAGGGCTGCGCGCCGCCGGTCAGGATCAGCCCGTGACGGTGCATCGCCACGCCTTCCTTCGGCCAGAAGTCGAAATGCCCGATCCACATCTGCTCGTTGATCGCATTGACGAGCGCCATCAGTTCGCTGCGCCTGCGCTCCGGCGCCTTGAGGTCGAAGGCGCAACTGATATGCAGCGTCTCGAGATGCGGAAGCCAAGTGAAGGCGACGTGATATTCCGTCCAAGCTCCGGCGACGGAAATCGAAATTTCGTCTTCGTCGTCCCGATCGAAGGACCAGTCGTTGGTGGCCGCCAGTTGCTCCACGACATCCACCGGATGTTCAGCGCGTTCCGTTTCATTTTCTGTTGCGATCAGCATGTGCCAACCTTTTTCTTAAATGTCAGCATGACGCGGCGACTAAGGACAGGCGACGATGCGTCGTGGAGCTTTTCGTGAAGGCGCCTCCTTTTCAAGCGATTGATTCGAAGTCGAATCATCTCTTGCGTTCACTATACTCCACACAAGAACCATGACGCCAAAAAAGCAACCGCCAACTTTGTTCGCGGCAGACACTTGCGGGATTCGCATGTCGGCGTCCATGGCTCAGCGAGCCTCTTCCACAGCGACTCGCTTTGAAAAAAATGCTTTGGATAAATCTTGAAATCCGCGCGCCAGCGCCCCGCTAGGCAAGAGAAAAGCCCCGCCCGCAATCACGGGCGAGGCTTCCGTTTTTGAGGCGCCGCTCTTGCTAGCGAGTCATCATCACCGGAGATCCGACGCTTACGCGGTCGTAAAGGTCGGAAACGTCTTCGTTCAGCATTCGAATGCAGCCATAGGATGCAGCCGTGCCGACCGAAGCGCGCATCTTGGCTGTGGTGCCGTGAATCGCGACTTCGCCGCGATCAAGGGTCAGGGCCCGCACCCCCATCGGATTGCGCGGCGAGCCGCCGCGAATGAAATTCGGGAGCTCAGGGTGATCGGCCTTCACCACCGCTGGCGGAACCCAGTCGGGGTTCACATATTTGCCGTCGATGGAGGTCGTGCCGGACCACTCTTTGCCGCGCTTCGGAACGGCGACCGGATAGCTGATGGCGACTCCGGTATCGACGACATAGAAGAGCCGGCGCTGACCGGCGCTGATGACGATGGTCCCGGGGGCGACGCTTGGCGAGAAGGCGACGATGTTGCGCGCCGTCGCATTCTGTGGAAACGCGGCCAGAGCCATTCCGCCGACCGCTGCGAATAAGACTGACTTGAACGCTCCCGCCGGCTTGGCGCTGCGGGATCGACGCAAAAGAGCAAACAGGTTACGCATGACGCTCACACCCTACTTACTGAAGCCTCGGCAGCGACTCCTAGAATGGCCACAGTCTAACTTTCGCCATGATCTTGTCGAAATGTTTCGCGTTTTCAGGTTAGGCCTTAACGTTAAGATACTTTGTGAACTTCTGACCTCGCGACCCTCTCGCTTCAGACCATTGCGTCGTCATTGCGCCATTCTTTCGTCGAAATTCATGCGCGTTGCGCACTTGCCAAGCTATCTGGCGCAGGCGCGGGCGTAAGGCATGAGCGAGACAGTTGGACCGCCGAAAATTTTTGATCGTGCGCTGCTGCGCAGGCGGCTGCGCCGCGCCCTGACGAAGAATGCGCCGGATTTTCTGATGGCGCGCGCCGCCGACGATCTGCTCGATCGTCTGCTGACCGTGAAGCGCGAATTTCCACGCTCCCTCGATCTCGGTTCGCCGACCGCGCATTTTTCGCAAGCCGTCGCCGCGAGCGGCCGTGCGACGCCTTTGCGCGCAAGCGGCTATGCCGGCGCGGTGATCGCAGACGAAGAAGCGCCGCCCTTCGCGCCGGGCGCTTTCGATCTCGTCGTCTCGGGGATGGCGCTGCAATGGGCCAATGATCTGCCGGGCGTGCTGGCGCAGGCGCGACGCATGCTTGCGCCGGACGGACTCTTTCTCGCCTGCCTCGTTGGCGGCGCCAGCCTTGTCGAGCTCCGTTCCGCCCTCGCACAAGCAGAAGAGGAAATCACCGGCGGCGCGAGCCCTCGCGTGTCTCCCTTCGTCGACGTGCGCGACATGGGCCGGCTGCTGCAACGGGCCGGCTTCGCCCTGCCCGTCGCCGACGTCGACAGCGTCACGCTGCGTTATGATTCGATGTTCGCACTGATGGACGATTTGCGCGCCATGGGTGCCGCCAACGTCCTCGTAAAGCGCGCGCGCAAACCGTTGCGACGCCATGTCGTGGCGCGCGCTGCGCAAATTTACGCCGAGCGCTTCTCAGACGCCGACCGACGCGTGCGGGCGACCTTCGAAATTATCTGGGCGTCGGGCTGGGCGCCGCATGAGAGCCAGCAGAAGCCGGCGAAGCGCGGCTCGGCAACAATGCGTCTCGAAGATGCGATGAAAGCCTCACGCGAGAGTGACGCCTAGATCACGCTGCATTTGGGCGGAATCGTCCAAATGCAGATAATTTGATCGATTCCAAAAGTTCAGAGCGAGCTTTGCGCGAAAAACTGGATTCCACTTTTTCGCGAGCCGCGCTCTATGGCGCGACTTCCACATCAACGCTGCGGGTTTGAACCGGCGCGGGCTCCCAGGGCCGCTGATAGGCGAAGACGATTTCGGCGCGCCCAGGCTTCAAGGCCTGAATCTTCCAGTGGCGCACGCCGGGACTACCCATCATGCCCCGTCGACCGCCGCTGCGGCCGCCATCCGATATCGACAGGATGTCGAGATTCCGGCTCGCGCTCTGATCGATACGCCAGGAATAGCCGGTCGTCACATTCTCCTGGAGCGAAAATGTCGCGCTACCCCCCGGCGCAAGCTTTATGACGTCGGCAGCTTGTGCCGGAAACGCAATGAAAAGGCTGAACAGCAACAGGCGCGACAGCAGACGCTTCATGACGTGTTTCCTTTGCCGTTTCTCAGATGATGCGGCGGTCCGCAAATATTCAATACACGCCCGGAATGAGCCGAGCGGTATGCGCGCGATAGGCGTCATAGGCGGCGCCGAATTCGGAACTCAACAAGCGTTCCTCGGCGTTCATGCGCGCAAGGAGCGGCGGAATGTTCAACAAGGCCAGAAGGACGCCGACCGCCGTGTTGAACGCCAATCCCCAGCCGAGCGCTGATATTAGCAGGCCCAGATAGCTCGGATGCCTGATGCGGCTGTAGAGTCCGGTGGTGACGAGTTCATGGCCGGGCTGAATGGCGACAAGGCCGCTGAAGCGGCGCCCGAGCACGGCGACCGGCCAAAGCCGCAACGCTCCACCCGCTGCGAGGAGCGCGACTCCGAGCCATCGGATGGCGTCGCCGTCCAATGTCCACACTCCCTCCCGATCGGCCCAGGCGGGCAGATAGGCGCCGAGAAGACCGATGATCAGAAAGGCCGCGATGACCCAGCGATTGCCGCGGTCCTCCCGCAGGCCGGAGCTGAGATTGCCGCCGACGAAGAGCGACGCGACTCCAAGCCCGAGGGTGACGACGACAAGCGCCGTCCGCGCCGGGTTGGAAAAGAATGCGTCAAGCCCGCCGCCGCCGATGATCGCGAGCGCGAGATAGAGGCCGACGGACAGCGCGACGGAGAGCGCGCGGATCATCAGCGACATTGAAGTCGCGCATCAGGCGCGCCGGCGCATTTATGAGTCACCGGGCTCCGAGACAATGCGGCGGGACGACTTACTTGCGGCGCCCAGACGTCGCTTGGGCGCGCGTAGCGAACCAGACTGATGACTTTACCTGTCCGGGGCATTTTCCGCATGTCACGCGACCTTTTGTGTTGACGTAAGCGCAAAGCCCGCGCGAGAGGCAATCGTCCGTCGTGACGGGGCGCGCGATCGCCGTAGAAGAGAACAGGCCGCCGCTAATGCATGCGGCGATCGCCAGAAGTCGGAAATGTGGCATAACAACCTCTTCAAATAAGGGATCGAACGCAGCGCTAAGTAGCGCAACCAGCGATCTGTGGAAGCGGGCATGTATCCTCGCAAGCCCCCTTTGCCCTCCCTGATCTACTTATTGAAAGCGGACCATTCATCGGTCGATTGGAGCGGCCACCACTGAAGATATCCGTAACCGAAGCCAAGGGGCATCTTGCCGAGCTTGTCCGGCGCGCCGAATCCGGGGAGGAAATCATACTCACCCGACATGGCCAGCCGGCGGCGCGCCTCGTGCCGGAAAAAGCCGTTTTAGACCGCAAAGCGCGTCGCAAACTGCTACAAGCGGTCCGCGTTTCCGGAGCCTCGAAGGCGAGCGAAGGCCCAGACGCCGCGCGCAGCCATGACTTCCTTTATGACAAAAATGGGCTGCCCTAAATCGCGGCCATCGTATTGACAATGTAGATACAATGGCATATTCGTCGAACATGCCGAGCGAGCGCTCCTCATCTTCGCGCAGCCGCGACGCCGCAACCGCAGTGGTTCCGGCGCATCCTCCGGCGTCGGAAGCCAAGGGCAGCATCAATCTGCGGATCGAAGCTAATACGCGCCAGCTCATCGACGACGCGGCGGCGGTTCTCGGCAAAACGCGCACTGAGTTCATGATCGACAGCGCGCGGCGGGAGGCGATTGACGTGCTGCTCGATCAGCGGCTCTTTTCGCTCGACTCCGACCGCTATGACGCCTTTGTGCAGGCGCTCGACAATCCGCCGGCGCCGGGGCCGAAGCTCAAATCTCTGCTGCGCCGGGTTCCGGCATGGAAGAAGTAGAGCGCGCCGCGCTTTCGGCGCCCGCCCCATTGACCGCCGACCACGATCTTTCGCAGTTCGACTGCGGCGCGCCGGCGCTGAACGACTGGTTACGTGAGCGCGCTCTGAAAAACGAAAGCCGTTTCTCGCGGACCTATGTCGTCTGCGCAGGCAAGCGTGTGGTCGCCTACTACTGTATCTCGGCCGGCTCGGTCGAGCGCGCCGCCGCGCCAGGCAAGCTCCGCCGCAAC
>Ga0233425_10007511_pt1 | contig 15260 bp, 14 predicted proteins | sample Watercolumn_Towu_2_FD_181712 | JGI IMG/M metagenome (GOLD analysis project Ga0233425, IMG submission 181712) | Freshwater microbial communities from Lake Towuti, South Sulawesi, Indonesia - Watercolumn_Towuti2014_140_MG | ecosystem: Environmental > Aquatic > Freshwater > Lake | place...
TTTTGATATGGCTGCCAGCCGATTATCGGCAACAGCAGTTTGGGGCTAGTAAAAAAATTTAGAGATAAATTTTTTAGAAATCTATCGGCCAAAAATAAAAAAAATCCGCCAGCAATAACCATCAAATGGCGGATTTTGTTTTGTGACATAAAATTATACCTCCTGAGTAATCGCTTTTTTACAGGAAACACAAGCGCTAGAAGTGGGGCGAGCGAGCAGGCGTTTTTCTTCAATTGGTTTTTTGCAGTATTTGCAGACGCCGTATGTGCCCTCATCTAAACGTTTGAGTGAAATATTGACATCGCGTAAAGTTTTTTCGAAACTTTCTTCTAGCGGTACTTCGGCGGCATACTCAGCCACCTCAGCGGCGTTTTCATCATCTTTATCTCCGTATTCTGGGAAAGTGCTATCATAATCATCGCTAGCGTGAGCGTTTCTTTTGGTAAATTTATTCAATTCTTTTTCCAGTCGGTCTTTTTCTTGAAGCAGGGTAGTCTTTATTTTATTTAAAAAATCTTTGTTAAAATTTGTTTTATTCATATAATTGGAATTGGCGCCGTGCGCCGAATGTTCTCTGGGATTTTTATAATATTCAAAAAACTCATCAGTAGAGTCTATATAAAGTATAACAGATTAGAGTAGATAGTCAAATTTTGGAAAAATAAAAAGGGCGTAGTTCCCAATTATATATTGTTTTAAGGATCTCGCCCTTGGAATGCATGTCTAAGCGAGATGGGATCGTCTTGCGACGAAGCCGTCAATCACTTGAGACAGCTAATCCCCCGACCGCTTGAAGGTATTACCTCGGGCGGCGATAAGGCACAAAAGGCCAGATCGACGCAAAATTGAGGTTACCAGACAAGAAGTGCGGATTCGCCACCGCCGATATTATGTATGTTGGCAGTTGTGAATCTACTTCTCAAACTCAGCAGTTCGATGGGGTTTGCGTCCACTAGATAGTGGACAACCGATGTGTTGTATAAAGAACAACAATTATATGATAGCATATTTTATGGTTTTTGTCAAGAGTAGTGATTTTTATCAATATTTTGGCTAATTTTAGATAAAAAATTGCTTAAATTAGTTGATTTTTGTTAAAAATTTTGTATACACTAGTGTATACAAAAGAAAATTTATTTATAATTAGCAGAAATTTTGACGATGATGAAGGGAATATTAGAGATTTGTACACAATAGTATACACTTTTACACACAGTTATCCACAGTTTGTATAGACTAGTGTATACAAAAATAAGAAAATTTAAATTTTTGAATAAACATTATTTACTTTTTATTTAATATATTATAAAATTATCGAACTTCGCGGTTATGCGGAGCGGTATAGGTGTTACTGTGACGCAAACACACCAGCCAGCTGAAAGGAGTCAGACAATTGAATTCCCGCTCAAGGGAAGTCGACGAATCAGTCGCAAGAGATTGCGGTAGGTCGCCACTTCGAAGGTGGGGCGGTGGCAGAGGAGGCACCAGAGGACATATGTGGTCCAGTGGGGCAGCATCAATGTCTGGAAGGAAGGTGCGATGGCTATGGTCTCTTTCACCTTCAGGAGGGTTGATTGAACGACCATATCGGTAATCCCGGCCACCATTCGCGGGTGGCCCATAGGAGGCGCTCGGAGGAGAAAAACCACCAGTGCATGACTTTGTTTATTTAGGGTAAACAGGGTCATCTGGTGGTTTTTTGCATATAGTATTTATATGTAAAGATTGACAGAAAATTTTTAAAGACCTAATATAGCCCTGCTTGGGCAAATGGCGACTCTAGCCTAATAGTCCAATGTAGATGGTGCTGTCATGTGGGTGCTCATTATCGTGGGAGTTGTGTTCACTGTCGGCTTTTTCGCCTTCATCGCCATGCTCGGCGAAGCGGCGACCGGCGACTGAGCTGCAACAGACATCGTCTAAATCCGTGCGCCACTTTTTCTGTAGAGGAGACAGAAGAACGCGCACATCCGTTTTGATTATAATTAATTTATAATTAGAATAGATTAAAAAATCCGCCCATTGCAGAGCGGATTTTTTGTTTGAATTGAGATTGTCAGCGAGGGGTGCTTATTTGGCTTTACCAGCAATAATATTTTGAGCGACATTGCCTGGCACATCAGCGTAGTGATCAAATTCCATTGATGAGCTGGCACGGCCCTGAGAAAGAGAGCGCAAAGAGGTGACATAGCCAAACATACTAGCCAGTGGGACTAAAGCTTTGATGACTTTCATCTGGCCACGGTCGGTCATCTCCTGGATCTGGCCGCGCTTGGAGTTCAAATCACCGATACAATCACCCATGTATTGTTCTGGGGTGACCACTTCTACTTTCATGATTGGTTCCATGATTACCGGGTTGGCTTTTTTACAGGCAGACTGGAAAGCCATCGCTCCCGCCATCTTGAAGGCCATTTCCGAAGAGTCTACCTCATGGTATGAGCCATCAAAGACAGTGGCTTTGACATCCACTACTGGATAGCCAGCTTGGATACCGCGGCTGATAGATTCTTTGATACCTTTTTCAATTGCCGGGATAAATTCGCGTGGAATCACACCACCCTTGACTTCGTCTACAAATTCAAAACCTTTGCCTGCTTCAAGTGGCTCCACCTTGATATAACAATGACCATATTGACCGCGACCACCGGATTGTTTGATATACTTGCCTTCTGATTCGGCGTTGGTACGGATGGTTTCTTTGTAAGCTACTTGTGGGGCACCGACATTGGCTTCTACTTTGAATTCACGTTTCATACGATCCACAATGATATCCAAATGGAGCTCGCCCATACCAGATATAATGGTTTGGAGAGTTTCTTCGTCGGTATGGACTTTGAAAGTTGGATCTTCCTCAGCCAATTTTTGCATGGCCAAACCGATTTTTTCTTGATCTTGTTTGGTCTTTGGTTCAATAGCGATAGAGATCACCGGCTCTGGGAAAATGATTTTTTCAAGAATGATCGGATGATCTTCGTCACAAAGGGTGTCACCAGTGGTAATATCTTTGAGACCGATGGCGGCGGCGATTTCACCAGCATAGACGTCGTTGACATCTTCGCGGTGATTAGCGTGCATACGCACAATACGACCCAGACGACTCTTTTCACCAGTAGTAGAATTATAGAGATAACTACCAGCCGATACTTTACCAGAGTAAACACGGAAGAAAACCAATTTACCGACAAATGGATCGGTCATGATTTTGAAGGCCAAAGCAGAAAATGGTTCATCGTCACTAGCGTGGCGCACTTCTGGTTGATCGGTATCTGGGTTGGTGCCTTTGATTTCAGGAATATCAGTGGGAGCTGGCAGATAGCGCACAACCGCATCAAGCATGAATTGTACACCGACATTGGCCAAAGCACTGCCGCAGATTACTGGATAGATTTCATTTTTTAGCACCATACTGCGGATTGCCTTATGGATTTCTTCGGTGGTGAAAGCTTCGCCATTGATATATTTGTTCATCAAATCATCATTGGCTTCAGCTACTTTTTCAATCATTTTGGCGCGATACTCTGCTACCTGATCTTTCATGTTTTCTGGTATTGGAATTTCTACGATATTTTCACCATTTTTACCTTCAAAGTGGTAGGCTTTTTGCTCAATTAGATCCACGATTCCTTCAAAAGTAGAATCAGCACCGATTGGCAATTGAATCGCTACGGCATTTTTGGATAAACGCTCTTTGATAGAATCCAAACTCATGAAGAAGTCAGCACCCAACTTATCCATTTTATTGACAAATGGTACGCGCGGGACATTGTATTTGTCAGCTTGGTGCCAGACAGTTTCAGATTGTGGTTCTACGCCCTGCGAGCCATCAAACACAGCAACTGCACCATCAAGTACACGCAAAGAGCGTTCTACCTCTACGGTGAAGTCCACGTGTCCGGGAGTATCGATGATATTGATACGATGATCTTTCCAGAAACAAGTGGTGGCGGCGGAAGTAATAGTAATACCACGTTCTTTTTCTTGTTCCATCCAGTCCATTTCGGCGGCACCCTCATGCACCTCGCCAATTTTATGTTTTTTACCGGTATAAAAAAGTACGCGTTCAGTGGTAGTAGTTTTGCCGGCATCAATGTGAGCGGCAATGCCGATATTACGGGTTTTGTCTAGTGAATATTCACGAGGCATAAATTATATTATTAATACTCCTAAATTATTTAGCGAATCTTGCAAAATGTGCAAAAGCCTTGTTGGCTTCAGCCATTCTGTGGACATCGTCGCGTTTCTTCACCGCATCACCGGTGTTGTTTTGAGCGTCGGCCAAGACTGTGGCTAATTTCAAATACATTGGTTGGCCTTTTTTGTTGCGAGCGGCGCCGATAATCCAGCGGAAAGCCAAAGCATTTTGACGTTCACCGCGAACTGGTAGCGGCACTTGATAGTTGGCACCACCGACACGGCGGGAGCGTACTTCCACCTGAGGGCGAATAATATTGATTGCTTCCTCAAAGACTTTCATCGGGTCTTTTTTAGTATCAGCGGCAATTTTGTCCATGGCTTTATAAAAAATAGTTTGCGCCACGGTCTTTTTTCCGCGTTCCATTAAGAAGTTGATAAATTTAGCGGCCAAGACACTGCCATATTTTGGATCAGCCGCGATTACCCTTTGTTTTGATTGCTTACCTCTCATATAGTTATTTCAGTATCATTAATAATTATTTCTTAGCGGCTTTTGGTCTCTTACTGCCATACAAACTGCGACCACGGCGACGTTTTTCAATACCTTGGGTATCATAAACACCACGCACAATGTGATAGCGCACACCTGGCAAGTCTTTTACACGGCCACCGCGGATAAGCACGATAGAGTGTTCTTGCAAATTGTGTCCTTCACCAGGGATATAAGCGATGACCTCCATGCCGTTGCTTAGACGCACCTTGGCGACTTTACGCAAAGCGGAGTTTGGTTTTTTAGGAGTAGTAGTATAGACCTTGGTACAAACGCCACGCTTAAAAGCACAGCCTTTGGCAAAGACGGTTTTACGGCGGTGCAGATTATCGATGGTGAACTGCAAGGCTGGAACCTTGGTTTTACGCACCTTTTGAGCGCGGTTTTTGCGAATCAGTTGGTTAACTGTAGGCATAATTAATTAAAAGTTTATAAACAAAAAAACTGACCATAATAATCAGCCACGATTTTTTGGTCGCCCTCTACCTTGATTATTTAGATAGATAAGCAAAGTTTCAGGACTAGTTCTGCCAGAAGAATACTATAAATATATGGTTTTGTCAAGAGACTAGGGTTAGAGATCGTCAATACTGCGCAGGAAACTGCCTGGTTTGATTTTTATTGAGGGACCATCTTCTTCTGGTATATATTGAATGTCGCTGTCATCTTTATCAAAAACAGTATTATTAAATGACAAAAGTGAATGGTCATCTATTAAATCTTGGCTAATTTCAGATAAAAAAATGCTTGGTCCACCACCTTCTCCCCAGTTGTCATCACCCATAGCATAGGTAAGATAGATCTTTTCTTTGGCACGGGTGATAGCCACATAAAATAGACGCCGCTCTTCTTCTAGACCGTTTTCTTCACGTAGAGCACGCGGGTTGGGGAAGCCGTCATTGGTCAGGCCGATCACAAATACCTCTTTCCATTCTAATCCTTTGGCTTGATGAATGGTGGAAAGTACCAGTCGTTTGTTTTTTTGTTGATTATTAGCGTTAGGGGTAGAGAAAGATTCTTGCAAGCTTGCTTCTGCCAAAAAATCACTTAAACTTTTTTCTTTTTTAGATAGTGTTGCAAGTTCGTCAATATCTTTTAATCGTTCAGCGGCATCTAAAAACTCATTTTCCAAATAGCTAGTATAGTTAGAAGTTGCAATGGCTTTAATCAATTCACTGGTGTCACCGCTATAATTGGCGTGTGCTTCTAAAATTAAATTAAAAATATTTAGAAAATTATTCCAACCACCCGCCGCTTTACCGCTTAGCGAGTCGCCGATAGTTTTTATCTCTTCTATATTTTGCAATTTTTGGATTTGGGCAATAATTTTATTGGCGCTTGCTGGCCCGATTCCTTCTTCGTGTTGCAAAATGCGCAGCCAAGCGGCGGTGTCGGCAAGATTGTTTAGAACGCGCAAATAACTTAATACATCCTTGATGTGAGAGCGTTCAAAAAAGCGCAGACCACCACGATAATCATAAGCAATGCCGGCACTGGTGAGGGCTATTTCTAGTGCTTGGGAGTGATGAGTGGCGCGAAATAGCACGGCTAAATTTTCTGGTACCGCCCCACTATCTAGCGTTTCGGAAATTTTTTTTACTATGAAGCCAGCTTCGGCTTCCTTGTTTATTTGTGGATGCAACGCCGGTTTGGGCAGGCCGTTTTTGGTAGCTTGTAATTTTTTTGGATATTGTTGCCTATTGTTGCTGATTATATCATTGGCCAATTCTAAGATTTCAGCGCTAGAACGATAATTTGTTTCTAGGCGAAAAATTTTAGCATCTGGATATTTTTCTTCAAAGTTTAAAATGTTGCTAATGTCGGCCGCGCGAAATGAATAAATGCTTTGCGCGTCATCGCCAACCACCAAAATATTATGATGAATTTTGGCCAATTTATCTATAATACCGGCTTGAATTTTGTTGGTATCTTGGTACTCGTCCACCAATATATATTGAAACTGGGTAGCGAAATAATGTTGGATGGCCGGCAGATTTAGTAGGGCGGAAAAATTTACTAGCAAATCATCAAAATCCATCGCGTTGGCTTCTTTTTTCTTTTGCGCATAGCGACTACTAATATCGCGAAAAGCGTCTGAGAGTGGCCAATAAGAAGGAAATTTTTTATCAACTACCTCTTCTACAGTGGTATCGGCGTTACGGGCAAATGAAATGATATTGCCGATGATTTTGGCCGAAGGAAACTTTTCGCCAGTTTGAAATTCTTTTATCACTATTTTAAGCAGTGCCTGAGCATCATCGGCATCAAGCACAGAAAAATTATTTTGATAGCCTAAATGGTGAGCGTATCGGCGTAAAATTTTATTAGCAATATGGTGAAAGGTGCCAGACCAGGGCAGACGCTGGGCTAAGCCAGTAATTTTTTGTACTCGCTCTATCATTTCATTGGCCGCTTTGTTAGTAAAGGTGACAAGTAAAATATTTTCTGGACTAATTCCTTTTTCAATAAGATAAGCGACGCGATAAGTAATGGTACGCGTCTTACCACTACCAGCTCCGGCCAACACCAAGCATGGGCCGTCACCATTTTTGACGACAGTCAATTGTTCGGCGTTTAATTCTTGTTCAAAATTTATCATATGAATTTTCATTTTAACACACCTTGATTTTTTGGGCAATTTAGCGTAGTATAGGCTAAATTATATGACCTTTTTTGAATTAATCCATGAAGACAAACATACCGGTGCTAGGGCTGGTATCATGCACACGGCGCATGGCGATATTCCCACCCCAGTTTTTATGCCAGTGGGTACTCAAGCCAGTGTAAAAACTTTGGATCAGACTGATCTTTTAAATTTGGACCCAAAAATTATTTTGGCTAATAATTATCATCTGCATTTGCGTCCCGGGGAAGATCTAATTGATGGTGCCGGTGGTTTGCATAAATTTATGAATTGGCAGAGGCCGATTCTCACTGATTCGGGCGGTTTCCAAGTTTTTTCTTTGGGTTTACAAAAAGAACAAAAAGGCCAACAAGGCAAATTGGTGAAGATAGACGAAGACGGTGTAACTTTTAGATCGCATTTGGATGGTTCGAGCCATCGTTTTACCCCAGAGTCCGCGATTGAATGTCAACATAAAATCGGAGCGGATATTATTATGGCTTTTGACGAGTGCACACCGGATAACGCCGATTACAAATATACCAAAGAGGCCATGGAACGTACCCACCGTTGGGCTAAGCGCTGTATTGATGAACATCAAAAGAATCTCTCCTATCACGGCTACCAACAATTTTTGTTTGGCATTATTCAAGGTGCTAAACACGAGGAGCTTAGAAGAGAATCGGCCCAATATATTGCCGGGCTAGATTTTGATGGCATAGCAATTGGTGGCGAGAGTATTGGCTACAATATGGAAGCGACGGAAAATATTTTGCGCTGGGTAATGCCATTTATTCCCAAAGACAAACCACGTTATTCGATGGGAGTCGGTTTGGACCCAGCCGATTTACTGGTAGCTGTATCTGGAGGTATTGATATGTTTGATTGCGTGGCGCCGACTCGTTTGGCTCGCCACGGTATGCTGTTTGTTTCATCTCAAGAAAACAAGCAACGTCGTATTAATATAAAGAACTCTGGTTTTACAGCCGATTTTTCTCCAATCAGTCGAGACTGCCAATGTCTTACTTGTCAAAATTATTCACGCGCCTATTTACATCATTTATTTTCCGCCCAGGAAGTATCCGCTTTGCGTTTGGCGACCATTCACAATCTCCATTTTATGCTTGATCTAATGAAAAGAGCGCGTGAAGCGATTTTGGAAGATAGCTATAGTAAATTTATTAAAGGTTATTAAAAAAATCTCCAACCAAGTCGGAGATTTTTTTATTGCTTAAATTTTTTTGGAATAATATTTTCCAAATACTTTTACTAGTTGTCTTAAGTGAGGATTTTCTTCTTGTTCCGGACCCCATCTTACCGCCCAGTATTCTTCGTCGGAGATTTCTTTATTTCGCAACAGGTCTTGTACACAGCCTTCAGAAATATCGGTTTTTTCATTGCTAAAATAAGGTTCAAAATCCATTTTATCCCAATCCACATCCACCGCTTCATCATGCCCGTCGGCTAAATCTCCCAAGAATTTTACCTGATCTCTACTAGGCATTACCTGTGCCCACATATCATCCAATAAAACAACATCTAATAAAGCTGGTTTGGGATTAGGTTTGTCTCTGCGATCCATTTGAGCTGCACGGGAAGCCTCTCTACTGCGTGCTTCATTTTCTGACATATTTTTACTTGCCTATTTAAATATAAAGCAGTACAATCAAAATAATTATATTGTATATATTCAGGTTAGTCAATTACTATGTTACATATTAAATTAATCTGTTTGGGAAAACTCAAAGAAAAATATTGGCGAGAGGCGGAGGTTGAGTATTTAAAACGTCTGCAAGCTTTTTCCAAAATAGAAATTGTGGAATTGAAAGAAGAAAGTTTTGGTGAAAAAATTTCACCGGAAATGATTAGATTCAAAGAAGCCGTGAAAATAAAAAGCGCCTTAGAGAAATTTAAAGGCGCTTATGTGGTTGTCTTGGACGAACACGGGGAACAATTTTCTTCGGTTGAATTCTCTAAGAAATTATCGGATCTATCGTTGAGTGGAAATACTAACTTTGTATTTGTAATTGGCGGACCGCTTGGTTTGGATGAATCAGTTTTAAAGATGGCCAAATTGAAATTATCTTTTTCTTCTTTTACTTTTACCCACCAAATGATCCGAGTATTTTTGTGGGAGCAGATTTATCGCTCTATGATGATTTCAGCTAATCGGCAGTATCATTATTAATTGGGCAGATCATCATCTTTGTCTTTTTTCCACGGTTCATCAGCAATTTTGAGTTGCTGTCGACTGGCTTGATATCGATCCAACCGGTCTGTCAGGTCGTCAGTTTTTTGCTCAGCAGAAGCAAGGAAAGCGTTTCCGGTAATTGTAAAATTTTTCTCTGCCGCATCGCGGAGTGTTATATACAAATGATTTAAATAACCAAACTCTTGATTACCGACAGATCGTCCGGATTCTTGGAGGTTGTTATGTAAGGTTCTATATAACAAAAGACTTGCTTTTTCTACGACATCTACTGCCTGGACATGAGGGTTGATCCGTAAAATATCATAAAATATTTCTTTTAATTGGGCGCGTCCCAGTAGCTTTTCATCGACTTCCAGCTGATCAACAAAATTACAAAAATTTGTATAAGTCACTAATTGGAACTGATCTAACCCCAGTTTTTTTATTGGCTTACCATCAGGGGTGAAAGAAATTATTGGGTCATCGTCTATATGGCCGTTTAGCCAATTGGTAAAAATTTCAATGAGTACACTGGCATTTGGACAGGTGGTGTCATTTTTAATTCTTCTAGCCACCTCAACGGTTAGTCGGCTTGGACTTTGCGATTTGCCTAGCTGTATTAGACGATTTTTTAAAAAAGTTATTAAGCTTTCTTTGGAAGAGTCTTGTACGCCGAAATATTGTTCCGGAATTTTATTTATAAAAACATCTACTTGACGGGGCAAATAACCCACTTCTTTGGTCAAGACAACATCGTCAGCTTTCGGGGTGTTTGTCTCAGCCGTGTCGGGTGTTTCTTTAAATCTTGTCTTCAGTTTTAGGCCGCCACCATCATCTTTTGTCTGGTCGTCGTCTTTTATCTCTCCCATCTCAATATCTTTTTCTATCTCGGTGGTTCTGGGGGCGGGAAAAATAAATTCTTTAGTTTTAAAATTATTAGAAATAGCTTCAGATAATTTGAGCCGCAGTGCCCCTAGTTTTTCTAGAGGGTGACCGTTTGCATCCTGAATAATTTTATTAAAAACACGGTCTACTCCCCAGGCGAAGCCTTGTTGTGGGTTATTATTTATCGCCTCAAACAACCATTCCTTTATCTGTTTCTTGTTAAAATATTTTATGTCAAACAAGCTGTCATCCAATTCATCTATAAATTGACAAAATTTGGCATACTCAAATTGTTGTTTTTCTTTCAAATTCATCTCCTGTCTGGGAATTTCTCGCATAATCTAAAATATTTACAATTTATGATATATTAGTTAAACTATACACAGTTTATCACTTAATATTTTTTATGTCCAAATCTGTTATTGTCTCTGGTATTCAGCCTACCGGCAACCTTCATATTGGCAATTACCTTGGGGCGGTGAAAAATTTCATTGAATTGCAAAATAGCGGCCAATATGACCTGTATATTTTTATTGCTGATCTGCATTCTTTGACCGGTAAAAAACCAGATAAAAAATTACGTGACATGGTGCGCAATACGGCCGCCGAATTTATCGCGGCCGGCATTGATCCTAAAAAAACCACCTTTTTTGCGCAATCAGATGTCATTGGACATGCCGAGCTGGCTTGGATTTTTAATTGCGTGACACCAATGAGCGAATTAGAGCGCATGACCCAATATAAAGATAAAACAGCGCAATTTAAACAGTCTACTGCCGGTTTATTTACTTACCCGGTACTGCAAGCCGCTGATATTTTGATTTATAAAGGCGAAATAGTGCCGGTGGGACAGGACCAAATCCAGCATGTAGAATTGACTAGAGATATTGCGCGCTGGTTCAATAATAAATATGGTGAATTTTTCCCCGAGACCAAACATCTGCTGGCCAATGTCCCCAAAGTGATGAGTCTGCTTGAGCCGGAAAAGAAAATGAGCAAAAGTCTAGGCGCTGGGCATATAGTGGAGCTTTGTGAGGAACCAAACGAGATAGAGAATAAAATTAAGCGGGCGGTCACGGCTACTAGCGGCGGCGGCGAAGCCCCAGGGGTGAAAAATTTACTTGGTTTATTGGCTGAATTTGGTGACAAGAAAATTTATGATCAGTTTGTAAAAGCCGAAAAAGTCGGCAATATTCGCTATGGTGATTTGAAAGCCGAATTAAGCAAAGCAATAGCCAATCATTTTGCTGAATTTCGGGCCAAACGCGTCAAATTATTGAAAGATCCCCAAAAATTAGAAAAGATTTTGGCTAGTGGCGCAAAAAAAGCGCAAAAAGTGGCTGATAAAAATATGGCACAGGTCAAAAAAATAATTGGACTAATCTAAATTTATTTATTAATTAAAATTTATGGATTCTACAACTGCTAGCAATAAAGTCGCAATAATTAAAAATATTTATCTGTATTTAGTATCTTTCGTTGCCTTGATGATGGTCGTATTTTCTTTAGCCGATCTTATCAATACGGCTTTGCGTACATGGGTATTTACCAAGGCCGATTATTACGGTAATTATTATGCCGTGGAACCGGCTTGTGATCCTTTGTCAGTAAAAAGTAGTCCGGAAATTAAACCACTTTCTCCGCAAGAGTGCGACAAGCGCCAGGTCCAGCAAAAACAGGTAGACGAAGACAATCGCATTGCTCAACGTCAGCGCGACATGGTGCGCGACATCTCTATGATCGTGGTCGGGGTCCCGGTGTTTATTTTTCACTGGCTGACTATTCGTAAAAAAGAGAAGGGTGAATAAAATTATGAATTTGTTTCCACTAGCACTTTTATTTTTCGGCGGAGTGATTTTGACCCTGGGAGATATAGTGGCCAAACAGTGGGTGGCGAGTAATAAAAATTATCTTTTTTTATTGGTACTATTTCTTTATTTATTTGGTCTGATATTTTTGGTTTTTAGTTTTAAATATAAGAATATCGCCGTGGCTTCGTTGATCTTTGTTATTTTTAACATTATTACTCTAACTCTGGTTAGCTGGTTTTATTTTAATGAGCGCCTAACACCGCTAGAATTAGCCGGCATAGTATTAGGGTTGGTGGCGGTGTCTTTGCTCGAATATAGCGCCAAAGATTAATTTTATTTGACAGACAAAAGGATAGATGGTAGTATCATAATTATGAAGAAAATTTTTCTGACAAATAATAGTAATAATAATTCCTGATGATGTCGGGTAAATTTTGTTTAAAAACAAATCCCGACTGAGTCGGGATTTTTAATTCCTGGGTAGTTGAGTGGTACAACGCCACGCTGTTAACGTGGATTTCCTAGGTTCGAATCCTAGCCCAGGAGCAAAATTGTATATATTTAAAAATCCGCTAAATGCGGATTTTTAAATACTGTTTAGGGAAGAGTGATGGTTTCTTGATTATCGATACTTGGACTTTGTATGCCAAAATCATTAAACGACCTAACTCTATAATAGTATGTGTTGCCAGAAGAAACTTCGAAGTCGTCATATTTGGTACTAGTGAATCCAACCGTGCCTAAGGTAACATAGGATTTGCCATCAGAGCTTCTCTCAATTTTGTATCCATCTTTGTTATAACCATAATTTGTCCATTCTAATCTAACATAACCGCCGGGTGTTGAGGTTGCAGTTAAATTAATTCCTCCATTGGGGATCTCTGTTGCAGTTGCTTTACACACTACATCTGAATAATCTCCGGTTGCCGCAGAGTTTTTGGGTGCGACACGATAACAAAAAGCCATGTCTGGTGTAAGTAAATTATCAACTGTACTGGTGGTATTAGCATCTAAATAATTAACAGTTTCCCATCCAGAAAATGGTGAGCTAGAAGTTCTTTGTAAGATATAATTTTCCTCAGCAGAGGTGTTGTCATTCCATGAAATTGATAGACTGGTACTAGACAATCTTTGGATGGACATATTAGTTGCTTGTAACAGCCTGGAGTAAATAAAGGTTGGGTGAAGGTGATAAACACGCGCTCCTTGGGAGCCGTAGTCAAAATTAATACCAAAAACAAATGACGAAGTTGAACTCTTAATGTAGTTTAGATTGGCCCATTGGCCCGGTGTGCTAGACGGTGATGAAGTAGAGGTAAAGTATTCAAAGAGATCAAAGTATATTGGTGAACTAGTTGTGTTGTTATATGTGTAAAATACATCTATGGTAGATGAGGTGGCACCGGGTAGGTCGGTTGTCCAGCAACCACTTATACCAATAGAAGTTATTTTAGCCCCGTTTGGTATTGATGTTATATCGCTTGTATATTTATCCATCATCCCGGACGTGGCGGTGTATATATAATCTCCCCCAAAGTAACAATCATTATTGTTCACTAATAAATAATTAGATTCTGTGGATGTGCTGGCAAGCCACTGGGTCGTGCTGGCGGCCTCGCCGGTAAAAGTTGAATCATAGCCATCTGCCTTGACTGGGGAGAAGTATGTTATGGCTAATAAAAATAGCAGACCTACTACCCCAGCGACAACCAAATTATTTTTTTGAAAAATTTTAGACATATATTTTTAAATTTATTAAATATATAATTATTATTTTAACTTTTTTTGTTGAAAAGATGCAAATAAGTAAAATACTAAATTAAATATTTTGCAAACCAATTAGCCGCCAGCTCAGCCACTTGCTCTAATGTTCCTGCTTCTTCAAATAAATGGGTAGCACCAGGGATGATATCCAACTGTTTTTTTGATTTAATTTCGTTGTAAGCCAATTTATTTAGTTGAATTACCTCAGTATCATCACCACCAACAATTAGCAATATTGGGCAAGATAGAGATCCTAGTTCTAAGTTTGAAGCCAGATCAGGGCGGCCGCCGCGAGAAACCACTGCCGCCACATCTTTTTTTAAGCAGACAGCCGACTTTATTGCCGCCGCGGCGCCGGTACTAGCGCCAAAATAGCCTAATTTGAAGTTGTGTTTAACAGTTTTTTCTTTTATCCAATTGGTAGCGACGATTAAGCGCTCAGCAAGTAATTCAATATTAAAACGATTTTCATAATCTCTGTCCTCAGCGGGAGTGAGTAGATCAAAAAGCAAAGTGGCGATATGGTGTTGATGTAATACACCAGCAACAAATTGATTGCGGGGGCTTAATCGACCGGAGCCACTGCCATGGGCAAACAGCACCAGTCCCTGTGCTTGAGGTGGGATAGTCAGAATCCCAGGCAAAACAACATTTTCACTAAGTATTTCTATCTGTTTAATCTCCATAATTATGATAATTTTTCAATGGTTGGTTGCAGAACACTGTCTATTGGTAAAACCATTATTTTTTTATGGTTAATATAGCTGGCTGTGGGGATACTGTTGGTGCAATAGATCATTTTTACATTTTGGTTAAAGAGCTGCTTCCAATCAGGAGCGGTAAAGGCGCCGTGAGTGACCGCGACAGCGATTTGTTTTACTCCTTTGGATAGTAATTGTTGGCAGGCGGAAATCAAGGTGGCGCCTGTATCCAAAATATCGTCAGCAATAATCACTTTTTGGCTCACGTCGCCGATGAGCTCAGAATGCACCACTGAATTCGGTAAACGGATTTTTTTCATATAAGCGATTAGCTTGGTTATCTTCATCGCTTTGCGCAGATCTTCAGCTCTCTCTCTGGCACCTTCATCAGGAGCGACCACCGTGGCATCACCCCAATCATCAGCTAGTAATTGTGTAGCAAACAAAGCGGCTGGTGAAAGATTGATAATAGGAACAGGGAACAAATCTTTGGCCTGATGGCTATGGAGGTCAATAGTGATTATTTGGTTGATACCGGAAACCGCCGCCATTTTACCCACCCAACCAGTGGTGAGGCCAAGGCCGGGTTTTAGTTTAT
>Ga0233425_10007512_pt1 | contig 15258 bp, 10 predicted proteins | sample Watercolumn_Towu_2_FD_181712 | JGI IMG/M metagenome (GOLD analysis project Ga0233425, IMG submission 181712) | Freshwater microbial communities from Lake Towuti, South Sulawesi, Indonesia - Watercolumn_Towuti2014_140_MG | ecosystem: Environmental > Aquatic > Freshwater > Lake | place...
GGACGCGGAAACGGATGCTCTGGCCGGCGGCGACGCGGCGGCGGATGTCGGTGCTGCTGATGCCGATCTCGGGCATTTCCACTTGATGACGGCGGATGTCTTCGATCCGTTCGGGCGCAACGAACTCCCGCAGCGGGCCGAAATTGGGCTCCTCCGCCCCCGGCCGCCGCACGACCACCGGCACGGCCAGCCGGCATACCCGGCCGGCGTCGCGCCAGTGCGGCAGGTCGTGAAGCATGTCGGCCCCGAGGAGAAAGAAGAGTTCCCGCTTCGGGTCTTGCGCCCGCAGGTGGTCGAGCGTATCGACGGTGTAGTTCACCCCGCCGCGCTCGACTTCGTACTGGTAGACCGAAAAGGCCGGATGGCTGGCGATGGCCAGGCCCAGCATTTCCACGCGGTTTTCGGCGGCCGACAAGATCGTGCCCTGCTTGTGCGGCGGCACCGCCGCCGGCAGGAACCAGACGGCGTCCAGCCGGCACTGCTCCCGGCAGCACTCGGCCAACAGCAGGTGCCCGTAGTGTACCGGATCGAAGGAACCGCCAAACACGCCCAGCCGCATGATTTCGGCCCTGCCTTGTGTTGGGGACTGTCCCGATTTTCGCGGCGCGATACGTACTGCCTTGCGGAAAACCGTTTCCGCCGCGAAAATGGGACTGTCCCCTTCCGTCGGCCATATTCTAGCAGTGGGTAGTGGGTGGTGGGTAGTGGGTGGTGTGGGGGGAAGGATGAAGGATGAAGGATGAAGGATGAAATCGGCGTTGCCGGCCGCTCCTGTCTCCCTTCTCCCTTCACCCCTCTCCCTTCTATCCGCTGTCTCGTTCTTTCATAACATAACCGACAACTCCCTTCTCTTCCCACTACCCACCACCCACTACCCACCACCCACTGCGTATGCCCCAACAACACCTCTTCGACACCGAGCCCGAGCCGTGGGAGGCCGACGACCAGTCGCAACAACTGGTCGCCACGGTCTTGTTCCCGACCGGGCCAGGGCAGGAGTTCGACTACCTCGTGCCCGACGCCTTGCACGGGCGGGTCGAGCCGGGTTGCCGAGTGCGCGTACCGTTCGGCAAGGGGAATCGGCCCGTCGAGGGGTATTGCGTGCGGCTCCAGACGCGGGCGGTCGGGCCGCGGCCGCTGAAACCGGTTGCCGACGTGCTCGATCAGCAAAGCCTGCTGTCGCCCGCCATGATGCGACTCACGCAGTGGATCGCCGAATATTATCTCTGTCCGTGGGCGACGGTCTTGGAGGCCGTGGTTCCGGCGGGCGTCCGCGGCAAGGCCGGCACGCGGATGACCACGCTGTTGACGATCGACGAGGACGCCACGACCCGACTCGCGGAACTGAAACTGCCCGCCAAGCAAGCCGCCGTGCTCAAGGCGCTGGCCGCCGCCGACAAACCGCTGACCTCCGCCCAGTTGGCCCGGGCGGCCCGTTGCACCGAAGCCCCCATCGCGTCGCTCCGCCGCAAGGGGTTGATCCGCTCGCAGGTCGGGCGCGTGCAACAGCCGGTCCCCGCGGCCTCCGCGGAACCTCGTCAAGCCCATCTGGAGTTGAACGCCGACCAGCGGCAGGCGATGGACGCGATCCTCGCCGCGCTCAACTCCCGCAAACACCAGACGGTGCTGATCCACGGCGTCACCGGCAGCGGCAAGACCGAGGTCTACATCCAGGCGATTCAGGAGGTGATCCATTTCGGCCGCCAGGCGATCGTGCTCGTGCCCGAGATCAGCCTTACGCCGCAGACCGTCGAGCGGTTCCGCCAGCGGTTCGGCGAGGTGGCCGTATTGCACAGTCACTTGAGCGACGCCGAGCGGCATTGGCACTGGCAGCGGATCGCCGACGGCCAGACGCCCGTGGTGGTCGGCGCCCGCAGCGCGATTTTCGCCCCCACGCCGCACTTGGGCCTGATCGTGCTCGACGAAGAACACGAGAGCACGTTCAAGCAAGAGACGGCCCCGCGCTACCACGCGCGCGACGTGGCCATCGCGCGGGCGAAGGCCGAGGAGGTGCCGTTGGTGCTGGGATCGGCAACGCCGTCGCTGGAAAGCTGGCGCCGGGCACAGCAGGGCGAGTACACGCTGGTGCAGATGCCGCGGCGCGTGGCCGACCGGCCGCTGCCCGCGGTCGGAACCATCGACCTGCGGCTGGATGTCCATCGGCGGCAGTCGCGCGGGTCGATCAGCCGGCAGTTGCACGCGGCCATCCAGGCGGCGCTCGGCGACGACGGCCAGGTGATCCTGTTGCTGAACCGGCGGGGCTTTTCGACGCACATTCAATGCCCGGCCTGCGGACAGGCCTTGCGCTGCCCGCACTGCGACATCGCCCTGACGCACCACCGCACGCAGGAGATTGCCCTGTGCCACTACTGCGACTACGAGGTGCCGGCGCCGAAGGAATGCCCGGCGTGCCAGTTCGCGGGCATCCGCTACAGCGGCCTGGGCACGCAGCGACTCGAGGCCGAGGTCCACGCCCGCTTCCCCAACGTCCCTTGTCTGCGCATGGACACCGACACCATGCAAGGGCACGGGGCGCACGAGCGGGCGTTTGCCGCCTTCCGTTCGGGCAAGGTGCGGATCCTGCTGGGCACGCAGATGATCGCCAAGGGGCTCGACTTCCCCAACGTCACGCTGGTCGGCGTGATCAACGCCGATACCGCGCTACACCTGCCCGACTTCCGCGCCGCCGAGCGGACATTTCATTTGGTGACGCAAGTGGCCGGCCGCACGGGTCGCGGGCCGAAGGGCGGACGCGTCTTGGTGCAAACGTTCAGCCCCGACCATCCGGCCATCCGTGCGGCCGCGCGGCACGACTACGCCGCCTTCGCCGCCGGCGAACTGCCCATCCGCCAGATGCTCGGCTATCCGCCGTTCGCGGCGATGGTGCGGCTGGTGATCCGCGGGCCGCAGGCGGCGACGGCCAAGGCATTTTCCGAGCAGATCGCCGACCGGCTTCGCGCTTCGTTGCCCGCCGACGGCCGCGTGCTCGGCCCGGCCCCCGCTCCCTTCCCGCGTCTGCGAGGCATGTATCGCTTTCACATCCAGGCCCAAGCAGCCGATGCCGCCGCGCTCCGCGCCGCCGTTACCGGAGCCACCGCCAGCTTGGAACCGCCCGAAGAGGTGCAGTGGATCGTGGATGTCGATCCGTTGGATATGTTGTGAGGGGAGGAGGCAGTGGGCAGTTGGCAGTGGGTAGTGGGTAGTGGGTAGTGAGGGGCGGGATGCAAGTACGAAGTACGGAGTACGGAGTTGCCTCCCTGCGACTTCCTTCTCCGTACTCCGTACTTCGTACTCCTGACTCCCTCTTCCTCCACTGCCAACTGCCTACTGCCAACTGCTCCCCACTACCCACTGCATCTTCCCCTTGGCACGCCGGCCCCCCTTGCCGTACAATACGGGGGTCATGTCTTACCGCTCGATCAAACGCGTGCTGGGCGAAACGAGCCTGGAACGGAAGTGCCGTTTTCTGTTCGGGGCCTGTCTGTTGTTGTTGATTACGGCCAGCTTCTGGTGGTACGGCAGCCAGACCGAAAACATGGTCTACCGCCAACCCCGCACCGCGGCTCGGCTGCTGGTCGATCAGGTGTTGTACACCAAGCATTGGGAAAGCTTGGAGACCAACGAGAAGTTCAAGCCCGTGGTCCAGGATCTCGCCAAGCGGCTCAACAAGCACGAGTACACGTCGCGGTCGATCCGGCCTTATGTCGGCGAGGGCCCCAAGGCCCCGGCCGGTGAGTTCGAGCGGAGCCTGTTGGAGCGCTTCATGAAGCTCGACGCCAAGCAGGTGGCCGGCCTCGATCCCGAGCAGTTCCCCTGGCAGATCGACGCCGAGAAGCAGGAGTATCAGTACTACCAGCCGATCTACGCCGAGAAGTCGTGTTTGCTCTGTCACAAGACGACCGCCGGCGTGTTCGACCTCGGCGACACGGGCGTCGCGCCGGGCGGGAGTGCATCGGCCGGAGTTCCGCTGAGCGAAGGCGACCTGATGGCAGTCATCCGGGTGGCGATCCCCAATGGCCCCACGCAACGCTCGTTGACCTGGAACCGCGCGGTCCTGCTCTCCACGGCCATCATCACCGTCTTCCTGGCGATGGTCGCCTCCTACGTCATCGTCCGCTACGTCATCGTCAAGCCGCTGCGGCACCTCCGCGAAGTGAGCGATGCGGTCAGCCGCGGCAACGTCGCCCTGCGGGCCGACATCCACACCGGCGACGAGTTCGAGGAACTGGCCACGGCCTTCAACCGCATGTTGCGGCACCTGGTCACGGTGCAGGACGAGCTCCGCCAGGTGAACGTCAACCTCGACGGCAAGGTCGACGAACTGGCCCAGGTCAACATGCGGCTCTACGAGATGAACACCATCAAGAGCGACTTCCTGGCCACCATGAGCCACGAGTTGCGCACGCCGCTGAACAGCATTTTGGGCTTCAGCGACGTGTTGGGTTCGATCGACGCGCTCAGCGACAAACAGAAGCGCTACGTGCAGAACATCCAGAAGTCGGGCCGCACGCTGCTGGAGATGATCAACGACATCCTCGATCTGGCGAAGATCGAAAGCGGCAAGGTGGAGGTCCGCTTGACGGAGTTCGCCGTCGAGCAGATCGTCGCCGCGCAGTGCGACATGGCCCGGCCGCTGAGCGAGCGGAAGAACATCGACCTGGAAACGCAACTCCCCACAGGGCTTCCGCCCGTGCGCCAGGACCAGGCCCGCGTGCAGCAGATTCTCAACAACCTCCTGTCGAACGCCATCAAGTTCACGCCCGAGGGCGGGCGGATCACCGTCTCCGTCGAGCGCGACGGGCAAGACCACCTGCTGCTGCACGTGGCCGATACGGGCGTGGGCATCGCGACGGAAGACCAGCAGACGATCTTTGAGAAGTTCCGCCAAGGCCGCACCGGCGCCCCGACCGGTGACGCCATGACGCGGGAATACTCGGGCAGCGGCTTGGGCCTGTCGATCGTCAAGGAACTTTGTAAGCTGCTCGGCGGCGGCATCGCGGTGCAGAGCGAACTGGGACGCGGGAGCACGTTCACCGTGAATCTCCCCTGGCGGCTGGAAGAACAGCCGCGGCTTGACTCGACGCTCATCGAGGAGTACGACGACTTCACCCGGCCGCGGTTCGACGTGCCGGCGCGGCAGGCGCCGTAAAGTAGGACGGAGTCATACTCCGTCCCCGAAAGGACGGAGTGAGACTCCGTCCTACAAGCCCCCGCGCCCTACTTCTTCTTCACCTTCAGTTCCGCCGGCTCCATGCCGCTGCTGCTGACGGTAACCTCCAGCGGCGTGGTCTTCGGGTTGCGGTAGATCTCGGGGACGGCCGGGGAGAACTTGCCCTTCTCGTCGAAAGCCAGGACGCAGACCTTGTGCTTGCCGAGGATCGCCCCGTCACCAGGTTTCCAGGTGCTCACGGAGTCGAACGCGCCGTCGGCCTGGATCTCGGCCGTGCCGTCCTTGGGCGGCGTCTTGGCGTCGATCGGATCGGCTTGGGAGACGAATTGCAGCCGGATCGAGGCGGCCTTGATGGGCGTGCCGTCGTCGCACACGACCTTGCCCGAGACCTTAGCCGTCTTGTACGGCGGTCCGCCGCCGCAACCGGCCACGCTCGCCAAACCGATCCCCAACAAGGCGACACCGAGCCATGCTGCACAACCACGCCGACGGAAACTCGGGGACATAGGTAACACCTTTCCAACTTCGGCAATCGCAGAGACCACAGCCGATATTTTGGCCGAGGAACGCCACGCTGTCAACCGCCGCTATGTATTGAGCACCGGCAGCGGCGCGAACGCCGGCTGCCTGCGTCGCTGCTGCGAGAGATTCTTCACCAAGCCGTAGCAGATAACCTCCAAGTACGGCTTCGCCGCCGACTCGTCGAACGCGGCACCGATGCGTCCTGCATCGGCCAAGATCCGCAGTTGCGTCTCCAGCGGCACCTCGCCGAGGAACGGCACGCCCAGTTCGGCCGCCTTGCGCCGCGCCCCACCGGAGCCGAAGATGTCGTGCCGGCTGCCGCAGTCGGGGCAGAGGAAGAAGCTCATGTTCTCGACCATGCCCAGCACGTCGATATTCACCCGGCGGAACATGGCGATGGCCTTCACGGCATCGAGCAGGGCCACGTCTTGCGGCGTGCAGACCACGACCGCGGAACTCTGCGGCAGCAATTGTGAGAGCGACAAGGCGACGTCGCCCGTGCCGGGGGGCAGATCGATGATCAGGTAGTCGATATCTTCCCAGTCGGTGTCGCGGAGGAACTGCGACAGGGCGCTGTGCAGCATCGGCCCGCGCCAGATCACGGCTTCGCCCGGCGGCACCAGCAGCCCCATCGACATCAGTTTCACGCCGCCGGCGTCCACGGGCCGGATGCGGTCGCCCGCCATCAGCGGCCGCTCGGTCGTGCCCAGCAGATGCGGGATGCTGGGACCGTAGAGGTCAGCGTCCATGAGTCCTACCTTGCAGCCGGCGCGGTGCAGGCCGAAGGCCAGATACGCGGCCACCGAACTCTTGCCCACGCCCCCTTTGCCCGCGCCCACGGCGACCACGGTCTTGGCCGGCAGGCCGATCTCGCCCAGCTTTTCCGCCGGCCGTTGGTGGACCGCCAGTTCAACCGCCACTTCCAACTGCGGGAAGCGGCCGCGGAGCAGCGCGGCTAGTTCCTCGCGGGTTTCGTTCCACAGCGGGGACGAATGGGTGGTCAGGCCCAAAGTGATCGACACGCGCGGGCCGTCGATCCGAACCGCGTGGACTTGTTTGAGTTGGACAATGCTGCGGCCCGTTTCCGGGTCGGGAAACTGGTCGAGGGCCTGACGGATGGCGGCTTCGGCTACAGGACTGTCGGGCATGGTGGTTCTTCCAAAGGTGCAAATGAGGGTTCAGGGTTCAGGGTTCAGGACTCGCGCGCAACGTCGATCGTAGTTGCCAATTCCGGTTCCCTCGGTTCGTGACAGTCCGCTTCGGATCCATCCGCAGGTCAGCGTTCCGAACCATCGTTGCATGACAACCCTGAACCCTGAACCCTGAACCCTGCTTCCTTCCACGGTAGCCCCGCCCAAACGCGTTCGGCCAGCGACTGCTGCGGCGCGGGCACTTGGGCCAAGTGGCGGCAGGCCAGTTCGGCCAGCGGGCGGAGCCGGCGGGGCGAGCAGGTGAAGTGTACCGCGCCCGCCTCGCGGAGCAACCACTCGTGGTCGGCCAACGCCCGGTCGACGACCACGGCCACGCGGGCCAACGGAAAGTCGCGTTCCCGCCGCGCGAGCCGGTGCAACAGGCCCTCGACGTTGGCCGCGGTCAGTTCGACCACCAGGAAACTCCCCGGCGATTCGGCCAGCATGTTCCAGCAATCGGGGATCGAGCGCGTCTCATACACCCGCACGCCCGCGTCGGCCAACTCCCGCCGCAACGCCACGGCCCAGTGGCCCGTCCGCTCGCATACGATCAGCCGGGCCGCCGCGCCGGTTTCCGGCGGCGGTTCGCGGTCGGCGGTAGTGATGGTGGTTGTGGGGGGCATGGGAGTAATGGAATGGGAATTATGGGAGCAATGAGACTAATGGGATTCTCAGCATCCGCTCGCGCCCACTGACAACTGACAACTGACAACTCACTCCCCCGCCAACCCAAGCTGCACCATGCGCCGATAAAGCCGCGGGCGGGTCAGCCCGAGCAAGCGGGCGGCCTTGGCCTTATTGCCTTTGGCGCGGGCTAGCGCGCGGCGGATCAACTCCCGCTCCATGCGGCCGAGGAACTCGTCCAGCACGATGGTCTCTTCCTTGCGGCGCGGATGGGCTGCCGCCGAGGCCGCTAAGTGTAGCCGCTCGGGCAGGTCGGCCACGGCGATCTCCGGCCCGCCGGCCCGCTGGTGGGCCTCGGCCATCGCGCGGGCCAACTCATCGAGGTTGCCCGGCCAGGCGTAAGCATCCAACCGGTCGAGGGCCTCGGCCGAGAGCCCGCCGACCTGCTTCCCGCCCTGGGCGTTGTTCTCCTCCACGAGCGCCTGGGCCAGAAGCAGGATGTCGCCGCGTCGTCCGGCCAGCGGCGGCAGTTCGATGACGATGGTGCTCAGCGCCGCGGCCAAGTCTTCGCGGAAGCGGCCGCGGCGGACGAGTTCGTCCAGCGGTTGCGTGGCCGTGGCGATCAACCGAAACGGGAACGGCCGGCCGATGAGCGCGGCCGCCAACTCGGCCTGCACGTCGGGCGCGAGTTGGTCGACGTCGCTTAGGACCAGCGTGCTCCGGCCCGCGCCCAGCGGCTGCGCCGTCGCGAGGGCCGCGATGGTCGAGCTGATCAACTCAGCCCCCAACACCGAACAGGCCAGCGGAACCAGCGACCCGGCCGCCTCGGCGTCGCCGGCGTAGTGGATGGTGGCGGCCGCGTGTTGCCGCCCGCTGCCCGGCGGACCGACCAGCAACACGCTGCTGCGACTGCCGACTGCCAGTTCGATCTGCCGGCGTGCGCGGCGCATGGCCGGACTGTGGCCAAGGAGCCGATCCACGCGATACCGGCCGGCCGCCTCCCGACGGAACCGCCGAATCTGCTCGTGCAACTCGGTCGGAGCGGCTTCGGCAGTCGGCACAACTTCTTCCGCAGGCGGCTCGGACAGATTCTCCGCATCGACCACGGCAATCAGCCCGATCGACTCGCCGGGCGCTGTGCCCAATGGAATGAACCGCACGCGACGGTAGATCAGCGGTCCCTCGGGTGGCTGGAAGCAGATGGTGGCCGACACTGCATCTTGCGTGTGCCACGGCTTTGTCAGCCGTGAAGCGTTGCCGGACGAAGGCACGGCCGGGACGGCCGTGGCACACAACACGCTGGGCGGCGGGCACAATCCGGCGGTGACGGCATCCGGCCCGACAATGCTCGGCTGCGAATGATACGCGCACCGCCGGCCCAGAAGATCATCCGCCGCCGCGCCGAGCCACTCGTGACACGCGCGGTTGAGGAAGACAATCGTCAAGTCCTCGTCGAGCACATAGACCGGCTGTCGGGCCGCGTTGAGCAGCCGCGCCAATTCGCCGGCGTTGATGCGGGGTCGAGTCATGGGAGAAGCAACAATGGGTGACGAACACCGGAAGAGGGTTCAGGGTTCAGGAAAGAGGGTTCAGGGTTCAGGGTTCGGGGTTCAGGATGCGCACTCAAAGCGTGCGCAGAGGATCGACGCTTGACCGGCTCGCTGACGAGGGTGTCGAAGTCCTGAACCCTGAACCCTGAACCCTGAACCCTCGCGTCCACGTCCTGAACCCTGAACCCTGAACCCTGAACCCTCTCCGCCTCTTGCAGCAGCGGCCTGGGATACAGCCCGAGGGCGACGACCAGCAGCGTGCAAACCGCTGCGGCCAGCCACGCCCCGAGCCCGCCACGAGCCTTGGGTGTGGCCAGCGGCGTGCGGAAGTACATCACGGCCACGATCCGCAGATAGTAGGCCGCCGATACGGCCGCGTTCAAGACGCCGATCACGGCCAGGGCCACGAACCACGGCTGCCGGCTGCCGCCGGTCACGCCCGCATCGACGCTCAAGGCGTTGCCGAAGATCAGCAGCTTTCCCCAGAAGCCGGCCAGCGGCGGAATGCCCGTCAGGCTGAACATGAACACGGCAAGCATCGCCGCGGCGGCGGGCCGCATGCGGCCGAGGCCGATCAGTTCGTCGACCGAATCGATCTGCCGCTCCTCGTGCCCGAGCCAGGCCAGCACGGCGAACGTGCCGATGATCGCCGCGGCGTAGACCGCGAGGTAGAAAAGTATCGCGGTCACCGCGTTCCAGCTTTCGGCCGCGCCGCCGGTGGCCGCCAGCACCGTCAGGCCGACGAGCAGGTAGCCGGCCTGGGCGATCGACGAGTAGGCCAAGAGCCGGCGGAGGTTCTGCTGCCACAGGGCCAGCACGTTGCCGAAGCTCATGCTCAACACGGCTAACGCCAAGGCAATCCGCCAGATCGTGCCGTCGGCGGCCGCGCCCGGCGAAATCGCCGTCGGCATCAGCCGCACGAGCACGATCAAGCCGGCCGCCTTGGGCACGACCGAAAGCACGGCTGCGTTGGCGTGCGTCGTCCCCTGATACACGTCAGGCGCGTAGAAGTGGAACGGCACGGCCGCCATCTTGAAGCCCAATCCGGCGAGGATCAGCACCAAGGCGACGTTCAACAGCCGATCGAAGCCGGCCGGCAGGTGTTCCGCGTCGGCCAGGCGCGCGGCGATCGCCGCCAAGTTCGTCTCGCCGCCGGTGCCGTAGAGAAAGCTGAACCCGTAGAGCAACATCGCCGAGGCCAGCACGCTCAGATAGAAGTACTTGGCGGCCGATTCCTGCGACGTCGCGTCGCGCCGTCCCAGGTAGAGCAAGATGTACGTCGGGATCGAGATCAGTTCCAGCCCGACAAACAGCAGTACCAAGTCGCCCGCCCCAGACACCAGCATCAAGCCGACGACCGTCAGCAAGAGCGACCCAGCATACTCGGGTGTGCCGATCCCAGGAAGCGGCCGGGCCGTGAGCAGGAGCAGCAACCCGCCGAGGGCCAACGCCAACCAGCGGCCGAAATGGGCAAGATGATCGATGTTCAGTCCGGCGCTGGCAGTCGCCGCCCCGTGCTGCGACCACAGCAACCCGGCGGCGGCCAGAACCGCTGCGCCGGCGATCCAACTCCACGGCCGCCGTGCCGCCACAAACGCGCCGCCCATGTAGACGACTACGGCAACTGCCGTCAGCAGCATCTCGGGCAACAGGAGGTGGAGAGTTTGAGTGGTCATGGGGTCAGTCCGTCGAGCGTGGGATTCATGCGTTCGAGGAAGAACTGCGGCTGCACGCCAATCCAGACAATGAACACGACCAGCAGCGACAGGGCCGCCACTTCGCGCAGACAAAGGTCGCGGACCGGCGGGGCATCCGGCTCGTGTATCGGCTCGCGCAGCGGGCCGAAGAACACCTGCTGGACCAGGTGTAGCATGTACCACGCCGAGAGCACCACGCCGGCGACGGCCAACACAGAAATGACGCGTAGCTCCGCGGCCCAGAGCGGCGGCGCGTCGGTCCACGCCCGCTGGAACATGCCGAGCAGGATCAGGAACTCGCCGGCAAAACCGTTGAGTCCCGGCAGGCCGATGCTCGAGAGCGTGAGCACGAGCATGAAGAAGGCGAGGATCGGCGTCCGCCGGGTGAGTCCGCCGAGATCGGCGATCTGCCGCGTGTGGTAACGTTCGTAGAGCATTCCCACCACGGCGAACAGGCCGCCGGTCGACAGCCCATGATTGACCATCTGCAAAACGCCGCCTTGCGTGCCCAAGCGGTTGGCCGCAAAGATGCCCAACATGCAGAAGCCCAGGTGGCTCACGCTGGAATAGGCGATCAGCCGCTTGATGTCGGTCTGCGCCAGGGCGACCAGCGCACCGTAGATGATGCCGGCCACGGAGAGCCACAGCAGCAACGGCATGAGTTCGGCGGCCGCCGCGGGGAGCAGCGGCAGGTTGAACCGCACGAATCCGTAGGTGCCGATCTTCAGCAGCACGCCCGCCAGGATCACGCTGCCAGCCGTCGGCGCCTGCACGTGGGCCAGTGGCAGCCACGTGTGCAGCGGAAACAGCGGCACCTTGATCGCAAACCCGGCGAAGAGCGCCAGGAAGATCCATACCTGCACGTCAGCGTCGATCGGCCGCGCAGTCAAATGGGCCGTCAGTTCGGGAATCGAAAACGTCATCCGCCACGCCGCTGCACCGGCCGGCGGATGATTGAAGTCCCAAAGCACGATCGCCAGCAGCCCCAGGAACGTCAGCACGCTGCCGGCCAACGTGAAAAGAAAGAACTTGACGGCCGCGTGCCGACGCTCTTCGCTCCCCCAGATACCGATCAGGAAAAAGAGTGGAATGAGCGTGAACTCGAAGAAGACGTAGAAGAGGATGATGTCGCGCGCGACAAACACGCCCAACATGCCGGTCTCCAACAGCAACAGCAGGCGGTAGAACAGCGTCGCCTGCTCGCCGATCGCCTCCCAACTGACCAGCACCGAGACGACGACCAACAGCGCCGTCAAGGCAAAAAGCCACAGGCTCAGGCCGTCCAGGGCGATACTGACGCGGACGTCGATCGGCGCACCGCTCCAGCCGAGCCAGGCAACGTCGGTAGCGGCAAACTCGTTGCCGGCGCTCGGCTGCGGTCCGCCGGGATACGCCGCGACCAGCGCAACGGCGCACCCCAGTGCAGAGAGCGATGCCACCAGCGCGATGCGGCGCGCGGCCTCGCGCCCGCCGCCCAACACCAGGGCGCCGGCCAGCGGCAGCAATACGGTCGTCAGCAACAAACTAGCCACGCAGTCCTCACATCAACAGCGCACCCAACAACACCAACAGCCCCAGCACCATCGCCAGGGCATAGAACTGGATCAATCCGTTTTGCACGGGTCGCAAGAAGGCGCCCATCAGCCGCGGCAGGTAGCCGCAGCCATCGACCAACCCATCGACCACCACGCGGTCGAACCACGCGCACAACCGCGCAAAACCGCGGGCCGGCAGGACGACGAACGCATGGTAAAGCTGATCGACGAAGAACTTCTCGTGCGAGAGCCGGTAGAGGCCCAGCGAGTCCATCACTTCGGTCAGCGACTCGACGCGCCGCCGGCTGCCCAAATACAGCGCGGCCGCCAAGGCGATGCCGGCCAGGGCCACGATCTGGCTGACCAGCGCTATCGACATGTGCGAACCGCCCTCCTCGGCGGCGTGCCCCGCATGCTCCGCAACATACTCCAGCGACGGCGTCCGCTCGAGGAACCCCGCGAAGCCGTGCGTCCGTTCGAAATGCGCGCCCACGGCCAGCGAACAGACGGCCAGGATCACCAGCGGCCCGGTCATCGACCGCGGTGACTCGTGGGCGTGGTGGCCGGCCTCGGACGGAATCCGCTCCTCGCCCCAGAAGGCCAGCAGGTACGCGCGGAAGGTGTACGCGGCCGTGAGGAACGCGCCGGCCATCGCGGCGACGTAGAGTACATAGTATAAGGTCGTCGCGTCACCGGCGGCTGCCCGCTCGTCGAGCGCCGCCAGCACCAAGTCTTTGCTCCAGAATCCGGCTAGCGGAAACACGCCCGAGAGTGCCAGGCAGCCAACCAGGAACGTCCAATGTGTAACGGGCATGCGCCGCCGCAGCCCGCCGAACTGCCGCAGGTCGATGATTCCGCCCATCGCGTGCATCACGCTGCCGGCCCCGAGAAACAGCAGGGCCTTGAAGAACGCGTGGGTGAACAGATGGAACATGCCGGCGGTCGCGCCCAAGAGCGTCGCCGCCCCCAAGCCCAGGAACATGTAGCCGAGTTGGCTGATCGTCGAGTAGGCCAAAATCCGCTTGAGGTCGGTTTGCGTCAGCGCGATCACCGCGGCCATAATCGCGGTCACTCCGCCGACGACCGCCACGACTTGCTGGGCGTCGGTCGAGGCCAGGAACAGCGGCATGCAGCGCGCGACCATGTACACGCCCGCGGTGACCATCGTGGCCGCGTGGATCAAGGCACTGACGGGCGTGGGGCCTTCCATCGCGTCGGGCAACCAGACGTGCAGCGGGAACTGCGCGCTCTTGCCACACGCCCCCAAGAGCAACAACAGGCAGATGGCCGTGGCCACGCCGCCGCCGACAAATCGTGGGGCAGGTTGCCAACCTGCCTGCTCATCTGTAGGACGAGTTTTCAACTCGTCCTGGGCGAGTTGGAGACTCGCCCTACCCGCAGGTTGGCAACCTGCCTCACGATCTGCCAGCCGCGCCTGCCCGAGGATCCCCGGCAGGCCCTCGGTGTCGTGGAAGTTCAAGGTGCCGTAGGTCGTCCACAGCAGGAACACGCCCAAGGCGAAGCCGAAGTCACCGATGCGGTTAACCAGGAATGCCTTCTTGCCGGCCGCGGCCGCCTCGGGCTTCTGGAACCAGAAGCCGATCAGCAGGTAGCTGCACAGGCCGACCGCCTCCCAGAACATATAGAGCAGCACGAAGTTGCTCGCCGCCACGAGCATCGTCATCGAGAAAACGAATAGCGGAATGTAGCTGAAAAACCGCCAGTAGCCCGGATCGCCGCGCATGTAGCCGATCGAGTAGACGGCCACCAGCAGCGAAACGAACGTGACGGTGGCCAGCATGATCGCCGTGAGCGGATCGGCCCGCAGGGTCACGTCGATGCGGAAGTCGCGGCCGGTCTCGGCGGCGTCGATTGCGGCCCACGTCCAGAGCGGATACGTCCTCTCGAACCCGATCTGCGCCGGTTGGCCGTCGGCCGGCGGTTCTTCGGCGGCCTGCTGGACGGCGAAAACCAACGCGAGGCTGGCGGCGCAAGAGCCGGCCACGGCCGCGACCGTGGGCCAGTGGCTCCACGCGCGGAGCACGTGCTTGCCCAGCAGCGCCGTCAGCACGGCCGCGGCCAGCGGAAGCGCGGGGATGAGGATCAGCAATGTGCGGATTTCGGGCATAGGGTGATTTCTCGGGGTGCCATGGGTAAGCGAAGCTTACCCGTGACGCTGCGTTGTCCCGGATATGCCGGGCACGGGTAAGCTCCGCTTACCCATGGCACCCACGTCTCTGCAATTGCTCATACTTTCGGTCGATAATCAGTATCCTCGGGGTTGACTTGCGGTTCGACGCCGGCCGGCGGCAGGTGGGGCAGGGCCGGTTGCTCTTCTGGCCCTTCGGGCAGCGGCTCGTCCTTGAAAGGCGGTTCGCTTTCCTCGCGGAGATCCTGCAAGACGGCGATGTCCAGGTTGCCGCGGCGGCGGAAGAGCGTCTGCACCAGGGCCAAGGCGATGGCCGCCTCGCACGCGGCCACGGCGATGATGAACACCACCAGCATCTGCCCGCCCCAGTGGTTGTGGAACCGGCTCCAGGCCACCAGGCTCACGGAGATGCCTTGCAACATCATCTCGGCGGCCAGGAACATGACGATCATGTTCCGCCGGCTCAAGAAACCCGTCAAACCGATGCTGAAGAGCACGGCGCCGACGGTCAGGTAGTTGTTCAGCAGTGTCAGTTCGTGGTTCATCGCGATTCTCTCGTTCCCACGCTCTGCGTGGGAACGTGCATTTTGGACGCTCTGCGTCCCCGCAGTTTCCAGGACGCGGAGCGTCCGTAAGTGCGTTCCCACGCGGAGCGCGGGAACGAGGGATTGCTGGTGGTTCTCGGTTACTCCTGCCTTTTCCTTCCTTGCGCCACAATCGCGGCCGCGCCGACCAGTGCGGCCAGCAGCAGCGTGCCGGCCACTTCGACGGCGATCAACTGCCGGCCGAACAGTTCGCCGCCGAAGCGCGCGACGTGCTGC
>Ga0233425_10007513_pt1 | contig 15258 bp, 9 predicted proteins | sample Watercolumn_Towu_2_FD_181712 | JGI IMG/M metagenome (GOLD analysis project Ga0233425, IMG submission 181712) | Freshwater microbial communities from Lake Towuti, South Sulawesi, Indonesia - Watercolumn_Towuti2014_140_MG | ecosystem: Environmental > Aquatic > Freshwater > Lake | place: Indonesia...
GCTGTCACCGGCTTGGGTGGGCAAAAGCCTCATTTCCCAACATGAAAGCCGATTTCCTCGCGGGGCGTATCGGGGGGCGGGGCAAGGAGCGGGCGGAGTTTCCGGTCGATGTCGCGCAGGGCGGCATCGTGGCTCAGCAGCGAGCGGTCAATCTCGGCCAGCCGTTGGAGAATGTGGGCACTGGTGGCACGGTCCTCACGCATCTTGACGAAGGAGCGGATGATAAAAGGGGCATTCTGACGGCCTCGGGGCTGTTGAGGACGGAAGCCTCGAAATGAGCTAGAAGAACAGACGAACACGCCGCCCTTGACTGTAAGCGACGCTTACACGAACGTCATCCGCATGCATGCCACGATCTATGGCCGCGGACAAATGGTGATTCCCGCCAAGGCCAGGCAAGCAGCCCGGATCGGGCGGGGCGACGTGGTTTCGGTCGAACCCGAAGGCGATGGACGCATTGTGCTCATTCGCTTGGAGAAGCCAAAACGCGAGGCGCCGAAGGTTCAGATCGAGTATCGGAAGGGCACTCAGGCGGTTGCTACCGCCGCCCGATCACCAGCGATCAGGCCCGCGCTTTGCTCCTGGATTTTCCATGAAGCACTTGCCTGAAGTTGGCAACCTTGGATCACCACATCTCCCATTCCGCGGTGGAGATCATTTCCTGAGCCGTCGTCGGTGTTGGGGAGGTCGGGAAATCCGAGGGTCGCTTTTCAGGAGCCAGACGCGGACGGCTACGAAGTTCATTGATCTTTCGCCCTGTGGCGGCGGAGATGGGCACTGGTGGTTTCATCGAAATCTGTCGCTTCAACCAGCGTTGAAAATGGTCGATTTGGTGAAAATCGGGCTTGCGGATACTCGGATGCAATCAAGGTTGAAGACCGGTCTCGCGGAAAACGAATTCTTCGTTCAGGCCCTGGCGAACTACTTTTAGCCGAGGGTTGGCTCGCAGAATCGAGGCATTGAACGTCTCGACAGCCACGGGAAAAAGAACCGGGTGGTGGCAGAGCTTTGAGAATGCCATTTGGTTTACCCCCTTTGAGATGAGAACGGCCTCCGCCAACCATGCCAGTTGTTCGGCGTTCCTGGGCTGGACCTTCTTGCCTGGGAGGTAGGCGCCGGCCTTCTTCGTTTCGGCAACGACACCCCAGTCAAGGAAGCTGCTCACGTCGTAGCGTGTGATGCGACTGACGAAATCACGGTCGCCATGCTGCTCGCGCAGCCGGCGCTGGATGTCCGTGCGATTGGCTTCCGTCTGGAGTTTCAGCAACCGCCCAAGCGCCTCGCCCACGCTGCCGACGAACGGGTAGGCAGCGGCGGCCATGCCCCAGTTCAGCAGGAGCCGGGCAGAAGGTGAGCCGTCAGCCCGAAACAGGGCGAGCGCGGCAGAGCGAAGGGCAGTGCAATTATCGGGCGGCTCGAACCAGATGCGGCGGATATGCTCCAACACCTTGCGAATGGTTTCTGCGCCGGGATTCTCATGGGCGATGGCCGCGGACAAGGAGGGTTTGGCGTCATGCCAAGACAGGTCCTGCGCGGCCAAGGCCATGCCTTGGTCGAGCCAAACGGCTCTGACCTTGCGGCGGAAGACGATTTCGAGTTTGGGTTGCATGGTGCGGGTCAAGATTGGACGGGTATGCGGATGAACGGAACACAGACCTCCTCCAGCGACGGACCGCCGTGGCAAAGAAGGGTGGCACCGTCCTGGGTGAACGCTTTGCCGTAGGGCGAAAGCAGTGTGCAAATGTTGTCTGGCAAACCGGCGTGGTCCCATGGCTGGGTTCCTGGGAAGGTGGACAAGCAGGTCTTGCGAAGCGAGGGGTCCGGATAGAGGCGGCAACGCTCGCCGCGCTTGTCGCTAAGGACACCCTCCTGGGGGCGACCGATGCCGACAGCTTCGGTGTTGCCATGGTCGGCGGAAATGAAAACCTCGAAACCCTGCTGCCGCAGGCGGGTGAGGAGCGCCAGCGGAAAGCCGTCTTCGGCCCAGGTGCGGACCTGGCAGGACATGCCAACCGCGCCAAGCTGCATCCCGTGCATGATCTTGTCCACTTTGTAGAGCGTGATGCCCAGCACACGGGTCTGGGCGGACAAGGCATCGTCCACTGCCGGGAGATCGGCGGTGTCGCCGGGAATAGAGACAAAGCCGATTTGCGCCGAGGACAGGCCGCGGTCGCCCCAAAACTGGCGCCAGCGGGCTTCGTCGCGGTCGGTGCGCAAGAGGGTGTCGGCGAAGTAGCGGGGTATCTTGCCGGCAAAAGCGGCCTGCCGGGATATGGGAGTCACGGTGGGAATCCAGGCAAACAGGGCGTTTTCCTCGACAGCACCGGTCAAACCGCCCGCTTTGAGGCTTTCCTTGAGGACCAGCCATTGGTCAATGGCGAGGCCGTCCACAAGGATGAAGGCGAGGCGCCGGGAAGCGTCGCCAGCCAGGCGGTGGGCGAGGTTGCCGGGAATGTGGTGAACCATCAACGGACTGCTGGCGGGATAGTTGTAAAGCCCGGCGTAGTGTTCCGACAACCAAGCGAAGAACTGCTGGTTGACATAGCCGCGCAGCTCCGGGAACTGCTTCTGAAACTGGGCGCGCACCGTGGGGCTGATCTGCGACCAAAGGACGTTGGCCTGGGCGTAGCGATAGACATAGGCCAGCCAATCCTGGGGCGTGGTGGACTTGTCCGGGCATTTTTCAAGGAGATGCTTGCCGAGTTCTTCGAAGCGAAGATCGGTATTTTGAGCCTGTTTGCCGAGCAAACCGACGCGAATCCAGGTCTTTTCGATGGCCTGACTCCAATCCCACTCCACCGGCGTCAATAGGCCATCCTCAAATAGGTTGTCTATGTAAGCGCGGACGTCGTCGTGGCCGAAGGGCAGGACGGGTGGGCCGGGATATTTCAGCGGCGGCATGTCCTCTTTGATGAGGAGAGCGCCGCCTTTGGACTGGCGGACGAAAATAGGCCACCGCTCGTTCAGGAACTCCCAGAACGCGGCCCGGTTGGGCGTGATGATGTCCAAGGGCCAGCCGGCGAAGTTGGGGTTCTTGCGGAGTTCCGCCACCAAATAACTTTCGAGCATTGGCGGGATGGTGGCCTTGCTGTAGTGCCGGTGGCAGAGCATGCGGAGCAGGTCCGGCACGGACTTGATGACCGTAGGCTCGATGCCGAAGACGTGGCGCAGAACGAAGCCAAGGGTCTGGGCCTCGTCATGGGCCTGTGAGGCGTGCTGCTGCTGGGCGCGGTAAAGCGCGTCAAAATAGATGGTTTCGAGCTGGGAAACGACGGCGTAGGAGAGTTTCGGGAAAATGTCCTTGAGCGTGAAGGCAAGGCGCTGGGCGTTGGCGAGCACGTCCGCCGGCAGGGTTTCAAATTCGCGTTCTGCCGGCTTGAAGACCACGACGAGCTCCGCGTCGCCGCCGGCATCCCAACGGGAGCGAAACCGGCTTTCGTAGTCGTAACGGAACGCAACGGCATCCTCAAACTGCACGATGGCAAAACCGATGGCTTGGATGGCCTGGAAAAGGCCGGGATCGCGGAGCAGGCCGTCCGGGTCAGAGACGGCGGTGACCCGCGCCACCTTGGGCACGAAACGCTGGATGATCTGTTGGCGCCATTCGGACATAGATCAGCAGATATGCAAAACGAGCAAAGGGGTTAGCTGGGGTTGCACGAGGCTCTGGCGCTTGAAATCCTCAGCGCAGCGGGCTTCCTCCTGGGCGAGCTGACGCAGGCGGTAGTCGCGGACTTCGGGAAGGCCGATGGCCTGGAGCATTTTGCGTCGGGAGCGGAAGCTGTACTCGGCCTTCTGCTTTTCAAGCTGGAGCTGAGCCATATGTTTTTGGCGCATTTCCAGATAGAGATCGCGGCAATGTTCGCGCGCGAGCGCCTCGGTGGCGCGACTAGCGGACTCGGAGAGCGGCTCCGCCGGGGCAGCCTCGGCCCGCCACGGTTCCAGACAGAGTTGGTCCCAGAGGAACCGGGCGGTGGGGGCGAGCATCCGGCCATCGTCATGGACAAAGAGGGGCATCATGCGGCGCTTCTGGCGGTCCTGGGTCACGATGCTGACTTCCCAAAGGGACCAAAGGCCGGAGAGATCGCCGGGGAGCGAGGGGAACCGGAGTCGGGGCACGGGCATGCCGGGAACGTAACGCGGCAGGCGGCCCAGGATCCCGCGCACCTTGGGATGGTCGAGACGGAGCAGTTCGGTCTTGGGCGGAGGCGTGGCGGTGCGCGTGGGCAATGCGTAACGGTGCACCTGGGTTTCGCCCGGCCATTGGATGCGGATGGCGTCGAGTTCGGCCTCGTATTTGCCGCCAAAGGCGTCCAGGAAGTTTTCCGTCATCCGCTCCACCCAGTTGGCGAGCGGGTGATTCATGGTCTCTTTGGCTTCGTCCGGAGACAGGGCGCCGCCACTGGCCAGCATGGTATTGCGCCCATGGGCGTCGCCAGCACGGTGCTTGATAGTTTCGGCTACCTGTTCCACGGACTGGGGAATGCGGTCGGGATGGAGCAGCGCCTCGACATAGAGGTTATCGAACATGTGGGCGGCCTCAGCGGAATCGAGGACGTCGCTGGTCTTGTCCACGCCGAACTCCTCAAGAATGACCGAAAGCTTCTGCTCCAGGACCTCACGAACGCGGAACTCGACGCTGTCCTCGAACAGGAAATTGACAGCGCGCACCACGCAGTTCTGGCCGATGCGGTCCACGCGGCCGATGCGCTGCTCGATGCGCATGGGATTCCAAGGGATGTCGTAATTGACCACGATGTGACAGAACTGGAGATTGAGCCCCTCGCCGCCGGCATCCGTGGAGACCAGGATGCGGGCTTCCTTGGCGAACTGCTCCTGCACCTGCTGCCGCTCCTCCATGCTCATGCTGCCGTTGAGGCAGGCAACCGGGATGCCGCGATAGGTGAGAAAGTCGGCCAGCATGCGCTGGGTGGGGACGAACTCGGTGAACACCAGCAACTTAACGTCCGGGTCACCTTCCTCCTGCTGAAACTTGTAAACCCACTCCAACAGGTTTTCGGCCTTGGCATCCGGGCCGCGGGCCTCGACCTTGCGGGCGGCGGTCAATAGGAGTTCGACTTCGGCCCGTTCATTTTTCAGCGCCGCCAGCCGGGTTTTGAGGAAGGACTCAAGTTGATCCTGGCCATCCAAGTCGGCCCACTCCTCATCCGTCACACTGGGGAGCAACGTGAGTTGCTCGCCGGGCTGCTGCAAAGCGGCAAGACGCTTCTCCAAGGTGGTGATGATGGCGCGGGTGGAACTGGTGACCAGCCGCTGCATCAGGATCATCAGAAACCCGATGTAGGTCTTTTTCTCGCGCATGGCCTGGTTGTAACCTTCGCGCACGTACTCGGTGACCGCGTCGTAAAGGTGCTTCTGGTCCTGGTGCCCCTCCCAATCCACGCCGACCAGCTTGGTGATGCGCGGCTTGAACAGCGGATTGCCGTTTGGGTCGATGGCCTGGCGCTTCTCGGTGCGAATGACGTAGGGGTGGATGCGTTCGCGGGTCACGCTGGCGGGCTCGGGGAAGGCGTTCTTGTCCAGGAGGGAAACGAGGCGGTGGAAGGCGTCGCTCTTGCCCTGGTGGGGCGTGGCGGAGAGAAGCAGGAGGTAGGGGCTGGCCTCGGACAGGCCCCGGCCCAGTTGGTGCCGCGCCACCTGCTCGGAACTGCCGCCGATGCGGTGAGACTCGTCCACGATGATCAGATCCCAGCCGGCAGTGACGAGGTCCTCGAACCGTTCCTTGTTGAACTCATTTATGTCGGCCTGCGACCAGCCCTGGCGGGCTTCGACAGGCTTCACTGAGTCGAGGGAGCAAATCACCTGATCGAAGGACCGCCAGACGTTCTCACTGGGAGCAATGCGGCGGTAGGCGGTGAAGTCGGGCGGGGAGAAGAAACGGAACTCCTCGCCAAAGTGGGTCTGCATCTCCGCCATCCATTGGGTGACCAGACCCTTGGGAGTGATGACCAGGGTACGCCGGAGGAGACCGCGCAGCTTGAGTTCGCGCATGATGAGGCCGGCTTCGATGGTCTTGCCAAGGCCAACCTCGTCGGCCAAGAGAAAGCGGACGCGGTCCTGGGAGACGGCGCGGCGGAGCGCCTTCAACTGGTGCGGGAGGGGGATGACCGAGGCGCTGGCCGGGGCCAGCAGGACGTCCTCACTCAGGAGGTTGGCGATATGGGCCGCGTAAAGGACGTAGCGGATTCGGGGCGGGTGACCGGCCTCGGCGGCATCGAGCGGCTTGAGCCGGTCCGGGGTGGCGCGCACGACGCTATCCGCGGCGGGAAGCCAGACGTGGTAGGTGGCGTCATCCCAGAGGCAGGAGGCTTCGACCACCTTGCAGGGCTGCCGGTGTTCGATGCTCCAAAGCCATTGGCCGGGTTCAAACATGGCGAGACATCACTCGCCGCCGCCGGTGCGGGTGACGGCGGTGTCGTAGATCATCTGGAGTTGCTCGTCCTCGTTCAGGACGCTTTCGGGCAACATTTCCGCCACGACCAGGATGGTGGTGTAGTCCTTCTGCTGGTAGCAGTGTTTGAAGCCGACGCGGACGGCTTCGGTGCGGAGTTCTTTGAGCTTTTTGCCTTTAGGAATCTTGGGGCGCGGCACGGTCAGGCCGGGCAGGGTCTGGCCTTTGTTGGCCGTGAGGCCGGGCGGGCTGTAGCCTTCGGGTAAGTAGGACCAGAATTCCTCCAGCAGGCGTTTGTTGCGGAGCGTTTCCACGTCCACGTTCTTCTTAGGGTCGGGAACATACCAGCGCTCTTTCGCCTTTGCCTTCAAATGTGCGTGGTCCTTGGTCAGGTTACGGAGTTCCTTGAACTGGGTGGATAGGTAACTGTGGATTTGGCTGGGCACATTGCCCGTGCCATCGTAGCAGAGGAAATTCTGATCGAGCAAGGCGCTGAGTTCGGGCCGGGCTTCCCATTTTTTCCAACTAGCACCGAGCTGCTGCATGAAGTCGGGTTGGATATCCTGATAGGTGGACGGGCGGTCTTTAAGAAAATGCCGGAGCCAATTGATGGCGCTACGCTCGTCTTCCACGAAGATGGTCAACTGACCGATGTTCTCAATCTGCGCGCGCTTCTTGTCATAGTCGTTGACCTGTTCGGGCAGGAAGTACATGCCGTCGCGCTCAGGGAGTTTGTCTGCAAGGCCGGCCTGAAACTCAGCGGAACTCAGGGGAACGGGGGTGGAGTGGCCTACGTAGAAGGCCACCATGCGGTCGTAAAGGATGCGCGGGTCGCGCTCGGCAATGAATGCCAACTGACCGCCTTGCGCTTTGACGACTGGCAGGTTTCGTAGGTGCGTGTGGATGAAATCCCAAACGCCTTCCTCCGTCTCGCCGCGCTTCGCGAAGCGCTCCTCCAGGCCGCCGTTGGGTTTGTAGGCGGAAATTATTAGGTCTTGCTTCACGGAGACTGAATTATTGATGGCGTTAAATTGGAGCTGTTGTTTGTCCAGGGAGGAGACGTTGGCAACAACAAATCCAGCTGCTTGAAGGCCGGTTTGTATAGCATTCCAGACTGCTGCTTGTGTGTTGGAGAATTCCACTGTTAGCCAACGCCCAGGCTTGAGGGCTTTGTGGCAGTGCGCGAATGCTCGGTGCATTATGCGGGAGTAAAAGTCGAGGTCCTTCTTGTGAACGTAGTTCAGCACGCAATCTTGTGGTGTCGCGGTCTTCGCTCCTAGCCAGGCTTCTACGAATGAGTTTAGTTCGGCGTATTGAAAATTTTCGCCGAATGGGGGATCAATGAAGATGTAGTCGATGTCGCCCCCGTGACCGGCACACATTGCTGCGGTGCTCTGGCAGGAGATCAGCGAGGATCGTTTATAGGCGGTGTAGGGCAACTTGTTCAGCTTTCTTCGAAGGACGTCGAAGACGTTTCTCTCTAGGTGGATGGAAGGGGTAAAGAGAGTGCCTGCGACTCCGCCTCCCCCTCCGAAATATCCCTGCTTGCGGGAAATGTAGTTGTTAATGGCGGACAGGCAGAAGCGTAATAGCGCTGTGGCTCCGCTTGAGCCCAGGTCGAGGCCCCAAAGTGTAGCGTAGGCGGCAAGGGCGCGGGGCGCATACATTTGATGGAGATAGCGTATAAATGAGCCGTTTATTAGCTTGTTGGTTTGGCGTCCCTCCTCGAACTCAAAGAGGGGGACTGCCGCGAAGTGGGGTTCGCTTTGCTTTTTGAGCCATTCGTCTCTCTTCTTGGTGGCTTTGATTCGGCTGGTACCAGGGGATGTCTTGACGGTCTCTTCAACGAGGACAAATTTTGGCTGTTGAACTATGCGGTCGAGGATTGGATCAAATGCGGCGACAAACGCGCGGTCTAATTTCACAGCTCCATCTTCTTTGGAAGCGGCCTTCCCGATTCTGGCGTTGCAGAACTTGCATGCGAAGGCTTTGGAGATTTCGTCGTTCTTGACTGCGGCTTCCCAGTAAATGATCTCATTGGAGCAGTTCGGGCAGATGAATACGTCAGACCATATTCCGTTCAGCACCTTGAGGCCATCTAGTTCGTACAGGTTGCCTAGCTTAGCCTCAACTGCATCGATCGCTTTTAGGACCGTCTCTTTTTCTGCGAGGAGCCTTGTTAGGTCACAGTATGCGCTTGCGACGTATGTGGCGGCGGGAGCGAGGTCATTGAGAACTGCGCAACGTGCGCCGAGCTTGGAGAATGGCTTGCCTTCCTCGTTGAGAATCGTGCCGTCAGCCTGGACACGATAGCCGAGCTCCTGCACTTCCGCTCGGTCGCCACAGAGTTGGGCCGCGACCCCGGTCATACCCGTGCCGCAGAAACCGTCGAGGACAATGTCGCCGGGTTGGGTGTAGTGCAGAATGTAGCGCATGATGGCGCGGTGCGGGACCTTGGTGTGGTAGGCGTGTGCGTTATAAACGGGGTGATTCTTGCCCTCGCTTACGTCTGCGGCGAACGGTTCGCGGTGGTAGGGCTTCTTGGGTTCGTAGGCCGTCCCGTGGTATTTGATGAATTGGTCCAACCAGGGGTTTGGGCAGGCGGTGTAATAAGGCGGGTCAGACAGCGCCAGGATATCTTCGTCCTTGCCGATGGGGAAACCCTCTATTTTACGGAACTCCGGGTCTTTGAGTTTTTGGGCGAGCAGTTTGAGGTAATGGTCGCGCCGGGCGTCGTGGCTGGGGAACTTGTGGCCGAGACATGCGACCGGGCCGGCGGGTTCGCTGGCGAGATTCAGGTTGGATTGACTCATGATGTTTTGAAAAAGTGACGGGTAATCGCAAGCCTCTACGTCTTGATCACCCAATCATTCAAAGTCCCCAGGCACTGGTCTTTGACGGCGATGGTGGAAAATTGCCCGGTGGTGGCTGGACCATAGCTAAAAGCAGTACCAGTTGGATACGATCCGGAGATGTTCTGTATATCAATATTCACCTGCGGGCCATGGATCGAAATGCCAGTTGGTGTTCCTTTTAGGTAGTGGTTATTGGCCAGGCGCATTTCAAGCCGACTCAATTCGACCAAATTCTGCTCCGGGCGAAAACTCACCTGCGCGACAATGGTCCTGGGGGCACTTCTCACGATGAGATTGTTTCCTTCGAAAGTTACATCCCACGCGCCATTCTTGGTGATAATTTCGTTATCAACAAACCTAAGTGTCTCCCGGCCAGATGGATCACAGAAGCTTCCAGTAAACAGACAGATTCCACCGTTCTGCGAGGGAGTTTTCATCCCAAAGACCACTTGGTCATTTATGGCGAAACCAACGGACGGGCCTTGAATGAGGTTGCCGAACAGATTGAGCGTCATATTCGGCTCTGGAAAGTGTGACGACCAGACGGCGTCCTTATTACGATTGAATGGATTGGCGCGGGCCTGACGCACTGCTTCGATGGTCAACCTTCCCGCAGTCCTGTCCGCCTGATGATCAGGGCATAGCAATGCCATGCCACCTGGATTATGCCCGGTTGCGCCCACGAAGGGAGGGTCGAAGTGCTCGTAAGTGCAAAGGAGTTTACCGCAAATGACGCACCCGCCGTAGCAGGCTTGCCTGATATCCCGCTTGACCGGCTCGGGAATATCGCGAGGTAGTTCGTGTTGGTTCATAGGTTCACTCATTCAATCACCAGCCGCACCTTGGCGGCGTCGCGGCCTTTGAGAAGTTGCTCCAGGTAATCGGAGAAGCGCTGCTTGAACTCGGCGGGAGTGGCCGGACTGCCGTCGGGGAACAGGATTTTCTTCAGGTCGTCGAGGCGGACCGGGAGCTTGGCCAGGCCCGACAGAGCCTGCCGGAGTGCCTCGAGGAACTCCTGGGAGATGTCGTCGGGCAACTCCTTCTCGGCCATGAAGTCCTTGAGCATCTTTTTCTGGGCCGGCTTGAGGAGGTCGAAGTGGCTCTGAATGACCGGGTCGGCGAGGTCGTTCAGGAGGCTCTTGGTCCAGCTCTTGTGGACGCGATCCAATTCGGACTTGAGGCCGGAGAGGCGGGTTTCGGCGGAGACGCTGGTATCCTCCATGCCCGGCCAGAAGCCATCCGGGGACTTGGGATCGTTTTCCAGGTCTTTTTCGGTGAGGGTGGTGCCCGTCTTTAGCTTGTCGAGCTGACGCTCGAACTCGGTGAGCTGGACAGAGTTGATGGAATTAACGGTGGCCAGGCGCCGGAGATGCTTGAGGCGGTAATCCTGTAGGATGTCCTTCTTCTCCTTGTCCTGGGCGAGACTGAGGCGGGCCTTGCGGTAGAGATCGAGGTAGACCTTGATGTAGCCGGCCTTGAGTTTCTTCAACTGCTTCAGGGCGTCGGCCTTGAAGGTCTCGGATTCCCGCTGGGCGGGCTTGCGGATTTCCGTCAGGAGGTCGCCGCGCTTCTGTTTGCTCTCGGTGACCCAGGGGTGGTCTTCGGGCAGGACCGCCTCGGCGGCGGACAGGTATTGGGTGAACTGGGCCAGCTCGCCGCAAAAGACCTGGAGTTCCTCCAACTCTTTCAGGCGGGCAAAGGTGGCCTGATACGCCTTGATGTCGGCGGCATCGTATTTGAAATTCTTGAGTTTGCCGGGGGTGTTGTAGGCTTGGAGGCTTTCCAAGAATTCCTTGGCCTGGGTGAGCAAGGCGGACAGCTTTTCGGTCTCCGGCTCGGAGAACAGGTTCTGGCCCCAGAAGGGGATGCCGCCGGCAAGCTGCTGATTGGCGCGGACCAGTTTTTCGACACGGTCATTGATGACCTTGTGCAACTGCTGGACGGGGACGGCGTCGCCCTGGGTGACCTGCATGGCCATGCCGGGGGGCAGGTCCATCAACTCGAACAGGGCTTTGAGGCTGGGGATATTCCAGTCCTTGGGGCGCTCCAGGTGTTTGAAACTTTGCAGGTCGGCCACAGGGGTGGAAGCCAGCGCGGGCAAATTGGTGGCGTCGAACTTGGCGCCGGGGATGGCGAGGACGCCATCGCCATTATAGACCAGCGCCGCCAGAGCGACGGTGGTCCAGATAGGCTCCAGACGGAATTTGTCGGGCGCCATGAACTCAATGCCGGGTTCCAGGCTGGTGATGATTTCCTGACGATTGACCACCTGGCCCTGGCCTTTGGCTTTGAGCAGGGCCAGGATGTAATTGGCGTAACGGGACTTGGACGGGTCCAGTTTTTCGGCATCCAGCAATTCCAAGGCATCCAAGACGGCGGTGGCCTGCTTGGAGCGGTTGGGCTGGGCAACGCCGCGCAAGGCTTCCTGGGCGGCCTGCTGGGCGTTGCCGTCGCGGCCGTAGGTGATGAGGGTGGAGAAATGGGGGTATTCCGGGGCGCGATTGACGAAATGCTCGGCGAGGCATTTCGAGGCCACGGCATTGACGGCATCGCGAATATTGAGGCTGCCGCCGCCGCCAGCGCCTTTGAGCAACTCGACGAATTTCTTGCGCGAGCCCTGGTAGGTGATTTCCACGGCCTGAAACAGGTGCTCCCGCAGCCACTTGGTCAGGACGGTGAGATGCTCAATGGCCTTTTTCTCGTAGGTCTGCTTTTTGATGCCAGAGGAAATGGAGCCAAGCTCCAGCGCGGCGGCGTAGAGTTTCAAGTTTTGGGAAAATTCCTCGTCCTTGCCGGTGAGCCGGAAAAAGACTTCATCGGACTTTTTCTCATCGGTGTAGCGGGGCGGATCAAAGGGCTGGATGAAATAGAGATAGAACTCCCGCTGAGGGACGGCGGTGGAACGGTCATTGGGCGCGCCAAAGAAAAGGTAGCCGAGCCGGCCCGCCTTGCGGTCCTGCCATTCGATTTCGTGCTGCCAGATTTGGAAGCCGGTAATGTGGGTGGGGACATCGGTGCATTCCAGGACCTGGCGGAGCGCGTCGTAGTAGTAGCGGTCGAGGGTGCTGTCATCGAGGCTGTCGGCCCGCTTTTCAATCAGGGCGTCGTAGTCGTCGGTCTTTTTGAGATCGAGGAAATACTGGCGGTTGTCCTTGTTGGAAGAAATGAACTGCCCGCTGACGGTCTTGTGGGTTTCGCGGAGCGTGGTTTCGATGATGGAAAGCAGGTCGTCGGCGGGGTCGCCGCCCATTTCGGCAGCGCCGGAGTGGTAAAGGCACAGGCCGTCGCGGAGTTCTTCGGGGGTCAGGCCCAGCGGGGAATAGAGGTCGCCCGTGGTGAGGCGGTGAACGGATAGGCCCTCAATGATGCGGATGGCCATGGGCTTGTAGGTCTTCTTGGGGAAGGCGCTCTGGACCTTGGCTTCCAGGGTGGTGCTGCATTCGATGATGGCTTTGACATCCGGCAGCGCCCGGTGAGCGGCGTTTTCCTTGAGCGCCTTCCAATAGCTGTCGAAGGCGATGACGCCGGGGCGGTCCGTGGGCACTTCCTGGGCGACCAATTCCTTGATGGCGAAGGAGATGATTTGCAGGACACCGCGCTTTTCCACGATGGGGATGCGTTCAAAGGTCTCGACGTAGTCCGGATGGATGGGGAACAGGGCGGCAAAGTCGTCCATGCGCTCGGTCATGTTGCCATAGAACTTGGCGAAGGGGGTGAGATACTCCCGGATGCTGGCCAGTTGGGCAGGCGACTTTTGCAGGAGGCGATGGGCGACCACGAATTTGACATCCGTGGTGGCAATCTTGACCTGCTGGAAACGGTCCTTCACGCGGCCCAAGCTGTCCGCGACGTGGGCGAAGCGGCCACTGTCGAAGATGGCTTCCTGCACGCCGGCCATGAAGCGGAAGCGAAGGTCTTTGCAGACCTCGCCGATTTCGCGAAGGAAACCCAGGTCAAGAATCAGGGGCTGGTCGCGCCGGCTGCGAAGAAAATCAAGCAGCTCATCCACTACCAGGAGCAGGCCAAGATTGGGGAACTGCTTGTGGAAGGCATCCATCATCTTCTCAAAGCCGGTTTTGTTCTCGCGAATCTTGTCAGCCGGTGGGAACTGGTAGTTAACGCCCCACTCGGTGAGGCACTCCTCCAGATGGCCGGTGATGATCTCCCGGAGCGACATCTCGGTGGAACCGATCTCCAAGCGGATGACTTTGAACTTGCCGGCGATGGCCGGGGCGGCTTTGCGGACTTTGTCGTTGGTGAGGAGCGGCAGCAGGTCGGCATTCTCGGCAACGGCGGAGATGACCGACATCAAGTGCGATTTGCCAGTGCCGTAGTTGCCGACGATGAGCAGGCCACGGTTGTCCTGGGGCTTGGCGTATTGAAGCTGAGGGATCACCAGATCGCTGAGGCGGTCGGCCATGGGATCGGAAATGACGTAGGTGCTGGCAAGTTCCTTAGCCTTGGCCGTCCTGTTGGCCTGGCGAAGCTCGATGACGGACTCGATGGGCTGGAACTGGATCAATTCGCTGTATTTCATGTGGTCAGATAGAGCTGCAATTTGTCCCGGGCGACGTTGACGACTGGGTAGCCGCTCACGGCTTGGCTGAAGAAATCGGGATGGCCAGCGTAGGCGAAGCGGAGCTCGCCACCGGCGATGGAGCCGTTCCAGGATGCGACGATGAACCGGTTTCGGGAGATGTCCTGAAGGAACGTGAGCGGGTTTTGCCGGAGCGTGGAGTCAAAGAGGATCTCGATATCGTCGAGGCACAGGCCGGACTGGAGATGCTCGTCAATGACTTCGATGGCGACCTCCTCGGCCTTGAGCGCGCGCTGGCGCCGGGTGTGGCTGAGCAAGCGCTGGCTCAAGAGCAGGCTGAGGTTGATGCTGGGAAGTTGAAGGCCGGTGGCAAGTTGGCTGAGCAGGCGCGTTTTTCCTGAACCGGACGGGCCGGCGAGAATAGTGAGCTTGTAGTAGGCGTCCTGTGTGGCGCGAATAGTGTCGAGCAGCCTGGCAAATGGGAGGTCAGTCATCCGGCAACTCCGTTTTGTACGGCTGGTCTGCGGAAGGGCGGGTTGATGGCGCGTTGGTGTCCTCAGCGGCTTTACCCGCTTTGACCCACTCGTCAACGTCGGAGGCGAAGAACTTCCAGAGCTGTCCGAGATTGTGCCCCACCATTGTGTCAGGTGTGATCCACTTGTAGATCCTGTCCGGGTCCACACCCAGATGTTCTGCGGTCTCGCCAACTGGCAGCCAAGGGTCTTGCATAAAACCGTTGCCAACGCCCGGACCGAGCTTGGTCGGGCGCAGGAACATTCAAGTCGGAAGCGAGTATGGAGCGGGCTGTCGAAATCGACCAGAACAAATCTACTTGAAACGGGCTGGACGGACACACAACCCCCTAGGCAAGGCGGTAGTTCCACCCAGTCGTGCAAGACGAACCTCGCGCCGCCGCGCCGGTCCTCTTACTGCGCTGGCCGGCCTCACGGCGAGCCAACCGTCGAATCCGGAACGCGCGCCCTCACCGCCGCCTTCGTCCCGGCAAGGCCGAGTAGGCGAAAGGAGGCACAGCCGCGACCGATCGGCTCGGGACTACGGCGGGCCAAGCCGGCCCTCTCCCATCGGACTCGCCGTCGCGCAACGCTTTGGCGGAGCAGCGTGGGAGAGGGTGAACCGACGGCCGCCGTGGGCACGGAGTTACGCGTTCGGATTGTCAACGCTCCCCAACTGACTTCCACGCCCAACCCTTACGCGTCTCTCTTGAGCAGAACGACGCGGCGGGGTTGTGCCGGCGAGGTGGCGGGCATGAAGTTGTCGAGCAAGTTGCCCGTGGCCGCGGGCGCCGCCGCCGGCGAAGCCGCCGGAACCGGTTCCGCGGCGTTCCGCGCGGACGGGTCCAACGTGGCGCGCAGGGCCTGCTCGACCAGTTCGGCACAGTGGATTTTCATGGGCGGGAGCGGGCCCAACTCGCCGGCCAGTTCCTCGGTCTTGAG
>Ga0233425_10007514_pt1 | contig 15258 bp, 19 predicted proteins | sample Watercolumn_Towu_2_FD_181712 | JGI IMG/M metagenome (GOLD analysis project Ga0233425, IMG submission 181712) | Freshwater microbial communities from Lake Towuti, South Sulawesi, Indonesia - Watercolumn_Towuti2014_140_MG | ecosystem: Environmental > Aquatic > Freshwater > Lake | place...
CTACGTCGACGGCAAGCGCGTAACTATTCCCTCGTTCCGCGTGGAGCCCGGCCAGGTCATCACGCTTCGACCCCAACTCAAGAGCTCACCTCTCTATCCCGCGATTCTCGCGGCCCATGAAAAGTACCTTCCCCCGAAGTGGATGAAGGTCGACGGGGGCGCGATGCGGGTGGAGATCACGGCACTTCCCGAAAGCGAGGACGCGGAGCAGGCACTCGACGTACGGCAAATTGTGGAGTTCTACTCCCGCAACTGATTTTCTTCTTCCCTCTCCTATGCACATCATCCAGGAAGAGATCGGCCTCCCAAGCTTCACCGTCACACAGGTGAAGAAGGGCGATGCCACGCACGCGGTTTTTGTCATCAGCCCGCTCCCGCCGGGATTTGGCATGACGCTTGGAAACGCGCTTCGGCGAGTGCTCCTCTCGAGCGTTCCCGGTGCGGCAGTGACGGCACTGAGAGCACAGGGCGTGCAGCATGAGTACACCGCGATGAAGGGCGTTCGCGAGTCGATCGTCGATATCTCGCTCAACATCAAGCAGCTTCGACTCAAGAAGCATAGCAAGGAGCCCGAGGTGGTGCGTATCGAGGTGAAGGGGCCCAAGCAGGTGACCGCCGCCGACATCAAAGCGACGTCGGACATCGAGGTGCTTAATCCCGACTGCGTCCTCTTTCACGTCGAGAAGGGTGCATCGGTCGAGATGCAGCTCACGGTCGAGAAAGGCGTTGGCTACTCCCCCGCGGCGGAGCGAAACAAGAAGCAGAATGAACCCGGTCTCGTCCACATCGACGCTGCTTTCAGTCCTGTCATCAAGGTCCGCTTCGATGTCGAATCGGCACGCGTCGGTCAGAGGACAGATCTCGATAAGCTCACAATCGACGTCACGACGAACGGATCACTTGGCACAGAAGAGGCAATGCAGTTTGCCAGCCAACTTCTGCAGAGCTACTTCCAGTACTTCGGCAGCGACAAGAAAGTGGTCGAGCCCGCATTCATGGCCGACTTCTCGCGCGCGGCCCCGGTGCAGGTCGACGACGCCGCGCACGTTCCGGTGAAGGAGAGTTATACGCCGATCGAGATCCTCAATCTCTCACCCCGCACCCTCAATGCCCTCATCAACGCGGGCGTGGGATCGATCGAGCAGCTCGTGAAGTGCACCGAGGCGACGCTCACAAACTTCCGCGGATTCGGGGCAAAAGCCCTCGATGAAGCGAAGCAGACGCTTGCCGAACGCGGTCTCAAACTTTCTGACGACGCTGTCGAAAGCTAAAAACCATGCGACACAATGTCTCCCGCCTCCGGCTTTCTAAGCGCCCCGCGCTCGCGGCGATCATCATTCGTAACCTTGCGACGTCGGTGATCCTTTACGAATCCGTGCGCACCACACAAAAGCGCGCGAAGGTCGTCCAGCCGGTGATCGACCGCCTGATCGCGACCGCCAAACGCAGCGATCCTAAAAACGCGATCCGTGCGATCAACCGCGTCGTCACGCATCCTAATGCAAGCAAGAAAATCATGGAGGTTCTTGTGAAGCGGTTTGCCAACCGCAGATCGGGATTCACGAGTATCAAGCCCGTTGGCAGTCGCAAGGGCGATGGCGCAGCGCTTGTTGATTTCATGCTGATGGATCCCGAAGCCCCGAAATCTGCCGAAAAAGAAGCGACAGCAACTTCCGCCTAATTCCTCTTTCCTCTAGAATTTCCCTCCTCAATGCGCACGACGACCGCAAAAACGACGGCTCCCTCCTGGTTCCTCATCAATGCGGAGGGCAAATCGCTCGGGCGCCTAGCCGCGCGCATCGCGCACACGCTTCGCGGCAAACACAAGTCGACGTTTTCCCCTCACCAATCGTGCGGCGATCATGTCGTGCTCCTCAATGTCAGTAAGCTTGCGATTCCGGCATCGAAGTTCCGTCGTAAGGTGTACTTCAGCCACACCGGGTACCTCGGCCATTGGAGTGAGACATCACTCAAAGATCTCTTTGCGAAAGATCCCGTGCAGGTGATCGAAAAAGCCGTGCACCGGATGCTTCCGCCAAATCGTCTGCGTCCCGTCATGATGGGTCGGTTCCACGCGTTTGCCGATGATAAACATCCCTACGCTCCTCAAAAGCCCATCCCCCTCGATCTCTGATTATGGCGCACATCGCTTCCGCTCCGGCAAAGTCAGACAAGCAATATTATGGCGCGACCGGCAAACGCAAAACCGCCATTGCGCGCGTGAAGTTAATCCCTTCGGGTACGGGGAAGGTTGTCGTGAATGATCTCAAGATCAACGAATACTTCGCCGGCGTGCAGATTGAAAACGCGGTTTCACCTCTCGTGATCACCAGCACGAAGGATCAGTTCGACGTCGAGGCGGTCCTCCTCGGCGGCGGCAAGTCGGCGCAGTCCGATGCGCTGCGTCACGGCATCAGCCGGGCACTCTTGCTCCTCAACCCCGAATACCGTCCGCAGCTCAAGGCCGCCGGGTATCTGCGCCGCGATTCAAGAATCAAGGAACGCAAAAAGCCGGGTCTCAAGAGAGCACGCAGAGCTCCGCAGTGGCAGAAGAGATAAAGCGTGGAAGGCTTCCTTTTCACGCAACAGTCATTTTGACGTAATACAAACTCTTGCCCTCCTCGGTGTCGAGGATGAAGCGGGCGTCGAGTTCGGAAAGCTGGAGGATTGTCTGGCACATTCTGAGGAGCAATCTCGGAGGAAGCTCCACGCCGCCTTCGATGCACGTTGCGCAGAGTCCTGCGGCATCATGGGAGCGAAGATACGGCTCGCCCTTTTCCGTGATCACCTGATAGAGCGAGTCATGCACCGAGAGGACGTACTGTTCCACGTAGGTCTCGAGTTCCTCGAGAGGGACGTTTCTGACCTCCGGGAGCGCCTCGAGAATGTCCAAGTCGGTGTGGATCGCATGGGCGATGCAGGCTTCAATGGTCATGTGTGTTTGTGTGAATGTATCTGGATATTGTAGCAAAAATCGCGCTCTAGGCCAAGAGCATTTCAGCCCGCACCCCGGAACGGGTGCGGCTACAATTCGTTTGTGCGCGGAAGAATACTCAGCATCATCGCCGGATTCTTCGTTCTGTCCCTTATCCTCTACGGAGGCCTTCTGCAAGCCGATTTCGTGCATTTTGACGATCCAGAGCTTGTGACGCAAAACCCAATTATCCGCGAGATTTCACCCTCTTCCGTGGGTAAAGCATTCACCTCCTACGATCCGGAGCTCTACGTGCCTTTAACCACCATCAGTTATCAAATCGATCACCTCATCGCGGGCCTGAGTCCAGCGATGTTTCATTTCACCAATATTCTTCTTCACACCCTGAATGCACTTTTGGTGCTTCTCCTTATATATAGGGTGACGCGGAATTTCGCGGTGGGGCTTGGGTGCGGCCTCCTCTTTCTCATCCACCCGATCAATGTTGAAGCAGTCGCATGGGTCAGCGCGAGGAAAGATCTGCTGAGCTCCGCATTCGCGTTAGGATCGATGGTCGCGTGGCTCTATTCGCGCGATCGTGATTCGCCGAAATGGTATCTCCTCAGTCTTGTTCTCTTCCTGCTGGCATTACTGTCAAAAGTATCGATATTGCTGTTGCCAGCGGGGTTGTTCCTTTTGGATTGGTATAGAGGCCAACGCTGGCGCCAAGGTGAATGGATACGGATCGTCCCATACCTTGTATTCAGTGTCCTCTTTTTCATCATCGCGCTTTTTGGAAAACAGGACCTGATCGTGACGACGACGCTCGTGGAAAAATTCCTCATGGCGCTTCGAAGTCTATGGTTCATCTTGGGAAAACTCTTCTTGCCCCTCGATCTCTCCGTTCTCTATCCGGCGGAAGGACCAATTGTTCTGATAGCTCTTCCGTACTTATTGGCATTGATTCTTTTTCTAGCCCTAGCCCTAGCCCTAGCCATCTCTTTCCATCGCACAAAAATTCTCATCACCGGCCTCGGTCTCTTCCTCCTCTTTTTAATCCCCTCATTCGTGAACTTTGCAAAGCAAGGTGATCTCTATGTCACCTCCGACCGCTACGCATACATGGCCGGCATCGGTATTTTTCTGATATTCGCTACGGCACTTTTTCGTCTTCAATCAGGGCTGAAAGCGAATAGGGGAGTTTTGAATCCCCCTTCTATTATTAGCGGAATTCTCCTTATCGTTCTTGGATGGCTTTCGTGGCAACAGATGAGCGTATGGGCGGATACGCCTGCTCTCTTCGCCCATACCTTATCTATCTATCCCGATTCGCACGTGGCGATGACAAACCTCGCGAATGCCAAGCGCAGACGAGGGGAGATTGCAGAATCTTTGGCTCTGCTTGAGAAAGCACATCAAAAGAAACCGCAGTCGACGAAAATTCTCATCAACCTCGGCACAACGCTCCGGCAGATGAAACGATTCGGTGAAGCAATACAGAGATTCAACGAAGCACTGAAAATTGACCCGACACATGCCGAGGCGCAGGCGAGTATCGGACTTGTACTCGCTGATCAGGGGAGATTTGGTGATGCGGAGGCTGCAGCACGAAAGGCACTTGCGATGGATCCGGCCAATGCCTTCATCTGGAACAATCTTGGTTCACTCCTTGCGGAGCAAAATAAAAAAGATGAGGCCATGAGTGCATATCGAAAGGCAGTCGAGATCAGTCCGTACTTCGCGCAAGCGTGGCACAACATCGCGGTGCTCGAGAGCGGACAGAGCAATACTGAGGGGGCAACTGCTGCCGAGCGCGAAGCGGTAAAACGCGATCCAACATACCTTCCATCACGCCTGAATCTCGCGATTCTCCTTGCGAAAGTGGGGGATTTGAAAGGAGCCGAAACTGAACTCTTAGCGGCTCTCCGGATTGATCCAAAGAGCAATTCTGCAGCTTCCATGCTGCAAAAAGTACGAGCCGCATTGCATGAAACTTGACAGGAATGCACAAAAAAGTATATTGATCACATGGCTCTGGGACAAGGTCAAACTATGAAAGATGTTCCGACAACTGATGTGGCATCGGTAGATCCTCGCTCTCAACTCGTGCAGCGAATAAAAACTATGGATCCGGAGATAGCAGGCATTATTTGTAATAGTAGACGCTTTCAAATTCTTCCCGTCGAAGGTTCGTACAATATGAATTGGCTTTTGGATTGCGAAGGAGGTTTAGAGGCACTCAGGCGCATGTGTACATCGGAAGAACTTGATGGTAATCCTATTGTTCAGCTGGAACATATGATTAGGCGTTTACAGGCAAAACTCACTGCTGGAACTTCAAAGAGCACGAGTTGATACAGTAGCGCTCCCCGGTCGGGCCGGGGCCATCAGGGAACACATGACCGAGATGCGCGCCGCAGTTTTTGCAGGTGACTTCAATGCGTTGCATGCCGTGCGAGAGATCATCACTTCTTGCGACCTGATGCTCTCCATGGGCAGATGTGAAGCTTGGCCAGCCCGTGCCCGAATCGAATTTCGTCTCCGATGAAAAAAGTGGCTCGCCGCACACAACGCAGTGGTACATCCCTTTTTCTTTGGAGTTCCAAAATGCGCCCGAGAACGGTGCCTCGGTGCCTTTTTCCTGCGTGACGTGGTATTCCTCCTCCGTCAGGCGCTTTTTTAGATCATCTTGTGACACATCCTGCTGTTTAGGCATGGACGCACAGTATGACAAAATATGCGCGCAGTCGAGGCGCTTCACTCCCGCCCCGCCCTGTTGCTCACTGCCAGCCGGAATTTGCCGAGCACTGCATCGATTTCATCATCGGGCGTGTGTAGTTCTTCGATGGCTTCTTTGGCTTTAATTTACGAGAATCACTCGTACTCATACTAATCTGGTACAGTATTTCCTATTGGGGTATTAGTTCTTCTCATCGGCTTTGTCCTCATGTTGAGTTGGACACTCAAAGAGCATCAGAATTTACAGACTGCCAAAAAAGCAAAGCGAGTCTTTCCGTGGCTTCAGGGATTGGAAGAGTCAATTTCTGGATGGTGGCTTACAGGTATCATCTACGGTTTTGTTCTCGGGTGCTTATTGGCGTTTCTAATCATGGCCATATTGCCCTACATACTTTGATTGCATAAACGCTTATATATTTACTTTTGTCAACAAACTGACAAAAGTAAATTGCAGTATACAATCTGCTTTATGGAGATTTTACGATCTGGTGGAGAGATACAGCCTGCAGGCAATGATGCAGCATTGCTGGCAGCAATTCGTGCCAAAGGCGCGAATGTGGCATATGCCTTTACAATTCTTGATCAACAGTACAGAAAACGACTGCTTGGCTTGATCAATAGGAAAATCGCGGGACGTATGCCGTTTACTGCAGACGATGTAGTGCAGGAAGTGTGGCTGTCGCACTGAAGGCTCCGCCTGCTGAGGCGGCAGGAGGCACACTCTGGCCATGGCTGATGGTGACGGCGCGCAATACTCTGAAAAGGCTTTTTGCACACGCAAGAGCGTCCAAGCGCATACCCACAGGGGGAATGCTCCGCTTGAATGACGCTGACGAGCGAGTTATAAAATCAGTGTTTCCGTGCGTTGATTCAGTGGATCCCCAGCAGGTAGCCGAAGAAAATGACGCTGTTGCTGCCATGCGGGCGTTGCCGCAGCAGCAGGCATTCGTACTTGCATTGATGATCGAACATCCAGATGATCCGATTGCAGTTCTTGCAGCGCGCGCTCGTCTGCAGCTTCGAACCTTTGAGCGGCGATTGCAGGAGGCGCGAAAGCAGTTTGCACTTGTGATGGGTCTCGATTTTCCCACCGGAAGCAAAAAAACTCCGGGCAGTCGCTCCGGTTGATGCTTGTTGCTATGTGTAGCGCCTAGTACACTCTGCGCCACGCCGCCTTAGCTCCCCACTACGCTCTGCGGAGCTTCGCGGGGCAGGCAGTGTTTGTTCTTTCGCCGCCTTAGCTCAGTGGTAGAGCATCGGTATCGTAAACCGAGGGTCCCGGGTTCAAATCCCGGAGGCGGCTCCACTTACAATTTCATCTCCCAGATATCCCACGGTTTTGCCGAAAAGTCCGAGTAACGAATCCATGTGGGACGGATTTTGAAGAATCGAAGTTCGCCGTGCTTTTCAAATGACTGCGATGCCGGGAGCTTTCGGAAATACATCTTTCTATATTTTTGCTCCTCTTTGCCCTTAAGCTCCGATGCGACTCCTTCGTACTGCAGAGTTTTGTCCTCATCCCAGCCGACGACCAGTGCAACGTAAGGATTGGTCTGGAGGTTTCGGTATTTTCTCGTGGTCACAAACATATCCACGATGATTTCCAACGCCGGTGCTTGAGAAAACTCTACGACAGATGATTCTGGCAGTTTCGTACTGTTTACTGTGGAGAGCACCGCCAGACGATGCTTATTAAGAAAATGCCAGAGAAATTTCTTTTTGGTGCTTCGTGGTTGCTTCGTCATGACCACACGATAGCAGACGAAAGAAAAAATTTGCGATGATCAGTTTTCCGCTTCTATCTTTGCTTTAGGGTGTTCTGTCCATATGCAGAACGCCCAGGTTTTTCACTTGGATTTTCGCCGTTTTGCAGATTCTCCTTCTATACTACTTTTATGAATATCGCCGACGCAGCGTGGTCGTGGATGCATGTGCTTACGAAGAAGCGCTATGAATTGCTCCTCAAAAGCTACGGCAATCTGGGTGCAGCCCTCCAGAATATTTCGGAGGAAATGCTTCGGAGTCTTGGTTGCAGCGAACAAACAGCGATGAAAGCACTCAACCGCCTCGCTGATTTTGACCCTGATCGGTATGCCGCGCATATGCAGAAGTTGGGGGTGCGACTTCTCAGCATGGCAGAAGAGGGATATCCGCGCGCACTTCGGGATATCGCGGATCCTCCAGTTTTCCTTTACGTGAAGGGCTCAATTGAAATTCTCTCTTCCCCTTCAATAGCTCTTGTCGGGACGCGCACCATGAGCATGTACGGAAAACGGGTCACGGAGCGTATTGTTCCTCCGATCGTTGCTGCAGGAATGACGACTGTGAGCGGTCTTGCACTTGGTATCGATACCGCTGTGGCCAATGCAACGCTTGAGGTCGGAGGAAAAACAGTGGCGGTTCTCGGTCATGGACTCAGCCGTATTTTCCCGAGCGAGAATGCAAAAATTACCGAACGCATTGTGGCGGGAGGAGGTGCGATTGTCAGTGAGTTTCCGCTCGATCATCCGCCCGGAACGCACACCTTCCCTGCGCGAAACAGAATCATCGCCGGACTATCCGCGGCCACGGTCGTTCTGGAGGCACCCACCGAAAGCGGAGCACTTATCACCGCCGAACTCGCTCTTGATTACGGACGCGAAGTCCTTGCCGTTCCCGGCGACATCTTCAATCCCACGTATGCAGGATGTCATACATTGATACGCAAGGGGCACGCGGCAGTTGCCACCAGTGCGGATGACATTCTGCAAACACTTGGTGTGCAGTCGCCTGAGGCAGGAGCTCCGATGTCTGCCTACACTCCAGCCAGCGCCGACGAAGCGGCGCTGCTCAATGTCTTGACTCCGATTCCGCAACATATCGACGTCATACTCGAACGCGCGTCCATTGATGCCGCAAAAACATCGGCAACCCTCACGCTGCTTGAGCTTGCAGGCGGGGCAAAACATCTGGGGAATGGGATGTGGGTGAAAGTCTAGAGAAGAGAGGGCTAGGGCTTAGGATGTGGACTGGCGATGTGAGGTATCTATTTGGTACGCTTACAGATAATTTCCCCCTCTACGTTCATGGCCTCCAGCGCCCTTCGACTCGGAAAACTTCTGCATAGCTCTTTCACGTTTGTTAGTACACATATAGCCGCGATCGCGATTGGTGTTGCCATCTTTGGCATCGTGAACACTGCCGTGAAGGTGGCTACACTCAAGACCATAGCACCGATGGTCATCACGACGATGACGGGGCAGGAAATGAGCATGGAGAAGTTGCAGGAATTGCAGGTCCGAGCCGAGGCCGGGGAAGAAGCTGCACAGATGGAGTTGATGGCGATGGCGGAGCAATTCTCCGGAAATATGGGCGAGAATATGCTGAAGCATCTCCCGCGCATCGTTCTGATGGTGGTCGCACTCGCTCTCGTGAGTACGCTTTTGATCTTTGCAGCGAATGGTTATTTCATCAATCTTGCTTTGAAACCAAAGACTTCTATGCAAATGCTTCTATGGCAAGGCGTGAAGTTCATTCTTCCTCTTTTCGGAATCACTCTCTGGACATTCGTCCGTTCTTATATTTGGATTCCGGTTGTGACCTTTGTTTTGCTTCTTATTCTGCTTGCCGTTAGTGCTCCCGAGATGGCTACGTCGGTCGCGGGACCTCTCGCCATCGGAATGGTGCTTGCTGTCATAGTGCTTTCGATTATCTTCTACCCCCGCTTCGCACTCGCGCCAGTCATCTATTTGCAGGACCGAAAGGGAGTGATCGCGAGTGTGCAGAAAAGTTTGAAGGAGACAACCGGGTACTGGGCGAAGATCGTGGGAAACCTCCTTGTCGTAGGCATTGGTGGAGCGGTACTCCTTGGGATTGCGGCTGGTGTAGTGCAGGGGATTGCCGGGCCGCTTTCACCGGTGAGCATGCTTGTTTCGGATCTTCTCCAGTTCGCATTCATGGGATTCCAGATTGTCTTCCTCGTGAAGCTTGCGCAGACAATCAGAGAGCATCCGATCAGCTAGCCGCAGCCTCAATAATCTTTCCAAACTCCTCGGGCTTGAGGGATGCGTTTCCCACGAGGAGCCCGTCGATGTCCGGTTGCGACAGTAGTTCTTTAGCGTTCGCCGCGTTTGCAGAACCTCCATAGAGAATGCGCGTTTGCTCGCGAGTGTCTTTGGAAAGAAGACTTCGGATGAAAGCGTGCATTTCCTGGGCCTCAGCGGGGGTCGCGGTCTTGCCGGTGCCGATCGCCCACACGGGTTCATAGGCAATAATAAGGAGGGGACTCTGGGGAAGATTTTTTATCTGCCTTTCAATGGCCTCTTTTTGTTTGCCGTGTTCTCTTTCAGGCCCGCTTTCACCGATACAGACGATTGGGTGGAGGCCGATTTCGAGGGCTCGGCAGGCTTGCTCAAGGACAAAAGCATCCGTTTCATGGTGGAATCTGCGCCGTTCACTATGTCCGCAGAGGACGTACCGGCACCCCAGATTTTTGAGCATATTCATCGATACATCCCCCGTGAATGCCCCCTTTTCCTGTGGATGCCCCCATTGGCCGCCCACAATGAGGCCCGCATCCAGGCTCATGGGTATGTCGAGAAAGGTGGGAAATGTAATGACATCGATATCCGAACGGGGGGAATAGGGACTGGCGGCTGGCGGCTGGCGACTGGCGACTGGCGACTGGCGACTGGGGACTGGGGACTGGGGACCTGCCTGTCCGGTAGGCAGGCTGGGGACTGGGGATGGATTCATCTTCCAGTTGGCTGCAATAAGGGGGCGGCGGGCGGGATTCATTGGTCCAGACTGTAGCAAAAAGCTGCTCTGAGCACGATGAGCCTGGGGCTCACGAAGCCCATGGAAGAGAACTTGTCGGTCCCTTCCATGGGTTATCCTTCCCTTCAGGGTGCGCTCCGAGGCAAGACCCGCAAGACCCACCTCGGAGCGATTCATTGAGGTGTGTGATCGTACACTGATACCTGTGTTACCATGAGCGACGATGGTTCGCCGTGTTGTTCTTGCCACCGACCATGCCGGCTTTGTCCTGAAAGAGGCGATTAAGAAACACCTGATTTCGAAGGGGATTGATGTTATCGATGAGGGGACATTTTCGGAGGAGCCCGTCGACTACCCTCCCATCATTCGGCGGGGGTGTGCGGTTGTCCTCGAGCAACAGATCCCGGGGATTGTTCTTGGAGGGAGCGGCATCGGGGAGGCGATTGCGGCAAACAAAGTCCGTGGCATCCGGGCCGCCCGCTGCACGACGGTGGAAGATGCAAGGCTCAGCCGGGCTCACAATGATGCGAATGTGATGAGCCTCGGGGGGAGAATGATTGAGCCTAAGCTCGCACTCGAGATGGTTGATCTGTTTCTGACCACTGCTTTCGACGGCGGCAGGCATGAGAAGCGCGTGAAGGATTTAGAAAATTGATAATTGATAATTGATAATTGATAATGAACGGGATGTTTATTCCCAATTCATGATGCTCATCACTGCCTCAATTCTGTCCGCGGATTTCGGCCACCTTGAGCGCGAAGTGCAAAGTGTTGAAAACGACGCCGACTGGCTGCAACTCGATGTGATGGACGGACATTTCGTTCCAAATCTCAGTTTCGGTGCTCCTGTTATGCGATGGATCAAAACGAAGCTCCCGATCGATGTGCATTTGATGGTCGCAAATCCCGCGGAGCGCCTCAAAGATTTTCTCCCCCTCAAGCCCGCAAATATCACTTTCCACGCTGAGGCGGTCAAGAATACCGCGGAGCGCACTTCACTGATCGATGCGATTCACAAGGTTGGAGCCAAGGCGGGCATTGCGATCAACCCTGAAACGCCGGTGTCTGCGATCAGTGATGTCGTTTCGAGTGTCGATCTTGTGCTGGTGATGTCCGTGCATCCGGGATTCAGCGGGCAAACATTCATTGCGGATGTGCTCTCCAAAGTCCGCGCTCTTCGTAAGGCCCACCCCACGCTCATGATCCAGATGGACGGTGGCATCGACCCGTCGGTGGCTGGTGCTTGCATCGAGGCCGGTGCGGACAATCTGGTCGCCGCGAGCGCAATTTTTGGTGCTGCTAATCGTGCGGAGGCCATCAGAAAACTTCGTGTGCAAACTCCATGAAAAGGTTCTTGCCCTCAATCTGTCTGCTTCTTGTTGCCTGCACTGCCGCAGGTCCGCACACTGGAAGCGTGAGTGCATTTCCGCGAAAAGACATCTCCCTCGAAGGCCCGAAATCTGCACATATCAATCTCAGTGTCGAACTTGCAATCACGTCTGAGGAACACCAGCAAGGCCTGATGCACCGAACAGTGCTCCCCGAAGGGACGGGTATGCTCTTCGTGTTCAAAGCACCGATGGCGCTGGAGTTCTGGATGAAAAATACATTGATCCCGCTCGATATTCTCTTCTTCGATGCGGATGGTGCATTGGTTTCGGTTCATACCATGGAGCCCTGTCACAAAGATCCATGTCCGAAGTATCCGTCGGGAGCAAGCGCATCGTACGCGCTTGAGGTTCCCGCGGGATTTGCGAAGATGCACGGAGTGGGCGAGGGATGGAAGTTACTGCCCTAAATATTTTTTCAAATTCCTCTCCATCCGCGCGATGGGGTCGACTTCCGCGGGAAGCACAAATTTTTCTCCGGTCATCCGCTCGTAGAGCGCGATGTATTTTTGGCTGAGGGAGAGCCTGGCCTCATCGGTGATTTTGGCCTTCACTGTTGGGACTTGTGCTGAGCCGGCCGCTGGATCAAATCCCTGTTCTCGAAGCCATAGCCTGAAGAACTCTTTGTCGAGGCTCTCGGGCTCCTCAGCCTTTTCAAAGCGCTCGGCATACGTCGCTTGGATCCAGTAACGTGACGAATCGGGCGTGTGGACCTCATCACCAAGCGTGAGCTTGCCTTCGCTATCCAGGCCCATTTCGTATTTGGTATCGACGAGAATAAGCCCGCGGCTTGCCGCGATTCGTTGACCTTTGGCAAAGAGCGCAAGCGCCTTTTCGCTGATCTCCTGCCACTGGGCTTTGGTCGCAAACCCTCGTTCGATGATTCCTGCGGGATCAATCAGTTCGTCGTGTTCGTCTTTCGTCGTAGGTGTGATGATTGCTGCATCAAACGGCTGATTTTTCACCATCCCTTCCGGCAAAATATTTCCGCAGTAGTTGCGTACGCCCTTGGCGTAGTTCACCCATGCCGAGGTGCCGGTTGATCCCGTCAGGTATCCGCGGACGACAATCTCGACTTTGAGCATCGCGAGACTTTTGGCGACCGTGACGTTGGGGTCGGGAGACGCGAGGACATGGTGGGGCATGACATCGGCAACCTGTGTGAACCACCATGTGCTGAGTTGATTCAAAACCTGCCCCTTGAGGGGGATCGTGCACCAGGAAATATCGAACGCCGACTGGCGGTCGGTCGCGATCAAAAAACGCTTCCCATCCCGGCTGCTGTAGACATCCCGAACCTTGCCCTCGTAGCGGTCTCCGAGGAACGGAAAATCGGTCCGTTCGAGGGGGTGCCCTAGGTAGGGCAAGAGGGGGGCTATTTGGGTCATAACGGACGTATCCTACCAAACTCAGTTTTGACAGAATTCCCAGGATCTATTCTGGATTGCAGAAATGCCGTTTTTTTGCTACAATCAAGAGATTTAAAGGCAATGAGCCTGAGGCTCATCACCCGAAAATCACACAAAAACAGCAAAGACACATGTCTGAAAAACACACACCCGCCGGCGTCAACATACAAGCCTACTGTGCGGGGTGGAAAAACGGACAGCTCGAGGGGGCGGAGGCGGGGGAAAAAACTGCCTGGATTCGGAAGGTTCTTGCCGAGGTCGGATACGATCATCTGCCGCGTGAAGACAAGGGTCTCATTCGGGAGCTCATTTCGCGTGTGACGGGGTACTCACGGGCACAGATGCAGCGCCACGTCGCAGCGTGCTTGAGAGACATCGCTTCACAGGTGCCGCTTGCGGGTCAGCAGATAGAACATTCGCGCCACACATTCGTCAGCCTGCGCGGGCTTCGGTTGCCAGCACTTCTCGTGATGCTTCTCATGATGTCTGCAAGTTCGCTGGCATCTCCGACTGCGGGGCTTCTGTTTTTGAATGGGGAGCGGAAGGAAGTCCTCCCGGCACTGACGCCCAAAATGCTCGGGCTCACAGATGCGATTCTCTCCGGAAGTCTTGGCGGCCCTGCCTACCGGCAGGCAGGTGCATCACATCGCGGTCCGGCGGCGGCTCAAACCGCATCTGTGATTGCGACAGTGCTCCCGGGGACCGACGGCAGAAATGTCTTGGAACCTCTCGCCATCAAGCGTTACGAAACGAAACCGGCCGCAGCCGGCAGTCTCATCCAGGTGACGAAAGTTTCTGCTCTTCCCACAAAACCCACGCAAAAAATCTATAGAGCCGCGCTGCTGCCGCCGGAAAGTCCCGCTGCAAAGTCCACGAACACAACAATGAAAGCGGCTGCGGCGAAGAGTTCGCTTCCGGCAGCAATGATCGCGGGCAGCGGTTCTGGACTGTTTGCATCCCTCCAGCGAATGTGGGATTTCTTCTTCACCGGAAACGCGGGCGATGTACTGACCTTTGACGGCAAAGGCCCCGTGTGGAGACCCATGGGATCGATTCCGTTCCTGCAGCACGACATCAGTTATCGGCGTGGCGGCGGAGGAGGAGGTCAGCAGAATACGACGAGTTCCACCACAACGACGGTCATACAACAGGTAGCGGCGGACAGCGGATGGACCGACAATGACATCTACGTTTACCTCACGACATCGACCGATTCGGTCGGCATTGGAACCTCTACTCCCGAAACAAAACTTGAAATCATCGGCACCGCGAGCGGTCGCGCCCTCCATGCCCAAGATCTTCTCACCGCCTCAGGCGCATTTGCCGTCGAGGGCAGTGCCGCTTTCGGCAGCACTCTCAAACTCAACGGTGTCACATACACATTCCCCGCCACCGATGGGTCTGCCTCCGGAAAAGTACTGGCGACAAACGGCGCAGGCGTACTGACCTGGACAACTGTTGCAACGAGCGGCGGGGCGGCAACTGGAAATCTTCTCACGGCTTTTGATCGTCGCTATGTGAATGTCGCAGGCGACACCATGACGGGCGGACTTTTGATCGAATCTCTCGCCGCTGGCCAGTCAGTGCACTCGATAGATGCTGGCCTTCTCCTCGAAGTGATCGGTACAGCAAGTGGCCGCGTCCTCCACGCTCAAGATCTTCTCAGAAGCTCTGGAACACTGGCTATCGAGGGCAACGCCGCCTTCGGAGGCACCCTCAAGCTCAACAACGTCACATACACGTTCCCGTACGGGGATGGTGCATCTTCGGGCAAAGTGCTCAAGACAAACGGTGCCGGCCAGCTCACCTGGTCCACCGACAGTGACACCGGAGGCACGGGACTCAGCGTGTCCGCCGGTGACTCGCGATATGTAAATATCTCGGGGGATGGAATGACAGGAGCGCTCATGATTGTGAACGGCGGACATACGAATGTGGTGGCAGACTCAGGCCTTCTCTTCGAGGTTGCAGGCGCCGCATCCGGTCGCATCCTCCACGGCCACGATGCCATCACTTCCTCAGGAACGCTCCGTGTTGCTGGCATCACCCTCCT
>Ga0233425_10007515_pt1 | contig 15257 bp, 13 predicted proteins | sample Watercolumn_Towu_2_FD_181712 | JGI IMG/M metagenome (GOLD analysis project Ga0233425, IMG submission 181712) | Freshwater microbial communities from Lake Towuti, South Sulawesi, Indonesia - Watercolumn_Towuti2014_140_MG | ecosystem: Environmental > Aquatic > Freshwater > Lake | place...
ACATGGTTGATCCAGCCCTGCACACTGGCGTCGAACTCGGCGAAGCTGATCCGCCCCGCCCGGTAGTCGTCCAGCCGCCGGCCCAGATGCCGGGTGGCACAGCGCACCTTGCGCGCCTTGACCCGCCGGTGGGTCGGGTACACCACGAAGCCCAGCCAGGAATGCCTGCGGCCACGGGCATCACCAGGGCCGCTTCGTCGTGGATGGTGAGGCGCAGCCCGGCCAACCGGCCGATGATGGCCTGTTTCCAAACCCACAACTGGCGCTTGCTGTTGCTGAACAGGGCGAAATCGTCCACGTAGCGGAGGTAGGCCGGGACACCCAGCTCCCGGGTGACGAACTGATCGAAAGGGTGGAGATTCGTAGGGTGGGTTTGACGCGCATCCCAATTGCCGCCGCCATCCGCACCGGGGCACGGCTGCGCGTCGTAACCCACCAAACGGCCGTTCGCAAGCCGGAGTCCGGAAATTTCAGCGCATCGGTGATCCGAGTTCCAGTGGCCGGTATCACAGGATGGGAGAGACACTCAACAACCGAAACCCCAGAATGTCGTCGCGGCAGCCGGGAGCGCGGCCGCGGCGATAGGCGCAGCGCGCGCTGCCCCGGGCGTTGTCCCAGGAGCCGCCGCGCGCCACCCGCCGAGCGTTCCCGGCGGTTCCGGTAAGATCCGGGTGCTGGGATTCGTTCAGGCACCACTCCCAGACGTTGCCGGATGCGTCGAGCATCCCGCATGGCGATGCCCCTGCCGGATAGACGCCGACCGGGGAGGTCTGGCCGAAGTAATAGGGCCCCGCGTCGCCCCAGGTTTCGTTGACGTTGGCGAGACCCGAGGCGAACTGGCCCCAGGGAAATTCCCGGCCGTCACCGCCGCGGGCCGCCTTTTCCCATTCCTCTTCGGTGGGCAGGCGGATGGTCCAGCCCGCCGGCAGCCGATTTCGTTGCCGCAGCCGCGCATCCAGCCAGCGGGCGTAGGCCACTGCCTCGTACCAGGGCACGGTCTCCCGCGGGTGGTTGGGGTCGGTCCAGCGGCCGCTCCGCGGCTCCAGCCGTTCGGCCAGACCGTCCCACCATTCCTCGGTCTGATAGCCGCCGTCGTCGAGGAAGGACTGGAATTGGGCATTGGTGATGGGATGGCGGGCGATGCGGAAGGCGCGGAGCTGGCGGGGTTTCCGCTCCTCGCCGTAGAGGAAGGGGCCGGCGGGCACCTCCACCCAGTCGATGTCCGGCACGCCTTCCTTCAAACCCACCCCGGCGCGGTCATCCAGCCCCAGCCGGCCCAGGGTCCGCCACAGCCGCGTGCGCTCCGGCGGATTCAGCCGCGCCAGGGCGTGGCCGCAGGCGCGGCGTAACGGTTCGGCGAAGCCTGTGATGCTCCAGCCGCGGCCATGGGCGACTTCCATGCAGTCGGCGAGCAGCAGCGCCGGTTGGGGGTTGCGGTCGAGTTCGGCCGGGGTCAGATGGCGCAGCAGGCCCTGAAAGGCGTCCATGGCGGCGTCCGGGGACTCCTTGTCGGCGATGGCGCAGAACAGGAAGCGCAACGTCCGGTGCCAGGCGGGCGTGGCGGCATGCCGTTCGAGGACGGCCTTGGGGGCTTCTCGGGCCGAGCGCAGCCGCCCGGCGGCGAGGAATTCCTGGAAACTCAGGTGGTAGAACCCGGCCCGGCCGCGGGGCCGGGGCAGCAGCAGACCGGATTTGGACAACAAGTCCTCGCGGCGTTCGGCCGCCTCGACCGCGCCGCTCTCGGTGACCGGATTGCTCTTGCTGAGGTCGGTCAGGTGGCGGTCGATCTCCTCGCTGTCCACTTCGGCGCTGGGGGTGACGCGACGCCGGGTGGTGCCCCGGTGCATGCCCAGGGCGATCGCCTCGAGCCGCAGCCGCACCCGGAACTGGTCGTTGGGGCTGGGATAGCGGCGGTACAGCACCTGGCCCACCAAGGCTTCGTAGAGCGCATAGAAGTCCTGCGGGAGCCGCTGTCCCTGGTCGTACAGGACGCAGAGGGCGGTGAGCAGCATGGGTGGGCGCGGAGCTCGCGGAGATCCTCCCGCTCCGCCAGATGGCCGAGCAGCCCGGCGGCCTTTTCCCCGGCGCGGGGCGGGTCGGCGGCCGCGTACCAGCGGCGCACGAAGGTCTGTTGCAGCGGCTCGGGCAGCTCCGCCAACTCCGCTGCCGGCAGGTTCAGCGCCCGGCGGTCGGCGTCGCTGAGCCCGTAGGGCCGGCTGGTGAGCAGCACCCGGTGGCCGGCGGCAAGCCAGGCGGGCAGGGCGTCGGCCAGCCCGGTGATCAGGTTGCGGCGGGGCAGATGTCCGCCGGGGATGGTTTCCGGCACCTCATCGACGCCGTCCAGGATCAGCAGGCAGCGGCCGGCGGCAAGCTCTTCCTGCAACACCGCCGCCGTCAGTCCGCCCGGGCGGGTCTTGTCCAGCCACAGGCTCAGGCTGTCCTCCAATTGGCTGCGGTACCAGCGGCCGTTTCCGGCCAGGCCTTCGAGCTGTCCGGCCCAATCGCGGAAACTGCACAGCAGGGGGAAGCGGCCGCGCAGGGAGTCCGGAAGCTGCTCCCGAAACTGGTCCGGCGCCGCTATGGGGTGGTCGGGAACCGTGCCATTGACCGTCACCAGAGCCAGCCAGCGGCAGAAGGTGGATTTGCCGGCGCCGGGAGCGCCCGGCAGGTACAGCGATTCCTCGCCCAGACGCTGCTGCAGCAGCGCGTGGCGTTCCTCCTGGGCCGGTTCGATGTTCTCCGCTCCGGCCTGGAGACGCGTCACCGCCGGTACATAGACTTGGCCGAGGCGTACGTTCTGGCTCTCCTTGAGGTCGAGCCCCAGCAGGTCGACGCTCTCGCAGGTCTTGCGCAGCCAGCTCAGGTAGTCGGCGCGGATCTGCCGGTGGTCGTCGTTCGCGGGCTTGCCGTCCCGTTGTTCCAGTGCGCGCAGAGCCCCGACCACGGCGGCGGCAAGGCTGTCGGTGGTGGTGAAGAGCCGGCGGCCGTGGGTGGCTTCGAGCTGCCGGCGGAACTTGCCGATGCGGGAGCGGGGCGCCAGGGCGGCGGGATCGGCCTGGGTTAAGGGCCAGGGGTGGTCCGGGTCGAGCAGGAACACCAGAGGCGCTTTTCCCAGCCGCACGGCTTCCTGGTATTCCAGCTGGGTGATGGAGAGTTTGCCGGGATTGTCATCCTTCGGCTGAAAGCCGTAGCGCAGCGCCACGATCAGCACGTAACAATCGCACTGGGCCACATCGGCGAGGCATTTGTCCTTCGGGCGCCGGTCGAAGGCCGGGTATTTCTCCATGCACTCGACATCGAAACCGGCGCGCTCCAGTTCGGCCTTGACGGCCGCGCGATGGTCCACGAGATCTTGGTAGGTGGAGGAGACGTAAACCTTGACTTTCTTCTTGTCCATGGCCGCCCCGGCCGGTTTTCGCCAAACATTGGGGCAGTATGGCAAGAAGGAACGCCGCCAGGCAATCGGGCGGGACCCTTGCCTCGCACATTGCTTACGGTCGCAGGAACGTCGAGGTGGGGTTATGCCCTTATACGAAATGCACAGGTTCGTTGCACCGGAATTCATCTTCGGCGCGATTGCCGACGGCGAGTCGGCTATTGCGCCCGCAACCCGGCAGCAAGACGGGAGCTCGTGGTCAGCGATCCCAGCGTGATGGAAGCGGGGCACCCATTCGCATATATGGTCGCTTGAGTCGGGACCTTTCAGAGGCAGGCCGGCATGCGCTTACCACCGGGGGCAAGGAGGAGTTCGGGGCAATCACGCCGTCCCTTCGACTCCGCATCAGGACAGGGAAGAGATCCGATGCTTGCGCGGTGGCGGAACCAGGGTGGCGAGGCAATCCAAAAATCTGTTGACAGGAGCGTGTTGTCATGATTTTCTGTAATAACAGAAATTACGGAATCTGCAAGATGAAACTGACACCGGTGATGGAACGCTACATCCTCCACTGGGGCGAGATGGGAACGCGCTGGGGGGTCAACCGCTCGGTCGCGCAGATCCACAGCCTGCTGTACCTGGTGGCGCGGCCGCTGACCGCCGAGGACATCGCCGAGACCCTGGGGATCGCCCGTTCCAACGTCAGCACCAGCCTGAAGGAGTTGCAATCCTGGGGCCTGGTGCGCCTGCTTCACGTCAAGGGCGATCGCCGCGACCATTTCGAAGCCTTGAGCGACCTGTGGGAAACGTTTTTCGCCATCGTCGAAAACCGCAAGCGGCGCGAACTGGACCCGACCCTGTCGGTGCTGCGGAGCTGCTGTCTGGATTGTACCGAAGACCGGGAAACGGCTTCGGAAACCAGGCAACGCATCCTGGCGGCGACGGAATTCGTGGAGAAACTGATGGGGTGGTATGACCAAATCCGGGGCTTGCCCCACGGAGTATTGCTGCGGATCCTGGCGCTCGGCTCCAGGGTGGAGCAGGTCCTGAAAATCGTGAAGTAGATTCGTTCGTCTATTTATTTCGGTAATGACAGAAGATTCGGAATTACACGCACTATACGCGGAGGTCACCATACGCGTTGCCGACTTGCCAAGGATTTCGGGAATCCCCGGAACCAACACCCTGTCACGCCAGCGCGGGCGGCGGTCGCCCTTCCCTGCGGGAATGGCGCCGACGCGGCCCGGCCGGGAGGTGTGACATGCGCGTCCTGGTCGCCGGCGCGTCCGGCTTCATCGGCAGTCACATCCTGCCCGCACTGCTGGCCGCAGGCCATCAGGTGGTGGCGGGGATCCGCCGCCCCGAACGGTTTCCCGCTACGGAGAACTGTTCTCCTTTGGAAATCGACTTTTCCCGCCCCACCGGGCCGGACCAGTGGCAGCCGAGCCTGCAGGGAATCGACGCCGTCATCAACTGTGTCGGCATCATCGGCGAAGACCGCCGCAACCGCTTCGACGACATCCACTATCGCGGTCCTGTCGCCCTGTTTCGAGCCTGTGCCGAGGCGGGAGTCGGCAAAGTCATCCAGATCTCGGCCCTCGGCGCCGACGCCACGGCCTTCAGCCGCTACCACTTGACCAAGAAGGCGGCGGACGATTACCTGGAAGGCACCGACCTGGACTGGGCCATTCTCCAGCCCTCGGTGGTTTATGGCCACGGCGGCGCCAGTTTCCTGCTGTTCAGCGCGCTGGCCGCACTACCCGTTACCCCGTTGCCCGGCGACGGCAGCCAGCGTCTGCAACCGGTTCACGTGGACGACGTGGTTGCCGCGGTACTGCGCCTCTTGACCCCGGAAGCACCGCGCCGAATCCGCCTGACCGTGGCCGGCCCCGAGGTGGTCACCCTGGCGGAATTGCTGGGCCGGCTGCGCCGCTGGCTCGGATACCGGCCTGCTCCGGCCTGGCGAACGCCAGTCCGAATGGTCATGCTGGCGGCAGACATCATCGGGTCGGTGGTGGCCTCGCCCCTGAACGGCGATGCCATCCGCATGCTGCAGCAGGGCAATACCGGGGATACGGCCGGCTTCCGCCAACTGCTCGGCCGGCCGCCGAAATCCCTGGCGACAGCCCTGGCCGAATTTCCGGCACGGGCACCCGAGCGCTGGCACGCCGGCCTGTTCTTTCTGCTTCCCGCCCTCCGCTACGCCCTGGCGTTTCTGTGGATCTGGTCCGGAGTCACCTCCGCCCTGCTGTTCCCGCAGGCGGAAAGCTATGCCCTGCTGGCGCAAGCGGGTGTCGCCGGAATGGCGGCTCCCCTCACCCTATACGGCCTGTCCTTGCTCGATGCAGCCTTGGGTCTGGCCCTCCTGCTGCGCTACCGGGTGAAACCGGCGGCAGCCATCCAGTTGGGCCTGATGGCGGTGTTCACCTTAGTCATCGGTGCCTGGCTGCCGTACTACCTGTTCCACCCCTATGCTCCATTGATCAAGAACCTGCCCCTGATGGTCGCCACCTGCTTTCTCTTCATTCCGGAGGACTCCTGATGGACATTTACACCCTCAAGTGGATCCACATCTGCAGTTCCATGTTGCTATTCGGCACCGGCCTGGGAACGGCCTTCTTCAAATTCACCGCCGACCTCGGCCGGGACCTGCGGGTCATGGCCGACACCAACCGCCGCGTGGTCCTGGCCGACTGGCTATTCACCAGTCCCACGGTGATCATTCAGCCACTATCGGGCTATGCCCTCGCCCTCGCCTACGGCTACCCGGCCGCCTCGCCGTGGCTGCTGGCGTCGTTGGCCCTCTATCTGCTGGCCGGCATCTGTTGGCTGCCGGTGGTATTCCTGCAGATCCGCATGCGGGACGACTGCGCTGCGGCCCTCGCCGGCGGCCAGAATCTCAACCCGCGTTACTGGCAGGACGCCCGCCTCTGGTTCTGGCTCGGCATCCCCGCCTTCATCGCCATGGTCGGAGTGATCTGGCTGATGGTCGCCAAACCCGGCTTCTGAGCGAGGCAAGACGATGAGAACCGCCCCCCCGCGCCGGTCCGAACCGCTGTTGCAACACGTCCTGGGCGATGCCGCCTGGGGCCGGCTGGCGCCGGCGCTACGGCGCCCTACAGCCCCGAACTTCCGGCTCCGTGGAAACTTCGTACTCTCGGGATCGGCACTGGAAATCGACACGAGGCGGGTGATGACTGAAGCCGAGAGCTTGTAGAATGGCCGTTCCCGCGTCTGCCGATCGGCGGGGCTGGCCGTGACCGAAACGGTCCGGATCCCGCAGCCGCCGCTTGGCCGGCCGCGCCGCACCAATCGGCGCCCTGCTCGGTCCCGATACAACAGCCCCAATTCGACTGCCATGACCTCTCCGCGAATCGGTTTCATCAGCCTCGGCTGCCCCAAGGCCCTGGTCGACAGTGAACGCATCCTCACCAAACTGCGTGCCGAAGGCTATGACCTGGTGCCCCGCTATCAGGATGCAGATCTGGTGGTGGTCAACACGTGCGGCTTCATCGACGCGGCGGTGGAGGAATCCCTGGACGCCATCGGCGAAGCCATCGCCGAGAACGGCAAGGTGATCGTCACCGGCTGCCTCGGTGCGCGGGCAGCGGAGATCCGCCAGCGCCACCCGCAGGTGCTCGAAATCAGCGGCGCCCACGCCTACGAGGAGGTGATCGGCGCCATCCACCAGCACCTGCCGCCGTTGCACCATCCCTTCGTCGACCTGGTGCCGCCGGAGGGCATCAAGCTCACACCGCGCCACTATGCCTATCTGAAGATTTCCGAAGGCTGCAATCACCGCTGCAGCTTTTGCATCATCCCGTCCCTGCGCGGCGACCTGGTGAGCCGGCCGCTGGGCGAGGTGATGGAAGAGGCGGAACGGCTGGCGCGGGCCGGCGTCAAGGAATTGCTGGTGGTCTCCCAGGACACCAGTGCCTACGGGGTCGACATCAAGTACCGCACCGGCTTTTGGGGCGGACGGCCGCTCAAGACCCGCTTCCACGATCTGGCGAAGGCCCTGGGCGAACTCGGCATCTGGGTACGGCTGCATTATGTCTACCCCTATCCCCATGTGGACGAGGTGCTGCCGTTGATGGCCGAAGGCAAGGTCCTGCCCTACCTGGACGTCCCCTTCCAGCATGCCTCCCCCCGCATCCTCAAGGCAATGAAGCGACCTGGCGCCATCGACCGCACCCTCGAACGGATCCAGGCCTGGCGCCTGATCTGTCCCGATCTGACCCTGCGCAGTACCTTCATCGTCGGCTTTCCCGGCGAGACCGACGAGGACTTCGAGGACCTGCTGGATTTTCTCGACCAGGCACAACTGGACCGGGTCGGCTGCTTCGCCTATTCGCCGGTCGCCGGGGCCGCCGCCAACCGGTTGCCGAACCCGGTTCCCGAGGAGATCAAGCAGGAACGGCTGGCCCGTTTCATGGAATTCCAGGAGGGCGTCAGCGCCGACCGGCTGGCGGCGCGGGTCGGCCGGCGCGAACAGGTGCTGGTGGACGAAGTAGTGGAAGAAGGCGCCATCGCCCGCACCCGCGGCGACGCGCCGGAGATCGACGGTCAGGTCTTCATCGACGGCGCCACCCATTTACCGGTGGGCCAGTGGGTGGATGTCGTCATCGAGGAGAGCGACGAGCATGACCTGTGGGCTCATCTGACGGAGGAAACGGAAGCCCGCTAAGGAGGCTCCAGTCCACCCGCCAGGAACCGGTTTCCCTCCCGGAAACGCCGAATCGGCCTGGGGTGTCCGGGGGGGGGGGCGCCGCACCACACCCGATCAGTGATGGTGGCCGGCCGAACCGTGTACGTGGCCGTGATCCAGCTCATCCGTGGTGGCTTCGCGGACACCGGCGATCTCGACGTCGAAATTCAGGGTCTTCCCGGCCATGGGATGGTTGCCGTCCACCACCACCGTATCTTCGTCCACATCCACCACCATCACCGTGTGCAAGCCGTCGGCGGTCTCGGCGTGGAACTGCATTCCCGGTTCGATCGTATCGATGCCCTCGAAAGCGCTGCGCGGCACCCGCTGCACCATGGCGGCGTCGTGCAGCCCATAGCCTTGCTCCGGTTCGACGGTAACGTTCAGGCGATCGCCGGCACGTTTGCCGGCCAGCGCATTCTCCAGCCCGGCAATGATGTTTCCGGCACCATGGATGTAGGCGAGCGGCTCGTCACCGCGGGACGTATCGAGCACATCCCCGTCGTTGTTGGTGAGCGTGTAGTGGATCGACACCACTTTGCGGTCGGAAATTTCCATGACTGGCGATCTCTCTGAGAAAAAAGGGCTAGCATCTTACCGGGTTCACCGCAGTACCGGTAGGGCGCGCGGCGAACGCCGACCAGCAACGCAAGCAACCGAGGGAGAGCCGATGACCGTCGTCGCCGCTGGAAATTCATCCGGTCCCGGCTGCGTGCCGCGACAACCACCGCCGACCCCGTGAATCGCGACCACTTCCTGCCGAAGTTCTGTGCCGCCCGCACCGGGATCACCCTGGTGCTGCTGGCCGCACTGCTGAGCCTGCTGCTGGCGCTGACCGCCGCACCGACTGCCGCCGCGCTGTGGGCCAATCTGGCGACGCACTCCTTGTTCGTGCTGTGGGTGATTCTGGCCAGCGCCACCCTGCTATGCATCACCCAGCGCTGGTGGTCGCGCTGGTCGGTTGCCGCCAGCTCCGGTCTGGTAGTGGCCACCACCCAGGTGATGAATCACCTGGCGGTCTCGCTGGCGCAGTCCCAGTTGATCGACCAAGCGGAAGGGTTTCACGGTTATACCCATGCCCGGACCGGACTCAGTACCGCACTGCTGACCGGCCTCTGGCTACGCTTTCAATTCGTGCAACACGAGAAACGCCGGCAGAGCCGTGGCGAGGCGCAGGCACGGCTGGACGCCCTGCAGGCCCGGATGCGGCCGCATTTCCTGTTCAACAGCCTCAACGCGATCGCCGGACTGATCCGGATCGACCCGGCCCGCGCCGAGGAACTGCTGCTGGATCTCGCAGAGCTGTTCCGCGCCATTCTCAAGCAGGATCAGCCGCTCTACTCCTTGCGGGAGGAGATCCATCTGGGCCAGCAATACCTCAACATCGAGCAGCAACGCCTGGGGCATCGCCTGCAGGTGCGATGGTCGGTCGCTCCGGAAGCAGAGCTTTGCCAGGTGCCGCCGTTGAGCCTGCAACCCCTGCTGGAAAACGCCGTCTACCACGGCATCGAACCGGGCGCGGCCGGCGGCGTCATCGAGATCAGCGCGCGCCTGCGCCGTAACCGCATGGTCATCGTCGTCACCAATCCGATCCCCGCATCCAGCAGCAGCTACCGGGTACGGCCGGGCAATCGTCTGGCCTTGGAGAATCTGCGGCTGCGCCTGGACAACTGTTACGACGGCGCGGCAAAGCTGCAAACCAGCCAGGTCGACGACCGCTATCAGGTCCGCCTGGTGATTCCCTTTACCCTGGAGGAGGCATGAAAGTCCTGGTGACCGACGACGAAGCGCTGGCTCGGGCGCGGCTGGTGGACATGCTGCACCGGCTCGATCCGCCGGTAACGGTGGCGGGCGAAGCCGGAAATGGCGTCGAGGCACTGCAGGCCTGCCGGCGCGAGGTGCCCGACGCGGTGCTGCTGGACATCCGGATGCCGCTGCTGGACGGCATCGAATGTGCCCGCGAACTGGCCAAGCTGGCGGAACCGCCGGCGGTGATCTTCACCACCGCATATGACGACTACGCCCTCGCGGCATTCGACGTGGCTGCCTGCGACTACCTGCTCAAACCGGTGCGGCTGGAGCGCCTCGGCTCCGCCCTGGCCAAGGCCGAGCGCTTCGCCGCAGTACGTTGGCGCCAGTTGCAGACGGCGCTGCCCGAGCTGCAGCCGCGCGAACGGCTGTGCGCCTATCTGCACGGGGAACTGCGGCTGATCCCGGTAGACCGCGTGCGCTATTTCCGCGCCGACCAGAAATACACCACCATCCGCTGCCCGGACGGAGAAACCGTCATTGAGGACTCCCTGAAGGCCCTCGAGGAAGAATTCGGTAGCCTGTTCCTGCGAGTCCACCGCAACACCCTGGTCGCCCTCGCCCACGTCATCCGCCTGGAGAAGCTGGCCAGCGGAAACATGGCGCTCTGCCTCGACGGTATCGCCGAGCCGGTGGAAGTCAGCCGGCGCTGCCTGCCAGAGGTGCGCGAACGCCTCAAGGCCTGAGCCGGAGCGGGATCGCGGCCTTCTCTCCACGATCCGCGACACCCGCCGTTTCCCGGTGTTAGAAAGATCGGCGCTTCCCGAACCGCCAACGGCGATCTGGTACAATGGCGCATTTTCCGCTCCCGGAACCGAACCAAGGTGACGCAGCCAGTCATACGCATTGCAACCCGCAAGAGTCCTTTGGCCCTTTGGCAAGCGGAGCATGTCGCCGAGCGGCTGCGGGCTCTCCATCCCGGACTGGAAACGGAATTGGTGAAGATGACGACCCAGGGCGACCGCATTCTCGACGCGCCCCTGGCCAAGGTCGGCGGCAAGGGCTTGTTCGTCAAGGAACTGGAACTGGGGATGCTGAACGGGGAAGCCGACATCGCGGTGCATTCGATGAAGGACGTACCGGTGGAGTTTCCCGAAGGCCTTCACTTGGCGGCCATCCTGCCCCGCGAGGACCCCCGCGACGCGCTGGTTTCCAATCGCTACGCCGACTTCGCGGAACTGCCCGGCAACGCCCGCGTCGGCACGTCGAGCCTGCGCCGCCAATGCCAGATCCGCGCCCGTTTTCCGGCCTGCGAAATCCTCAACCTGCGCGGCAACGTCAATACCCGACTGGCCAAGCTGGACGCCGGCGAATACGACGCCATCGTGCTGGCGGCCGCCGGCCTCAAGCGACTCGACTTCGCCCACCGCATCACCTCCCTGCTCACCCCGGAACAGAGTCTACCGGCCATCGGCCAGGGTGCCATCGGCATCGAATGCCGGCGCGACGACGATTCCATCAATGAACTGCTGCGGCCTCTGCACGATGGCGATACCGCCGACCGGGTGGGCGCGGAACGCGCCATGAACCGACAACTGCAGGGTGGCTGCCAGGTTCCCATCGCCGGCTACGCGGAGCTGGAGGGAGACGAGCTGAGGCTGCGCGGCCTGGTCGGCAGCCCCGACGGCAGCCGGGTGATTCGCGACGAGATCACGGGGCCGCGCCGGCAGGCGCTGGAGCTCGGCCAGACCCTGGCGGAATCCCTGCTACGACGGGGCGCCGACCGCATCCTGCGCGAGTTGTACGGGTAGAGCCCATGGGCCGTCTCGCCGGACTCGCCGTCCTCGTCACGCGCCCCGCGGAACAGGCGGAAACCCTGTGCAGACTGATCGAGCAGGAGGACGGCACCCCATTCCGCCTGCCGCTGCTTGAAATCGAAGCGGCCGCGTCCGATTCGGCCGGCGGCGCCGCCCTGCGGGAAGCCAGAGGCGCCGACTGGCTCGTCTTCGTCAGCGCCAACGCCGTGCGCTGCGCTCTGCGCCTGCTGAAAGGCGATCTCACGGCACTGCGTGGCCCGCGAGTGGCCGCCATCGGCCAGGCGACCGCCGATACACTGATGGGCGCCGGCATCGCGGTGGACCTGACGCCGAAACCGCAGTTTAATAGCGAATCATTGTTAGCCATGCCGGAACTGGCTGACGTGGCGGGCCGGCGGTTCCTGATCGTGCGCGGCCAGGGTGGCCGCGAACTGATCGGCACCACGCTGACCGCGCGCGGCGCCGAAGTCCGCTACGCGGAGGTATACCGGCGGGCGATGCCGGCCGCCGACGCAAGCGCGGTACTGGATGCCTGGAACGGCAGCGGAACCCGGGCCATCGTGCTGACCAGTGGCGAGGCGTTGAACAACCTCGGCATACTGCTGTCTGCCAGCGGCAGGGAGGTGCCGGCGGCCGCGACCGCCGTGGTCATCGGCGAACGGATCGCGGAACTGGCTCGCGCTGCGGGTTTCCGCCAGGTGATCGCGGTGGCGGCCGATGACCCTGCCATCGTCGCTGCGCTGGCCGGGGTCGCCGCAGAACAATCTAGACCATCGAACAACAACGGGGATACTCCATTGGCCGACGAGGAAAAAGAACAGCAACCGGAAGCGGACCAGCCCGCCGCCAGTCCGGACATCGCCGACGCCGCCGCGGCTCAGCCCAGGAAGAGACACGCCGGGGCCTGGCTGGGTTATCTCGCCCTGTTCATCGTGGTGCTGATGGCGGTTGGAGGATTCTATCTGCTGCAGGAATTGCGCTCCAAACAGGAGGGTCTGGGCGGCGAACTCAACAAGGGCGATCAGCAGATGCTGGAACTTACCCGGCAAATCACCGGGCTACAGTCGGAACTGGCCACCCTCCATTCCCAATTCGCCACGGTCCAGTCGCAGGTCGCCAATGAGGATTCCAAGTTCGAACGGGAAGTGAACGCCCAGGGATCCGCCTTCACCGACAAGCTGGACACGGCCCGCGCGGAACTGGCTGCCGCCATCCAGCACATCCAGCATCAGATGAACCAGAGCCGCGGCGACCTGATGATCGCCGACGCCGAATACCTGCTGAGCGTGGCCAACCAGAAGCTGCATCTGGTGGGTGACGTTAAGGCGGTGCTGGCGATGATGGAGGCGGCCGACCAGCGCCTGCACGACAGCGGCGACCCGGCCGCCTTCAAGGTGCGGGAGGCGCTGGCGGAAGAGATCAAAATCGTCAAGTCCATCACCCCGCCGGATGTGGTGGGGACCTCCGCCAAACTGCTGGTGATGGAATCGGAAGTTCGCAGCCTGCCGCTGTTCCTGCCGCATTCAGACCTGAAACCCGATGCTCACGCCGACGCTGCGCCGGCCCCTAGCGGCGAGGAGCCGGAAAACTCCGGCTTCCTCAATTCCAAGCTCAAGGACTTCAAGGATTTGGTCACCGTGCGGCGGACCGACCGGCCGATCACGGCGATCCTGGCGCCGGAGGAAGTCAGCGCCATCCGCCAGGTGATGCTGCTGCGCCTGGAAATGTCCCGCGCCGCCCTGCTGCGGGGGGACGAAGCCATGTTCCACGGCAATGTGGATTCGGCCCTGCAGTGGCTGCAGGAAAACTTCGATCACGACAGCGGGACGGTCAAGGGGATCGGCACGGAGCTGCGGGCATTGCGTGATCTGCGGATCCAGGTCCCGTTCCCGGATGTCAGCAAGTCCTTGAGTCTGCTGCGCAACATCGAGAAGATCCGGCTCGACGTGGAAAAAACCCAGGCCGGCAACAAGCCACCCGCCGCGGCGCCGGCGCCGCAGCCGGTCGCCGAACCGCAACCGGAGACCGGAGCGCAGCCGTGAGAATCCTTGCCCCGCTGATCCTCGTCCCGCTCCTGCTTCTGGTCGGGGCCGTGGTGGTCTACCGGATGATGGCGGCCGCCGGCAATCCCGGATTCATCATCATCGGATACGGCCCGTGGTCGATCGAAACCTCGTTGTTTCTCGGCCTGCTGGGGCTGGCCATCGGCTTCGCCGGACTGTATCTGCTGGTGCGCCTGGCCATTAACACCATCCGCCTGCCGCAGATTCTGAAGCAGCGCGGCGGCATCAAGCGCGCCCAGAAATCCCAGGAAGCACTGATCGCAGGTCTGTTGGAATCCGCCGAAGGCAACTGGGAGAAGGCCGAACGGCACCTGATCCGGCACGCCGCCAACAGCGGCGTGCCGCTGGTGAACTACCTGACGGCAGCACGCGCGGCCCAGTCCCGCGGCGCCTACGAACAGCGGGACGAATACCTCAAGCTGGCGCGGGAATCGATGCCGGAAGCGGAACTGGCGATCGGCCTCACCCGGGCCGAACTGCAACTGTCGGATCAGCAGTTCAACGAGGCGCTGGAGAGCCTGACCCGGCTCGACCAGCTGGCACCGAGCCACGCCAAGGTGCTGAAGATGATGCATCAGGTCTACGCCCAGATCGAGGACTGGGAAGGTCTGCGCCGGCTAATCCCCAAGCTGCACGCCAACAAGGTGATGATGGAGGCGGAGATTCGGCTGCTGGAAACCGACACCTACAGCGCCCTGCTCAAACGCAAGGCCCAGACCAAACAGGCCGGCCCGCTGCGGGACGCCTGGCTGGACGTGCCGGAACACATCCGCTCCCTGCCGGAAATCCTGCAACAGTATTTCACCGCCATGATCGAAGCCGGCGCCGGCGCCGAAATCGAACCGCGGCTGCGGCAGCTGATCGACAAGGAGAAAACCGAGACCCTGCTGGTGCTGTATGGCTGCATCACCTTGCCGGACCCGCTCAAGCAACTGGCAACCGCCGAACGCTGGCTGCCCCGTCACGAGCGGAATCCGGTCCTGTCGCGGGTGCTGGCCAAGCTGGCGCTGCGCAGCAACCAGGCGGAAAAGGCGCTTGCCTACGCCCAGGCCAGCCTGGATGTGGAACCGAGCGTGGAAGCCTTCCGCCTAATGGGCGATATCCTCCTGCATCAGGAGCAGCCCGCCAAGGCCTGCCTGTTCTACCGGAACGGACTGCTATTCGCAGCCAACGAGGCCCTTCCCCGGATCGACCTCGACGGCGACGGAGTCGGCGATCTGCCGGCCCCCGCCACCGAAACCGGTGCGGGGGACGCGTTGCTGGGCGAGTAGCAGGCCGCCGCGCGGAACCCGCAGCGGAGGAGGCGGCAAGACTCTGCCCGAATCCACTCCCCCTTCCGGTTTCTTCCAGGCACCTTTGCCGCCTCCCCGGCCCTACTGACCCGATCGCACCGGCGGACAGGAACCCTCGTCGCTGGCCTAGGAGTCTGTCGGACTTTCTGCCCTAGCCGGTGAGGTGGATTTGTAGGTCTTAGTGAGGGTGGATAAGGTAAAATAACGGCACGTTCTCGACAGATCGCGACACGGAGCCCCTCGATGAGCCGA
>Ga0233425_10007516_pt1 | contig 15257 bp, 18 predicted proteins | sample Watercolumn_Towu_2_FD_181712 | JGI IMG/M metagenome (GOLD analysis project Ga0233425, IMG submission 181712) | Freshwater microbial communities from Lake Towuti, South Sulawesi, Indonesia - Watercolumn_Towuti2014_140_MG | ecosystem: Environmental > Aquatic > Freshwater > Lake | place...
CGTGGGAACGGCTCGAGATCGCCTTCACGGTGCACATCCGCCACCTCATCTCGGGCAACGACCTGACGGTGTGGACCGGCGCCAGCCTGTTCCTCTTCGAATCGCCGGAAATGCAAAGGCAGCTGCGCGCCGAGCGCGACCGTTTCGAGGCCGTCTATCGCCGGCTCATCGCCGACCTGCCGCTGCCGGCCGGCATCGACCGCAGCCTGCTGCGCCTGCAGTTGCTCGGTGCACTCAACTGGACGCGAACCTGGTACCGGCCGGGCAAGCGCAGCGCGACGGAGATCGCCGCGCACCTGGTCAAGCTCTTGCGCGTACCCCTTCAGCGGTAGCGGCGCAGATACCAGGACTCGAAGAAGGCCTTGGCGTTGTGCATGAGGCCCAGCGGCGGCAGGGCAAAGCCGCCTCCGGGCGTGCGCTTGACCAGCATGCCGGCGTCGAGGCTGTCGACGACGCAGAGGAGCTCGACCCTGAAGGTCTTATCCGGCTTGCCGCCGCCGAGTTCCGTCAGCAGGTTCTCCGCCGCCGTCTCAGCCTGCAGGTCGGCCATGTGCGCCTGCTTCGGCATCCAGTCCGGGCCGGGGAAGCTGCCGGCGTCGCCCGCCACGTAGATGCGCTCGCGCCCCTCGACGCGGCAGTGTGCATCGGCCTTGATGAGGCCGCCGGGCGAGCGCGGCAGGTCGGTGGCGTCGAACCAGGCGTTGCCCGTGATGCCGGGCATGAAGACGATGAGGTCGGCGTCGACCTCGCCGCCCTCGGTCTTCACCTTGCCCGGCTCGAAGCCGACCAGCTTGTGGCCGAGGTGGGTGACGATGTCGCGCCGCTTCATCTCGCCCAGCAAGCGCGCGACGGCCTTCTCGCCGAGGCGGTTGCCGGGGTTCGGCATGGGGTTGAAGAACACCAGCCTGATGCGCTCGCGCCGGCCCTCGCGGCGCAGCTGCGTGTCGAGGCCGAAGAGGAACTCGAAGATCGGCCCGCCGCGCATGGCCGAGGGCTCGTTCGGGTTGCCGGCGAAGCCGAGCGCGACGGTTCCCGACTGCAGGGCGGCGACGCGGTCGCGCAGGCGCTCCACCGCGGCGATGCCCTCGCAGGGCGTGATGGCGTGCTCGATGCCGGGCAGCTTCTTGATGAAGCGCCCGCCGCAGGCGATGACGAGACCATCGTTGTCCACCGGGCCCGCCGTGGTGAGCACGGTGCGACCGCCGTTCTCCAGCCCGGTCGCCTCGCCGGCGTGGAAGCGGACAGCATTGCGCGCGAAGAAGTTCTGCAGCGGGATGCGCAGGTCTTCCGCGCGGCGCTTGCCCGAGGGCAGCCAGATCAGACTGGGCAGGAAGACGAGCTCCGGGCGCGGCCCGACGACGGTGATGTCGGCTTGCCTGTCGAGCCGGCGCAGCTTGCGCGCCGCGGAGAGCGCGGCGAAGCCGGTGCCGAGGATGGTTATGCGTTTCATGCGATCGAGAATACCAGTAAGGGGGCGCGCCGGATTGGCGATGCGGGCGCCGATGATCAGGTGGGCACGATGGTCACCGACAACGCTCCGACCCCCTCGATCTCCCCTTCCAGCCGGTCGCCGCGCTCGACGCGCCCGACGCCGGCCGGCGTGCCGGTGAAAATGAGATCGCCCGGCAGCAGCGTGACGTAGCCCGACAGGTTGGCGATGATGTCGGCCACCGGCCAGATCATGTCGGCGAGGTCTCCGTGCTGGCGCGACTGACTATTCACCGCCAGCGCGATGGCGCCGCGCTGCGGGTGGCCGATGCGCGCGGCCGGCACGATCGGCGAGATCGGCGCCGACTGGTCGAAGGCCTTGCCCATCTCCCAGGAGCGGCCTTTCGCCTTCAGCTCGGCCTGCACGTCGCGCCGCGTCATGTCGAGGCCGACGGCGTAGCCGAAGACACAGTCGAGGGCGGCGGTGGCGGGTATGTCGCGGCCGCCGCGCGCCAGCGCCACGACCAGTTCGATCTCGTGCTGCAGGTCGGCGGTGCGCGAGGGATAGTCCATGCGGCCGTTCGTGACGATGGCGTCGGCCGGCTTCATGAAGAAGAAGGGCGGCTCGCGCTCGGGGTTGCCGCCCATCTCGCGCGCGTGCTCGGCGTAGTTGCGCCCGACGCAGAAGATGCGGCGCACGGGAAATTGCGCGTCGCTGCCCGCCACCGGCACCGCCGGCAGAGACCACAAGGGAATGATGGCATTCATGGTTTTCGCTCCGTCACGGGTAGAATACGCTTCATGCCCAACATTTGGCTTTCCACATGAGCGCAAAAAGGAAAAACGCCGCGCAGGACCTCAAGCTCGACCTGCTGCCCGGCCTGATCGGCTACCAGCTGCGCCTGACCCAGCTGGCCATCTTCGGCGATTTCGCCGCCGAACTGAAGGATTTCGACATCTCGCCCGGCCGCTTCGGCGTGCTCGTCCTCATTTCGGCCAATCCGGGCATGACGCAGAGCCTGCTCGCCGAAGCCACCCAGCTCGACCGCTCCACCATGGTGGCCGTGATCGACCAGCTCGAGTCGCGCGGCCTGGTCGAGCGGCGCGCCTCGCCCACCGACCGCCGCTCCAACGCACTGGTGCTCACCGCCGAGGGCGAGAAGCTGCTCAGACAGCTCAAGCGCCGCGTCAAACAGCACGAGGCGCGCATCGCCGCCGCCCTGACGCAGGCCGAGTCCGACACGCTGGTGAAACTCCTCAGCCGCATCCGCGGCAAGCTTCAGGCCGGATTGTCGAGCTCGACGTAGCGGCATTCGATGCCGTAGCGCTCCGCAAGGTGTGCGCCGAGTGCCTTAACGCCATAGCGCTCGGTGGCATGGTGGCCGGCAGCGATGTAGGGCACGCCGGATTCGCGCGCCAGATGCACGGTCTGCTCGGAGATCTCGCCGCTCACGTACAGGTCGGCGCCGGCGGCGATGGCCTGCTCGAAATACCCCTGCGCGCCGCCGCTGCACCAGGCGATGCGCTCGACCTTCCGCGCCGCATCCCCCACCAGCAGCGGCAGGCGGCCCAGCTTGAGCGCCAGCCTGTCGACCATCTCGCCCGCCGTTCCCTCGCCGCGGCCGACGAAAGCGACATCCTGCTCGGCGAAACGCCCCCCCACCGCCCAACCCATCAGCCGGCCGAGCTGCGCGTTGTTGCCCAGCTCGGCATGGGCATCCAGCGGCAGGTGATAGGCGAACAGGCTGATGTCGTTCTCCAGCAGGGTCTTTAGCCGAGCACGGCGGATGCCGGTGACGCGGCCGTCCTCATTGCGCCAGAACCAGCCGTGGTGCACCAGCACCGCATCGGCATCCGCGGCCAGCGCCGCCTCGAGCAGGGCCTGGCTGGCCGTCACGCCGCAGACGATGCGGCGGATCTCCCCGCGTCCTTCCACTTGCAGGCCGTTTGGGCAATAATCGCGGAAACGGCCGCACTCGAGCAACGCGTCGAGATAGCCCGCCAACTCATTTCTATTCATTCATCCGCCTCACGAACCAAGTCATGCACCGATTGTGGCTCATTTTTGCCCAGGCCGTCACGATCAGCGTCGCCGCGCTGTTCGTCGTCGCCACACTCAAGCCGGAATGGCTCGGCGGCCGGCCGGCGCCCGCCGTCGTCTCCCTGCAGGAAGCCGCCGCGCCGGCCGGAGCGGCCGCCGTCGCCGGCAAGCCGGGTTCCTACGCGGAAGCGGCGCGCAAGGCGCTGCCCTCGGTGGTGCACATCTACACCAGCAAGGAAGTGAAGGCGCCGCGCCACCCCTTCGCCGACGATCCGGTGTTCCGCTATTTCTTCGGCGACCGCTTCGGCGGGCCGCAGCGCCAGTCCGGCCTCGGCTCGGGCGTCATCGTCAGCGCCGAGGGCTACATCCTCACCAACAACCACGTCGTCGAGAACATGGACGAGATCGAGGTGGCGACCAACGACGGCCGCCGCCTGCGCGGCCGCGTCGTCGGCACCGACCCGGAGACCGACCTCGCCGTGCTGCAGGTGAAGACCGACGGCAAGCTGGCCGCCATCACCTTCGCCCCCACCGAATCACTCCGTGTCGGCGACGTGGTGCTGGCTATCGGCAATCCCTTCGGTGTCGGCCAGACCGTAACCCACGGCATCGTCAGCGCGCTCGGCCGCACGCAACTTGGCATCAACACCTTCGAGAACTTCATCCAGACCGACGCCGCCATCAACCCGGGCAACTCCGGGGGCGCGCTGACCGACGCGGCGGGCAACCTGGTCGGCATCAACACGGCCATCTACTCGCGCACCGGCACCTCGCTCGGCATCGGCTTCGCCATCCCCGTCTCCATCGCGCGCAGCGTCATGGAGCAGATCATCAGGAGCGGCTCGGTGACGCGCGGCTGGATCGGCGTCGAGGCGCAGGAGATCACCCCCGAGCTGGCCGAATCCTTCAAGCTTCCCGCCAGCGAAGGCGCGCTCATCGCCGGCGTCATGCGCGGCAGCCCGGCCGATCGCGCCGGCGTCCGCCCCGGCGACGTGCTCATCGCCGTCGCCGGCAAGCCGGTGCGGGACCCGCAGGGCATGCTCGACCTCATCGCCGGGCTCCCGCCCGGGGAATCGACCAAGTTCAAGTTGCGGCGCCAAGCGAAGGAAATCGAGCTCGACGTGAATATCGGCAAGCGCCCGCCGATGCAACGAAACGGGCGGGACTAATCAGGCGGCGAAGAACTCCGCCACCAGCCCGATCTGCTCGGGCACATTGAGCGCCGGGGCGTGGCCGATACCGGGGAAGGTCACTACGCGGGCGCGCGGGCCGCGCCGTTCCATCTCCGCCGCCGTCTCGGCCAGCAGCAGATCGGAATCGGCGCCGCGCAAACACAAGGCTTTGCATTCCAGCGCATCCCAGAGCTCCCACTGCAGCAGCTCGGCCTCGTGGTCGAACATCATGACGATCTTCGGGTCGTAGTGCGGCGTCACCCTGCCGTCCGGCAGGCGCCGCACCGAGGTCTCCGTCAGGCGCCGCCACTGCTCGTCGGTGAGAAAGCCGTAGGGCTTGTAGATGGTGCGGAAATAGGCCTCCAGCTCGGAGACGCGCGCGAACTGCGCCGGGCTGCCGGCATAGGCGCGGATGCGCGTCAGCGCCGCGTCGCCGATCTTCGGCCCCATGTCGTTCAACACCAGGTGGCTGATGCGCCCCTTGAGCGGGCCGGCTGCGGCGGCGGTGCCGATCATGGCGCCCATCGAGGTGCCGAGCCAGCGCATGCGACCGATGCCCAGGGCGTCGACGAAGGCCGCTGCCAGTCGCGTGTAGAAGCTCACGCGATACTCCGCTTCCGGCGCCGGACTCCATTGCGACAGGCCGCGGCCGAGGGTGTCCGGGCAGACGACGCGGTAGCGGTCCGAGAGCGCGGCGGCGATGTCGTCGAAGTCGCGCCCGGTGCGCGCCAGGCCGTGCCACATGACGATCGTCTCCGCGTGGCCAGCGCCCCACTCGATGTAGTGCAGCTCGCGGTCGAGGACGGTGACGTAGTTCGAGATCATGCTCATTTCTTGCTCCTGCTCCTCAGCTTGCCGACGATGCCGGTCGGGAAGAAATACACGGAGAGGACGAACAGCACGCCGAGCCAGAGCAGCCAGCGGTCCGGGTGCAGCAGGTTGGCGAGCAGCGGAACGGCGGCAAGGCCGTCGCTCGCCAGCTTCATCAGCGCTTGCAGGTAGTTCTGCGCCAGCAGGAACAGCGCCGCGCCGACCACCGAGCCGTAGAGCGTGCCCATGCCGCCGATGACGACGATGAGCAGGATGTCCATCATGATGGCGAAGGAAAGCGTCGTCTGCGGCCCGGCGTAGCGCAGCCACAGCGCCATCAGCGCGCCGGCCAGGGTCGCCGTCGCCGCCGACAGGCAGTTGGCGAGCGTGCGATAGACCACCGTGCGGTAGCCGAGCGCCTCGGCGCGGAAATCGTTCTCGCGGATGGCCTGCAGGACGCGGCCGAAGGGCGAATTGACCACGCGCAGCAGCAGCAGGAACAGCGCCAGCGCGCTGAAGAACACGAGGTAGTAGGTGAGCAGCTTGCCGTTGATGGCCGTGCCGAAGATCTCGTTCTCGAGGAGGCGGAAGCCCGGCCGCAGCGCCTCCGGCACGCTGAACGTGCGTCCGTCCTCGCCGCCGGTGAAATCCGACAGCTGCGAGGCGAGCACCGCGAAGGCCGAGGCCACCGCCAGCGTGATCATGGCGTAGAAGATGGCCTTCACGCGCAGCGAGAAGAGGCCGATCAGCAGCGCCAGGGCGAGCGACAGCATGAGGGACAAAGTCAGTCCCATGAAGACGGCGCCCCAGGTCGGGCCGACGCTGTGGAGCGACAGCCCGACGCCGTAGGCGCCGATGCCGTAGAACATGGTGTGGGCGAAGGAGACGATGCCGGTGTAGCCGAGCAGCAGGTCGTAGGACGCCACCAGCACGACGAACACGCAGATGGTGGCGGCGACGTTGATCGCCCGCGCGCCGGGGAACAGGAACGGCGCCAGCGCCAGGCCGGCGAAGACGACCAGCAGCGCCAGGGTGAGGACGCGGCTGCGCGGGAAATCGCCGGAGAGGATTCTGTGCAGCATCATCGCTTCGCCACTGGATAGAGCCCCTGCGGCCGCCACAGCAGGATGGCGACCATCAGCAGGATGTTGGAGACCAGCGCGATTTTCGGCGCCAGGAAGCCGGCGTAGTTGGCCACCAGCGCCACCAGCAGCGCGCCGATGAAGCAGCCGCCGACCGAGCCCAGCCCGCCGATGATGATGACGATGAACACCAGCACCATGATGTCTCCCCCCATGGCGGCGGTGAGCGTTTCCTTGTAGAGGCCCCACAGCACGCCGCCGAGGCCGGCCAGTGCCGAACCGGCGACGAAGACGCCGACGAAGAGGCGGCGGATGCGGTAGCCGAGCGCCTCGACCATCTCGCCGTTCTCGACGCCGGCGCGGATCAGCAGCCCGATCTTCGTGCGGTTGAGGATGAGGAACATGGCGACGAAGACAATCAACCCGACGGCCACCGCGATCAGCCGGTATTTCTCGATGGCGGCGTCGCCGACCAGGATGGCGCCGCGGAAGGAGGTCGGCAGCGGCAGCGGGATCTGGTCCGGCCCCCAGACGACGTGGATCATCTGCTCGGCGACGATCATGCCGCCCATGGTGATGAGGATCTGCTTGAGGTGCTGGCCGTACACCGGCATGACGACGACGCGCTCGAAAGCCCAGCCGAGCAGCCCGCTGACGAGCATGGCGAGCGCCACGGCCAGCCCCAGCGCCGTCAGGTTCATCAGCACCGAATCGGCCTGCATCCAGCCCTGCATCGGCAGCAGCACCAGGGTGGCGGTGAAGGCGCCGACCGAGACGAAGGCGCCGTGGCCAAAGTTGAGCACGTCCATCAGGCCGAACACCAGGGTCAGGCCGCTCGCCATGATGAAAATCATCATGCCCATGGCCAGCCCGGCAACGGTCAGGGTCACCCAGGTGGGGAAGCTGCCGATGAGCGGCAGGGCCAGCAGGGCAAGGATGGGCAGCACCAGCAGCGGCGGCGTGTCCAGCCGCAGCCGGGGCAGTTCGGCATCCGCCGTGGCGGCAGGTGTGGTCGTCGTCATTGATGCGTGTCCAGTGAGAGGCCGAGCAGCTTCTGCTGTAGTTCGCGGTTCTCGGCCAACCCGGCCATCGGCCCGCTGTGCACGATGCGGCCGTCGTCCATCACCGCCACCGTGTCGCCGAGCGACATGACGAAGCCGAAGTTCTGCTCGACGAGAAGGATGGTCGTTTCCATCGCCTTGAGTTCGCGAAAGGCGACGATCAGGCTCTGGATGATGGCCGGCGCCAGGCCCTTGGTCGGCTCGTCCACCAGCAGGAGCTTGCGCGGCTCGACGATGGCGCGGGCGATGGCGAGCATCTGCTTCTGGCCGCCGGAGAGCGTGCCGGCAGCCTGGTTCCAGAATTTTTTCAGCGCCGGGAAAAAGCCGAAGATCCACTCCAGCCGCGCTGCGTCCGGCTCGCCGGCGCGCGCCGCGAGCAGGAGGTTCTCGCGCACCGTGAGATCCGAGAAGATGCCCATGTTCTCCGGCACGTAGGCGATGCCGGCGCAGGCGATGTGCGGCGTGGCGGCGCGGGTGATGTCCTCGCCGTCGAACAGCAAGGCGCCGCGCGAGGCGTGCCAGAGGCCCATGATGGTGCGCAGGGTGGTGGTCTTGCCGGCGCCGTTGCGGCCGAGCAGCACGGTGAGCTCGCCGCGCGGCACAGCCAGATCCACGCCCTGCAGGATATGGTACTGGCCGATGTGGGTATGCACGCCCGTCAGTGAGAGCATCGGCTCAGACATGCTCCGCCACTCCCAAGCCGAGATAGGCTTCCTGCACGATGGGTGAATTCATCACCTCGGCCGGATCGCCATCGGCGACCAGGTAGCCGTTGTGCAGCACGACGATGCGGTCGGCGAGCGAGCGCACCACGTCCATCTTGTGCTCGACCAGCAGGATGGTCTTGTCGCCCTGCGCCTTCAGGTGCCGGATCAGTTCCAGCACCACCGGCACCTCGTCCACGCTCATGCCGGCGGTCGGCTCGTCGAACATGAAGATGTCCGGCTCCAGCGCAAGCAGGATGGCCACTTCGAGCTTGCGCTTGTCGCCGTGGGAAAGCGCCGAGGCCGGCTCGTTGCGCCGCTCGGCCAGTGCGACGCGGTGCAGGTAGTGCTCGGCCTTTTCGATCGCCTCGACGTGATCCGCCCACAGGGAGAGCAGGTTGAGCCCCAGCCCGGCGCGGCTCTGCACCGCCATGCGCACGTTCTCCAGCACCGTCAGGTTGGGAAACAGGTTGGTCAGCTGGAAGGCGCGGCCGATGCCGCGGCGCGTGCGCTGCGCCGCGCCGAGATGGGTGATCTCCTCGCCGTAGAGCCGCACGCTGCCGGAAGTGGCCGGCAGCTGGCCGGAGATCAGGTTGAAGTAGGTGGTCTTGCCGGCGCCGTTCGGCCCGACGATCGCCGTCAGCGTGCCCGGCCGGAACTCGGCGCTGACGTTGTTCACCGCCACGTGGCCGCCGAAGCGGATGGTGAGTCCTTCGGTGGCAAGAACCGGGTGCTCTGTCGCCTGACCGCCTTCCCCCCGCCCCCCTTCCCGAGGAAGGGGGTGACGGTCGTTCGCCACTTCGTGGCTCATGAGATCGTCCGCATTGCCGTGCCGCAGTGACTGACTATTCTCAGCGCTTGTTGCGCACCGGCACCGGCAGCTCGCTGGCGGGGATCTCGCGCACCAGCTCGAGCAGGTCCCACTCGCCGGACTGATTCTTCTTGATGCGGAAGTGGTACATCGACTGCATCGCCTGGTGGTCCTCCTTGCGGAAGGTCATCTTGCCCTTCGGCGTGTCGAAGTCCATCCCTTCCATGGCGGCGATCAGCTTCTCGGTGTCGCTGGAGCCGGCCTTGGCGAGCGCCGTCAGGGCCGCGCTGGCTGCGGCGAAACCGCCCGCGGTGAAGAAGTCCGGCGGCGCGTTGAAGCGCTTCTGGTGCTCGGCCACCAGCCAGTCGTTCATCTTGTTCTTCGGGAAGGCGTAGTAGTAATAGATCGCGCCCTCGGTGCCGGCATAGTTGCGCCACCCTTTCATCACCGGCAGGATGTTGCCGCCGGGCGCCAGCATGATGCCGAAGCGCTCGGGCTTGAGGTCGGCGATCTTGGTCATCGGGTGCGCGCCGGCCCAGATGATGCCGAGCACGCGCGGCTCGGGCTTGTCCTTCAATGCATCGAACACGCGCTGCGCCGGCGCGGTGAAGTCGGTGGTGTTCTGCGGCGCGTATTCCTCATGCACCACCTTGGCTTTGCTGCCGACCGCCGCCAGGGCCTCCTTGCCGGCCTTGACGCCGTCGCGGCCGAAGGCGTAATCCTGCGCTAGATAGGCCACGCTGCCGCCGCTCTTCAGGGTGGCGGCGCTGGCCAGGCCGTCCTGAGCGGAATTGCGGCCGGTGCGGAAAATGTAGCGGTTCCATTTGTCGCCGGTGATGGCGTCGGCCACGGCCGGCTCGACGATCAGCACCTTCTTGTATTCCTCGGCCACCGGCAGCATGGCCAGGGCGACGCCGGAACTGGTGGTGCCGACGGCGATGTCGACCTTGTCGTCACCGTAGGCCTCGGCCAGCATGGCCTTGCCGAGATCGGGCTTCAACTGGTCGTCCTTGACGATGACGCGGATCTTGCGGCCGTTCAGGGTCATGGTGCCGTTGGTCAGGTATTCCAGCCCGAGCATGAAGCCCTTTTCCGTGTCCTTGGCGTAAGCTTCGAGGGCGCCGGTCTTGCCGGCAATCAGGGCGATCTTAAGTTCCTGGGCGGCCGCCGATCCGGACAGGACCAGGGCGCCCGACGCCAGTGCGGCGCACAGGACGCGTTTCAGCATGATGCTTCTCCTCCTTGGTTGGTCAGGTCGCGAAACAGGCTCGCAGCCTTGGGAATGTCTTTGCACGGCCCGTGCCAGCCATCCCAACACAATGATTTCATACGAAAAATTAATTGTCAGTGGGCACCAACAAGCGAATTCGAGAGGCAACTGTCCGGCCGGCCGGACAGCAGCCCCGACCACGAATGACAACCTATTGATTTAAATGGAATGACTGGCTGTCTGAATTCTCATACAGCCTCTTTTTTGTCCGGATGTTCGGACAGCAGGCCGTGGGCGGCCAGTTTCTCGTACAACTGCGCACGGCTGATATTGAGGAGCTTGGCGGCATTCAATTTGACGCCGTGGGCGGCGGCAAGCGCCTTGACGATCTCGGCCTTCTCGGCAGCCGCCACCGCATCCCGCAAGTGGCGCACCTCCCCGTCCGCCGGCGTCGCCGTGGCGACCGGGGCAGTCATCAGGAGGTCGTCGAAATGCTCCGGGTCGAGCTGGCGCGCATCGTGGCGGGCCGCAGCCAGTTGCAGGGTGTTGCCCAGTTCCCGCACGTTTCCCGGCCAGTGGTAGGCTCCCAGCCGGACCAGCCCGGCGGCCGAGATGGATTTCACCGGCTCGCCGGCCTTTTCGGCGATCTGCTCGAGCAGGGCCTCGCACAACACGGGTAGGTCTTCCGGCCGCTCGCGCAGGGGCGGCAGGCGGATCGGCAGAACATTGAGCCGGTAGAAAAGATCGGCGCGGAAGGCGCCGGCATCGACCATGGCCTTCAGGTCGCGACTGGTGGCGGCGATCACCCGCACGTCGATGCTGTGCAGCCGGTTCGAGCCGACCGGCTCGACTTCGCCTTCCTGCAGGACGCGCAACAGCTTGGCCTGCAAGGTGAGCGGCATGTCGCCCACCTCGTCGAGGAACAGGGTGCCGCCGTCGGCGAGTTGGAACTTGCCCGGGCGCGGCTTGGAGCCTGCGCCGGTATAGGCGCCCGGCTCGACCCCGAACAGCTCCGCCTCCAGCAGCGTCTCGGGGATGGCCGCCGCGTTGAGGCTGACGAGCGGCTTGTCGGCACGCCGGCTGGCAGCATGGATGGCATGCGCCATGAGTTCCTTGCCGGTGCCGGTCTCCCCCAGCAGCAGCACGGTGGCGTCGCGCTCGGCGGCGCGCCGGCCCTGCTCCTTGACGTCGCGCATGCGCGCGGAAAGGCCGGCGATCTGGCTGAAGCGGTACTTGGCCTGGCGCGTCCCGGCCAACTCGCGACGCACACTGGCTAGGTCGGCCTGCAGCTGCTGAAACTTGGAAACGATAGGTTTCAGCGCCTGCACCCGATCATAGAGGATGACGCCTAGCGCCCCGATGACGGCTCCCGACTCGTCCTGCAGCGGGATGCGCGACACCACTACCTGGCGCGTACCGATAGCGAAGACGTCGAGCAGTTCGGCGCGGCCGCTCTCGATCACCTGACGCAGGCGGCTGTTCGGGATGACCTCCTCTACCGGCCGGCCCTCGACGGGGTCTGCACCGTTCCAGCCCAGCAGTGCCTTGTACTTGTCGTTGATCCAGGTGATGCGGCCGGCCCGATCCACCACCACGGCGCCCTCGTAAAGGCTGTCGAAGATCCGCAGCAGCGCGTTGGAGGCCAGGCTGCGGACGTCGGCATCATTTGTGAGACCAGGGCGGGCCATGCATTACCCCCGGGTGGGAACCGGCACATCATAGCGGCCGCATCGCCCGGCCGCCAGCCTACTTGGAGTCAGCCTCCGACTTGTCCAGTTCCCGCTCCATCTCCGCCTCGCTCGGCGGCAGATAATCGGACTTGCCCGCCGGCTTCTCGACGAAGCGCGCCAGGACGATGCCCAGTTCGTAAAGCAGCCACAGCGGCACGGCCAGCATCACCTGGGAGAGGACGTCGGGCGGGGTGAAGATGGCGCCGATGACGAAGGCGCCGACGATGATGTAGGGCCTCGCCTCCTTCAGCTTGGCGATCGACACCATGCCGATCTTCACCAGCACGATCACCACCACCGGCACCTCGAAGGTGACGCCGAAGGCGATGAAGGTGCTGAGGACGAATGAGAGGTACTTGTCGATGTCGGTCATCCAGGCAACGCCCTCGGGCGCCACCGCCGACATGAACTTGAACACCGTCGGGAATACCAGGAAGTAGGCGAAGGCCATGCCGGCGAAGAACAGCCCGACGCTGGCTGCGATCAGCGGCAGCACCAGCTTCTTCTCGTGGGCATACAGGCCGGGCGCGACGAAGGCCCAGACCTGGTAGAGCACATAGGGCAGGGTGACGAGGAAGGCCACCAGCAGGGTCACTTTCATCGGCACGATGAAGACGCCGACGACGTCGGTGGCGATCATCTGCCCGCCCTTCGGCAGCGCCGAGAGCAGCGGCTGCGCCATCAGGGCGTACAGCTCCTTGGCCCAGGGAAACAGGCAGACGAAGACGATGAGGATGGCGGCGAAGGCCCGGATCAGCCGCGTGCGCAGCTCGACCAGGTGGGAGATGAAGGTGTCCTGCTGTTCCGACATCTCAGGCGGTCTTCTTGGCTGCCTGCTCGGCCTCGAAGCCAAGCTCCATCTGCGGGGCGGGAGCCGGGGTTTCCGCGGGAGGCGGCTCGAACGGCACGGCGGCCTCCATCGCCTCGGGGGCGAGGGCGGGCGCATCTGTCTGGGTCTGAGCCTGGGCCAGCGACTGGTTGAGCTGGCTTTCCATGCTGGTGAATTCCTGCGTCACGCTGGACTGCAGGTTGCGGGCCGAGTCCTCGACCTGCTGCTGCATTTTCTTCAGTTCCTCGAGCTGGATCTCGCGGTTGATGTCCGACTTGACGTCACTGACGTAGCGCTGCAGGCGGCCGAGCAGGTGGCCGGCGGTGCGCGCCACGCGCGGCAGCCGCTCGGGCCCGATGACGACGAGCGCCACCAGGGCAATGACCATGAGTTCGGAAAAACCGACGTCGAACATGGGAGCGTAAGGCGGGCCTGCCCGCGGTAAATGCCGGTGCGATCGCTAGGAAGCGATCACGACTTGGTCTTTTCCTTGACTTCGCCTTCGATGGTCTGGCCGGTCACCTGCTGTGGCGGCGCCTCGGCGGTTTTTTCGGCGGTGCCTTCCTTCATGCCGTCCTTGAAGCCCTTCACGGCGCCGCCCAGGTCCTGGCCGATGTTGCGCAGCTTCTTCGTGCCGAAGATCAGCACGATGATGAGCAGAACGATCAGCCAATGCCAGATGCTGAATGAACCCATTGCTCTCTCCTCTATGTTCTATCGCTTGAGCATGCCCGGCAGGACGTCCGGGCCGCCGATGATGTGGATGTGCACATGATACACCTCCTGCCGCCCCACCCGACCCGTGTTGATGATGGTGCGGAAGCCGTCCGTGGCGCCCTGCTCGCGCGCCAGGCGCCCGGCCACGGCCAGCATGCGCCCCAGCGCCGCCTCGTGGCCGGCCTCGCATTCGTAGAGCGACGCCACATGCGCCTTGGGGATGATCAGAAAGTGCACCGGCGCGATCGGGTTGATGTCGTGAAAGGCGAAGACGTGCTCGTCCTCGTAGATCTTCTTCGAGGGGATCTGACCATTCACGATCTTGCAAAAAATGCAGTCGGTCATTTCAGTTCCCTCGCGACTTCTTCTCGTCGATGCCGGAAATGCCCTCGCGGCGGTGCAGCTCGGCCAGCACGTCGTCCGGGCCGAGGCCGAAGTGGGTCAGCAGCACCAGGCTGTGGAACCACAGGTCGGCCGTCTCGCGCACGATGTGCAGGCGGTCCTCGTCCTTCGCCGCCATGATGGTCTCGGCCGCCTCTTCCGCGATCTTCTTGCAGATGGCGTCGGTGCCTTTCGCATACAGGCTCGCGACGTAGGAAGAGTCAGGCTCCGCGCCACGGCGCTCCTCGAGCGTGTCGGCCAGGCGGTACAGCACCTCGCAGTTGATCATTTGTAAATCTCCTTCGGGTCCTTGAGCACCGGGTCGACCGCCGTCCAGGCGTCGCCCTCCAGCTTCTGGTAGAAGCAGCTGCGCCGGCCGGTGTGGCAGGCGATGCCGCCGACCTGCTCGATCTTCAGCAGCAGCACGTCGTTGTCGCAGTCGGTGCGGATCTCGCGCACCTTCTGCGTGTGGCCGGACTCCTCGCCCTTGTGCCAGAACTTCCTGCGCGAGCGCGACCAGTACACCGCCTCGCCGCACTCCAGCGTGCGCGCCAGCGACTCGCGGTTCATCCAAGCCACCATGAGGATGTCGCCGGTCTGCGCATCCTGCGCGATGGCCGGCGCCAGGCCGTCCTTGTCCCACTTAACTTCATCCAGAGCCGTCATAGCCTTACCTCGATTCCGCGCGAACGCATGTATTCCTTCGCTTCCCGCACCGTATGTTCGCCGTAATGGAAGATGCTCGCCGCCAGCACCGCATCGGCATGGCCCTCCAGCACCCCTTCGGCCAGATGCGCCAGCGTGCCCACGCCGCCGCTGGCGATGACCGGGATGTCGACGGCGTCGGAAATCGCCCGCGTCAGCTTCAGGTCGAAGCCGACCTTGGTGCCATCGCGGTCCATGCTGGTGAGCAGGATCTCTCCGGCCCCCAGCCGCTGCACGCGGCGCGCCCACTCGACGGCATCGAGGCCGGTGCCCTTGCGCCCGCCGTGGGTGAACACCTCCCAGCGCCCCTCGCCCGACTGCTTGGCATCGATGGCGACGACAATGCATTGCGCGCCGACCTTGCCCGAGGCGTCGGCCACGAGCTGCGGATTCTGCACCGCGGCGGTGTTCATGCTCACCTTGTCGGCGCCGGCATTGAGCAGCCGCCGCACGTCGTCCACGACGCGCACGCCGCCGCCCACCGTCAGGGGAATGAAGACCTGCTCGGCCACCTGCTCGACGACGTGGAGGATGATGTCGCGCTCGTCCGAACTCGCCGTGATGTCGAGGAAGGTG
>Ga0233425_10007517_pt1 | contig 15255 bp, 16 predicted proteins | sample Watercolumn_Towu_2_FD_181712 | JGI IMG/M metagenome (GOLD analysis project Ga0233425, IMG submission 181712) | Freshwater microbial communities from Lake Towuti, South Sulawesi, Indonesia - Watercolumn_Towuti2014_140_MG | ecosystem: Environmental > Aquatic > Freshwater > Lake | place...
TGGCAGCGAGTAGCTCTGGGCTACTCACTATTCGCCATTCGCTACTCGCTGAACTTTCGCGGCATTCTACCGAATAGCTGAGGGGTGGTCAAACCGATTTGCGTCACGCGTCACGGCTTCTGGGCGACGGTGAAGCGCATCGTGCCGATGAGATTGGCTTGGTTGACCTGCCAGCCGATATGGATCGCCACCTTGTATTTTCCGGGTCTCCAGCCGCCGGGAGGGGGAAAGAGCTTGAGGTAGCCGCTCTCATCCTCCAGCGCCAGGTACATGACATCTTGGGCGATCGGCTTCATGGGATCGAACCCCTCGACCTGTTCCGGATAGCAAACTCCCTGAACTTGGTAGGACTCGTAATGGGGGTACACGCTGAACACGATGAACACGGATGGGGAATCGGGGCGGAAGACCTCGGTGGGGCTGGTGGGCACGATCTCGTGGGTGCGGCGGAACCCCATCTCCTCCTCGAAGCTCTCGCTGAATTGGATGGATCGAAACAGCCCTTGGGGCGGCGCATCAAAGTCGTACGGGGGAACGTCGGCCTTATTTTGAAATTCTTGGATCGGCACATCGCGCGTGAGGGGAGGCTGCTCAGCGCGGCTCTGCCCGCCCAGACAGAGGGAGGCTAGAAGAATTGCCGCCGTCAGGGGGTATGCGCCGGTCTTGTGCATACTTCTTCATTGATACACAGGCAACTGGGCGGCTGTCAATCAATAGCCAGAAGGCTATGGGCCATAGGCGACATGGAGACACGGCGAAGAGACGACACGGCGATGTCGCCGCGTCCCCGCGTCTTCCACTCGTCCATTGCCCCAGCCTATCCCATCGGATGGTGGCGGTTGCCGTGGGCCGGATGTTTTGTTATGATCGCGCCCCACCCTATGGCAACAACGGTGTCGAAGAATCCGGACGCGCTGCCGCAGCTCATCGGCGAGTTCAAGCCGGTGGATGAATGGCAGGCCCATGTCTCCCGGATCTTCTATGGGCTCCGCGCCGGCCGGGTCCGGGACTATTACCAGACCTTTGCCACGGCGGATTACCGGCTCGCGCATGCGCTGGCGGCGGACTACTATGCTCGCGTCCTCGAACGCGAGCGGAAGGTTCAGGCTGAGGTTCAGGTTAAGGGGGGAGCGCAGTCTGGACCTCAACCTCAGCCTCGACCTCAACCTGTCTTGACGGTGATGGAATGGGGTCCCGGCAACGGAAACCTCGCGGCCTGTTTCCTAAGCCACCTGCAGAGGCTCGACAAGGATGGGCTGGTCTATCCACGTGTACGGTACGTGCTGGTAGACAACCAGGAAGAGATCCTGGAGGTGGCCAGGGCCTGCCCGGACCTCGCCCTCCACAAGGCTCATGTGGAAACCCTCTGCGCCGATGTGGAGGACCTGGGGGTGGTCAAAGACGGGACGGTGGATCGGATCTTCTGCAATGAACTCTGGAGCGACTTGCCGACCAAGCTTCTGCTCCGGAAAGGGAGCGACATCGAAGAGGAGTATCTGCGGCCGAACCTGAACCCTTCGACGTTGCTCAGGACAGGCGAATCGAAGCCTGCGGTGAGCCTTGCCGAACCGCATGAAGCGATCGCAGACTGGCCCGGGTTCGTGCGAGCCTTTGACGCGAAGGATACCCAGGCTCTCAAAGGCTTCCCCTCGTTCCTGGAAGACATCGTCTGGGAAAAGGAATATCGCAAGGCAGACTGGAAAACAGTCCCTTACAGGAAGACGATCTCGGAGTTCCTGAAACGAATCGACGAAGAAGTCCTGATTCCGGTGAACCTGGGAGCCTTTGCGACGATCAAGGAAGCCAAGCGGGTTCTGGCCTCCGATGCCATCGGGTTCAGCAGCTTGGATGCAGGCACAGCCGACCTTACAGTCCTGAACGACCCGGCGAAGCCTTGCTACGGCCAGTTCGGGGGGCAGTACAGCTTCATGGTGAACTTTGCCTTGGTGGAGGAAGTAGTCAAGCATCTAGGGGTTTCCTCCGTCACGATCGAGCCCCAGCGAGAGTTTGTCGGGCGAAGCTTGGGGACGAACGTGCTCAGCCTGATGGATTTGCTGGCCGCCTACCCCTCCGCCGGCACCCTACAGCCCTGGGAGCAGGACCGCTTGGTTATCAGGACGATTCGCGTGCTCAACGAGGCGTATCAAAGCCCTTACCAGCGGCGGATCGAATTCCCGGTCCGCCAGGACATGCCACCGGAGGAGCAGGAAGCGCTGCAAGGGACCCTGTTGTCCCTGAAACAGGACGGGGTGCCGGATACCATTGCCTACCTCAGCGAAGAGGAAATCTTCATGGTCATTCACGAGTTGGAAGGCCTTGGCTATGACCAAAACCTCATCAGGGCGGTGCTGAGAACCCACCCCCAGCCGGTGGACTATTACCACCTCTTCTTCCGTCCCTGAGGTCCCCCTGAAAATACCCCTCAATGGAATATATAAAGAGAATGCTTGACATTTTATTGAGAAATTTTGTAGCCTTGCGGCGGTTCTTGTACTAGGCTGCCCGTTCACAGCGATTGATGACTGTTGGCAGCCGTCGGATGTCCCTCTCTCCGGTTGGAAGAGAGGCAGCGTAAAGCAGAGGTAAAACGCAGAGGTCATAAGGATGTTTGGTTCATTCGGCTGGATGGAGCTCTTGCTGATCCTGTTTATCGTCCTCATTATTTTCGGGGCGGGCAAGATCCCGCAACTTGGTGAGGGATTGGGCAAGGCGATCAAGGGATTTAAGAAGTCGGTCCATGAGCCGGACGCGATTGATGTGATGGCGGTGCCGGCGCAGGAGCAGCCGTCTCAGGCGGCGCCCATCGCCCAAGTGACCCAGTCAGGACCGGCGCAGCCGGTCGGGCCGCAGCAGGCTCAACAGGCTGGCCAGTCCGCGTCAATGGCGGTTCCACCACCGCAGCCGCAGCAGGCAGGGCGGGGATGAGCAGTCAGAGCAAGGAGAGCCGGGGGCATGTTCGGCCTGGGCGCGGGAGAGATTCTCATTATCCTGATCATCGCCTTCTTGCTGTTTGGGCCCAAGCAGCTTCCGGAGATCGGGCGTCAGGTCGGCAAGGCGGTCAAGGGGTTTAAGGAAACGGCGGATGACCTCCGGAAGTCGGTGGAGCCGGAAGTCAACTTGATTCAACAGGAGGTCAAGATGGTCGAGCAGGACTTTCAGGCCTCCATGAAAGAAGCGGAAGAAGAAATCGACAAGGTCACGGCTAAGCCCGAGCAAGCGGCCGACTCATCAAAGGCCTAGGCAGGGTGAAAGGTTCTGAGCACTAGCTACTTGCTGCAAAAGTTGAAAAGCGAAGGGGGGTGACAGCACAACATATTCTGGTCCCGAGACGGGAAGTCTGTGGCACAACAGGTTTCCGGTTTTCCAACAGAACACCAAGCCATTAAAAAAGCCGCTTCATAGTGTGAGCGGGTAGATTCCCAGATGGTCGCAACTGGCACAGAGGGAGCAGAACACGGCGGCAGGGACAGGCCGCTGCTGCGAGCCCAACTCACAGGAGGAACGCTATGAGCCGCATCAGAGGATGGAAAGGGTGCAAGGATCAATTGCACCGCCCAATCGCTCCACTCTCCTTGCTGGTGGCCGTTCTGGCCGCCGGTCTGCAAGTGCTCGTCGCTTCGGTGGTGACGCCGGCCCTGGCCGGCTACGAGTTGCCCCCCGGCGAGCGCATCACCAACCTGCCCCACATCCCGCGGGCCATGCCGCAGAAAGAGGCCTACGAGATCTACGATCCGGTCATCGGCCGGAACTTCGACATCAAGAACTTCTGGCTGCGCGCCGACCTGCGCGTGAGGCCGGAATGGCGGAACGGCGTTTGCTTCGGCGGCGGCGCGCCGGCCGGCGGGGCTTGCAACAGCCGGCCATCCGGCAGCACGCAATCCGGTCGTGCGAACTCCGGAGCAAACGCGAGCGACTTCTACGTCCAGCAGTGGACCCGTCTGGGCATCGGCTACGATCTCTCGCCGGACGTGAACTTCTACTTCGAGATGATCGACGCCGCGACCTGGGGCGGCAACGGGAACCCCAACAACGCGGGGAACGGCGGGGACCCATTGAACCATTCGTGCGGAGTAGGCGGTCCTCCGACGAATTTGTCGGTCAACTGCCGGTTGGGTGTGCGAGCCGCCTATGTCCTGGTCCGGAACCTGGGCGACATCCAGGGCTTGAGCATGAAGGCGGGGCGGCAATATGTGATCTTCGGGAACCACTCCCTGTTCGGCCACTTCGACTGGGCCAACACGGGCTATTCGCATGACGGGATCATGTTCTCCTACTCGACCAAGACCTTCGACTCCTACTTGGGCTGGTTCCGGAACTCGGAGACGGACCTCGGCCAGGCGGCCCCGGTGGGGAGCCTAGGGGCGAACATCGCCGGATGTACCGGGGGCACGCCTACCGGTTCTACGACGACTGTCGGGGGGACGCCGTGTACGGCGCAACAGCGGAGCGGCAGTCCGGACGGGAGCGCCGATGCCGACATGTTCATCTTCTACAACCAGATCAAGTCGGTGCCTGGCTTCCTGATCGAGCCCTACTATGTGCTGTATATCAACAACATGGCGGCCGGGGTGAACTCGGACAGCCTTGGCGCGGCCAAGCACGCGGACCAGATCCGGCACATGTTCGGCGGCCGGATCGAAATGCGGAAGGGGAACTGGGACTTGATCACGGAGAACGCCTGGCAGACCGGGCGGATGGCATCCGGTCTTGGCAACGCCAACGGGTCGTCACAAAATTCGCGGAACCTCACGATCAATGCCTGGGCCAGCCGGAACTGGCTGGGATACACAGCCTATAACCTGAAGTGGAAGCCTCGGTTGGCCTTCGGCTTCGACTATGCTTCCGGCGACGGGCAGGCCAACTGCGCTACGAATGCGACAACGAGCAACGCCACCGCGACGGCAGGGATGACCTGTAAGACCGCGAACACCTTCGAGAACTTCTTCCCGACGAACCACATCCACATGGGTTACGCAGACATCATGGCCTGGAAGAACATGTGGAGCCCGCAAGCCAACTTCCAGTTCCGGCCGAGCGAGCGGGACCACTTCGAGTTCTGGTACAGCAGCTTCAACCTGGCCAGCGCCAGGGACAACTGGTACCGGGCGGCGCAGGGGCCCTATGTGTGGTCGAAGACGAACAACACGAAGACCCACGTCGCTGATGAGTATGACTTCACCTGGACGCGCATGTTTGCGGACGGGAAGGTGGCGCTCCAAGCCACCTACAGCTACATCGCGGCCGGCGACTACATTACGGAAAACCTGGGTACTTCGTCCAGCCAGCAATGGGGCTTCGTGCAGCTCTGGATGAACTTCTAGCCCCCCCACCCGTTCCCTCCCCCTCGTAGGGGGGAGGGTGAGGGAGGGGGTGACGCGTGACGCGTCACGGGATTAGAAAAGGAGAACGACTATGAAAAAACTGATGCTAATGGCGCTGGGCGCAGTTGCCGTGGCGGTGCTGAGCCAGCCGCCCCAGGTCCAGGCCCAAGCCAGTGAAGCCTTGACCCTGACCGCCCAGGCGGTCAAGGAACTAACCGATTTCCCCGCCCTGGGGATGCGGCATACCGTTGACCTGAACGCGCTCGGCGGGGCCGACGTGCGCCAGATCAAGAAGGCGGCCGGTCTGCTGCAGGATGCGCTGGGTAAGGCCAGATCCGGCGGGGACGCCAACGCGATCCACCAACTGGAGATGGCCACTGCTTATGCCAAGGCCACCCTGCACAAGGAGGCCCGGCTGTCGGGAGAGGGGGCGCTCTACTACCTCTGCAAACAGGCGGGCGGCCAGCCGGCGGATGTCTGCGACAAGGTGCCCAAGTACGGCAGCTACGTCGCGCCGTAAGGGCTAGCGAAAGTTGCACGGAAGTCCCCGCTGGGGATGTGATGAACATTCCCGGCGGGGATTTTTTTGGGGTTCCACCGGGTTTGTTACTGGACTGGAGAGAGTGATGAAGAGTTTGAGATCATGGTGGAGGCTTGTCCTCTTCTTGCCGCTAATTTTGTCGGTGCTTCCCCTCCGAGGCAATTCCGCTCTTGCAGGCTATGAGCTTCCGCCAGGCGAACGGATCACTAACCTGCCCCACATCCCCAGGTCCATGCCGCAGAAAGAGGCCTACGAGATCTACGACCCGGTCATCGGCCGGAACTTCGACATCAAGAATTTCTGGCTGCGCGCCGACCTGCGCATCCGTCCGGAATACAGAAACGGCGTCTGCTTCGGCGGCGGCGCGCCGGTGGGCGGCACCTGCAACAGCCGGCCATCCGGTGCCACCCAATCCGGTCGCGCGAACGCCGGGCCGAATGCCAGCGACTTCTATGTCCAGCAATGGGCGCGCCTGGGTATCGGCTATGACCTCTCGCCGGACGTCAATTTCTACTTCGAGGTCATCGATTCAGCCGTCTGGGGCGGCAACGGGAACCCCAACAACGCGGGGAACGGCGGGGACCCATTGAACCATTCCTGCGGAGTGGGCGGTCCACCGACGAATGAGCAAGTGAATTGCCGGTTGGGCGTCCGGGCTGCCTACGTGTTGATCAGAAACGTCGGGGATATTCAGGGCCTCACCATGAAGGCGGGCCGGCAGTATATCGTGTTCGGCAACCACTCCCTGTTCGGCCACTTCGACTGGGCGAACACGGGCTATTCGCACGACGGGATCATGTTCAGCTACTCGACCAAGACCTTCGACTCCTACTTGGGCTGGTTCCGGAACTCGGAGACGGACCTCGGCCAGGCGGCCCCGGTTGGGAGCCTAGGGGCGAACATCGCCGGATGTACCGGGGGCGCGCCTACCGGTTCTACGACGGCTGTCGGGGGGACGCCGTGTACGGCGGCCCAGCGAAGCGGCTCCCCGGATGGGAGCGCCGATGCCGACATGTTCATCTTCTACAACCAGATCAAGTCGGTGCCGGGCTTCCTGATCGAGCCCTACTATGTGCTGTATATCAACAACATGGCTGCCAGTGTGAATTCGGACGGCCTCGGCGCACCGAAGCATGCCGATCAAATCCGGCACATGCTCGGCGGTCGGATCGAAATGCGGAAGGGGAACTGGGACTTGATCACGGAGAACGCCTGGCAGACGGGCCGGATGGGGTCCGGCCTTCCCAATGCCAACGGGTCCGCCAACAATCAGCGGACCCTCACCATCAACGCCTGGGCCACCAGGAACTGGATCGGGTACACGTTCTTTGAGCACAAGTGGAAACCTCGGTTTGCCGTCGGCTTCGACTATGCCTCTGGTGACGGGCAGGCCAACTGCGCGACCAACGCAGGAACGGGCAACGCCACCGCGACGGCCGGCATGACTTGCAAGACCGCGAACACCTTCGAGAACTTCTTTCCGACCAACTATATTCACGCAGGCTACATGCTCAACGCCGCTTGGCGGAACTCGATTCAACCGCAAGTCAATATCCAGGCCAGACCCACCGCGCGCGACCACATCGAGTTCTGGGGGCAACTGCATTACCTGGCCAGCGCGCGGGATAACTGGTACCGGGGCGCGCAGGGGCCGCTGGCATGGTCACGAACCACTAACGCGACGACCCATGTGGGCAACGAGGTGGATTTCTCCTGGACGCACATGTTCGCGGACGGCAGGGTCTCCTTGACCGCGACCTGGGGCCACTTTTTCGTCGGGCAGTATGTGAAGAACAATCTGGGGACGGATTCCGATCAAGACTGGGGGGTCCTCCAGCTCTGGATGAGCTTCTAACTTGAGACAGGGAGAGAGGCAGAAGGCAGCGGGCGGTAAGCAGTCCGCTGTTACGGGCGCAGCTCTCCGGCCAGGCAGAACTGCCGCTTGAGCTCTTCGTAAGTCTGGGTGACGGGAAACTGCGGAAACTCCTTGCTGATCGCGGCGGGAGGCCGGAAGAAGATGCCGGCGTCCGCTGCGGCCATCATGGAGATGTCGTTGTAGGAGTCGCCGGCTGCGACCACGCGGAACCGGAGACTTTTCAGCGCGAGCACCGATTGCCGCTTCTGGTCCGGTTGGCGCAGGTGATAGTTGACGATCCGTCCGCTTTCGTCCACCTCCAACCGGTTGCAGAAGATTGTCGGGTAGGCCAGTTGCCTCATGAGCGGCAAGGCGAACTCCGAGAAGGTGTCCGAGAGGATGATCACCTGACACCGCTCGCGCAACCAGCCCAGGAACTCTCCGGCTCCCTCCAAGGGAACCATCGCGGCGATGACCGATTGGATGTCGCGCAGCGTCAACCGATGCTGATCCAAGATGGCCAGCCGCCGCTTCATCAGCAGGTCATAGTCCGAGATATCCCTGGTGGTGAGGCGCAACTCGCTGATGCCGGTTTTCTGGGCCACGCTGATCCAGATCTCGGGCACCAACACCCCTTCCAAGTCCAGGCAGGCGAGGACCGGTTGCGTCATAGGCTTCCTCTCGGTTCCGTGTGTCGTGATTGACCGCCGGGCGCGAACGCGAAGGCATGGTATCCGAAATCGGACCGCCTGGCAATCAATCCGGATTGTTGCGGTCCCGCTCGTTTGGCGAGCTCCCGTCGCGCTAAGACAATGAACCCGGCGGTACGCGCTGCCGGCCCGGTGATCGCTGAATCCTGCGTCGGTCCAGCCACCAGGCCAGCAGCGGAACCAGGAGGGGGCTACCAGGCAATGCGAAGGCCACCAGATAGGGGCTCACCCCATAGAGGCGGCGGAGGTGAGCGCGAAGCTGGTCCCGCTCTTCCCTGGTCCATGGCTGCCCGTTGCGTTGCTTCATCAGGAGCGGCATGAGCCCGCTGACCTGACGGAGTTCGTTTCCGATCCTCGCCCGCTCCCTGTTGAACAGGCCTGTCATGGCACCGAGCATGTGCGTTCCTTTTTCTCTTCTCCTCGTCGTGGCAGGAGGACGTTCAGGCTGGTTTAGGCGGAAGTTGGCCGGAAGGCCGCTGCGCCCGGTCATGGAAAGCGTCGTTCAGGATCTGCCAAACTTTGTCCAGCGCCTTCTCCAAGAGCTGCGTGCCCGGCCAGGTGCCGTTTCCTTCCGCTGCGTGGCGGTCGGCCCATTCCGGCGCGAGCGGAAGGGGGATGAGCCGGGCTGGTCCCCCCGTCACATCGGCCCACAGGAGCGCCAGCACGGTGCTCATCCGCACGGTCACGGGGATGGGGTGGACAGGGTTGGCGGTGATGTCCTGACAGAGTTCCGGCGGCGTGGTGACCAGCAATTCCCGGCAGGCGGCCGGCCGGTCCTCATAGATCGAACAGACCTCGTTGTCCAGGAACGGGCAGGGGACCCTGAGCGCGTAGTAATCGCGGTTGATCGCGTCGAATTCTTCGTCCGTGAGCTGCCGGTCGGTCTCAGCGATCTCCGTCAAGCGTGCCAGCAGACCAGCCTGCTCAAGCCTGGAGCGGGTCTCGGCCACTTGCTGCGAGAGGGCTTGGCGGCGTTGCGGGGGCAGCTTGCCGATTGCCTCCTTGAGCGCAAGGGCTTCCGGCGCGGAGATGGGCACCAGCATGCGGCAGCAGGCGGCGCAGCCCATGCGGCACGAGATGGTCTTGCCGGCCGCGAGCGTCTTCCGCTCTTCCAATGCCAGCGCCTGCTCTCCCAACCGACGCATCGGCTGTACCAATGCCGCCACGGGCACAAAGCTGGTCGGGACCTCGATCGAGCTGGTACATTGCCCCGCCGGCGTGTTCAGCGAGACCTCAAGCCGCTCAATGAGACGAGCCTCTCCCATGAGTCGAACGCTCCTTTCTCTCCCTACAGCCACCGTTGCCATCGGCTGTTTCAGCCTGTGGCGCACGGCCGGCCTCTCGTCGCATCATAGTGGAGGGGTGGCGGAGGGTCAAGGTAATCAGGCCGGCAGGAGGCAATAGGCGATTGGCTCGCGCCTCTAGGCTATAATAGTGTCCAGCCTCTAGCCCTGGTCGCTTCCATGCGCCTGTCCGGGCACCTGATCGGCCTGCTCAAAGAATACATGCATGACCTGGTCGAGCAGGCCGGCCAAGAGGCTCGGGCTGCCGACACCTTCGGCTTTACCCCTGCTCCCTACCGGCCCGACCATGCCATCTCGGACCTGCTGGCCATCCTGGACGACCGGATCGAGTCGGAGGGCGTCCAAGTAGGGCTTCCCGAAGGGTTCCTCCACCAGATGTGGATGCTCTGCAACGAGGCCCGATCCTACGTTGCCGATCGCGTCTGGCTGGAGTCCAATGCCGGGGATCAATCGTTGACGAAGGCAAAGACCAGGGAACTCACCTATCGTGCGCTGATCGAGTACATCGAGTCGCGGAGAGGGCATGAAGGGGACGACTGAGAACCACGTTCTTATGGGGCTCTGCAGTGAGGCAGGGGAACCTTGTCTGCCTGCATGGAGTGGAGCGGCGACCCATCGGGCCGTTGGAGTTCCACGTGATCCGAATGTCCTGAGGAAACCCGTCCTTACAGCTTGCCGGCTGCCCGGTAGAGCAGGGTTCCGGCTATCTCATTGATAGCGAGGGTACTTCTTCTTAATGCCTCGGCTTCCGGAAGGAGGTCAAACGGATCGCTCACGATCTCATCCTCCGGTCTGTCCTGCACATAATAGCCACAGGGGTAGGGAACTGCGTCGATCCCTTGCTTGTGGAACAAACCAAGGGCTCTCGGGACATGGGAGGCGGATGTGACCATAAGGATTGAGCCATTGCCCATGATCCGTTTGGTTTCGACCGCGTTCTCGTAGGTCGTCCGCGAACGGTCCTCGACGATAATGGCCGCTTCAGGTATGCCGAGCCGTAGCGCCAACCGTTTCATTTCCACCCCTTCTTTCGGCCCTTCGCCAAAGATGCTGGCATCTCCGCCGGCGAAGATGATGCGTGGCGCAAACCCGTGGGCAAAAAGATCAGCCCCGCAGATCGTCCGTTCTAGGCTGCTTGGGGAGAGTTCATTCGATGGTCTAAGGGTGCCTTTGCCGGCCACTCCGCCACCCAGTACCACGATCGCGTCGAACCGTTTCGTTGTGGCGGAGTCGAAAAGCGGGGCCTGCTGTTCGATCAGTCCGAGCATGAGGCGCGAGGAGATGGGGCTCGCAAATATATACACAATGAGCAAAGAAGAAGCTGCGAGGTAGCGGATCCAGCGAAACCGCCGCAGCGACACCGGTAATGCAGATACGACGACCAACGAGCCAATGGTCAAAAAGAGCCAGGTCAGCGGGTACACGGAGAACTTGACAAGTTTATAGGCGCCGAACCAGAAGGACGATAGTTCCATGAATCTCCTCCAGTATGTTTAGAATCCCTATGGTGGTCGTCGACAACCCCTTCGTTGAAGGCGGGCAGCAGGGAAACGTCGAAAAGTCATGACACGCGCGCTCTTGATTGCTGCCGATTAGTCGCCTTAGAGTGGCAAGCATACACATAGGGCACGGATCAAACAAGAACACGCCGGACATCGGTAAGAGGGGCGTGCGAAAACGCCCCGAGGAAAGAGACGGGAAAACCGGGTAGCGTCCGGATTCTTAAGGAGGTGCTCGATGTCTGAAAGGCCGCGTTATTGGCTAATGAAGTCGGAGCCCAGCGCATTTTCCATTCACGACCTGCGCAACGCTCCCCGCCGGACTGCTTCGTGGGACGGGGTGCGTAATTATCAGGCCCGTAATTATCTGCGCGCCATGAAGGTCGGAGACCCGGTTCTTTTCTACCACAGTAACACCGATCCTCCGGCTGTGGTCGGAGTGGCCGAAGTGGTCCGGGAGGCCTACCCGGACCATACAGCCTTCGATCGGTCCAACAAACACTTCGATCCAAGAAGTAGGCCGGAACGGCCTCTCTGGGACATGGTCGATATCAAGCTGGTCCGCGTGTTTGCCCGTTCCCTGCCGCTGGATGCTCTGCGGCGGGCGCCGGGACTTAAGGGCATGGAACTGTTGCGGCGCGGGTCTCGTCTGTCGGTTCAGCCCGTGCGGAGCCGGGAGTGGGACATCATCGTGAAGATGACTGCAAAAGGAAACAGACTCCCGAAGCCCGCGGCATCTCGGAAGAGAAGCGCTAGAATTTGATGCTGAGAGCGACGTAGGGACCCTTTTGCAGCCAGTCCACTTGAGTCGCTCCGTCTGCGTCACTGGCCTGGAAACGGAAATACCGGAAGCCGGTCGAAATGGCGACTCGATCAGTGGCGGTCGAGAGGCACAGGGTCGGAGCGAAGGTGCTGCACAGCTCGCGAGGCTTGGTGCCCCATAAGGCAAAGGGATTGAGTGAGAGCCCGATGTGGCTGTCGATCAATTCGCCCTTAAACGAGCCGACACCGAGCTTGAAGATGTGGAAGTCCCCGTTCATGGACAGTCCATAGATCGGCTGCGTGCGCAACCCCGCGCCAATGGTCGGCACCGGCAGTTGCAGTTTTTTCTCGACCGCCGTAGAGGGTTGGCTGCCGGGGTTGTCATCCAGCCTGGCCTTGAAGTCCAGGTAATGGACTTGAACGCTCACGAAGCCGCTCCCCTTGGGGGTTTGCAGCAAATCAAATTGGTAGGTAGCCGAGTAATCGGTGAGGCTCAACTCGCTGTGGAGGCTCGTGCCGGCCGTGAACTGCCTTCCGAGGAAGGATACTGGCTGGGTCAGGGTTCGATCGCCGCCGTAATTCATGGGAAGGTAAGAAAAGATCAAGCGGTGCCTGTCGGCGAGGTGGGCTGTCAGACTCGGCCAAACGAAATTTCTGACCGTTTTCATGCCCAGATCGCTCCCCAGGTGTAGATTCGTTCCTGGCGCGCCGCCTACGGAACTGAGGAATCTCCCGTGGAGCGTCGGGAACCACCAGTTCACCTGCGGTTCAATCCACCAGGATTTCGGTTGTGCAGTTTCTGAGTCTGAGGCTTGGCTGCACAATCCCTCCGTGGGGCTGAGGAACACGATCCAGAGGGTCAGAAGGCCCAGCCACGCTCGGGGGAGTGGGGCGCTGTGTGTGATCCTTGTGATCGAGGTATCAACAGGCATTTTTTTCCTGCCTGAGGGGAAAGGCTTTCCTGCTCGTGCCGACCTGTCCGTCGCTTCAGCCATACCGCCCGTCGATTCCCCAGCAACCATTGCAACGAAGACTGGCTGTTGATCGGTGTCGCCGGTTTCAAGTTCGGGAGTGCGTAAGCCAGAAGACGGTCCGACATGAGGGCAATCCTCATGCCAGACCGTGCGCTGAATCGGAGAGTCAAGTCAGCTCAGGATCGGGCTGGTCGCCGCGGATGGCGTAACTGCCTTGACCCCCGGCGGCCTGGGCTATGCGGGTGAGGGTGGAAGCTAGTGGATACCGACGGAAGGGACCGATAACAGAAGAATGTTCAGAAGTGGTGACGGAGGACCGGTCAACAAGAGAGCCGAGCAGGGTCTCCCGCTCAGCTCTTGAAAGGCGGGAAAGCCCATCCGCCCGCACTGGCGGCAAAAGAACTCTCCGCTCACATTTGATCGAAGTGAGCGGTTCAACCGAAGCTATTAGGATTACTGGAGGTATTGCATATCCGCTGCGATTTGATCGAACGCAGCGGTTCAAACGAAGTTTGGTATGGTGGGCCGTGCAGGGATCGAACCTGCGGCCCGCTGATTAAGAGTCAGCTGCTCTACCAGCTGAGCTAACGGCCCCACCGATATAAAGACGTGAAACGTGAAGCGTGAAACGTTAGACGTTAGGAGGGAAGGGGAAGGAACCTCTGTAACCTTTTCCTTTCACGCCTCACCTTCCACGCCTCACGGGTTCACATGGTGCGCCTGACAGGATTTGAACCTGTGGCCCCTAGCTCCGGAGGCTAGTGCTCTATCCGCTGAGCTACAGGCGCATCCGCTTCGAGCAAGGAGGCCGACACCTTAACACACCGCTCCGGCGTCTGTCCAGGTTCGCTCGGGAGGGCGGCGGAGTCTGACAGAAATCCGTAGGTCAGTAAGACTTCTTCTCCGACCGGGCGCTCTGTCTGCCGCACAGAGTCGATTGCAACGGCCTCCTGTGCGGCGAGGGCCTGCTCTTCTTCCCGCAATGAGCGTGTCAGCCTGACGATCGGGATGAAGGACTGGACTGGACAGGCCCCTTCGACCAGTCCGTCCGTCTCGACGGGAATCCCCATCGTTCGGCAAGTGGCGGGTCGAAACGGATAGACGAGGCAGCTTCCATCGGAGTGCAAGGCAGGACAGGGCATATCGGCAAAGCGCTCGACCAGGACGTCGATGTCCGAGTCGCTCCAGTTATCGAGGAACGGTGATAGTTTCAGGCGAGGGAACTCGGATTCGACCCTGTGTGTTTGGGCGCGAGCCCTGCCCTCGATCTCGCGACGAACCGACCGGCTCAAGGTGGCCAACCCTCGCTGCAACTCGGTGGCGTCCAACGTCGTGATCGCAAAAGGGCCGATGCAGCATCGGCTGCACCCCTTCCGACAGGGGAGTTGCCCGAGCAGGGAAGCGCTCGCACGGGTGAACCACCCCTCGGCGCGGGCAAGAAAGCGCGCGTGGGGTGGGTGCGGGGTGTGCGTGGGTGAGGGATGCTGGTTAGTCTTCGAGCTCGACGACCAGGTCTCCCTTGGGGGAAAAGAATCCCTGCCCGTCGACCTGGACAACCCCGTTGCAGTTCTCCTGGAAAAACTCGAGGATCCAGCCATTGAAGTCGTACCCTTCCTCCGTGATATCGGCCGGCACGAAACGCGTGGTGACGATGAATCGCGCGCGCGTCACGTGCTCGCGGACGAGCTGGGCTTCGATGTCGTCGAAAATCGAGAGCCGGTTCAGGAAGTGGGACCGTTCCTTCTCAAAGTCTTCCCGATAGCTTCCACGATCGCGCGTGCAGAAGAGCTGGATGGGCTTGCGCTCGCGATGATAGCCGAGCGAGATTTGCACCCAGGCCCAGTCATCGAGCGCAGCCGGGTCTACCTTGGGGATCAGCGGGATCTGGCCCTTGGCTTTGAGGAAGTCCAGGAGCAGACGAAGAGGGGGAGAATTCTCGCGGCTGCAAAACACCCGCGAGTAGACCGCGGCCTCGGCTACCTCAGACTGTTGAGGCTGCGGAGTGGACGGCACGACCGGCAGTTCTTTGCCCATAGTTCCTCGTGGACTGACGCCCCGCTCGAGAGGAGTTGAGCGATCGGTCGATACTGTACTCTCTCCGGGGTTGTGGTTCAAGGTGGGACCGCATGACCCGGCTCATAGGCCCTGCGACACTGCGTGATCCATTGCTTTTTGTGGTTGACACAGGGGGGGACTTTCGCTACACTTCCGTCCGGCTTCAGGTAAGGGTCTCCTTGTGATCGTGGCTCTGGACAATGGGTTTTCGGCTTCATTCGGTTGAAACAAATC
>Ga0233425_10007518_pt1 | contig 15254 bp, 13 predicted proteins | sample Watercolumn_Towu_2_FD_181712 | JGI IMG/M metagenome (GOLD analysis project Ga0233425, IMG submission 181712) | Freshwater microbial communities from Lake Towuti, South Sulawesi, Indonesia - Watercolumn_Towuti2014_140_MG | ecosystem: Environmental > Aquatic > Freshwater > Lake | place...
TTATTAATGGTGCAAGTATCTTTGGTTTTGATTCTGTTGATTTTGCTAGTTTGTTCATCTCTTTTACAAAACCAATGGTTGCATCTGGGTAAGGATTATTGCCCTCGCATTTAAAACCCAGAAATATATCACTTCTTTCTTTTTTTGTTATATAGATTTTGTCTGCTAATGCTAAAGCATAGCTTATAAAAATAATATTTCTTGCTGGAACATACCAATTATTTGTTTGGTTTCTAGTGTCTTTTAAGTCTTTTACTGATAAGTTTGGGGATTTTCCTTTTATGTTAATTAGTGAGGTTGATAATTTGTATAATTCATTTAACTTAATTTCTATAAAATTTGCATTTAACGATTTTGCACAGCTTTTTGCACATTTTCTTTCAGATTTTAATGATTTTTGAGCGTAATTAAAGAAGAGTATAGTTAGGTTTTGATGTTTGTGTTGATTTTTTATAAAATGAGCAGTTGTAACTGAATCTATTCCTCCCGAGCATAATATGATTGCATTTTTCATTTAAAATGAAATGCAATAAGCTTTATAAGTTTAGTTTATTCTAATAGAACATGGCTAATAAAAAGGCGAAAGAATTGAAAGTCGGGGATGAAATTACTATTGCTGGAGAAAAAGTAATTATAAGTGCTGTTGAAGTATCGGATATTGGCAAGCAGGGAACAAAAAAGGTTAGAATTGAGGCTAAAAAGGCAAATGGAGATAAGATAGTCGTTATTCGCCCAGAAGACTATCCTTTTGTTGTGTAGTATGATTGATGTGATTATTGCTTCGTATAAAGAACCAAAATCTACTCTTAAAGCTGTGCAGACCTTTTTGAGGCAAAAGACCAAAGAAGAAATGAGAGTTACTGTTGTTGACCCTTTCCCTGAAGTTGAGGAATTTCTTAGAAGCAATATAAAAGATAAACGATTTAATTTTTATCTTGACCCTGGAGAGGGAAAGAGTTATGCTTTGAATTTGCTATTTCAGGAGTTGGCTGGAAATGAGAATGATATTTTTATTTTGACTGATGGAGATGTTTATGTTTCTGATAAAACCGTAAAATCTATAATCGAAGCTTTCAAAGATAAGAAAGTTGGATGTATAACTGGAAAACCTGTTCCCTTGGATTCTAGGAACGAAAAATATGGCTACTGGGCGCATTTGTTCTTCTCTGGGATTGATAAAGTACGAGAATATATGTCTAAAGAGGAAAAATTCTTTGAGTGTTCTGGATATCTATTCGCCATAAGAAAAGGAGTAATTTATGACTTCCCTCTTGAAACTTCTGAAGACTCTATAATTCCATATTTGTTCTGGAAGAAAAACTACAAGATAAAATATGTTCCTGAAGCGGAGGTTTATGTAAAAAACCCTGGAAATTGGAAAGATTGGCTTGCTCAAAAAGTTAGAAACATAAAGGCACACGAAAACCTGAACAAGATTGCTCCAGATATGCCTAGGACTAAATCCTTTTTTAATGAAATTAAGTTTGGAGCATGGTTTGCGCTGACGTATCCAAGAAGTTTGAGAGAATTCTGGTGGACTATCGAGGCATTTGGAGCCAGGCTTTATCTATATTTCAGAGCATTTAAAGAATTAAAGTCAAAGAGAAAATATGAGGATGGATGGAGAGGAGAAGCAACGACCGAATCAACTAGTTTAGAAGATAAAAGTTAAGTTATTTTTAATATTTCTTTTATTTTGTCTTTCAGCTCTTTTGTTGATGAAACAATAGGCATCGAACCTATAAGGATTGCTGATAAATACTCTAGAGCGTCTTCTGCTGATTCGTCAGTCTTTAATCCTATTGCGGGAATTCCTTTTGAATAAGCATATCCTAATTCCCATGCGGTTCCTGCGCCAACGTGCAAACCATCTAATAGAGCAATTACAAGATTTACTTCTTTAAAACCCTCGATAATGTCTCCTTTGAAAGTTTTTTCTACGTCTTTTATTGATTTTGCTAATCCGACATCCCTATGGGGGAGGAAAGTAGTTAGGTTTAGGGACTTGCAGAGCTTATCTATCTCTTCTAGTTGTTCTCTCTCACTTTCAGTTCTTAGTTTTCCAGCTAGGTATACTTTCATTAAAATAGAAGAGAGGTAATGTTTAAAAGAGTATTGTATATAGAAAAGGATGGTCAAAATATGCATTATAAAGTTGGGGGCTAAGGGAGATGTAATTAGAACTCTGCCTTTATTAGTTGGAATAAGAAAGAAATATCCTGAAAGTGAAATAACTTGGATTACTAAAGAAAATGTGAAAGATTTGCTTTTAAGAGTAAAAGAAATAGATAAAGTTGTTACAGATTATCAGAACTATGTTGATTTCTTTGATATACTATACAATTTTGATATAGATGATGAGGCAACAATGCTTGCTATGAAAATAAAGGCAACTGAAAAAAAAGGATTTTATTCTGAGGATGGATATGCCATGGCTTTTAATGTTGGCGCAGAATATTATATCAACACTATGTTCGATGATTCTCTAAAAAAAGCAAATAGAAAAACATACCAGGAAATGATGTATGATGCTGCAGAACTTTCGTACAATAAAGAATTCCTTGGATTTGAATTAAACGATGAAAGCAAGAATTTTGCTTCTGATTTCAAAATTAGAAATAATATCTCTAAAAAGATAATTGGAATTCATATGGGCGCAGGTTCTAGATGGCCTAGCAAAGCTTGGTATAAGGAAAATGTTAAAGAATTTATTAAGATTGCAAAAGGTAAAGGATATGAGATTTTACTATTCGGGGGGCCTAATGAGATTGAAGAACATAAAATGCTGGCTAAAGAACTGATAAATGGAGGAATTAAGATACTTCAAAATAATCCTAATAATACTGACGGGGAATTCGCAGCATTGATTGACTTATGTTCAGTTGTAGTTTGCTCCGATAGTTTTGCATTACATGTTGCGTTGGCACTAAAAAAGAAAACTGTTGGATTATTCTTTTGTACTTCTCCTTGGGAGGTCGAGGGATATGGTTTGTTGACTAAAATTGTCTCGCCATTACTTCCAAATTTCTTTCCTGAAAGAAGTGATGAATATAATGAAGATCTTGTAAAAAGTATCTCTCCTGAAGAAGTTTTAAAAGAATGTGATAGTTGAATTATAAATGATAACATACGTAATAACTGCATTCAAAGAACCAAAAACAATTGGAAGAGCAATTGAGGCTTTTTTGGGACAGGGAATAAAAAATTATGAATTAATTATTTCTGCTCCAGATAAAGAGACTTTAGATGTTGCTAGAGAGTATCAGAAGAAAAACAAAAATATTCGCTTGATTAAGGATAAGGGAAAGGGAAAGCCAGCTGCACTCAATTTGATTTTTAAAATGGCGAAGGGAAATATTATTGTGTTAAGTGACGGGGATGTGTTTATTTCTTCCAGTTCTGTGAAAAAATTAATTGGGCATTTTAACGACTCTAAAATTGGAGGTGTTTCTGGAAAAGTTGTTTCGTGTAATGATAAAGGAAACATGTTTGGATTTTGGGCACATCTCCTTAGTTTGGGATTTCATTATTCTAGAATAAGAGATGTGAAAAATGAAAAAAATGTTGTTTGCTCTGGATACCTTTACGCAATAAGAAACGGAATTGTTAAAGAAATTCCTGAAAAAATACTCGCTGATGATGCATTTATTTCTTTGTCAATAAACAAAAATGGATACAAGACTGGATATGAACCTGAGGCGAAAGTTTATGTTAAATATCCAGATAATCTTCCAGATTGGATAAGACAGAAAAAAAGGACTGCTGGAAGATATTATCAATTATCTAAGGAATTTAAATTTAATAGCATCTCTTCTTTTGGCGATGAAATAGTCTCTGGGATAAAAACATTTAGAGAAGTAAATAGTTTCAAAAGAGTTTTTTGGTTTTTATTTTTGGGAGTTATGAGAATTTATATTTGGTTCAGAGTATTCTTTGATTTTAGACTTTGGAATCGCGAGTTCAATAAGACTTGGGAGAGAGTTGAAAGTACAAAATAAATGATTAGACAGTTATCTATAAAAAGGCTAATTGTTAGGGATAAGTATGGTTGATAATAAAAAGGAAGTTGCAAAAAGGAAGGAAAAAATAATAGGCTGGCTTAAAGATCCTTATTTTCTTGGACTTCTTGGGATTCTTCTTCTTGCATTTATAATAAGAATATATTATTTTACTAAAACCTTGGATCAGGCAGTATGGTGGGACGAGGGTGAGTATATGTTAAGAGTCAAGCATCTTGTCTTGAATACCCCTCAATCTGGATTCTTTGAAGGAAGAGAGCTATTTACTCCTTATTTTTGGGCATTGATTTATTATTTATTTAATAGTGAGACTGCAATAAGATTTGTGCAGGTTATAATATCTACATTAACTGTCTGGGCAACATACTATCTTGGAAAGGAAGTTTATGATAAAAAAATAGGTTTATTGGCTTCAGCATTTATGACCTTTTTCTGGTTGCATTTGTTTTTCACTGACAGATTGTTAACTTATCTTTATGCCCCTTTGTTTTATACATTGGCTTTGGGGTTGTTTTGGGCAGGATATAATAAGAATTATGAAAAGAAGGATAAATATCTTTTGCTATTCTTCGTTACAGTAATGCTCGGAGTGGGAATTTATTATTCAATTGCGTTTTCTGCCTTGACAGTTATCATTTACTTATTATTTACAGAGAGATTGAATTTTGTTAAGAATAAGAGGCTTTGGAAAGGATTATTGATTGCACTTCCATTGCTACTATTATCTTTTATTCCTTCATATATTGTTCAGGGAAGTATAATCCCTAGATTAAGCCAGGTCGGAGAGATAGAATCTACTCAAACTGGAGCAGGACTTGCTGGATTGTTTACATATGTTGATATGATGCCTCGATTGATGCTTTCAGTTTATCTCGGAATTCTCGTAATTAGTTTGTATCTTTTTGTAAGACTTATCTTGTTCTTTGATATTGAAATAATAAAAGCAAAAGATATGAATGACTCTAAGAGAGATTTGTTTGTCTTTATTGGAGCATTAGTTCCTTTTGCATTATATACTTGGCTCAGTATGACTGCTGGAGGAGATGCTGGAGCAAGCTATGATGCTTGGATAATGCCTGTTTTCCCTGCTTTGTTCTGCTTTATGTCGAGAGCGGTGTTTGATTTTACAGAGTTTATTAAGTCGTTTTTAAAATCTGATGGACTTAAAAAGATGGCAATTATAATTGTTGCCTTGATTGTTATTTGGGGATTTTATCAGCATTATGTATTTGCTGGAGATACAATTGAAAATAAAATTCCAAGCTATTATAATTTGAAGCCTGCTGGAGAATGGTTAAAGGAGAATACTGCAAAGGAAGATAAGATATACAGCGCGGCGGTTCCAGAGCTGACATATTATTCTGAAAGAGAGATAATGAATACTGAGAATCTAAAAGAGGGCACACAGGAAGCATTCATTGAATTGCTTAAAGAAAATAATATTAATTATATGGTTCTTACATTATGGGAAAGAAGCCCTGATTTAGTTTATTCGCTCCCTCAAAGTGGAAAATTAAATATGACTATCACGCAAGTTTATTTCTTGGACAAGCAGATGACGAATCCAGATGTGATAATATACAAGATAAACTGGTAATTTTAATAAATTATTTTTTTGAAACCTTAAAGAACAGGCCATCTGGAGAGCCTATTTTTATTATATCTAAAAATGATAAAAGATAAAGTGGGTAAAAGAAGATTGCCGATAAGGCAGGTATTTTTTGTGTTAGATGGTTTATTTTCCAGGCAATTCTTCCAAAGAAGTAAGTATATCCTTGAAATTTGTCTATTTTCATTCCTGCTCTTTCCAGCTTATCTTTGAACATTTCAAATGTGTATCCTGGACGAACGTGCTCAAATAAAGGCATATCCCTCCTGCTGTCTGGAGTGTCTGCTGGGAAAGTAAATAAGATAAATCCATTTGATTTCAATAGTTTTGAAAGATTATTTATAGCTAATTGGTCGTTCTCGATGTGCTCTAAAACATCTGAACAAATTATTCTATCAAATTTTTTATTAATCTTTAATTTTGTTAGGTCTGCCTTCTGAAATGAAACATTTTTTATATCTAATACTTTTGATATTTTTTCTGCATCTTTTAATTTTTTTACGTCTAAGTCTATTCCCATAGCAGATATTTTATTTTTGTATGCCAGAGAGAGCGCATAAAGCCCTGGTCCTGTTCCTGCATCAAGTAAAGACATTCCTTCTTTAATGTCTATGTTGCCGATTATCAATCTTGCCCTGTTCCTCATCTCAACATGCGGAATTCCGAAAATTTTTAGAGCAAGTCTTTTCAAATTTGAATCAATTATTGCTTTTTTGCCGTCGGCAGCAGTTAAAGTGATGTTTTCTCTTGTCTTTGATAGAATGTCTCCGAATGGCATTATACTTTAAATAAACTTGATGCTCCTTTTTTGCTCTTTATGAAACCAATTATAAGCGAGTCTGTTGAAACTAAAGTTATAAGCGGTTCATTCAAACAAGCAATGTCTCTATATTTAAATGCTTTGTAAATCCCATATAGTGTTGCTGGAAAGATAAGATTTGAATATATAATATAAATAGCTAAAAGAAAGAAATTCCTTTTCTTTTCAAGATTTAACCATTTATACTCTCTTTTTGGTAAATGAGCCATATATGTTTTTAGAACTCCCCTCATTCTTTTATTATATAGTTCGTAAAGACTATTCAATAGATTATGATAAACTCCAACTTGAGGAGCAAAAGCAAATAAATTATATTTATTTTTAACTAAAACTACTGGAACATCGTTATCCATAAGAAATGAATAGTTCTTAAATAATTTCTTTAATATATCTGTTCTATAGAGGCAAAGAGATTGGCAAGGAATTTTGTCTATTTCAAATTTACATACTGAATAATCTTCTTTTTTTTCGATAATTGTTTCTTTTATTACAGGGGTCATAAAAATAAATAGGGGGTCTCTCTGGAATATGTCGTAAGAGATGCACCTTGTAAGAGAATTCTGGTTTGAATTTGGCTTGAACCTTGCTAAAGAGCCGATTATCTTTTTATTTTCAATCAACGGCTTTGAAATAACTTCTGCCCAGGCATCATCTGCAAGCTCCATATCTGCATCTAAATACATAAAGAATTCCCCTTCCGCTTGCATTAATCCTATTTTCTTTCCTTTTTCAGCATCTCTCGTGCCATTTCGGATTATTTTTATGTTTATCTTCCTTGAGAAAGATTTTGCGATTTTAATTGTATTATCTGTGCTGTCGTCGTCGATTATTAGTACTTCGATCTTATTTTTGATAGTCTGTTTTTCTATACTTTTTAAACATTTTTCTATGAATTCCTCCTCATTGTAAGTTGGAATTACTAAGGTAATTAATGGTTTCTGCATTTTATTTATTTAAAATTCTGTTAATTGTGAAAATTTAGATTTTCCTTTTAAATAATAAGAAATTGCAATACTTTTTGGATAAATTATGTGTTGTAAATCATTTTCACTGATTCTTCTTGTTTTTTGGGCATTTCTTCTCATAGTTATCACTTTTCTTAAATTAAATAAAATCCATAATAAAGATTTCAATACTGCTAATGCTCTTGAAAATGATTCGAATGTACTTATAAGTTCGAGTGATAGTCTCTTTAAAATTCTTGACATACTTGAAGGAAAGTGGTTCTTTATTAAAACTATAAAAGTATTTCTCTGGATTAAGAATTGTTTCTTTCTATTCATCTTCGCTGCGTTAACAGAATAACTTCCCAGATGGTAAATCTTGGCAGATGGAACGACAAATAGATTTTCTCCAGAATTATTTATTCTCCAACATAAATCTAATTCTTCTCCATATAAGAAAAGAGATTCGTCGAAATAACCTACTTTATCTAAAACTTTTCTTTTTACCAACATGCAGGCACCTGATGCCCAGAAAATTTGTTTTGGAGCATTGTATTGTCCGTGGTCATTTTCTAAATTATTAAATATTCTTCCTCTACAAAATGGATATCCGTATTTATCAATAAATCCTCCTGAAGCTCCAGCATAATCAAACGCGGATTTATTTACAAGATTAAGTACCTTTGGTTGACAGGCTGCTATTTTGTTCTTTTCTGAAAAATCTATTAATTCCTTAAGCCAGTTTTTATCGACTTCAGTATCGTTATTAAGAAAAACTATGTAATCTGATTTTGTTTTATTTATTAAGAAGTTGTTTCCTCCTGCAAAACCTAAGTTTTTATCTGATTTGAAATAAGTTATTTTATGCTTCTTAATAATTTCCTCGCTTTTATCAGTTGATTGATATAACAAAACGAAAGTTTTGAAATTTGGATAATCTGTCTTTTTTAATGAATTAAGACAATTTTTTAGTATTTTTTCTCCATTATTGTGAAGAATAAGTATTGCAACTGAAGGATATTTCATTTTACTATCCTCCATAATGGACCAATAAATAATTTTAGAGGTCGCAATATTCTTCTAAATGGTGAGTTAATTATTCTCAATTGAAGAACTGCAAGAAACATCTGAATTGATACCTTTGCGACTTTTAATTTACTGTCTTCTATATCCCTCCATAAAGTTGGAATTTCTTTTATTTTGAATCCATTTTTATGAAGAAGATATAAAATGTTTACATCGAAAGCCCAATTTGACTGGATGAGATGCTTAACTAATTCCGTTATTGCTCTTCTAGTAAATACCTTTGCACCACATTGAGTATCGTGGAAAGGCATAAAAAACAGGACTCTTACAACTGATATAAATCCAACTGAAGCTAATTTTCTTAAAATAGAGGGTTTTGGCTCAATAATTGCTCCATTAATATATCTGCTTGCAATAATTCCATCATTATTTCCGATATTTTTAACTAAGTCGTAAAATGCTTCGGGGGGTGTTGCTAAATCGGCGTCGATAAACCCAATTAAATTAAAATTGCGTTTATCTTTTAAGGCAATCTTAAAACCTTCCATGACTGCAAATCCCTTGCCACCTTTGACAAGATTAACTGATTTAATGTTTTTATTTTTCTTTTCATAAGATTTTACTATCTCTTCAGTTCTGTCTTTTGTGTTATTTATGACTATTAAAATCTCATAGTTGAGTTTCTTTTGTTTCCTTAGATTTTCAAAATATCCCGTTAAAACATTTAATGTCTTTCCTATCCTTCTTTCTTCATTATATGCTGGAATTATAATACCAATGTTGTCCATGTTATAGCGAAAAAAAAGGTTTATTTAAATCTGTGCTTTAGCGTTTAATTTTAAGAATAAGCAGAGACCCTATTAAAAATATTGCGGAGGAGGCAACGTATGCAAGAGAAAATTCTATTAGAGAGTCTGAAAATATTAAAAGAAGAATTACTTCTAATAGGATAAATAGTATGAAATATAAATAGTTGGATACATTTTCTTTTGAAAGTTTATATAATATCACTATATTTGTCAATGCTTGTAAACTAAATGCAATTCCTACGAAAAATAATATTTGAGATGCTTGAGAAACATCGGATTTTCCTGAAAATATCTTAAGAATTAATTCAGGGAAAAGGTAAAATAGAATTAGGGCTATGGCAATTAAACTAATAACTAATGCTAATGAATTATATAAAATTCCTCTTGATTTTGATTTCTTTTCAGCAGACAATGGAAACATTGCCCGGCTTATTGGCTGAGTTCCCCAAAATATTGCTTTACCCAAAACAGAAACCAGAGCGTAATAACCTGCAATTTCTTCTGGAAAAACTATCTTTGCTATTAAAACATCAATGCTGTAAAAGGCAATTATGATAAACATTAAGAAGATTACTGGTTTTGAATAATGGTATATATCCAGTGTGTTTGATTTTTTTTCATTTGATTTAATTATAAACTTTAAACTTCTGAATGACATGATGAATGCTACACTTCCACCTACAACCACCGCAGCAATGGCTCCGTAGACTTTCCATCCTATTAATACGAGAAGAATAGCAAATACTAATTTAACAGATGATTCTGTAATTAAATTAATACCTAATGATTTGAATTTCTTCTTTCCAAGCATTATTCCTCTAGTTACTGGAACTAAAAAGGATGTAATAATTACCAGTCCATTCAAAGCGAGAAGAGAATAGTCTACCTTTAGGAGAGATGAAAGTGGGAAGGAAATTGCTAAATATACTATAAAGAGTATCGCGCTTATTATTGATGATTTTTTTATAGATTTAATAAGAAGATTTTTTATTTTTCCTGGAGATTTCTCGTTTGAAGAGTATTTTGCTAAAATTGTCTGAACTCCTTCTGTGAAAACACTGAGTATATAAATTATTGCGAATAATGTTGCTAAAGTTCCATATTCAGAAACTGATAAAAACCTCGCCATTGAAAATTGAAATATAAAATTGAGAGCATTATAAATATTGAAGGCAATTAGAAGTATTAGGCTTCCTGAAATAAGAGATTTATTTAATTTCATTTTATAAGAATATTCCTTCTCTAAATATTATAAATCCTAATATAATAATAATTGCCTGGAAAATCCAAATAAGATAAACTGCGTTCTTTTCTGTTGATTTTATTCCTATTTTCTTTAGGGTCCAGATAGAAACGTGAGTTAATCCATATAATTTTGGATAAAGTAAATCCAGCTCTCCTGATTTTGTAGGTTTTCCGAAAGATTCCTTCTTTAAATTCCCCCTCAACTTTAAAACAACTTCTATAATATATGGAATAAAAAAGAAAACTGCTATTTTCTCAAAATTGCCAAGGATAGCTGAAATGGCAAGAAGTCCCCCAATAGTGTATGTTAAAGAATCACCTGGAAAAACTTTCGCTGGATAAAAGTTAAACAATAGAAAAGCAAATGTCGAGGCAATTAAACATAGAGTGATTAGTGCAATCCACGTGCTTCCTGTAAAGTATGCTGTTATTCCAAATGCTGTTAAAAGAAGTATTCCTTGTCCTGCTTCTAATCCGTTAAATCCTGCTAAGAAATTAAATGTTGTTGTTGCACCGACAACTCCTATAGGAATTATTAAAAATGTATAAAGTAGACCTATATTTACAACCCCTAAAAATGGCAGCGCAATTGTACTGTCTCCCGCTTTTATTACGATTAATGGAATCGCTGCAAATAACACCAGAAGCATTCTTAGCTTCTTACTAAGACCAATTTTCCAACCAAGAATATCATCTGTCAGTCCTACAAATGAAATTATTAATAGTGAGCTTAAAAGAGAGAATATCTGTAGGACATTTTCAGTAGTATTGTAATAAAAAGTTTTTATTGCAACATAAGTTAAAACTCCTAATATAAATCCAGCCACGATGGTTAAACCTCCTGCCTCGGCAACTATAGGCCTATTGATTTTTTGAATATCTCTTCCGAAAAGACCAACCTTTTTTGCCCTGCCAATCCAATGAGGTAATATTAAAAGAGTTACGACTAAACTTACAAATATTGGAATTAAAAGTATTAGTGGCATCATTTTGCTATTGATAGATTTGGATTTGGATAGCTTGGCTTTAGATAATCAGGATTTACCTGTATTCCTTGAGGATAGCTGACTTGCCATATTTTTATTGGTCCTTGTAGCCCTCCAAAGTAGACAAAGTCTGAATTTGATGCTCCGCTCGCTTTTATTCTTTCGACAATTTCATTATCTTGTGAATGAACCAATCTAAAGTAAGAATTTTTTTCTCCGAACAAATAGAGTCTTGCTAACTGTGAGTTGACTGTTCTTTCGCTTAGATATAGAAGAGCTCCATCATTTATTACTGAGGTTTGAGTTGCAATTGGAAATAGAAATATTCCTGATTGGACTCCTGAATTGAAATCAGTCAAAGATGAAGAATATCCATACCTAAGAGGAAGAAGGTATTGGTTTCCTTGATAGTAAAATATTCCGTAAGGTTGCATTAATCCTGAAGAATTCTTCTCGATTATAATTGCTATAACTCCTGATTTTCCTGCAGGAAGAAATATTTTAGTTTCATTGAGGGTGTAAGTTAAATCTGATTCTAGAGGGATGATTGTTCCTTTTTGTCCAGGATAATAAATTGTTTTTACAGAATTTTTTGTTTCAACTGTTTCCTGGTCGGCTCTGCTAAATGTTTGTATTGAACTAAACCTGTCATAATTTTCATCACTTCCTATTGAAGAGAAGGCAGTGTACTTTCCGATATCTGTTGAATCGATTAAAAAGTGAGTTACGTTATGAGAATAAAGAAATTCCAAAGCTTCCTGATTACTCTTTCCTGTTAAGGCATATCTTCCCATTAAATAATCCCAGTATGCGTATGCATTTCCTCCATCAAGAACTGTTGCTCTCTCTCCTAAAGATTGAACCCAGTATCCATAGTCCCACCAATGAGCAAATACTGCCTCATTTATTGTATTATTTCTGACCCACCCCATTGCTTTCTGCCATTGCTGTGCATATACTATGTCTAAAGTCATCTGTCCGTTTGGGAGAGGAACTTTAACGTTGTTTTCCCCAAGATAAATTGATTGTTGGTAAAACTGAAATCCTGAAATTAACAATCCAAGAGAAATGATTGCACCAATAATCCAGACAAATAGTTTATAGTTTTCTCCTATCTTTCTTGAATCATCAAAGAGAGAAACCAATAAATATGCTGAAGTTATTGATGCTGCTGGAACTAGAACCATTATTGTTCTTACTGAACCACGAGCTGAAATTATGCTAAGGAAAAATAAAGAGAATATAAGAATTAAGCTGAAATCTACTTTTTTTAATAATTCTTGTTTTGAAATTCCATAAACTGAAAGAACTCCAAAGAACAAAACAAGGATTCCTAAGATGAGTTTGTATATAAACAAATTGAAAAGAGAAGAAGACAACACTCCTAAAAATCCTAGACCTATTATTGAAAATATAGTCCAGTTATAATATTCTTTTGCCTTTTGAGAAGAAATCATTCCTGGACGGGCGAGAGAATATGCGAGAAGAATAACTCCTAGAACATAGAGAGAAAGGCTTTGTATATTTGTACCATTGAGGATTGAACTGGAAGAATATCTTGAAAAGACTAAAGCAAAAAGGAAGAAAGAATAGCCTAGTGTTGCAATTATCCTGTCTTTCTTATTTAAAACTCTTGTAAGGAAAGAATAAAGATATATTGAACCAAAGAAAAATATCCAAAAGAATATTGGAATGTTGCTAAATACCGGACCAAAATTGTTTGCCCATTCGCTGAAAAATGGCTGCCTGTTTTCTGCAACAGTAACTCCTAATCTGTCTGTTACTGGAACTATGAGTGGCCTTGTAATGTCTGAAAACTTATCTGGAATATAAGAAACTCCAAATAATAATGTTACGAAAATCGCTCCAAGAACAGAAGTCACAAGAATGGTTATTAGTGGTTCTGGAAGTTTCTTAATCACCTCATACTGAAGATATTCCTTAATTTTTGTTTCTGTTAGAATAACGTGCACTACTAAAAATCCAAGAACTACAAGAGGTATAAGAGTTGTTGTTGAACCAATGAGTGTTGAAAATGGGTATCTTGTCGAATATATATTCATTATTGTGAATGATGAAATTACCCATATCGCATAAATAAGCAATTTATTTCTATCTGCTTTTCCTAAAATTAAAGCGAGAAACGCTGAAAGGGAGATTACTAAGAAAATGTAAATCACTCCTCCCCAAACAAGAGCCATTAATGCTGTTGAAATTCCCGCTAATAGAGAAAATATTATTCTTCCGCTCACCTTGTTTGATTTCCAAGAATCCAAAAAGAAATAAAATGCTAAAAACATAAATAAGAATCCAGAGGCTTCCTTTTCTGGTATTCCTGCTATTGTTCTGGGAAGAAGGGAAGGGATTATAGAAAGAAATAATGATGAGATTAAGGCAATTATTCCTGCTTTTGTCTCCCCCATATTATCAATAAATATCTTTCTAACAAGAAGAAAGAAGGCAATTACTGTTAGAGCAAACATGAAAACTGGATATATTGCTGCTGATTGTTCTACTGATGTTGAGCCGAAGAAAACTGCAATCTTGTGAAACCAGGCAATAAGATATGACTGGAGAACTAGCTCAGATATCGTGTCGAATCCGATAGGAACGTATCTCATTGCGTCTATTACTGGAAGAGTCCCATGCTCTATTATCTCTTTAGCCCATCTTAAGAATAAATATGGGTCTAAGTCTTGTGCTAATGTCCAACCTCCAGTTGTAACATCCCTTAACCCTTGAAGATTTCTTGTTCTAATGTATGTTGCAATAAAAACAACTAGTGCCAAGGCAACATAAACCAATAAATTATATTTTTCTTTAAAAAAATTCTTTAATTTTTGCTTTCTTTCCTCTATCTCATTAACCATCAATTAGGACTAGAAAAAGGTATATTTAAACCTAATTAAGTTAACTTACAGACTGGCATAGATTAGTTATGTCTGGAGTAATGTATACTTCTAGTAATGCTGAGATAAATAATATTACAACTGCAAGGATTATTAAATTTAGAGAATCTTGAAGAGTTTCCCAGAATCTTTCTGTTCCCCATTCGTGTTTTATTGCTGCGACTGAAATTAATCCTCCCGCTAAGGCAACTATGAAATAAGAACCAATCTCTGGAATTCCATGGGGAAGATACCTGCATAAACCTAGTCCGAAATCAGATAGCTGAGATTTTGTGAAAATTCCTATCGCTGCTGCAATTACCGAAGCATTCCAAGCGAGAATAAATATAACTCCTGCCCCCATAATTAGAGAGAATGCGAGGGAAAACAATAGAACATACATATTATTTGTGAAAATCAAAAATAATCTTTCTGGGCCAGTAACATACCCTACAATGAACGTATCGGAGCCCTTCAGTCCGTATTGCTTAATACAATTATTAAATTCTGTTGGTCTGTTTATTGTGCAGTATGTTTCTATCTGTGCCCTAAATGTTTCTGCTGAACTTGGAAGAACAATATACCAGAAAGAAAGTGCGACAAGAAAACCTATAAAAAGCCACAAGAAAACCCATATTGCGTGGCTGTGCTCTCTCAAAAGATTAAATGTTCCTTTTGTATCTGAAATCTTTCTTTCCTCTAATTTTATAGTATAATAAACGAAAGGCATTGAAAACATTACCATAAAGATAACGACTAAAAGCCCTGAATATCTGGATAGAACAGCATCGCCTGAAAAGACCCATTTCACTAAAAACAATGAAATTGATGCATAAAACATTCCTACAAAAAACATCTCCCACGACCTTCTTTCGGCCTTTACAGGGTTTATTAGCATTTCTAACATT